>Ga0081455_10000295_pt1 | contig 66240 bp, 62 predicted proteins | sample TabmetS3T2R1_FD_70207 | JGI IMG/M metagenome (GOLD analysis project Ga0081455, IMG submission 70207) | Tabebuia heterophylla rhizosphere microbial communities from the University of Puerto Rico - S3T2R1 | ecosystem: Host-associated > Plants > Roots > Rhizosphere ...
CGGAGGTGGCAGTGGCAACACGCCGCCGCCGCCCGCCGCGGCGACGGTCTCGATGTCACTCAGCAAGACGAGCGTGCGCGTCGGCGATGGAGTGACGCTGAACTGGTCATCCACTAACGCGACGAGTTGCTCTGCCAGTGGCTCGTGGTCCGGCGCTCAGGCGACGAGCGGGTCGATGACGGTGCCAACGACGCGCGAAGGTCCGAGCACGTATCAACTCTCTTGCACGGGGGCCGGCGGCGCGGGGCAGGGCAGCGTCACGTTGAACATCGGTGCTGCGCCGATAAAGGTGAGCGTTCCGGGTCTGCCGGTTCCGGTACCGGTGGCCGCGGGATCCTGCGTTCCGTCCGGTGACTCCGACGTCCAATACACGTGTATCGGAACGCAGGCCGCAATTCCCGCGAAGTACACGACATTCAGCGGCACGCTCAGTGGACGAGTACAGATGGTCGGCGCGAACACGCCGACGGTTCAGACCGGGGGCAGCTGCACTGGAGGCTTCAATGCGAGCACGGGGCAGTTCCAAGTAAACACCACACTGGGCAACGACGCGCTCGCATTCGCGGGTGCGACGGTGACCGAGGTCGTATTCAGTCCCACATTCTTGGCATCGCTGGGTCTTGGAAACACACTGACGGGCCTGACGGCGCTCGTGATCGGGGACACGAGCAACACCGATCACGTGCAGGTGATCATGGTGGAGACGACGCCGACCGGGCCTCTCACGTTCGCGACCGGGGGCACGATTTCCACGAGCGGCTCGACGACCAGCCTCAATCTGCTCCAATGCATGAGCGAGGCGAGCACGCCGCCGCCTCCGCCGCCGCCGGCGAATCTCAGCTGCACGGGCGGACGCGGCAGCGGCAGCAACGGACTTGCTTTCGCCAACGCGTCACATGGGCTTCCGGCTCTGAAATGGAACATCACCGGAACGGCGCCTGGAAACGCCAACACGACCACGCTCACCTGGGGCGTTTCGTACAGCAATTCCAGCCGCACCAGTGACTCCTACACCGGGAGCCTGCGCGTCTCGCTCTGGGCCGTGCCTTACAACTTTCAGGGGAGCGGACGAATCAACGGCGTTCGCATCGCGACCGCCTATCCGAACTTCACCGGTGCGGGGGCGAAATCCGCGAACCAGCTGTTCAACTTCTACAGCGTTGCCCCGATCGTTTCGAACGTGTCCGGAACGAATCCGTCGGCCGGTGCTTACTGCACGGTAATGGCGTTGGAGCAGTACGATTCGGATCCGGCGCATTGTGATACCAACGATCACTACTGCTACGCCGATTGGGCCCAGTTTCCGGGGACGACCTCGTTCCCGTAATCGCAGGGGAGGTCCGAGGTTGAAGCGCGCGCCGCCGGAATGGATTCCGGCGGCGCGTTCATCGTCATCGCTGGAAATGTCCGGCGGCGCTACGGGTTTCGCTTGCTGAATGGACCGAACGAGTGCGTGCGCTGCTTAGTGAGGGGGGTCGCGCAGCCACGAGCATCCGAGGTACACCGTCAACCGCATCGCCGCCGGACGAAGCGTGCGACCCCTTCGATTTCACTCGCGCGTAGTTTTGGGGGCGCCGTGCCGCAACGAAATCGGCCCTTGGTCCTATCTCGCGCGCGGAGGATGCAGCGGCCTTGCAGGTCGCGGAGCTCAGAACCGCCACGCTCCGGACAGCCACAGCGCATCGGCGTGCCTCACCGCGCCCGACACGTCGACGGCCTCGTATTCGAGTCGCGCATTGAGGTGCCCGAAAATCGTGATGCCGAGCCCCGCCGCGTAGATGAGATCGTCTTTGTCGCCGGAGACCGAGCTCACCTTCTGACCGGCCACTTCGACTTTCAAGTCGTAGAACAGGTAGCCCGCTTTCGCGAAGAGCTCGAGCGGCCCAAGGGGCAGTGTGCCCATCAGATAGGGCGCAACGCCGTCGATGCTGGCGTTGACCTCGACGCCGCTCACGTCCTCGTTCGGTCTGCCGAAATCGATGTAGTCGAGCTCGACGGCGAGGTACGGATTGAAGCGCCAGCCGGCGAACGCTTTGAACGAGACATCCTCGGCGTCGAACTCGCCGGTGATCGGCTGCGGGCCTTGGATGTTCTCGGCTTTGAGCCTGAAATAGCCGACGCCCGCGCCGAGGTACAGTCCCTTGTCGTTGTCGGCGAGAGCGCACGAAGCGCATCCGAATAGCAGGATGAACGCGGTAAGTGCTTTCATGCGGGCTGCCCCGGCGATTGACCTGCTCGCATTCAGTGGAGCACTCCCGCAAGCATGTCGCGCTCCTTGGAATACCCTGCGGCGCCCAGCCAATCGACGACGGCAGGGGCAAACTGCTCCGCGAGAGGGCGCCCGATGCCGAGGCTGGAAAGCGTCTCTTCGTAGTCGTCCAGATCGTCGAGAGGGCGCGTGACGACGCCCTGCAGCTTCACGGCTTGCATGATCTGATCGGCATTCGGCATGCGGCTGGCGAGCTCGTCGAATTGCGGCTGCGGTAGGCGTTCGCGCGCAAACACCAACAGTGCCCCGAGCGCTCCGCGGACCTGGCGCTCGGAGAGCCCGAGTTGCTGCTCGAGATGCGCGACCAGCTCGGCCGCAGGTGCGGCGGCGGATATGGCGTGGCTTTGCGCGAGGAACGCGAGCGAGCAGAGCGCGATCGCAAATGCGAGATACGGCGAGACTGTGCGATCCGCGCTCATGGCACCGAGCCTCCTCAATCGACCTCCAAAGGACAATGGGACCTTGGGTCGACGGTTGCCCGCATCACTTGCCTGGCCAGGCGTCGGCGTCGCGTTCCGCTGGTGAGCGCGTCCGTCAGCGCCGCACGCCCTGCACACCCTCCGCAAACCGTCCGGCATTGTCGGAGAACACCATCTCGACGCGGCGATTCAGCTGTCGGCCTTCCACCGTCTCGTTGCTCGCGACGGGCAGCTCGGGGCCGCGACCCACACTCTCTATACGATCGCGCGGCACACCACGCACTACGAGCGCGTCGGCGACCGATTGCGCACGCAGCCGCGACAACTCGCGATTAGTCGCCTCCGAGCCCTTGTTGTCGGTGTGTCCTTCGACGATCAAGCGCGTCTTCGGGTACTGCCTCATGTACGCGCTCACGCGGTCCAGCGTCGGCGCGGCGCCGGGCTTCAACGTCGCCTTCCCGGTGTCGAACAAGACGCCACTCAAGAGGAGCACCATGCCACGCTCGGTCTCTTGTGCCGCGAGCCGGCTCTGCGCTTCGAGCTCCGCGTTGCGCGCCTCCAGCAGCACGCGCTCGCGTTCGCCTTTGAATTGCGTGAGCCGCTGCCGGCCGAGCTGCTCGGCGATGCGCGCTTGGCCGGTCTTCGCCTGGCGAATCGCGAGATAGGAGTAGTAGTCCACGTCCTCCGACTTCTTTTCCTTGAACGCGCTCTCGGCTTGCGCGAGCGAGTTGCGCGCGCTCGCGAACTCGCGGCTGGCGATCTCCGATGCCGCCGGATTGTCCGCGAACATCTGCACCTCGCTACGCGCTTGCTCCAGCAGTTGCGTATCGAGCGGCGGCTGCGACGCACACGCGCCGAGCCCGCACGCACCCAACATAGCCCCGATCACGAGTGCGATCTTCATGGCATGCCTCGTTTGGTTTCTTCGCGCAGCATGTCCAGATCCTTCTGCTGCTCGTTGACGGATTGTTGAACCTCACGGCTGCGCGCGAGCGTGGCGGCCAGCTCCGCGTCGGCGGCGGCCTCGTTGGCGCGACGGCGCGCCACATCGTTCTGCTCCGCGGCGTCCGCTTTTTCGGCCTGCTGCAACTTGTCACGCGCCGTATTGAGCTCGGCGGCAGCGTAGCGTTGCGCGTTTGCCGCGTCGGCTTGTTGGACGAGCGATTTCGCGCGCGCGAGATCTTCCACAGGGCGCGGCTCCCCGGCACAGGCGGCCAGCAAGAGACTCATGCAGACCGCGGCTCCAAGCAGCTTGCGAAGGTGGCACATCGGAGACCTCCTCTCGAGCAGGGCCGCACGCCTCGGGCCGCAGCCTGACGCGAGCGTAGTCGCCGCGCGCGGGCGCGGCAGTGGACCTTGGTCTGATATGGCTATCTCGGCAAAGCAGGCGGCGCGGACCTCGCCGAAAACTGAAAGCGATGCGGCACTGAGCGTCAGGCAGTGGGGCCGACGTCCAATAGGACATTCGCGAGGGTCGCCGCACGCTTCGGGCATGCGACTGAGCGACACGCCGGCCGTACTCGCCATACTGGCCTTCGCGACAATGTGGGCCGCTGCGCATCTCGGCATCGTGCTGCGGCGGCAAGCTTTGAAGTCCGTTGCGGCTGCTGCGCCGGACGAGCTCCGCCTGATCGTCGGAGCCTCGCTCACTCTGCTCGGGCTCCTGATCGGCTTCAGTTTCTCGATGGGGGTGAATCGGTACGACCTCCGCAAGAGCTATGAAGCGGAGGAGGCCAATGCGATCGGCACCGAGTATCTGCGGGTGACTCTGCTGCCGGCCGCCGACGATGTAACCAAGCTGCGCACGCTACTCGAGAGTTATCTCGAGCAGCGCATTCTGTTCTACACGACGCAAGACGATCCGCGACTCGATCAAGTCCTCGCGGCTACTCAGCGACTGGGGAACGAGCTCTGGTCTGCCGTGCAACGAGCCAGCACTGCGCAACCCTCTGCGCTCAGCGCGCTTGCCGCCGCGGGCATGAATGACGTTCTGAACGCGCAGGCCTACGCGCAGGCCGCGTGGTGGAATCGCATTCCAAGATCGGCGTGGGCGCTGATGTTGGTGATGGGAATCTTCTGCAACGTCCTCGTGGGCTTCAGCGTAGTGGATCCCAACGCGCGACCGCGCGTCTTCTTCATCTTGCCCCTCATCGTCGCCGTCTCTCTATTTCTGATTGCCGATATGGATAGCCCGCGCCGCGGCGTCATTCGGCTGGCGCCGCTGAACCTGTTGAGCTTGTCGCAGACCTTGCCACCCGCGCGGCACGAGTGAGCGAAATGGGACGTTGGCCGTATTTTCCCCGGCGCTAGCCGCGCGATGATCGCCACGTGAGCAGCCTGCCCGTCACCGAAACGGCCGCGCGATTTCAGGTGCGGCCCACGGCCGAGACCCACTTCTCGTGGCTGCGTACTCGGATGAGCGTCGAGCGGACCCTGATGTCGTGGGTCCGCACCGCCGTGTCGCTCATCGGCTTCGGATTCACCATCGTGCAGTTCTTCGAGCGATTCAATCAAATGCCGGGTGTGAGCCCGGCGCATCGTCCGCAAGCCCCGCGGCAACTCGGCCTCACGCTGATTGCGATCGGCGTGCTGGTGCTGATCATCTCGACGCTGCAATACCGTCGCACGGTGCTGTACCTCAACAGCCAGTCCTTCGAGCCGGTCATCGGCGTGCACGAGAGCGGTCGGCCCGTGGTACTGCAGACGCCGCTGATGATTGCGGCGCTCATCCTCACGTTCGTCGGAGTATTCGCCTTCATCGCCGTGCTCGTGCGCTGGGTCTAGCCCGCCTTCTGCCGCTCGCGCGTCTCCGCGACATCTCGTTCGAGAAAGTAGTCGAGGAAGGTGCGGATCACGGCGATGGCGGCGAGCCGTCCGACCTCGTCCCAACCCGTGCGGATCGAGGTCTCGAGGATGTCGGCGGCGAGCTGAAAGGTCAGCGCGGCGACCAGCCAGCGGGCGTAGCGCAGCCAAATGTCCCGTCGCTGATGTCCGGACGATGATGCAAGCATCAGCGGCACAGCACGGATCAGTGTTTCCACCGTTCCGATGACGATCAGCAGCAGCGCGATGCCGTCGATGACCACGACGGTCGGTTCAGTGATGCGGACGAGCCATTCGTTCATGAGGTGAGGTGCACGCTCCGTGCAGCCGGCCCGCGCCCGCAATTGGACCAACGTGCCACAGCCGCACCCGACGCGCGCATCGAGACTCCACGAACCGAAGCAAGGAGACACACATGGCGCAGCAGCAGAAGAAGCCCAACATCCTCGTGATCTGGGGTGATGACATCGGAATTTGGAACCTGAGCTGTTACAGCGGCGGCATGATGGGTTACCGCACGCCGCACATCGATCGCATCGCCAACGAGGGCATGCGGTTCACGGACTCGTACGGTGAGCAGTCGTGCACGGCGGGACGCGCTGCGTTCATCACAGGCCAGAGTGTTTTCCGCACGGGTCTCTCCAAGGTGGGACTTCCCGGTGCGGCGGTGGGCCTGCAGGCCGAAGATCCCACGATCGCCGAGCTGCTGAAGCCCCTCGGCTATGCCACCGGCCAGTTCGGCAAAAATCATTTTGGCGATCAGAACCGCTTCCTGCCGACCGCGCACGGCTTCGACGAGTTCTTCGGCAATCTCTATCACCTGAATGCCGAAGAGGACCCGGAGGATCCGGACTATCCCAAGGATCCGCGCTTCAAGGAGAAGTTCGGGCCGCGCGGCGTATTGCATTGCTGGGCCACGGACAAGGACGATGCCACCGACCAGCCCCGATGGGGTCGCGTCGGCAAACAAAAAATCGACGACACGGGCGCCCTCACGCGCAAGCGCATGGAAACCTGCGACGACGAGTTCGTCGCCGCCGCGAAGGACTTCATCAAGCGCCAGCGCACGGCGGGCAAACCGTTCTTCTGCTGGGTGAACACCACACACATGCACCTGCGGACGCATACGAAGCCGGACAGCATCGGTCAGGCCGGCCCGAATCAATCGCCTTATCACGACACGATGGTCGATCACGACAAGAACGTCGGTGAGCTGCTCGCTCTCGTCGATGAGCTCGGCATCGCGGACGACACCCTCGTCATGTACTCGACCGACAACGGCCCGCACATGAACACGTGGCCGGACGGCGCCATGACACCGTTCCGCAGCGAGAAGGACACGAACTGGGAAGGCGCATTCCGCATCCCGCTGCTCGTGCGCTGGCCCGGAAAGATTCCCGCCGGTGTGGTTTCGAACGAGCTCGTGCAGCATCACGATTGGCTGCCGACGTTCCTCGCGGCGGCCGGCGAGCCGCAGATCGCCGAAAAGCTGAGGAAGGGACACAAGGTGGGCGAGAAGACCTTCAAGGTGCACTTGGACGGCTTCAACCTGCTGCCCTATCTCACGGGCCAGGAAGAGAAGAGCCCGCGGCAAGGCTTCATCTACTTCAGCGACGACGGCGATCTCGTCGCCTTGCGATACCAGAACTGGAAGGCGGTATTCATGGAGCAGCGCCGCGCGGGGACCTTGGCCGTCTGGGCCGAGCCGTTCACGCCGTTGCGCATCCCGAAGCTCTACAACCTGCGCACCGATCCGTTCGAGCGCGCCGATGTGACCTCGAACACCTATTGGGATTGGTACATGTCGAAGGCGTACATCATCATGGCCGCGCAGACGATCGTCGGCGGATTCCTGCAGACCTTCAAAGAGTTTCCGCCGCGGCAGCGAGCGGCGAGCTTCACGATCGACCAGGCGATGGAGAAGATGGAGTCCTCCCTCGCGGGCGCGGGTCATTGAGCGCATCGCCACTGTTACGCGCTCTCGCGGCGTGGACAGCGGTGCTCGGCACGGCGGCGGTCGCCGCCGCGCCGGATCCGCTGCCCTCGTGGAACGACACGGCTCCGAAGAAGGCGATCGTCGCGTTCGTGCAGCGGGTGACCCAGGTCGGCTCGCCCGATTTCGTGCCGCTCGAAGAGCGCATCGTCACCTTCGACAACGACGGTACGCTCTGGTCCGAGCAGCCGCTCTATTTCGAGCTCGCCTTCGCCATCGATCGCGTGAAGGCGCTTGCGCCGGAGCATCCGGAGTGGGCACAAAAGGAGCCGTTCGCCGCGTTGCTCGCCGGTAAACCGCAGACGGCGCTGGCGTCGGGCCCACAAGCCGCCGTCGCGATCGTCGCCGCGACACACGCCGGCATGACGACGGACGAGTTCGCCGCCGCCGTCGATCAGTGGTCACGCACGGCTCGCCATCCGCGATTTGATCGTCTGTACGTGCAATGCGTGTATCGCCCGATGCTCGAGCTGATGAGTTTTCTCCGGCAGAACGGCTTCAAGACGTACATCGTGTCGGGCGGCGGGGTCGAGTTCATGCGCGCGTGGACCGAGCGCATCTACGGCATCCCGCCCGAGCAAGTGATCGGCAGCGTCGGCGAGCAGAAATTCGAAGTGCGCGGCGGCAAGCCGGTGCTGGTGAAGCTCGCCAAAGCGAATCTCGTCGACGATCACGAGGGCAAGCCGGTCGCCATCCAGCGATTCATCGGCCGCCGTCCCATCGCGGCGTTCGGCAATTCGGACGGCGATCAGCAGATGCTCGAATGGACCACCGCGGGCAGCGGCCCGCGGTTCGCGCTACTCGTTCACCACACCGACGCGCAGCGCGAATGGAAATACGACCGGGACTCGCACGTCGGCAAGCTCGATCACGCCCTCGATGAGGCCAAGACCAAGGGCTGGACGGTCGTGAGCATGCAGGAGGATTGGAAAGTGGTCTTCAGCGACTGACGGCCGCGCGCTGCACGCAGCGAAATCCGAGGTGCGTCGTTGCGGTGTCGATCATCTGCGCATGGCGCGCCGCCGGCCGGTATCGCCTGCAGTAATTCGGGGCGCACAGGAACGAGCCGCCCTTGATGACTTTGCGCGGGATGCGCACCTTCGGCTGGCACGGATCGTAGCTGTGCTCGACGGATGGCCCGCGCGGATCGACGGCAGGGCAGCAGGGCGCGTGTGCGCTCGCCTTCTTGTGTCGATCGCGATACCAGTCGGTCGTCCACTCCCACACGTTGCCCGTCATTTCGTAGAGACCATAGCCATTGGGTGCAAACGATCTGACGGGCGCGGTGCCCTCGAACCCATCGCTCGCGAGGTTTTGCCAGGGAAACTCGCCCTGCCAGGTATTCGCCATGTAAACGCCGCCGGGCGTGTACTCGTCGCCCCACGAATAGATGGCCGCATGCAGCGCGCCGCGCGCGGCGTACTCCCACTCCGCTTCGGTTGGCAGCTCTTTACCGGCCCATTTTGCGTACGCCTCCGCATCTTCGTAGGCGATTTGCACGACGGGATGGTGCGCGCGCGCCTCGATCGAGCTGCCGGGTCCTTCAGGATATTTCCAGCACGCGCCCGGAACGTAGCGCCACCAGTTGCGGAAGTTGTCGAGACGCACCGGACGGCGCGTCTTGCTGAACACGAGACCTCCGGGCAGCAGATCCTGCGGATGAGCGCCGGGATACAGGCGCGGATCGAGCGGACGCTCGGCGACAGTGACGTACGCCGTGTCCGCAACGAAGCGCGCGAACTGCTGGTTCGTCACCGCGGTCGGGTCCATGTAGAAGCTCGCGACTGAGACGAGATGCGCGGGAGCTTCCTCGGGATAGAAGTGATCGGACCCCATGAGGAAGGTGCCGCCCGGAATCCACACGCCGTCGTCGAGCGTGGGACGGTTCGGGCCGGGGGCATGGCGCGGCAGTGAAGCGGCGCCGTCGAGCGGAGCAGGGTGTGTTTGCGTCATGGCACGAGCCTCGCGAGCCGCCGTGTCGGGCTCAATCGGGCCTTCGTCCCATTCACCCGGTACACTCCATGCGGATTGGGGTAGTGCGGGGGTGGGTTCAGATGAGCGATGACGTCGTGATTCCATTTCGGAAGCGGCCGCCGTCGGCGGCGGAGCTGGAGGCGTACCGGCAGATCACCAAGGCCTGGCCGCCCGAGCTGCGAAAGCTGATGTTTCCCGAGCACTTCGAGCGCGAGCGCAAGCGCGGGCGTTAGCTAGCCGATCCGCTTGGCGACGATGCGGTACGCGAGCGCGGTGGCGAGCACCAGGAATGCCAACGCCACAGCGAGGGCAATGATTCGCAGCAGGAGATGGTCGATGACGCTCTTCGCGTCCGCCGCCGCCGTATTCACGAGGCGCTCGACACCTCCGGTGCGCTGATCGAGGGTCACGATCAGCTTCTGCAGCTCCTCCGAGGTGTCGTCGAGCTCGTTCAACACGTGCGCAAAGTCGGTGAGCGCCGATTTCTTGGCGCCGGCTGCCGGCGGGCCTCCTTTGGGCTGGAAGCGCGCGACCAGCGTGTCGATCGAGCCGACCGTTGCATTCAGCGACTCGGCCGTCCGCGTTCCCGCATCGAGCATGGCGCGCAGGTCACGAGCGAGCGCGCGCGTCTTGGATTGCTGCGCAGTCAGCTCGCGCGCGATCTGTTCGATTGCGGCTTCACGCTCATGCGAAAGCAGGGTCGGCATGACGTCGGCGAGGCGGCCGGCACGGTCCGCGGCGTCGGCGAAGCGGGTCATGTCGCCGAGCAAGCGGCGCGACTCCGGCATCAGCACGAGCTGATAGGTGAGACGCTCCACCTGCATGTCGAGCAGTCCCGGAACACGCTGCGCATAGTAGATGGACCGCTGCGCGAGCTGTCGTGTCTGCGCGATCTCGCGCACCGCGGGGTCGAGCCCGCGCAGCGGCTCGATGCCGATGAGCCCGAGCAATCCCTTCGACATGAAGCTCTTCTTGTCGCCAGGTCGCAGACTCTGCGGAAGATTTCCGAAGTGCACCAAAGCGACCGCTCTGACATCGGGATTGGCGATGCGCCATTGCCGAATCGACTCCTGTAGTTGCGCTTTCTGCGACTCATCGAGCACGTTCGCGCTCAGCGCCCACGCCTGCTGTTCGAGCTTCTCATGCGCTTCGAGCAACTGCGCGGATCGCAGCCGGCCCGTCGGGCTCAAGGTCTCCTCGGCAACGACCATGCGGCTCAGCGCCGCGAGCACGATGAGATCGAGCGCGCCCTCCACCGGGTTCGGCTCGCTCGCGTTTTGGTAGGCCGCGGTGGCCTGACTCACCTTCCAGGTCTGCGCGTCGAGCCGGATTTGAGAATCCGTGGTCTGCGACTGCAGCGCGTTCAAGGGGCCGACGATCTGAGCCACGTACTCGTCGGCGAACTGCATCGTTCGGAGTTGAACATGGGCGAGCTGCTCCGCGCGCTCCTCCGAGTCCTGCTTGCCGAATGGCCGGACGGTGGAACAACTGCCGAGCGTGCAGACGAGAGCTGCGGCCAACCCACAGACCACTACTGCGCGCATTCGGCTCTTATTCGGCGCGGCCGGCAGAAACGGTATTGGCCCAAGGTCCAAGGTCCCCGGCTCATATTCGGCCCAGTATTCTGGCGAGCCTGCTCTGACGGAGGGACTATGAACATCAAGACGAGACTCGCGGTCGTCGCGCTGGCCCTCGCGCCCCTTGCCGCGTTGGCGGACGAATCGGCCAAGACGAGCTGCCAGAAGGGCATCGTCTTCAGTCAGGAATTTCTGCAGAAGTACCCGAACGCCGCCAAGGCGTGTCGTGAGGTCATCGTCAAGGACGGCAAGAAGTACGCTCGCTTCGATGCCAATGTCGTCAACGTCAAGGCGAATGAAGTGACAGCCGACTTCATCGACAGCTACGACAAGAAGGTGACGACGGTGACGTTCGCCACGACGCCGGACGCGCGCGTGCAAATGGAAGGTACGGAAGTCAAGGTGTCGGAGCTGAAACCCGGAGACAAGCTCTCCTTCTGGGTGCCCGAGAGTCGCGCGGGTTTCTACGCTGCGCCGGGCGCATCGGAAAGCAAGAAACTTGCGGTGGTCAGCAGCACTGCGGCGGAACGCTAGCGCTCTGCAGGATGGAGTCAGAACGTGAAGCGCGGCCCCACGTACGTGTAGACGCTCTGACTCCCGTGCTCGTCGCGCCCATACGCAAGATAGAGTGGGCCGATCGGCGTGTCGAAGCCGAGGAAGACGCTGCCGGCAGCAGTCGCGCTATCGAGTGACACGTCGCGCGAGCGTTGCCACACATTGCCGAGCTCGGCGCTCACGCCGAGATAGGTCCTGAACAGCCGCGCCGCGCTCAGGCGGCGTGTGTATATCAGGCCCAGAAAGCCCATTTGTTGGCCGCGTAACTGATCCTGTGCGAGGCCGGACAGACGCAGAAAGCCGCCCAGCGGATACAGGGCCTCGAGTGGCGCGTCGTCATCGAGCGTCGTGCCGGCCATCAGCTCGCCGACGACCGTGTTGGCCTGCCACGAATACGCGTGCACATAGCTCAACACGACTTGATCGTAATTCACGCTGGAGCCGAGCGACTCGCGCGCACTGCGCCACTCGAGAACGCCGAGGTGACCGTTGCGCGGGAAGTAGAGATTGTCCAGCGTGTCGTGCGCCAATCGAGCGAACACCTCACCGCGATCACCTTGCACGTTCGCGGCCGCCTCGCCGGTGAGGAGGGTCGCGCGGTTGCTCTCGCGTCGATAACCCAAGCGGCCTTCGCCCCAGTCGCCGAAGTCGCGGCCCAGCGCAATCTCCAGTTGCGGGCCCTGGAGCTGGTAGCGCGATATGTTGTTGCCGGCTGCATCGAAGACATTCACGTTCTCGGTGGCATAGCCGAGTCGGCCGTAGGTGAAATAGCGCAGGCCGGGCTCGAGCGGTTGATACAGCTCCGTGAACACGGTGGGCTCGTCGCCCAACTGCACTCCCGAGCGCCATTCGCCGTTCAAGGAATTGATGGCCGTGCGCGAATACAGCGCGCCGACGCGCAGCGTGCTGTCGCCGCGAAAGTCGTTCGAGGTCGCGAGCCCGAATTGCAGATAGTTGGGGCCCCAGCTCTTCTCTTTGGTGCTGATCAGGAGCCCCGTGCGATCGTTTTCCTCGACCACGTCGTAGTGCACGGACTCGAATAGGTCCAGACCGTAGATCGTGCCGATCTCGCGCTCCAGCCGCTGCGCGTCGAGCGGCGCGCCGAGCTGTTCGGTGACGTGCCGGGCGATGACGTCGTCCCGCAAGCGCGAGCGATTGTCGATACGCACGAACTCGATCTGCGGCGGGTCGGTCTTCGGGCGCGTGCGATTCGCGAGATAGCGTGCATATTCCTGCGGGCTCACGGAGTAACGCAACAGCGACGCGCGCGCGGTCGCCGCGGCCGCCTCGCCGATCCGAATCGCTTCGGCCGCGCGCTCGAAATCGGCGCCGCTAATGTCGCCGAGATTCGGGCGGATCAGCGCGTCGCGCGGTCCCAGCGTCTTCACTTGCAGCTCGCCGTTCAAGGTGAAGAGAAAGCCGGTGAGCTGGACGGCGACGCGGATGGCATTGGTGAGCTCGCCGCGCTTGTAGAGCCCGGCGCCGACGTCCACGACGATCAGGACATCCGCCCCCATCCCGCGCGCGACGTTCACCGGAATGTTGTTCGCGAGGCCGCCATCCGCGAGGAGACGGCCGTCGATCTCCACCGGGTCGAACGCGCCGGGCACGGCGAGGCTCGCGCGAATCGCCTTGGCCATGCTGCCGCTGCCGAGCACCACCGGCGCACCGGTCTCGAGGTCGGAGGCCACGGCGCGAAAGGGAATCGGCAGGCGATCGAAATCCTTCACATCGATCACCCGCATCGTGAGCCGATTCAGCAGCAGATCAAACTTCTGGCCCCGAATGTAAGCGAGCGGCAGTTGCACCTCGCCGTCGTTGAAGCCGGGCTTCGCGTCGAACGTGTAGAGATCATCATCACGCTTGCGGCGGAACGAGCGGTCAACCCGTTCCGGACTGTCGCGGAACAAATCGGGCCAGTCGGTCGAAGCGATCTCGTGCTCCAGCTCCTCGGTGCTCATGCCGGATGCATAGAGCCCGCCGACGACTGACCCCATGCTGGTACCGGCGATGACGTCGATGGGAATACGCAGCTCTTCCAGAACTTTGATCACACCCACGTGAGCGGCGCCGCGTGCGCCGCCTCCGCCGAGCACGAGACCGATGCGCGGCCGGTGCTCGCCGTCCGATTTCTCCGGTGCCGTGGCCGAGCTCGTGCGCGGGTGCGCTACGAGCAGAAGGAGGAGCGTCGCCAGCGTGACGCCGCTCGGGCTCAGGGGTTTCATGGCGCATCCCTCTCTCACGGTGAGATCCGCATTCCTTCGCCCGGCAAGCCGGCGCGAATGCGCTCCGAAAAATCGGGAGCGCGATCGGCGGCCACGGCGGCGGCGTTGATGAGGCTGCGGTGTTGCAGGTTGGCGAACGGCAGGCTCACGTCCAGCTTGCCGTGTCGATACAGGTACTCCGGGAGATAGCCGCTCAGCAAAACTTGCCACGAGTACGGCATATGTCCGGGGTTCACGCGCGTGTGCACCCAGATGTTGCTGGTGCAGTTGGTCGTCAGCGTGTTGTAGAACTCCGGCCGCTCGCGCAGCGCATTGATCTTGCGCGCGTACTCGAGAAACAGACGGCGTGCGTTCTCGGCCGAGCCGCGCACTCGATAGAGATAGACCTGCTCCGGCGGATCGCGGCGCACGTTGGTCCGCAGGCGGATGACGTCGCGCTCGTCTGCGACGACGTAGATGAGCTCGTACTGCTTGAACAGACCTTTGATCGTCGAATAGTCCTCGTTGCGTTCGTCACGCCGCTCGATCGAAATGGCGATGTGTGCGCCGGCGCCGAACCCGAAGCTCAGCACGACGTGGGCGATGGCCGGTCCGGCCCAGTAGGAAGCGATCAGGTCGAGCGACTCGAGCTCGTTCAAATCGACGGTCTCGTCGTAGTACGCAACCGTGTAGTCCGACTCGGTTCGATAGTCGAAGTTGCGGACGTTGTGCAGGGTGATGAGCGGGCCGTTGAATGTCGCGTACGGCAGGACTGCGACTGAAGGCTTCCAATCACGACTATTCGACGGCGCAATGGTGCTCCACCATGCGAGCAGCGCCGCGAACGTCAGAACGAAGATGGTGAGAGCGCGCGTGCGCCAGCGCGGCAGACTCAGTGCGATCAGCACCGCGCAACCGAGAATCGCGAACGCTGCGGCCAGTATCGCTCGCAGCAGCCCGCTGCGCAGGTCGAAGTAATAGAGCGCCGGCACGCTCCAGAGTGTCGCGACAGCGATGAGCAGCCGCGCTAGCGCCCTGCCCATGCTGGCGCTGCGTCAGTGCGGCGCTCCGATCGAATTCGGAACATGGCGAGCAGCTCGCGACGGAGGTGTTGCGGCGATGCTCGCGAGCGATCTGCGCTCCCACAATAAGCCCTTGGCCCCATTGTCGCGCGCGCCTCCGCGGTCGAGCCTCAAGGCGCGTTCCAGACTGGTTTCGCTGGAGCGTATGGGAGAAAGCAATGAGCTGGGTCGGTGTACGGCGTCTACTCTTTTTAGTAACGCTGAGCGCTTGCTCCCTGATGCTCGAGGCGCAGTCGAACCTTCGCTTTCTGAAGGATGCGCCCGCCGGCCAGTTCAATCAGAAAGATTGGTCGCTGCTGCAGTCCGCGATCCGCGACGCGCTCGCGGAGGAAGGCGAGAGCACGCCCAAGACGTGGCGCAACGAGGACAACGGCCACTCCGGCACGGTGACGACCATCAAGAAGTATACGTCGGAGGGCAAGAGCTGCCGCCAGCTGCAGTTCGATAGTGAAGCGGAGGGACGCAAGGGACGCCAGCACTACAAGGTGTGTCACGAAGCCGATGGCGTGTGGCGTGAAGTGTCCTCCGGCGCACCGTTCAGCGAGCTGTTCCCGGGATAGCCACGACGATGAGCGCGCGCATGCACAGCCGTGGGTGGTGCGATATCGAGAGAGCCTGTTGGAGCGCAGGCGCGCTACTCCTCGCCGCCTACGCCGTAATCGCGGCCGACGCGGCGTGGGCCCGGCAGCACGACGTCGCCCGCTTCGAGCTCGCGAGCGCGCCGCCCGACACGAGCACCTGGTCGCCGTCGCGAGTGCAGGCCTATCACGCGAGCGCGCTGGTCGCGGCCGATCCGCTGATCGGTGTCGTCGCGATACCGACCGTCGGTCTCGAGGTGCCGCTGTACAGCGATGCGAGCGAGCTCAACCTGAATCGCGGTGCCGGTCTCATTCCCGGAATGGCGCGCCCGGGTGACTCGGGCAACGTCGGCATCGCCGGGCACCGTGACGGCTACTTCCGTCTGCTGCGCAACGTGAAAGTAGGCGAGATCATCCAAGTGCGCACGGCGACGGCGCGCTATCTCTATCGAATCTCGGCTCTGAGCATCGTGTCGCCGACGGACGCACGCTTGCTCGCGCCGACCCCACGCCCGGCGGTGACGCTCGTGACCTGCTACCCGTTCTATTTCGTCGGCAATGCTCCGCAGCGCTTCGTGGTGCGCGGTGTACTCATTCGAACCGAGGAGACGTGAGATGAAAGGACATGCATTGCGCTCGTTCGCCCTCGCAACTGCGGTCATCGCCCTGAACGGCGCCGGATTCGCACAGAATGCCGCGGGCTGCCGCAACGTGCGCTTCAGCGAAGAGGTGCTGAGCCGTTTTCCGAAGGCGCCACAAGCGTGTCTCGATGTGATCAATCGCGACGGACAGGACTACGCGGTCTTCAAAGCGCAGCTCGAAAGCGTGTCCGGCAACACCCTGCGCGTGCGGATCAAGCAGCCGGACGGCACGTACGCCGCGGTGACCAACATCGAGACGAAGCCGGAGCGGCGCGTGTTGATCGACGGTAAGCCCGTGCAGGTCGCGGACCTCGCGCCGGACCAGGAGCTTACCGCATACGTTCGCGTGGACAAGCCGATGATCGCCCTACCGCCCGCCAGCGAGTCGGAGCCCCTCGAGGCCACGCCGCTCGCCGCCGCCGAGCCCGTCGTCGCGCGCGCGGAGCCGGCGATGCCGCACACGGCAAGCCAGGTGGGGCTGCTCGGGCTGCTCGGCGCCTTCTTGTGGGCCATCGCGCTCGCAGTCCGGTTGACGCGTCGGAAGGACGATTAGTAATCCCGCAGATCGAGAGGGTCACGTCATGGCGAAGTCTCGTGCGATGTTCGCGTATTCCATCACTGCCCTGTGTGCGGCCGCATTGCTGGCGCACGCGGATGACAAGAAGCCGTTCAGCAGCAAGGATTCCGTGGAGGCGAAGGCGACCGTGGAAGAGGTGCGCCCCGATCGCAGCCTCGTGCTGAAAGGTGAAAACGGCGAGCGTCTCTCGCTCGTGGCCGGTCCCGACGTGCGCAACTTCGACCAGATCAAAGTCGGTGACGAAGTGTCGCTCGTCTATCACGTCGGCATCGCCGCGGAAGTGAAGCCGAAGGGCACGCCGCTCTCCTCACCGCAATACTCCACGTATGAAAAGCGGGCCGCGCCGGGCACCAAGCCCGGAGGCTCGGTCGGCCAGGAGCTCGCGACGACCGTGCGGATCGAATCCGTGGACACCTCGTTCAACACCGTGACCTTCAAGAAGGCCGACGGCGTCACGCGCACCGTCGCTGTCGAGGATCCCGAGGCGCGCAAGTTCATCCGCACCTTGAAGCCGGGCGATCCGGTCGAGATCCGCTACAGCGAGGCGGTCGCCGTGAGCGTCAAGCCTTACCAGCGTTAGGCCGTGATGGACAAGTCGCTCGCCACCGTCTTCGTCGTGGACGACGATGTCGATCTGTGCCGCGCGGTACGCCGGCTGCTGAGCTCGGCCGGCTACCAATCCCGCACCTTCTCATCGTCTGCCGAGTTCCTCGCCGACCACGATCCGGAGACGCCGGGGTGCATCGTTCTCGATCTCTCGATGCCGGATCTCGGCGGCTTCGAGGTGCAAGCGGCGCTCGCCGCCGCCGGTTGCCGGCGGCCGATCATTTTTCTGACCGGCTATGGCAGCATCCCCGTCACCGTGACGGCGATGCGCGCCGGCGCGGTGGATTTCCTCGTGAAGCCCGTCGAAGAGTCGCGTCTGTTCGCGGCGGTGGACGAAGGGCTGCGGATCGACGCGGCCGAGCGTCACGCGGGTTGCTTGCATCGCTCGCTCGCACAACGTCTCGCCACGCTCACGCCGCGCGAGCGCGAAGTGCTCGAGCACGTCGTGCGGGGACGGCTGAACAAGCAGATCGCAGGAGATCTCGGCACGGTCGAGAAGACCATCAAAGTGCATCGCGCCCGAGTGATGCACAAGATGCGCGCCCGCTCGCTCGCCGAGCTCGTTCAGTTGGCAGGCACCGCGGGCATCGGCTCGGAGCTCACCATCGCACCGGCCACTCAGTCGGCGCGTGCGGCGATCAGCGAATCGCGGGGGTATACGAGCTGGTAGAGCAGGGCGGCGCACACGCTGCCGATGAACGGAGCGACGAGAAACAACCACAGCTGCTGGAGCGCCCAGCCGCCGACGAACACCGCAGGCCCGATGCTGCGCGCTGGATTCACCGACGTGTTCGTGACCGGAATGCCGACGAGGTGAATCAGCGCCAATGCGAATCCGATGGCGATTCCCGCGAGCTGCACCGGAGTCGCGAGCGCGGTTGCGGCGAGCACGGTGAACACCAGCAGGAACGTCAGGATCACCTCGACGAGCAGCGCTGCAATCACATCGTAGCCGCCCGGCGAGTGCGCGCCGTAGCCATTGGCCGCGAGCCCTTGGGTGGGCGCGTCGTATCCCATGGGTGAGCCCCAAGCGATGAACAGCACGGCGGCGGCGCCGATGATGCCGCCCATTACCTGCGCGATCACGTAGCCGGCGGCATCGCGCGCATCCATTCTGCCCGCGATGAGAAAGCCCGCCGTGACTGCGGGATTGACGTGACAGCCCGAGATGGGACCGATCGCGAACACCATCGTCAGTAGCGACAAGCCGAAGGCGATCGCGACTCCCAACTGGCCGATCGAGCTGCCGGCGAGCACTGCGCTCCCGCAGCCGCCGAACACCAGCACGAACGTTCCAACGAGCTCTGCGAGATAGCGTCTCATGGTTCACGACCTGTTGCCGTCGCTAGCATGCGATGCGTGTCGATTCGTGCGCGGTTGGACCATCGGCCAATTGAGACGCGTACCCCGGGCCGTGAAGCTCGCACCGCCCGGACTGCGTAATTGTCTTGAAAAAGGAGCTGCCATGAACGCACCTCGACTGGTTGTCGTCTCTTTGGCTCTCGCGAGCCTCGGCGCCTGTGCAAGTCCGGGACCCGCGCCGAAAAACGAATCGATCCTGGAAGTGATCGACCGGGCGGAGGCCGCCCCGGCCCAATCCCAGGGCCAATGTCCGGCCGGTGCGGTCACCTACTGCGAGAACGATGTCGGCACGGTCCGCTGCGGCTGCCAAAATTCCGAGGAGGTCAGGGCATGGCTGCGGCGCGCGTTCGGCACGAGGTGAGTCGCTTGCGCCCGCGGCGTCTAATTGGACCTTGGCCCAATTGGCGTGCGACGGGCGCGATCCGACGCTGACGGGACATCGCGTTAGTCTCTTGACGCACGATCGCGGTGAAGGGAGCGCATGGCGGTCTTTGCCAGAGTCCTGCTGTGCACGTTGGTGGCGATCATCGCAGTCGCACTCTTCAGCGTGCTCGCCGCCGATGTGAGCGGGCAGGCGCCACGTTCCGCTCACACGCTGCGCCACTCGCCTACCACGGCCGATGAAAACCGTCGCGTCGTCGTGCTCGTCTCGGCGCTGTGCGCCGTGCAATCGGCTCTGATCGTCGCGCTCATTCTGCAACGGCGCCGGCAGCAGCGGATCGAGGAATCGCTCAAGGACAGCGAAGAGCGCATCGCGCTCGCGACGCTGCCGGAGAATCTCGGGCTGTGGCAATGGAATGCCGACACCAACGAGATGTGGGCGACTGAGCACTTCCGCAGCATCCTGCAGATTCCGGCGCGCGCGGCGCTCTCGCGCACCTCCGTGCTCACGAGCCTTCACCCCGAGGATCGGACGCGGTTCGAGGAGACGTTCGTCCGGCCCGGCAACGGCGAGCTGTTCGACAACGACTTCCGTGTGCTGTGCGAGAGCGGCGAGCTGCGCTGGGTCACGGGCAAGGCCCGCGCGCGCCGTGACGCGAACGGCCGCATCGTGCGTGTGACCGGCGTCGTCATGGACATCACCGAGCGCAAGCGGGCCGAAGCGGAGAGCCAGAGCCAACGCATGCAGCTGACGCACCTGACGCGCGTCGCGATCCTGGGGCAGCTGTCCGGCGCGCTGGCGCACGAGCTGGCGCAGCCGCTGACCGCTATCTTGAGCAATGCGCAGGCCGCGCAGCGCTTCCTCGCCTCGAATCGCGTCGACTTGACCGAAGTGCGCGAGATCATCGAGGACATCGTGAACGACGACCAGCGCGCGGGCGAAGTCATCCGGCGCGTCCGCGCGCTGATGCGGCGGGGCGAGATCCAGCGCCAGCCGCTCGATGTTCCGCAAACGATTCGCGATGCGCTCACGGTCGCGCACGGCGATCTGGTCGTGCGTCAGGTCAATGTGAATTGTCGGTTCGAGCCGCAGCTGCCGACGGTGCTGGGCGATCGGGTGCAGGTTCAGCAGGTGCTGCTCAATCTGTTGTTGAACGCCGCGGAGGCGATGTCGGACAACGTTGCACGCGATCGTCGCATCGACATCAGCGCGACGCCCGAAGGCAGCGGTGTGCGCATCTCCGTATCGGACTGCGGTGTCGGCATCGCACCGGATCGACTCGAAAGTGTTTTTGAAGCCTTCAACACCACCAAGACCCATGGGCTCGGTCTCGGGCTCGCCATTTGCCGCTCGATCGTGAGCGCGCATCACGGACGGATGTGGGCCATCAACAACGCACAGCGCGGCTCGACTTTCAATTTCACCTTGCCGAGCACGAGCGCCGAGGAGCTCGAGTGACGATCGCCCGGTCGCGCGGTGCGTTCCGGACCTTCCGCCGGAGGAGGTTCGGGGCCGGAAGACTTGCGAGCCGGGCGATCGTCCGCCCGGAGGTATCGATCCCGGTGTGCGGCGGATTTCAGCCGCGCCGGCGCGCAGCGTCCATTGGACCATGGACCAGCGGTGCCGATAGCCCGAAGGTCCCATTGTGGGCGCGCGCCGGCGTGTCGATTCTCGGGCACCACGCGCAGACGTTGCGTGGGGGAGGCCGCCAATGAGATCGATCCGACTCGTCACCTGCCTGCCGATGCTCTGCCTCCTGGCAACGGCGGCGCTGTTTCAGGCGTGCGCTTCCAAACCCGACATTCGCTCGGATTACGATCACTCGGCCGACTTCGGCAAGTTCCGCACGTTCAACTTCGTCGAGCGCCCGTCCACCGACAAGATGGGGTACTCGAGCCTGGTCACGCAGGCGCTCAAGACGTCGATCACGAATCAGATGCAACAGCGCGGCTATCAACTCGATTCCGCGCAGCCGGACCTGCTGATCAATTTCTCGGGCAAGTTGCAAGACAAGCAGGAGATACAGTCATCGCCTTCCGCGGGACCCTATTACGGATACCGCGGCGGCTGGTACGGCGCGTGGCCCGGCTATGCGAACGATGTCTACACCGTCAACTACACGATGGGCACGGTGAACGTCGATCTCATCGATGCGCGCAGCATGCGCATGGTGTGGGAAGGCGTGGCCGTCGGTGAAGTGACCAAGAAGCATCGCGAGAATCGCGAGGCCGCCATCGACAAGGCCATCGGCGGGATCTTTGCGAAGTTCCCGTTCCAAGCGGGCACCGCGCAGCCGGTCCTGAAGACTGCCGAGAAGTGACGACTCGAATCGCCGGCGGCGCGACGCAACCCCCGCCGCGAAAGCCCCGAAGTGCAGGTCGCGCCCTCAGCGTCGGACCACGCTGGCGATCGCATCGGCAACCCCGCTTTCGCACGCGTCGCGACCGCCGGTTTCGACTCGTCTTTCAGAACGATGCGGTGACGAAGATGCGCGCGCCGCCATAGCGCCAGCGCAGTCGCCCGTTGAACCGATCGGCGCTCACATCGACACGCGTAACGAATTCGTTGTAGCCGGCTCCGAGTCCCACGTGCGTGAATGGCATCCACACGACCGATGCCGTGTAGTCCTCGAGCCTGCCGTCGTAGGGCTCGATGTGGATCTTGAAGAACTGCGCTTGTGCGTCGAGCGCCCACTGCTTGCCGAACCGCCAGATGCCGCGCAGACCGATGACCGGCAGCGGGCCATCGGCGTTGGCGTCCTGTGACAGCTCGGCGGTTCCCCCGGAGGCCGTTTGGTTTGCGCTCACACCAAGCCTGAACCGCAAGTTGTGCAAGCCGGCAGTTGCCGCAATTTCGTACTTTTCGCGCCGCAGAAACGCGTATTCGTACGCGAGCTCGGTGACCCGGGTGCCGAAGTGCGTGTCGATTTGCGCATTCACCGGGTACACGGTGTCGCGAATCGTGATCTCGCGGTCGATGATGTGCGAATCGGACCGTGTGCTGTTGAAGAACAGCACGCGCAGCTTGTGCCGCTCCTTGAACCGCCAGTAGCCATCGAACCGGAAGCTGTCGGTGTTGTGCAGGCCGAGGTCCTGCTCCGCGTCGATCTCCGTGCCGCGGCCACTCGTGCCGTCGACGCGCAGCTCGGTGGAGGTGTCGAGCAGGAAGGTACCGAGGCTCAACGAAAAGCGATCCGAGAGCGGATTGCCCGCTTCCGCCGCGGCTAGCGAAGGAACCAGGAACAACGCGCAGGCGGCCGCGGGTCTCATGAACCAACCATAGCCAGTGCACATGCGTATCCAAATTGGACCTGGGGCCAATAGGGAGCTCGGCGACTGCGCGCGACGCTCGAGCCTCCCCATGAAGACGCTGCCCTGCCCACGTCCGCGCGGAGCGCTCACTTTGCGCCGGCTGCTCCCCATGTGCGCGCTCACGGGCTGGTGTACGGGGCACGCGGCGGCTCTGGAGGTCACCATCGAAGGATTGAAGCCCGAGCTCGAGACTGCCGCACGCGCCAATCTCACGTTGGAGCAGTACCGCGGCCGGGATGCGAGTGCCGCGCAGATTCGGCGGCTCTTCAACGGCGCCGAGGAGGAAATCTCGGCCGCGTTGGAGCCCTATGGGTACTACAACAGCAGCGTCGCGAGCGATCTGCGCACGACGGAGCAAGGCTTCGATGCGGTGTTTCACGTCACACTCGGTCCGCCGACCGTGGTCACCGAGCGGACGGTCGCCGTCACGGGTGACGCCGCGAAGCTCGATAGCGTGCAGCGAGCCGTGCGCCGCTTTCAGCCGGAGAAGGGCCAGCAGCTCGACCACGGCGTGTACGAGGAAAGCAAGTCGGCCGTCGAGACCGCGTTGTCGAGCGCCGGCTACTTGCGGATGGAGGAGACGAAGCATCGTGTCGCAGTCACGCGCAGGGACAATGTGGCGCGCATCGACGTGGAGTGGGACAGCGGCCCGCGGCTGCGTTTCGGTGACGTGACCTTCTCGTCTTCGCAGTTTCCACCCGGCTTTCTCGAGCGCTACATTCCCTGGAAGCCGGGCGATTACTACTCGCAGGAGCAAGTGTCGACTCTGCAGCAGCGTCTAGTCGATGCCGATTACTTTGCCGTCGTGTCGACGCAGCCCGACTCGTCGAACAAGGACTCGCTCGAGGTCCCCATTCACGTCGACGTGACTCCCGCGAAGCGGAGCGTCTATACGGCATCCGTATATGCCACCACCGATACCGGTGCCGGCGTGCACGTCGGCATGCAGAAGCGGTGGATCAACCGCAGCGGGCACAAAACCGGCATGGACGTCGACTGGGCGCAGCGCCGTCAAGTGGCGAGCGCGAGGTACACCGTTCCACTGCCGGGTCCCCACGAGCGCAGCTTCAATTTCGGTGTGAGCTACAAGAACGAGGACACCGATACCAGCCACTCGCGCAACACGCGCGTCACGATGAACGAGTCCCGCCGCTGGGGCGGTTTCACGCGCACCTTGGGCCTGCAGTATCTCGCCGGCACGTTCGAGATCGCGGATGAGCAGAACTACTCGGACCTGTTCTACGCAGAGGCGACACTCTCGCGCAAGCGCTCGGACGATCCCTCGTTTCCGCGCCGCGGCTATTCCCTCACGTTCGTGGCCCGCGCGGCCCCGGAGAAATTCCTGAGTGACACCGACTTTCTGCAGCTCTTCGCCGACGGCAAATACATCTGCCCGCTCGGCCGCCGGCAACGACTCATTCTGCGAGCGTCCCTCGGCACGATGACCGTGGGCGACTTCGACGAGCTGCCACCGGAGCTCCGCTTCTTCGCAGGCGGCGATCGCTCCATTCGCGGCTTCGACTATCAGCAGATCGGCTCGACGAACGCCGACGGCAAAGTCATCGGCGGCACGCATCTCGCGATCGGCAGCGTCGAGCTCGAGCGCTACTTCTTCCGCAAATGGGGCGCGGCCGTGTTCGCCGACGGCGGGGACGCGTTCCGCGAAGAGAAGTTCGAGCTCAACATCGGCGCCGGCATCGGTCTGCGCTGGCGTTCGCCGGTGGGGGTCGTGCGTGTGGACGTCGCGAAGCCGGTGAAGAGCGAGTTGGGGGACACGATACGCTACCACCTCGCGATCGGGCCTGATCTCTAGCCTAGAGTCTCTGATTTATCCCGGTCGTCCGCTGAGCGATTCGAATTTCTTCAGGAGAAAATATTTCTTGATTCTTCACCAGAATGTGTGGGCTCTCGAGTCGCGAGCAGCGGCCCATGCTGAGTGAGGGGGACTGCGCGGAACGCCGGCGTCCGCCGCTCCAACTCGCCGGTGGCCTCCAGTTCTCGGGCCGCTCCGCGCCGTCACCCTCACTCAGCATGAGGCCCTGCGCGCGCCCGCCGCTAAACCATTCTTTCCGCGACAGATCAGATATCCCCTAGCGCAACTCGCGCGCCTCACTTTTGAATCAAGCCTTCCTTTTGGAGCTGCGCCGCGGTCGCGGCCGCGAGCCTTTTGACTTCCTCATCGACGTCGGTGGGATTGGTGGTCTTGCTCTGTCCCGTCCAGACGAGCTTGTTCTGTCGCAGCGAGTAGACGCGCGTCTCGATCGTCACGACGCGAGTGAGCTTCATCTCTTCGCCCTCGGTGACTGGAGCGTACGACATACCCCAGCCGGCGCTGTAGTACCCGCCCCAGTAGGACGAGTAAGACGGCTCGAGAGACGTCACGGGTTTCGTCTCGACTTGCTTGTCGACCGCAATGGGCTTGAACACGACGATCCCTTGCACTCCTGCCGCTTCGCATGCCGCGCGCGCGGCGGCCTCATCGTCGGGCTTGTCGCCCGACATCAGCGTGTACATGGGGATGCCTTGGGCGCCGTGTGCGGTGATCTCGCGCGCCAGCGCATCCTCCGCCGGCCGGCGCAGCGATTCATCTTTCGCCATCACGACCGCCGCGACCTTGGCGCCGCGCAGCTGCAGCGGCGCGGCCTGGGGATCCTTCCACGTCGAGACGAATTCTTGCGAGGCGCAGCTCGAGAGCAGCAGGGCGCTCGCGAACGCCGGAATCGATGCATGCGATGTAGTGATCATGGGAAAGTTTCGGCGAGTAGATGATTGAGGAGCGCAGCGACATTCGGATTGCGCAGCACGCCGGCGTGCGTATCGTCGAATCCCACGACGCGGACCGCTTCGTCTTGCGCGGGAGCCGCCAACTGGCTCGCCACCGTGACGCTGCGATCGTTGAATGTGAAGAGCAGGTAGTGATGCGTGTTCGCGGGCAACTGCGCGCTGAAGAGGCTCGTCAGATAGACGCTCCCCGGCACGATGTCGCGCCAGATGTTGACCACTCGTGGCACGCGCTCGGCGGCCTCATGACCTTCCCACGGCGTGGAGATCGTCACCAACAGGGGAATCGGCTCGGCGGACGCGCTCTTCGCATGCCGCAAAATGAAGCCTCGCGCGACCAAGCCGCCCATGCTGTGCGCGACGATCGCCATCTGGCCGAACTGCTGCCGCAACTGCAACTGCCGAATCGTGTGATCGAGGTGATCGGCAATCGCATCGAGCTGTGCACCGGATGGGTAGCTGTACACCCACGGCTGAAAACGCGACCGATCGAGGTGCGAGATGAGGTAACTGAAATTGGCGGGCGAGCCGTTCATGCCGTGCACGAAAAGAACCGGGACGCGGGTCGGATCGAAAGCGCCGAGAAAGTAGACGCCGGGGTGCGTCCTCGAGGCGTAGTCGAGGGGGCGCCAGAAGCCGAGGTCCGCGACCTTCTCGCTGAAGCGTGGGTCATCGAGCGACGCGATCTCGCCGGCAACGGTGAGATCGGCGAAGACGGCGCGCCGTCCGCCGGCCGTCTGGGCGAGCCGGTAGTCCTCCGCAATACGCTGCTGCTGGCCGCGAGTGCCGGCGAAGAGGCATCCGGTGAGGAGGCAGTAGCAGGATGCGAGCGCCCCGATGAGCAGCGCGCGAGCGCGCTCAGGTCGTCTTCGATTGCACGCACCGTTCTCCATCGCCGCACCATCGCCGTCATTGTCGAGCGATTTGCGCCGGCGCGACGTGGCCCCTTGGTCCAATAGCGCATTCGGTGCGCCGTCGTAACGTCGTCGCGCTCTAGGAGCGCAACGACCATGACCAACGCAAGCTGGCGCCGGGCCGCCGTACTCATCTGCGCTGCCGCCATCGGGGCATGCGCCACGCCGTCGAGCAAGAAGCCGCCTGCGGAGTGGGACGGGCTCGAGCGACGCGAAGTGAAAGGCCTCGATAACGTCTACGTGCGGCCGAACGTACAGTTCCCGGCGTACAAGACGGTGATGATCGACCCGGCGCAGGTCGAATTCGCGAAGGAGTGGGATCCGAACTCCACTCAGCGCGAGCTCTCGCGGCGTCTCGACGCGGAGGATTTGCAGAAGATCAAAGCCGAAGTGGCGCGCTTGCTACGCGAGAGCTTTTCGGACGAGCTCACGAAGAACGGTTATCCGGTCATCGACCAGCCCCAGGAGGAAACGCTGCGCGTCCTGCCCGCGATCATCAATCTCTACATCAACGCACCGGACACCATGAGCGCGGGAAGATCGCGCACGTACACGACCGAAGCGGGGCGCATGACCCTCGTCATGGAGCTTCGCGACGGCCCGACCGGCCAATTGCTCGCGCGCGTCGTCGATGCGCGCACCGCGGGCGGCATGGGCGGTTACATGACGTGGACCAACTCGACGACCAATCGCGCCGATGCGCAACGCGAATTCGACGACTGGGCGCGCAGACTTCGCAATGCCTTGGATCGTCTGAACGGCAAAGGGAAGACTTGATGCTCCGGCGCACGGTCGCGACGCGCACGACTGTCGGCCCCCTCATCGCGCTGCTCGCCGCGCTGCCTGCGGACGTCCACGCGGTGGCACCGGCCTATGAGCTCAACGACTCCCACTTTCATCTGACCAACTATGTGCAGGAAGGGACCGATATCCATCGGTTCCTCGAGATCATGGGCAACCGGGTCGGGCGCGTCGCGCTGTTCGGCATTCCACTGCAGCAGACCTGGTCGTACGCCAACTCGGGCGATTTCGCGCCGACCTACTACCTGCAGTCGGACGCGCCGCTGTACTACTACTCGTTCACCGACGCTTTCATCGCCACGGCCTATCTCTCGCTGTCGCCCGAACAACGTGAGCGTTTCGATCCGATGATCACGGGGTTCAATCCGGCAGACATGTACGCGGTCGATCACATCAAGCGCGTGCTGCGCACGTTTCCGGGTGTCTTCTCCGGCATCGGCGAGTTCTCGATTCACAAGGAGTTCGTGTCCGCGAAGATTGCCGGCGAAACGGCGAGCCTCGGCAATCCCGCGCTCGATCGTGTGCTGGATTTTGCCGGCGAGGCGGGCCTGATCGTGATCCTGCACAACGACATCGACATGCCGTTCGCGAAGCAGGGCGCGCGGCCGGTGTATCTGCAGCAGATGAAAGACCTCCTGCGGCGCCATCCGCGCACGACGATCATCTGGGCCCACATGGGTCTCGGACGGGTCGTGCATCCCGTGCAAGGCTCGGCATCCGCCCCCGCGGCCGAGCGCGATCCGGGCCAGATGGCGACCCTCGTCGGCGAGATCGTCGACGATCCCGGCTTCAGTCACGTGTATTTCGACATCTCCTGGGACGAGGTGGCGAAGTACGTCATCGCCGATCCCGCGATCACCGCCAAGGCGGCGAGCTTTCTGAACGAGTATCCCACGCGTTTCTTGTTCGGCACCGACGAAGTGGCCCCGCAGGATTCGCAGCAGTATCTCAAGGTGTACGTCATGTACGACCCGCTGTGGAAGCTGTTGAAGCCGCAGGTGCGCGATCAGGTCAGGAAGCTCAACTACGAGCGGCTCTTCGACGCGGCGCGCATTCGCGTGCGGGCGTGGGAGAAGTCGCATGCCGTGGCTCACCCGGAGAAGTAACCCCATGAACGACATTACGGCGATTCACTCGAAGTTCGCGCGGCTCACACCGCGCGAACGCGAAGTCGTGCACCAGGTGCTCGATGGACGCTTGAACAAACAGATCGCGGCCGCGCTCGGCATCACGACGCGCACCGTCAAAATGCATCGCACGTCGATCCGCAAAAAGCTCGGCATACGCTCGGTCGTGCAGCTCGCCACGCTCGCGTACGACTCGCAGCTCTTCGAGCCGATTCCGCTTGCCGTGGCGAGCGAGCAACGGGTGCATCGTCCTTAGGTCCAATGGCAGCAGAGCGTTCCGCCGATGAGTCTAGTGACACGAGCAAGAGTCGGGCGCAGGAGCCTCCTCATGAAATTTCAACAGCTGGTGTGGGCCGCCGCAGGCACCACGATTCTCAGTCTACCGTCGCTCGGATTTGCGGCGCCCAGCGCCCGCGAGGCTGGTGGCGAGTTCGGCATCGACGTGCTCTATCAGCTGAGCAACACCACCGATTTCAACGGCGGCTCCAAGCTGAAGATGGACGACGACGTCGGCGCCTCGTTGAACTTCGGCTATCGCTTCAACCCGAAATGGGAAATGCAGTTCATCCTTGACTGGGCGCAGGTCGACTATGACGGCACGCTGCAGTCCGCATCCTTCCCCGGCATTTCCGCCGGCGTACGGGGCGACATGGAAACGTTCGCGTTCCGCGTCAATGGCGTTTGGAACTTGCTCGACGGACCGCTCACACCCTTCGTGAACGCCGGCATCGGCTACGCCTGGATCGATACCAACATCCCGACCGGGCAGGTCCAAGTCGGCTGCTGGTGGGATCCGTGGTGGGGACAGATCTGCACGCCCTATCAGCCGACGAAGTCGGTGGATACGTTCACGTATCAGGCGGGCCTCGGCGCGCGCTGGGACCTGACCGACTACTTCACGCTGCGCTTCACCTACGAGCATCAGTGGTTGGACCTGAGCAAGGCGGAAGGCAATCCCGGGTGGGATCAGTTCAGAGTCGGAGCGGTCTGGCGCTATTGAGAGACGATGGCCTCACCAACGCTGCTCGACGAGACATATGACTTCTCTGTGGTGCTCGGCGGGCCGCTGTATCAAGCGTACCGCCGCGCGCATCTGTCCGGGCCGGCACTCGAGCTCGCCGTCCGGCGCGTCATCGTCATCACTGCGATCACCTGGGTTCCGCTCTTCGTATTGTCCATTGCCACCGGAACGTTCAGCGGCGGTACGCAACAGCCGTTCGCGCTCGCCATCGACGTTCACGCCCGCCTGCTGATCGCGCTGCCACTGCTCATCGCGACGGAGTGCACGGTCCACTCTCGCCTGCGGATCACCGTGCAACAGTTCCTCGAACGAGGTCTCGTTCCTGCACGAGCCCAACCGCAATTCGAGGCCGCGCTTGCCGCGGCTCAACGCTTGCGCAACTCCGTGCTCGCGGAAGTGATTCTGATCGCCTTCGTCTACTTCGTCGGCATCACGGTCATCTGGCGCGGCGTCGGTCAGCTTCAGGTCGATACGTGGTATCGGCAGGTCAGCAACGGCGCGCACATCACGTTGCCCGGTTGGTGGTACTTCTTCGTCAGTCTGCCGGCGTTCCAGTTCTTGCTCTTCCGTTGGTACTACCGGCTGCTCGTGTGGTCTTGGTTTCTGTGGAAAGTCTCGCGCGGCCCGCTCGAGCTGGTGCCGACGCATCCGGATCGTTGCGGCGGTCTCGGCTTCCTCGGCCTCTCCACGCTCGCGCTCGTGCCGCTGTTGTTCGCGCACGGCACGCTGTTCGCGGGCGTCGCGGGGGCCGGGATTCTCTTCGAGAAACGCGAGCTCGTCAGCTATTGGCCCGAGCTGCTGGCCGCAACCGTGGTGCTCCTGACGGTGGCGCTCTCGCCGCTGATGATTTTCATGCCGACCCTGTTTCGCACGAAACGCAACGGGCTGATGGAGTACGGCGCACTCGGGCAGCGTTACGTGCGCGACTTCGATCGCAAGTGGGTGCGGGGTCGCACGCCCCATGAGCCCTTGCTGGGCGCCGCCGACATCCAGTCGCTCGCCGATCTGGCGAACAGCTTCGAAGTCATCTCGGACATGCGGCTGCTCGCCGTCAATCGCAGAACGGTGTTGGCGCTGGCGTTGGCCGTTCTGCTGCCGCTCGTGCCCTTGATCTTCACCGTGTTCTCGCCGCGCGAAGTGATCGCAATGCTCTGGAAGGGCGTTTTCTGAGCGCTGGCGCACCTGTCCCGCGGTACAGGTAACGAAGGTCCACTAGGACGTGTCATCGCCTCGTGAAAATTTGCGCAACACCGAGCGTGGTCCTGCTCACGGCCAGTCACGGTGGAGGGCTCATGGCTAACGCGACTCGTATCGCACGACGGCTGTTCGCATCGCTCCCGGCTGTGGGTGCGCTGTATCTCGCGTTGCCGGCCCACGCCGCCGATCCCGAGAAGAGCTTCGACGTCTATGGCTTCGCGCAGGTGGATTACATTCAGGACTTCAAGCGCGTGGATCCCTCGTGGGAAGACACGCTGCGACCCTCGCGAATCCCGACCACCGAGGGTGTCTTCGGCAGTGATGGTCAAGCGAGCGTCAGCGCGAAGCAGAGTCGGCTCGGCGTACAAGGGACGTTGCCCGTCGGCGGCCGCGAGCTGTACGCCAAGTTCGAGTTCGACCTGTTCGGCGTCGGCGTCGACGCGGGGCAAACGACGATCCGCACGCGCCACATGTACGGTCAATGGGGTCAGTTCCTCGGCGGCCAAACCAACTCGCTGTTCATGGACATCGACGTGTTCCCGAACGTGGTGGACTATTGGGGGCCGGCCGGCATGGTGTTTCTACGCACGCCGCAGATTCGCTGGACGCCGATCTCGGGCGACACCCGCTTCGCCATCGCGATCGAGAAGCCGGGCAACGACATCGATCCCGGACAAGTCCGCAACCTCGACCCGAATCTCGGCGCCAACCTCAGGAACGACGAGAAGGCTCCGGACATCACCGCGCAGTTGCGCTTCAGCGGCGATTGGGGGCACGTGCTGGCCGGCGCGATTGCTCGTCGCGTCGGGTTCGATAGTTTCGGCACGCCCGACAACCGGCCGAAGGGTCACGACACGGGCTGGGGACTCGATCTCGCCGGGGCGCTCAACCTGCGCCAGAAAGACAAGATCCTCATCGGTGTCGTCTACGGCGAGGGCATTGCGAGCTACATGAACGACGGCGGCGTCGACCTCGCGCCGGACGGCGTCGTCGGCGCGATCGAGCCGAAGGCGGTGCCTCTCTTCGGCGTCACGGCCTACTACGATCTCTATTGGAGCGAGAAATGGAGCAGCTCGCTCGGCTACTCGCGCACCCAGGTGGAGAACACGACCCTGCAGACACCGGACGCGTTCTTCAAGGGCGAGTACGCATCCGTCAATCTCCTGTACTACCCCGGCGAGAAGATGCTGATGGGCATCGAGGGTCTCTGGGGCCGCCGCACCGACAACAACGGCGCGACGGGTGACGACTATCGCGTCCAGGTGAGCTTCAAATACAGCTTCAGTAGCAAAGACTTCTTGCAGTGATCTTTGGGGGATACCGCCATGTCGACACGAGCCTGCAAACTGATGATTGCTGCATGCGGCGCCTTCATGTGCACGACCGCCTACGCGGCGGCGCCCACCGACGCACAAATCAACGCCGCGATGGATGCCGCCTATGCGAAGTACAAGGACATCAAGGAAGGCGCGAACGCCGATTACATTCCCGCGCTCGCCAAAGTCGATCCCAAGATCTACGGCATCGCGCTCGTGACCGTGGACGGCAAGGCCTACACCAAAGGCGACGTCGCAGCGGAGGTCTCGATCCAGTCGATCTCGAAAGTGTTCACGATGGCGCGCGTCATCGAGGACCAGGGGCCGGCGGCGATCGAGAACAACATGGGCGTGGATGCGACGGGGGAGGTGTTCAACTCGATCGACGCGATCGAGAAGCACAAGGGTGCCGAGATGAATGCCATGGTGAACCCCGGCGCGATCACCGCGACGAGCATGGTGAGCGGTGCCAGCTACGAGGAGATCTGGGGCAAGATCATTCGCACCTACAACGACTTCGCCGGCCGCGAGCTGAAAGTGCTCGACGACGTCTACAAGTCGGAGGCGGCGACCAACCAACGCAATCAAGCGATCGGCCGCTTGATGTATGCGTACGGTCACATCAAAGCCGATCCGGATCGCGCGACCGATATCTACACCAAGCAGTGCTCGGTGGGCGTGAATGCCAAGGACCTGGCGACGATGGCCGCGACTCTCGCCAACGGCGGCGCCAATCCCGTCACCAAGAAGCGCGTGATGAAACCGGAGAACGTGCCGGAAGTGCTCGCGGTGATGGCGACGGCGGGACTCTATGACGATTCGGGCAAGTGGTACTACCACACCGGCTTGCCGGCAAAAAGCGGCGTCGGCGGCGGAATCATTGCGGTGTCGCCCGGGAAGTTCGGCATCGCCGTGATTTCGCCGCCGTTGGACAAGGCCGGCAACAGCGTGCGCGCGCAGAAGGCGATCCGTGATATTTCCATCGCGCTCGGCGGCAACCCACTCGCGCCGCAACCGGTAGCTCGATAGCCGGGGCACCCGTGTGGTCGAAAACAATCGGGCTGGCGCTGCTCTGCGCCGCCCTGCCCGGCCTCGCGGAGGAGGCGAAGTGGGGGCGCTACACGCCGAACCTCGGCTTCAAGGTCGTCGATACCGACAAGGGCGACATGAGCGTCAGCATCTACACCTACATCCGCTATCTCAATCAGACCGACCTCGACCCGACCTACACCGACGCGTTCGGCAACGTGAAGAGCGTGCAGCGCCGCCAGGATTTTCAGATCCAGAAGCTGCAGATCAAATTCCTCGGCTGGCTGCTCAGTCAGAAGTTCCGCTACTTCCTCTACGCCTGGACCTCGAACACCTCGCAGGGCGAAGGCGCGCAGGTCGTGCTGGCGGGCAATCTGAACTACACCTTCAACGACTACCTCACCCTCTCCGCGGGCATCACCTCGCTCCCCGGAGTGCGCACGACGGAAGGCAATTTCCCGTTTTGGCTCTACGTCGATGCGCGGTTGACCACCGATGAGTTCTTCCGGCCTTCGTACACCACCGGAGTGTGGGCGCGCGGCAAGATCACGGACACCTTGAAGTACCAGGTCATGCTCGGCAACAACCTGAGTCAGCTCGGTGTGAGCGCCGCGCAGCTCGATAATCGCACCGATACCGTGTCGAGCGCGCTGATCTGGGAGCCGCTAGGCAACTTCGGCATCGGGTTCGGCGACTTCGAGGAGCATCAGGATCTCGCGCTGCGGCTCGGCGCACACTACACGCGCAGCACCGAAGACCGGCAGAGCCAGTCGACCAGCGACAGCTTCGAGAACACACAGATCCGGCTATCCGACGGCACGGTCATCTTCACGCCGAATCTGTTCGGACCGGGCGTCACGATCGATCGCGTGTTCGACCAGATGGCGTGCGCCGACTTCGGCGTGAAGTATCGCGGCTGGTCCGTCGATGGCGAGTACTACTTTCGCTGGCTGAGCCGGTTTCGCGGGCCCGGCACGGAAAACCTGCCGCGTCGTTTCGATCGAGGTTTTCAGCTGCAGGTTTCGAAGATGGTCGTCCCCAAGACCTGGCAGGTCTATGCCTCCGGCTCGCGCATCGAGGGGGAATTCGGCAATCCCTGGGACGCTCGCTTGGGCGTGAACTGGCTGCCGTTTCAGAACAAGGTGATTCGCTGGAACTTCGAGGCGATGTACTTGCATCACTCGCCCGTCGGCGCAACGGCGTATCCCTTCACGGTGGGTGGGACCGGCACCGTGTTCTATACGAGCTTCGAAATGGCTTTGTGAGAGCGGCGGGCCTGGCATGTGTGACGGCGGCGAGGTCGCGAAGCTCGAGTACGGCAAGCTGCAGTTCAAGACGTCCGGCTCTAGCCCCATGGTCGTATTGGCGACTCGGCGCATCTGTGGCGAACTCGGTCGAGCTAACGAGCAACAAAGCAGGGGGTCGCCATGACTTCTCTCCGTGCGCTGTTCCTCATCGCGCTCGCACTCGCGAGCGGCTCGAGCGTTGCCCAGACCGAAACGACTCTCCCGCAACGCGGGCAACTGCTTGCAGCCGCGCCGCAACAGCTAGGCGTCTACAGCGAGCACGATCTCATCGAGAAGGTCACCGAAGGTGAAATGGCGCAGTGGCTCTTGAAGCGCGTTTTCTCGCCGCACTGCTCGGTGGTCGTGTATCAATTGCGATATGGCACCGTCGGTGGGCGAGGCGAGCCGACCACGGCGTCCGGCGCGCTGATCGCTCCGCTCGGCGGCGATGCCGCGTGCCAGGGTCCGCGACCGATCGCGCTCTACGCGCACGGTAAGCGCAACTTCAAAACGTTCAACATTGCCGACTTCAACGGCAGCAATGCCTATGAGGGCGTGCTCCTCGGTCTCGCGCTGGCAGGCAATGGCTACATCGTGGTCGCGCCCAACTACGCGGGATACGACACGTCGACGCTCGAGTACCACCCGTTCATGAACGCGGATCAACAATCGGCCGATATGATGGATGCGCTGGCGGCTGCGCGCGCGGCGTTACCCGCGCTCGGTCTCGCCGACAACGCGAAGTTGTTCGTGACCGGCTACTCGGAAGGTGGGTATGTCGCGATGGCCACGCACCGTGCGCTGCAGGCTGCGGGGATTCCAGTCACCGCGTCCGCGCCGATGTCGGGGCCTTACGCGTTGTCCGCGTTCGCCGATGCGATGTTCCTGGGCGATGTCGGCGCCGGTGCAGTGGAAGAGTTCGTGATGCTGGCATCGAGCTACCAGCACTCCTATGGCAGCTTGGATTCCACGGGCGCCGGAATATTCGAGCCGAAGTACTCGTCTGCCGCGGCGCTGCTGCCGGGCGCGGTCGGAACGGACACGCTCATCGCGCAAGGCTTGTTGCCCGACGGCGCCGTCTTCAGCAACACACCGCCGACGCCCGAGCTCGCCGCGATGACTCCTTGGGACGGCCGCGGATTCGGTGCGGACAATCTGGTCACGAACGCGTTTCGGCTGAGCTACATCCAAGATGCGCGCGCCGCTCCCGATGGCGGATACCCGAACACCACGACGGGCTTGCCGCCGGAGAATCCGGCGAATCCGTTCCGGCAGGCGCTGAAATACAACGACCTGCGGAGCTGGGTGCCCACATCGCCCGTGCTCATGTGTGCCGGCGATGAGGATCCGGTCGTCTACTACGTGAACACGCAGCTCATGGAAGGGTACTGGGCCATGACGGCGCCCGCGAGCTACATCCTCGTATTGGACGTGGACGCTCCCGCCTCACGCGGCGGCCCTTACAAGCACATCAAGAAGCACTTTGCCGAGACCAAGAAGATCCTGAAATGGGTGCAGGGCAAATCCTGGGTCGGGGAGAACTACCACGCCCTGCTCGTGCCGGCGTTCTGCATCCAGGCCGTGACCTCCTTCTTCGACGAATTCTGAGACGTGAATCGATTTTGGAACTTGTTCGATATTTGGGTATTGCGAATCCTACAGGTCATCCTGGCGCTGGGAATCGTCGCCGCCATCGCCGTGGTCACGCTGCTCGTGATCCAGCGCACCCCCGGCTCGGTCGCGCAGATCCGCTCCGTCGAGGAGCTGCAGCGTTCCGTACAAAGTCTGTTCGCGGGCATCCTCTTGGTGATCCTTGGGCTCGAACTGATGGATACGCTGCGGCACTACTTCATCGAGCATCACCTGCGCGCGGAATTTCTGATCAGCGTGGCGCTCATCGCGGTCGCGCGTCACGTCATCCAGATCGACTACGAGCACACGCCGCCGACGGTCGTCGCCGCGCTGGCGTTTCTCGTGCTCACCTTGGCAGCAGCCTACGTCGCCATGCGACGGTTGGCATCGCGCCGAGTCGGTGGACCGGCCTAGCTCGCAGGTGGATGCAGTGGGCCAAGACTTTGCCGACGATCTCACTGCGATTGCGCGGATCGATGCGGTCACGAAGATCCTCGACGTGATTTGCCGCACGACCGGGATGGGGTTCGCCGCCGTCGCGCGTGTAACGGATAACCGCTGGGTCGCGTGCGCCGTTCGCGATGACATCGCGTTCGGACTTCGGCCCGGTGACGAGATCCCGATCGCCAAGACGTTCTGCCAGTCGGTACGAGCGCACGACACCCCGATCGTCATCGATCACGTCGCCCGGGACCCGCGCTATCGAGATCATTTCATTCCGCAGCTCTTCGGCTTTCAGAGCTACATCTCCGTGCCCATCCGACGCAAGGGCGGCGGGATCTTCGGCACGCTGTGCGCCGTGGACCCGCGGCCGATGTCGCTCGATAAGCCGGAAACGATCGATATGTTCGGGCTCTTTGCCGATCTCATCGCGGTGCATTTAGACCTGCAGCAGCAGTTGGTCGCGCGCGAACGGGACCTCGAGCGGGAGCGCGAGCTCGCGACACTCCGCGAGCAGTTCATCGCCGTGCTCGGGCATGATTTGGGCAATCCCCTGCAAGCGATCATGTCCAGCGCGGAAACGCTCGCGCTGGCGCCGAGCCACGAGCCGGGAGAGCTGATCTCCGTCATTCGAGAGAGCTGTGGACGCATGGAGCGGATCATCGCGGATGTGCTGGACTTCACTCGCGGCCGGCTCGGAGGCGGTATTCAAATCACGACTCAGCCCGACCTCGATGTGGCGCGGATGATCGAGGCGGTCGTCGCAGAGTCGCGCGTGGCCTGGCCGGGTCGCCAGCTCGAATCGAATTTGGAAGTGCACACTCCGGTGCGATGCGACCCTATGCGCGTGGCGCAGCTCCTGTCGAACCTTCTCGCGAACGCCCTCATGCATGGCGATGCGCAATCACCGGTTAGAATTTACGCGCGTGCGGATGCCGGCGTGTTGGAGCTGACGGTCGCGAACCAAGGAGCACCCATCCCGGACGACATACGGCCAAAGCTCTTTCAGCCGTTCAGCCGCTCGTACTCGGGCGAGAAAGGATCGGGCCTGGGCCTCGGACTGTACATCTGCGCCGAGATCGCGCGGGCCCATCACGGCAGGCTCGACTTCACGTCCGACGAAAACGAGACGCGCTTTACCTTCCGCATGCCTGCGTTGGTCGACGAACTGCGTCCACCCTCGTACAGCGCCGCCTCGCCATTGAGCGCATGACCCACTGCTACAGGAAAGTGAAGACTTTGCCGAGCGCGAAGCCTTCGACCGTGGGGTGCGTGGAGGGCTGGGGCGCGCTCTGACCGATCGCCAGTGTCGCGGCCGCGCCGAGCAAAATGGCGCCGCCCATCAGCGGAGCGCGCGGCCACTTGCGACGAGACGGAGATGCACACACGAGGTCGGCCCGGTGTTTTCATCGATACTTCATCAGAAGCGGATGCGGGCCAATTGGACTTTGAGTCCATTGGCGAGGAGGCAAAAAGCCCAAAAGGGCCGGCGAAGCTCGCTCGGAACTGACCCTCAGATCCACTTGAACCCGCGCGCCATGACCCCGAGCGCGCTCGCCAAACTGAGCAACCACCAGACTCGGTCGAACGCACGGCTCGTATCGATTTTGGCGAAGCGCGCATCGAGCTGCGCAGCCAGCTGCGCGAAGCGTGCCTCGACCTGGTCGAAGCGTCCGTCGATCCGCGCGAAACGCGTCTCCAGCTGTGCGAAGCGTGTGTCGGTCTGCGCTTTTAGATCGTTGACCGCGACATTGACCGCATCGACCTTAGCGTCGAGGACATCGATTTTGCCATCGAGCCTGTGAACGTCAGCTTTGAGCTCGATCACGTCGGCTTGAATGTGCTCGACATTGACCTCGAGCCGCGCAATGCGCTCTTGATCTTGCACGGGCTTCTCCATTTCTTTGACTGCAACGGCCATGGCGAGAAGTATTTCACGCATTGATGGATATCGTCCACAACATCAAAAGTCACGAAAGTACGTTCGTACGATCGTGACGCGCAGTCGGAATATTTGCCCGCACGCGTGAACCGCAGGCGCACCACCAGCGACGCTTTCGCCGTGGAGATCGCACGTCATTCGCGCACGCCTGATTCACTGAGAATAATGCTGCGCTCTCTTGCTTTTGTGAGACGAAAAGGTGTGGACGATGATTTACATCGGCTATGGATGCTACGGCAGCGAGAAGCCTTGAAGCGTCTCAAGGACGTGGAGAGCTTTGCCATCGCGGGCGGATCGGGGCACTAAGTCTCGGGATGGCGGTCGAGGTAGCGCTTCACCGCCTCACCGAGCGTCGCGAAGAACTTGTTCTCGAACCGTGAGTAGATCCCGAAGCGCTTCAGCTTGTCTTTCACGGGATCTTTCATCTCCGCGAAGCAGAGCTCGATGCCCGATGCGCGCAGTGTGTCGTCGAGCTCGCTGAGGGCATCGGCAGCAGTCACGTCCACACTGGTGACGGGCTCCGCCGCCACGACGAGCCAGCGCACGGCATGCGGCGCGCTCGCGACTGCCTCGCGCGCGCGCTCGCGGAACAGCTCCGCATTGGCGAAGAACAGCGGCGCGTCCCATCGAAGCATGACGAGCCCGGGGATCATGCGGGCGTGCGGATAACGAGTGATGTCGTGATAGCCGCTCACATTCTCCACGCGTCCGAGGATCGCCGAATGGGGACGCCAGCCATCCCAGAGAAACTCGATCACGGCGATGACGATCGCGATGCCGATGCCCGGGATCGCTCCGAACGTGGCCACGCCCGCGAAGCAGACGATCGACAGCCAGAACTCCCAGCGCTGAATGCGGTAGATGCGACGCAAGTCGGAAATTTCGATCAGCCCGATGGCAGAGGCGATCACCACCGCGGCGAGCGCGGTGTTCGGCAGATCGCGCAGCAGATTCGGCACCAGCATCAGAATCAGGGCGATCGAGAGCGCGCCGACGACCGAGGCGAGCTGGGTGCGCGCGCCGGCGGCCTCCGCCACCGGCGTTCGCGACGAGCTGCTGCTGATCGGGAAGCCTTGGAAGAATCCGGCCGAGAGATTGGCGACCCCGAGACCCACCACCTCCTGGTTCGGATCGACCGGCGTACGCAGCCGCGCGGCATACGTGCGCGACAGTACGCTCGTATCGGCGAACGACACGAGCGCCGTCGCGAGGCCACCCATCACGACCGGAACCCAATCATCGAAGCCGATGAGCGGCAGCGCCGGCGTCGGCAAGCCTCTCGGCAGAGGACCGAGCACCGCGAGTCCGGACCGCGCGGCGAGATCCAGCGCGCCGACGAGGATCGTCGCGGCCACCACGGCCAGCAGAATTCCCGGAACACGCGGCCAACGCTTCAGAAACAGGATCAGCGCGAGCGTTCCGCCGCCGATCGCGAACGCCACGAGGTTCGTCTGTCCCGCAGCCACGTCGCGCACGATTTCCAGCGACTGACGCAGCGGCCCGTGCGCGTCGACCGAGAACCCGAGCAGCTTCGGAATCTGGCTGAGCAAGACGGTCAGCGCGATGCCATTCATGTAGCCATAGCGGATGGGCTTGGAGAGCAACTCCGTGATGAATCCGAGATGCGCGAGCCCGGCCGCGACACACACTGCGCCCGAAACCAGCGCCATCGCCCCAGCCAAGGCGATCGCGCGTTGCGGATCGCCGGCAGCCAGTGGGACGACCACCGCCATGATGACCGAGGCGAGCGCCGAGTCCGGCCCGAGCACCAGAATTCGACTCGGACCGAAGAGGGCATAGGCAAGCAGCGGAATGATCGTCGCGTAGAGGCCGTAGATGCCCGGCACTCCGGAGGCTTCCGCATACGCGATGCCGACCGGCACGAGCATTGTCGTCAGAACGAATCCGGCGAAGATGTCGTGGCGAAGCCAGGTTCGATCGTAGTTTGGGAGGAGCTGAAGCCCCGGAAGCCAGCGCACCCACCCCGCATGTTCCAGCTGTGTGTTCACTCCAGCCTCAACTCGGCATCCATCCCCCGTGCACGCCGAGCTCGTCGAGCGCGCGGTACGCCGCGCGGGTGAGGATGCCAGTGTAAGTCGGGAATGATAGCGGCACACGCACGAGCTCGTCGACGCGCAGCTCGCTGGCCATGGCGATTGCGACGATCTGAACGATCTCCACCGCGCGATCGCCCACGACATGGCACCCCAGAATGGCTCGCGTGTCGCGCGCGACGAGCAGCTTGCAGAAGCCTGCGGTCCGATCGTCGATGATCGTGCGAGTCGTTTCGTCGAAGCGCACGAGCGCGACGACGACATCCCGAGTCTCACGGGCCTGAGCTTCCGTGGGCCCGACGCTCGCGTACTCGGGTTCCGTGAAGCCGCCGGTCGGGCACACGCTGTTCGCGACCGGTAAGGAAGGACCCTGCACAGCGTTCGTCGCCGCAACCCAACCATCCTGCACCGCTTGCGGAACGAGCATCCACCGGCCGGTGATGTCCCCGGCGGCGTAGATGTTCGGCGCCGATGTGCGCAGGTACGTGTCGACCGCGACGTAGCCCCGGGCATCGGTCGTGATCCCCGCGGCCGGCAGATCGAGCCCAAGCGTGTCGGCCAGCCAGCCCACCGCAACGACAGCAAGCTCGGCATCGGCGCTTTCGCGCACGCCGTCCCGCGCGAAGTGCATGCGAATGCCCTCAGCGGTGCGCTCGAACGACTCGATCGCGCCAAAGCGTTCGCGCACCACCATGCCCGATTCACGAAAGGCTGCGCTGACCGCAGCGGAGACGTCCTCATCCTCCGCGGGCAGGATGCGAGGTGCAGCCTGAAAGAGCGTGACGCGCGAGCCGAACGCTTGGAAGATCGACGCGACCTGCGCTCCGGTCATTCCCCCACCGATGACCAGCATCGACTGCGGAACCTGCGTCAGTCCCCAGGCATCGCTATGCGTCGCGGCGAGCTCGGCCCCGGGCACCGCCAGACGGCGACTCGTTCCGCCGGCACACAGGATGATTTGCTCGCCACGCATGCGCACTCCGCTTGCGGTTTCGATGGTATGTGTATCGAGAAGGCGTGCTGTTCCGGCTCGTTCGTGCAACGTGATGCGCAGCTGCTCGGCGCGCTCGCGCAAGGCGGAATTGCTGCGCACGTTCGCAACGACGTCGCGCACGCGTTCGAGCAGGCGCGAATAATGGAGACTCGGCGTGTTCGTTGAAATCCCGAACCGATCCAGGCGGCGCGCACCGCGGATCAAGCGCGCCGCCTGTGCCAGTGTCCGCACGGGCACGGGCCCATCATTCGCGGCCATGCCGCCGAGCTCATCGCGCGTGACGAGAGCCGTGCGCGCACCGAGCTCGGCGGCACGCAGAGCGGCCATCACACCCGCCGGCCCCGCGCCGATCACGAGGACGTCGTGGCGACTCACAGCGGAAAATTCAGAATGAGCCACAGGTTGTTCCCCTCGACGACGTTGCGCGCGCCGAGCTCCCATTGCGCCCGGATGCGCAAGATGAATTTTGCGGCGATGGGCACGCTTGCCTCCGGCCCGATGCCGAAGTACCGATAGCGACTCGCGTCGGTGCCGGCAGAGCCTCCCGTCTGCGAGCTGATCTGCCACGCCGCGAATCCCGATAGGCCGATGTCGAGCGCTCGTCCCCACGCATCGACGACGCGGCCCACGCCCCAATCGACGACGATGTCATCGCCGGGTGTAATCCCGGTTCCTTCTTGCGTGAAGTTCTGCTCGATACGCGCGACCGCGGAAAGGCTCCACTCGTTGCGATCCCCGCGCGGATAGAAGACGCCGCCGAGCGAATAGACCAGCGACCAAAAGCCCGTGCCTCGATTGTTGGACGCACCCGGCGAGAATCTTCCGGACGCGCTCCATACAGTGAGCTGCGCCTGATAGTCGAAGAGTGCGCTCTTGCCATAGAGCGAGACTGGCGTCAGCAGCACATCGCCTAGACCGAAGCTCGAATCAGTGTCGTCTCCCGAAGGCTGCAAATTTCCGGTGCTGAACGGAACGCCGAGCAGTGCGCCATAGCGCATGCCGAGAACCTCTCGATCGGTGGTCCATGTGAACATGCTGATGTTCGCGTAACGCAGCTCATCCACCTCTTGCGCTCGATTGCCGCTCGAGTCCTTCACTTCGAGGTTCGAGAAGAATCGGCTGAAGTTCGTGTACGCGCTGCCGGGCTCCGGCGTGACCGCGCCCCGGATACCCGATTGACCGGGTGGATAGTGCCCGTGCACGGGTGTTTGCGTTTGTGAGAGTGCGGCGCGTGCGCACATGGCGAATGCGCCGAAGAGGAGGAGCGACCGTATCGTTCTGCTCACTTCGCCATCGCGATGTTCTTCCAGAAGCGCACCAGGCTCTCGTCGGCGCCGAACAGCGTGCTGAAGATCGTCGAATCCGCGAGCAGAACGTCGCCCACGCGCTCGCCGGCCGGCGGCATCCACAGAAACGCGTTGAGCTCTCGATTGCCGGCCGCTGTGAACGGATGGGGGTTCGACAGATCGATCGGCTGTCGGGCGAGGACGTGCACGGATTTGGCATCGCCCGTGGTCACCGCGTAGTGCGGCAGATGCTTGTGGAAACTGAAGTTGGTGACGCCGTCGAGCCATCCGCAGGTGTCGAGGTCACGGTCGATGCTGAGCGGCGCAAGCTTGCGCGTTCCCGGAACGACGGCAGGCCGCAACCCATAGCGATTCTCGACGGGCACACCGAGTCCCTTCATCAAGGAGCGCGCGTACCTGCCGAAGCGCTGTTGACGCGGCACGAGCGCATCTCCGTGATGCGCATACTCCATCGCGCGTTCGCTGGGGTGGTCCGAGGCGCCGACGTCGTGATGCGGTCCGATGAGCAGGCATGTCCCATCGCGCGTGAGCCACTCGGTCACGGCTTCGATCTCTTCCGCCGATGCTTCCTGTTCCGTCACGTTGTGATCCAAGCCGAACACCAACAGCGTGTCGGCGTCTCCGAGCACGCGATCGTCGAGCGGCAGTCGATACCCCGCCTGGTCCACGCGCTGAAACACCGGCACGGCGTGCCCCGTGGTCTCTTCGACCAGCTGCTGAAACGGGACCCACGCGCGGAAGAACAGCTCGAGCGCGCCCGCGATGCTCTGCTGGAACATCGTGAGCCCGGACCACTGCGGCGTTTCCCAAGACGGCCATTCCACACGCCGCACCTCCGTCATCGTGGAGAAGCGGTTGTCGAGCTGGGTCGGATCGCGGTTGGCCTCGCCGGGAAAGCTCCACGAGACATAGATGCTCACGCGCCGCCGTCCACGCGTTGCCCGGCGATGAGTGTGGACCTGGTTGTACGTGCGCGCGCGACTCCGGGTTTCGTTGCTCGGCGTATAGATCTTGGCTTCAGTCATGGGAGTCTCCACGACCGGACGCGAGAAACCGCAAGGCGCGAATGCCCGGCAGAAAGAAATACGCCCCGCCGCGCACCGTTGTGAACGCCGGCAGTCCCTTCAGCGTTCTGCGCACGGGCCGTCGCGGTATCGTCAGGTCGAACGAGCCGTCCTGCGTGCCGATGATGGGATCGCGCTCGTTCTTCAGCTCATGAAAGCTCGGGTCGTTCGCCCACACGTTCTGCGCGAACTCGAACTGTCGCACGAGGCTCGCGCAACCGACGAAAGCGGCGATGCCGCGTTCCACGCCATCCTCGGGAGATCCTTCCGGAAGATGCGGACCGTACGTGCCGCCGCGTCGGATCATCCTGTGCCGGTTCATGTTCGTCGCGGTGTCGCGCGGATTCATGCGGCGAATGTGCGCGCCGAGCGGCACGGCGTAGCCGTGCGGATCCATCGTCTTGTAGTTGAAGTCGTTGTTCCGCAGAGGATCCGCGCCCAGCTCGGGATCGTCTTTCTCGGGGGCGAGCACGAGCGGGGCGCCGCTGCGCCAGCGCCCCATCATCTTCGCCGCGATGAGCTCCTGCTCGTCGCGCGTTTTGCCATGCTGCGCCAGGAAATCGCGAAACGCGCCGACGTGCTCCTGCAAGCGCCGATACGCGACGTAACTGCCGTTGCGCGACAGAATCTCCGGGCGCGGCAAGCGCGGCACTTCACCGCTCTCGTCCGGATACCCGAGAAAGAATTCGCCCGCCTTCAGCGGCGGTCCCGATCCAGGGTTCGCGACTTCGTCGCTGCCGGCGATTACGCATTGCGAGAGTCGATCACGATAGCCGAAGTGATCGTGTGAATACTCGTACGGCGGTATCGCTGCGAGATCGAGCGAGGAGAGTCGTTCGACCCCCGGGCACGTCCCGAGAAATCGCTCGTATTCCCGCGTGGACTGCTCTCGCTGCGCAACGTCCCGCGCGAACAGAATGATGATGGCATGCACGTCGTCGCTGCCGAGACCGCCGGTCCAGTGTTGGGGCTCGTTGCGCCCGGTGTCGCCGAGAATCTTGGCCCGCGCCGCCATGCCTTCCCGAAACTCGTCGGGGAACGTGGCGAGGGAGGCGTCGTCGATGCCGAGCGCGCGCAGACCCTGCCATGTGAATGCGACGGTGACCCAACGGGTGTCCGTCGCATCGGCGAGCTTCACCGCACCGGCGGTGCCGACCTTATCGACAATGCCGCTGAGCCACTCTCTGCCGCCCCTCGCGTTGTGGAACGTCATGAACTCGTAGCGTGCGGTCAGCGCGTGCGGACGAGTCATCAAAAAGTGCTGGATGTCATCGAGCTCGAGCATGTTCGAGGAAGCTACGTTCCACATGGAGGCCGGGCAGTTGGACCTTGGTCCGATATGGCGCGCGGCGGCTTGATTCCAGTCTTTGCTGAACCGCGCCGAGCCGGAGAAACACGCCATGTCGGACACACCTCGAGCGAACGATTGGTCGAAGCCCGCAGCCATGGCGATCCCGAAGGAAGGCTTCTTCGAACGCGAGCAGGGTCGCTATGGGCCGGTCTTCCCCAAGACCCCCTCCAATTACGGCTTCTCGGTCGTCGGAAAAGTGAAGCCGGGGAGGGAGCAGGCCATAAGGGACTACGGTAAGCAGATCGAGGAGGCGGTGCGGGGCAGTCCGGAGGTCCTCGCGCCTCTGAAGCTGCACTATCTGCGCTGGGTGCTGTTCGACGTCGGCTCGGGGCTGCACTTCATGTATCAGGGCATCTTCGACACCGATTTCGACAAGTACATCGAGGACGCGATCGCGCTCTTCGCCCAGACGGGTATCACCACGGTGTTCACCAACCTCGAAGGCTGGCCGGAGGATTGGAAGACGAATACCCCGGCGGTCATCAAGTTCTTCCGCGACCACCAGTGTCCGAGCTTCCTCGAGTACGGCGAATATCCGTTCGTGAGCGCCGATGAGATCAAGAAGGCGCTGCGCGTGAAGGCGCAGTTCTCCCAGATGCTCGATCAGATGCAGTGATGCACGTCAGCCGGCTGTTGCTCGAGCGCAGCGTTCTTTGGCTCGTGCTGGGGATCGCGGTTTGGGTGCAGCCCGGCATCTCGCTCACCTCGCTCACGCTCCTGCTGGGCATGGCGATCTTGCTGGATGGTGTCATCCAGGCGGTGCATGCGATCGGCAATGCGGGACAGAAGGGCCGGTGGGCCGGCTTCGTCGGAATCGCGCAAGGTGTGTTGTCATTTTTGATCCGCCACATCACACCGGAGCAGGTTGTGATCTATCTCGCCTTCTGGGGCATCGCGACCGGGATCATCGAGGTCGTTGTCGCGATCAGAGAGCGCAAGCAGGGCGGCGGGACTCTGTGGTACGGGCTTGCAGGCCTCGCCTCGCTCGCCCTCGGCTTGCTCTTGCTCTCGCGCGGTCGTGACTACGTGTCCGTGTCATTTGGAATCGTTGCGATCGGCACGATTGCGTTCGCGATCGTGCTGGCCGTGCTTGCGGTGGCTGCTCACATCGGCGAGGTCCGAAGGTCCAATAGCGCGGTGGGCACGCGCGCCTAGCATCACGCTCGTGAATCCTCGCCTGCGCACAATGCTCTTCTTCGTATTGGTGATGGCGTGCGCCATCGCTCTGGCACAGGGTGCGAAGCAGGACGCGAAACCCGCTGCCCAGGAGACGAAACCTGCTGCACAGGACGCGAAGCCCGCTGCAAAGATTCCGCCGGAGCAGCTCGATTCGCTCGTCGCGCCGATCGCGCTCTATCCCGATCCGCTGCTGGCGCAAACGCTCGCCGCGTCGACGTATCCGCTGGAAATCGTCCAGCTGCAGCAGTGGCTCGCGAAGAATTCCAAGCTGAAAGACAAGGAGCTGGCGGATGCAGTCGCCAAGCAGCCGTGGGATCCGAGCATCCAATCGATGGCGGCGCTGCCCGACGTGGTCAAGCGACTCGCCGACGACATCCAGTGGACGACCGATCTCGGCAATGCGTTTCTCGCGCAGCAGAGCGACGTGATGGATGCGGTTCAGCGCATGCGCAAGAAAGCGAAAGACTCGGGCAATTTGAAATCGGGCGAGCAGCAGAAGGTCGAGACCAAAACGGTCGAAACCAAAGAGGTGATCGTCATCGAGCAAGCCAACCCACAGGTCGTGTACGTGCCCACCTACAACCCGACCTATGTGTACGGCCCGCCGGTGTATCCGTATCCGCCGATCTACTACCCGCCGCCGGGCTACTACGCCACGGGAATGATGATCTCGTTCGGTGTCGGCGTCGCGATGGGCGCGATGTGGAGCGGCGGCTGGGGCTACGGCTGCGGTTGGGGCGGCAGCAGCTACGTGAACGTCAACGTGAACAACAATTTCAACCGCGTGAATCACTTCAACAGCAGTCGCGTCAACAACAACTGGCAGCACAATTCGGCGCATCGCGGGGGCGCGCCGTATCGAGACCGCGCGACGGCGGATCGTTTTGGCGGCACGGCGCGCGGCGACTCGCTCTCGAATCGTCAGGCCGGAGCCCGACAGCAGATCGGCTCGCAGGGCGGCAATCTCTCGAGTGCGCGTAACAGCGCCGGCGGCGGCTTCGGTGACCGGGCTGGCAGCGGCGGCAGCGGCAGCGGCAATCGGGATTTCTCGGGCGCGGGCGATCGCGCGGGCGGTGGCGGTGACCGAGACTTGTCCGGCGGTGGCGGTAACCGAGATCTATCGGGCGGCGGCAACCGAGATCTCGGAGGCGCGAGCGGCGGCGACCGCATGGGCAACCGCGACTTCTCCCGCAGCAACTCCGGCGGCAGCTCCGGTGCATTCGGCGGCTCGTCACGCGGCTACAACGGCTCGTACTCGCGCGCGGCCAGCAGCCGCGGCGCATCCAGCATGGGCTCGCGTGGCGGCATGCGCGGCGGCGGACGGCGACGGTAGTGCTCATGAGAGGGTGGCTCAAGTGTAGAGGGTGGCTCAAGTGTGCTGCGTCGATTTGCGCGATCGCGCTGACGATCCGCGCCGATGCTGCAGCGACCTCCGCATCGGCGCAGACCTTCGAGTCGCCGCAGAAAGCATACGAGGCGCTCGTCGCGGCCGCGGAGAAGTACGACACGACGGCGTTCAAGCAGATCTTCGGGACGGGGCACGAGCGGATCTACACCTCGGGCGAGGCGCCCCGTGACCGGGAACGCGCCGCGAACTTCGTTGCGCAAGCGCGCAAGGGAAACGCCGTGTCGCTCGACCAGGCGGACCCGAAGCGAGCATTCATCGTCGTCGGCCCGGACAAGTGGCCGTTCCCGGTACCCATCGTTGCAGGCAGCGATGGTCGCTGGAGCTTCGATGCCGACGAGGGCGAGGACGAGATCCTCCGTCGTCGCATTGGCGAGAACGAGCTGGATGCCATCGGCATCTGTCGTGGGTATGTGGAAGCGCAACACGCCTATGCCCTGCAAGGGCGCAGCGGCTACGACATTCCGCAGTATGCGCAGCGAATCATCAGCACGCCCGGTAAACACGACGGTCTGGCGTGGAAGAATGCCGACGGTACTTGGGGCGGCCCCGTCGGAGAGAAGATCGCGCGCGCCATTCAGCAGGGCTACACGGACAAGAGCCAGCCCTATCACGGGTACTTCTTCAAGATTCTGAAAGGGCAGGGAGCCGCGGCGCCGCTCGGCGAGCTGGATTTCGTGGTGAAAGGCGTGATGATCGGCGGTTTCGCGCTGCTTGCGGCGCCCGCCGAATATGAGGTCACGGGCATCAAGACCTTCATGGTCAGCCACGACGGCGTCGTGTACGAGCGCGACTTCGGTCCGGAGACCCTCGCGCAGTTCGGCAAGATCGAGCGCTTCAACCCCGACCCGGAGTGGTCCGCGGTTCAATAAATCTCGGGGACGAGCTTGTGGGAGCGATTCTTCGGCTCCTGGTATCCCTTCGGCTTTTGCCGCTTCGGCAGCTTCACCTTGTCGTGCTCGACTTCTTCGTAGGGAATCGTGCTCAAGAGGTGAGAGATGCAATTCAAGCGCGCGCGTCGCTTGTCATCGCCATTGACGATGTGCCACGGCGCGTGCGGCGTGTCGGTCGCCTCCAGCATCTCGTCTCGCGCGCGGGAGTAGTCGTACCAGCGGCGGTGCGACTCCAGGTCCATGGGGGAGAGCTTCCAGATCTTGCGCGGGTCGTTGATTCTGTCTTCGAAGCGCTGCGTCTGGACGTCTTGGCTGACCTCGAACCAGTACTTGATGAGCTGGATGCCGGAGTCGACGGCAATGCGCTCCCATACCGGGCACAAGGCCAGAAAACGCTTCACCTCGGACTCGGGAGAGAAGCCCATGACGCGGTCGACGCCCGCCCGGTTGTACCAGCTGCGATCGAAGATGACGATCTCGCCCGCCGCCGGAAAGTGCCGTAGATAACGCTGCAGGTAGAGCTGTGTCTTTTCGCGCTCGGTCGGCGCCGGCAGCGCGACGACGCGAAACACTCGCGGGCTCACGCGCTCGGTGATGCACTTGATCACACCGCCTTTGCCGGCGGCATCGCGCCCTTCGAACACGATGACGATGCGAGCTCCGGTATCCTTGGCCCACAACTGCACCTTGACGAGCTCGCCGTGGAGCTTGGCGAGCTCGTCCTCGAAGTCTGCGCGCTTGAGTTGGCCATTCTTTCCCAGCCTCGTTCGCTGCCGCTGTCGCACGGAGACGCGCCCCGGCGCTTGTCGTTCCACAGTGCTCGTATGTGCTCGCATGTCGGTACCCTCGCGCTCACTTCGGACGCGGCCACTCGGCATCGTTCAGATTCCATCCGCCGCCGAGCGCTTTGTACAAATTCACCACCGAGACCAGCTGCTCGCGCTGCGTCTGCGCCAGTGCTTCCTCGGCCGGATACAAGAGCTGTTGTGCTTGCAGTACTTCGAAATACGTGGCGCGCCCAACGTCATAACGCGAGCCCGCCAGACCGACGGCATCACGTAGCGACCTGACCTGATTTTCCTGAGCCGCGCGCTGTGTGGCGAGTGTCTGCTGCGCAATCAGCGCGTCGGAGATCTCGCGAAACGCGCCGACGATCGTCCTCTTGTACTGGCTTATCGATGCTTCCCACGCGGCCTTCTGCGCGTCGACGTTGCCGCGCAGGGCGCCGCCTTGATAAATCGGGCCGACCACTCCGCCGGCAATGCGCCACACGTTGAACTCGCTGTCGAACAGCGTGTCGATGTCCGGCGATTGTTGGCCGAACAGCGCCTGCAGCCCGATGCGCGGAAAATAGCTCGCGACGGCCACGCCGACCTCTGCGTTCGCCGCCATCACGGCGTGCTCGGCCTGCAAGATATCCGGACGGCGGTGAATGATCTCCGTCGTTTGGCCGAGCGGTGTCGGCGGTGTCACCTGCTGGGCCAGACTCGTGCCTCGCGCGATCGAGCCGGGGTACGTGCCGAGCAGCACACTGATGGCGTTCTCCTGTTGCGCGATCGCCCGATTCAACTGCGCGATGCGTGCGAGGCTCGCATTGTGGGCCGCCGTGCCGCGAACCACGGCGAGCCGGCTGTCCTGGCCGCCTTGAAACCGGCGATCGAAGAGATCGGCCGTCTGCCTGAAGGCATCGGAGCTCTCGGTTGCGATGGCGAGCTGCCGATCCAGCTCGAGCAAGCCGAAGTAGGACGCGGCAACGTCACTCACGAGTGACAGCATCACCCCGCGCCGCACGTCTTCCTGCTGATACAGATTGGCTTGCGCGGCTTCGGCCGTGCGGCGCACGCGACCCCACAAATCCAGCTCCCATGCGGAGTTGAGGCCGAGCGCGAACGAGTTGAACGTGATGTTGCCTTGCTGATCGCCGAGCTCGAGCGGGAAGAACGTCTTCTCGCGGCCGGCCGTCACGTCGTAGCTCACTTGCGGGTAGAGGTCTGCCCGCGCGACGCCGACCAGCGCGCGCGCCTGCGAAATGCGCGCGACCGCGACCTGAAGATCGTAGTTCTCGTTCAGGGCCTGGGTGACCAGCGTCTTCAGCGCCGGGTCGTTGAACACTTCCCACCAGGGCAAGTCGGCAAGCGAATTCGCTTCGCTCGCGCCGATCTGCGCCCGGAATTGCGGAGCCGGAGTCACGTCGGGGCGCTTGTAGTTCGGTCCGACCGCCGTACAGCCCGCGACGCTCGCTGCGATCGCAACGGCTGCCCATCTCGTCGATACGCGAGTGATCACGACCCACTCCTCTTCATTGAAATGGCCTTCATTGAATGGCCGCAAGCATCTTGCGGAACCTCGTTAGCGTGAAGAGCGTGTAGGCCGTGCCGATCAGGAACATCTTCGCCAGGTCCGGCCACACCATGGTGAGGTCAGCGTCCCTGAAGAGCACGGCCTGCGAGAAGCTCACGAAGTGCGTCGAGGGCACGAACTGCATGATCTTCTGCAAGGCGATCGGCATGCTTTCGAGCGGTGTCTGCCCGCCCGACAGCAGGCTCATCACGATGAATACCGGAAACGCGAGCAGCCCGAACTGCGGCATGGAGCGGACCAACGTCGCGAGCATGATTCCCAGGGCCGTGACGGAGAACAGATATATAAGGAGTCCCGAGGCGAAGAGCGGAATGGAGCCGGACACCGGCACGCCGAGCGCGCCTTTCACGATCAAGAACAGCGACAACATCGCGGCAAACACGACGACGAGACCGTTCGCCCAGATCTTCGCGAACATCAGCTCGTACGGCTGCAGCGGCATGACGAGCAAGTGCTCGAGCGTGCCGTGCTCGCGCTCGCGCAGCACGGCGGCGCCCGTGAGGAAGATCGCCAGCACCGAGATGTTGTTGATGATCTGGTTGATCGCGACGAACCAGCCCTGCTGCATGTTCGGATTGAAGCGGGCGCGTGTGTTGAGGCGCACGAGGTCGGCGTTCTGCGGGCGGCCACGGTCGACCCAGAAGGGCTGCACTTCGTTGTTGATGATCTTGCGGATGTACTCGGGCCCGCGTCCCGCCTGGCTCATGGCGGTGGCATCCGCGATCACCTCGACCGTCGGCGTCAACCCCTTGCGCATGTCGGACTGGAACTTGTTGGGTATGTCGACGATGAACGTGTACCGACCCGCATTCATCGCGCGGTTGATCTCGTTGAACGGCAGCTGCGCGGGCGCGAGGAACAGCGGCGGTAAGAGCGCATCGCGTATGCGGCGCGACGCGGCCGAGTCGTCCTCATCCACGACCGCAATGGATGCGTTGATCACATCCATCACCGCACTCTTCGCCGGCGTGTACACGGAGAACGTGAACGAATAGGCGATCAGGAACAGCATGACCGGATCGCGGAACAGGCTCAGCAGCTCCTTCACACCGAGCTGGAGAATGTGCATGAAGTTGCGCATGGCTCACTTCTCCTGCTTCCGCAGCAGCAGCACGGACAGCATGAAGTAGATGATCGCGATGACGGCCAGCGCCACGAGACTGCGCCACAACGAGAAGATGTCGAGTCCCTTCGTGAACGTACCCACGCTGATGGCATGGAAGTACGTGCTCGGAAAGATCTTCGCGGCGACCCACGCGCCCCCGGTGAGGGACGACACGGGAACGAACATTCCCGAGAACTGCACCGCCGGCAGGATCGCGATGATGGCCGCGGCGAAGATGGCGGCGGTCTGCGTGCTCGCGAAGACCGACAACAGCAGGCCGAATCCCGTGCTCGCCAGACAGTAGATGACCCCGCCGACGATCAGCGTCGCGAGGCTGCCCTTCACCGGAACCTGGAACAGCAACACGGCGAGCAGAACGAGCGTCGCGAACTGGATCAGCGCAACGCCGAAGTAGGGCAGCTGTTTGCCGAACAGGAATTCGGTGCGCGTCGCCGGCGCGGCGTAAAAGTTGGCGATGGAGCCGAGCTCCTTCTCGCGCACCACGGAGAGCGCGGTGAGCATGCTCGGGATCAGCATCAGAAGCAGCATGATGTCGCCCGGCACCATGGCGTAGATGCTCTTGAAATCCTGATTGAACAGCGCGCGCGTCTCGAAGCCCACGGGTTGGGTCGCGGCGGGCAGTCCCGCTGCCTCGCGCGCTCGCGTCTGCCACAGGTTGTGCGCGCCTTCGATGTACCCGCGCGTGGTTTCGGCGCGGAAGGGCATGGCCGCATCGATCGTGAAATTGACCTCGGGCTGGCGACCGCGTTCGAGGTCGCGTTGAAAGCCCGTGGGGACTTCGAGCGCGAAGCGCAGCTCGCCGTTTCGCAGCCGGCGATCGAGCTCCTCATAGCTGGCGATCGGCGGTTGCTCGTCGAAGTACTTCGAGCCGCGCACGCTGTCGGCATAGAGCCGGCTCACGCGCGAGTCGTCGAGGTCGAACACGGCAAAGGGGAGGTGCTCGACGTCGAGCGAGATGCCGTAACCGAAGACGGCCATCAGGAGAATCGGACCGAGCACGGCAAACGCGAGGCGCACTCGATCGTGCCAGAGCTCGACGGCCTCGCGCCGTGCGAACGCCCACACGCGTCCGGGACTGAACTTGCTGGACGCTTTGGCGTGCGTGACCGTTCCGGCAGGCACTCCCGTATCCGTGGGTATAGCAACCGCCCCCGCACCGGCAGCAACCATCGCCGCGGCAGGCACGGGTTCCGGCGGCGGAGGCGCTGCCGCCGCGGGTTTCGCCAGCTCGGTTGGCGGAGGTGGCGCTTCCTTTGCCGCCGCTTCCTCCAGATAGCCGATGAAGGCGGCCTCGAGATTCTTGGCCTTGCGTTCCCGCACCAGCTCCGCGGGCGGACCCTGCGCGAGCACCTTGCCCCGATGCATCATCGACATGCGATCGCAGCGCTCGGCTTCGTTCATGAAATGCGTGGACAGGAAGATCGTCACGCCGCTCTCACGCGACAACCGGATGAGCAGCTCCCAGAAGCCATCGCGCGCAACGGGATCCACGCCGGAGGTGGGCTCGTCGAGAATCAACATATCCGGCTCGTGAATCACGGCGACCGCGAGCGAGAGTCGCTGGCGAATGCCGAGCGGCAGGCTCTCGGCGAGCGTGTCGGCGTCCTCTTCGAGCCCGAACATGCGGATCAAGTCTTCCACCCGCGCTCGGCCCGCGTCGGTCGGAAGATCGAAGAGGCGGGCGTGCAGCATCATGTTCTGCCGCACCGTCAGCTCGGTATAGAGCGAGAACGCTTGCGTCATGAAGCCGACGCGACGCCGTGACTCCACGTCGCCGCCCTTCACCTCTTTGCCGAAGAGCAGCGCCTTGCCCTCGGTCGGCGGCAACAGGCCCGTCAGCATCTTCATCGTCGTGGTCTTGCCGCAACCGTTGGAGCCGAGGAAGCCGAAGATCTCGCCGCGCTCGATGCGGAAGTTCACGTGGTCCACCGCCGTGAACGAGCCGAATCGTTGCGTGAGCCCCTGCGCTTCGATCGCGGGCGGACCGCCGCTCGACTGATACGGCGGAACGATGGGCTCTTTGTGGCCGCGCCGCGCTTCTTCCGGCAGCAGCTTGATGAACGCCTTCTCGAGGGTCGTCTCGCTCGTTTGTCGGCGCAGCTCATCCGGCGTGCCGGTCGCGAGGACGTTGCCGGCGTTCATGGCGACGAGCCAGTCGAAGCCCTCCGCTTCGTCCATGTATGCGGTGGCGACGAGCACGCTCATGGTGGGGCGCCGAATGCGAATGCGCGCGATCAGCTCCCAGAACTGGCGACGCGCGAGCGGATCGACGCCCGTCGTCGGCTCATCGAGGATCAAGAGATCCGGATCGTGGATCAACGAGCAACACAGCCCGAGCTTCTGCTTCATGCCACCCGAGAGCTTGCCGGCCGGTCGATCGCGGAACGGCGTCAGGTCGGTGCTCGTCAAGAGATCGTTGATGCGCCACTCGCGCTCTTCGGCCGACTGTCCGAACAAGCGGCCGAAGAAATCGACGTTCTCGACGATCGAGAGCGTCGGATACAGATTCTTGCCGAGGCCCTGCGGCAGATAGGCGATGCGCGACGACACCGCGTCACGAAAGCGTGCATCGTCGATGTTGCCGCCGAGAACCGTGGCCTTGCCGCTCTGCATGCGCCGTACACCGGCGACGATGCCGAGGAGTGTGGATTTGCCGACGCCGTCCGGCCCGATCAGGCCGATCATCTTCTGACCGGGGATCTCCACATTGATGGCATCGAGCGCGATGGCCGCGCCGTAGCGCTGGGAGACGCTCTCCAAGCGCACGACGGGTTCGCGTTGGATGCTGTCCATCTCAGCCGAGCCGATGCCGTCACTTCGATGCGCTGGTTTCGGAGGCCGCCCAACGCACATCGGGGAAGGGCTTCACCTGCAAGGCGACCGGCCATGCGGCGGTGTTGTCGTAGCGCACGTAGCCCATTCCTGGAATGCCGGTCTTCACGAGGCGTTCGTACTGGCGCAGACGTTCCTTGTCGATCTGCAATTTTACGCGGAACGACAACGCATGCCGCTCTTCGGCGGTCTCGACCGTCTTGGGTGTGAACTGAGCGGTAGGCGAGACGTACGCCACTGTGGCGCGGATCGGGTAGTCCGGTAGTGCATCGACAACGATACGGGCCTCCGACCCGAGCGGGACTTTGCCCGCCGTGCCCGCGGGCAGGAAGACGTACATATAAACGTCGCTCAGGTCCGTCACCGACAGGACGCGGCCGCCCGCTCCGAGCACCTCACCGGGCTCCGCCATGCGGGACTGAACCCGCGCGCGGACCGGGGAACGCAGGGTGTTGTCGGCGATCTCCGCTTTGAGTCTCTCCGCGGTGGCCGTTGCCGCATCGATAGCGGATTGCGCACGTATGGCTTGCGCATTGGCGCCCGCGAGCGCGGCGCGCGCCGCCGCCACTCGCGAGTAGTCCATGTCGCGCTCTTGGATGCTCACCGCGCCGGTCTTCACGAGCCCACTGGAGCGTTTGTACTGGGCCTGCGCGAAATTGAACTCGGACTGTTTGACGTCCACGTCCGCCTGGGCGGTGCGCTTGTTGTCTTCCGCGCCGGTGATCTGCGCTTGCGCCTCGCGTAACTGCGCTTCCAGCGGCTCGGTATCGATGGTGGCGATCACTTGTCCCGCCTCCACCGTGTCTCCCTCGTCGGCGAGGACTTGCTTGATGCGGCCGGGGTACTTGGTGGCGATGTTGATTTCCTTCGCTTCGAGGCGCCCATTGCCGGCGGCGAAACCCTCGGGCAACGCAGGCTTCGATAAGTACCACCACGCCGCGGCGGCCCCGACAACCGCGACGATCCCAAGTGAGATCAGCAGCGCTTTCTTCGACATGGTTCGCCCTAGTAATTCGCGCTAATGCGAATTCATCGTGTGGCGATGTTTTGAGAGCGGTAATTGGACCATGGTCGCATTGCTGCGCTGTGCTGCGGCAGACCTAAATTTGCGCGCACGCCGAATACGCGGCAGTGCGCGTGGCCGGGAGAGAGCCATCATGGCAAGCGAGAATGAGTTCGACCGGCGCTCCTTCCTGATGCGCAGTGCTGTCATCAGCGCTGCTGCGGTGATCATGGGCCGCACATTGACCGACGAGGCCCTTGCGGCCGGGGCGTCGAGCGGCGGTGCGCAAGCATCGCCCCCGCTATCGCCATCACTCGATGTCGTCAAGCGCTCCAAAGGACCGGTGATGACGACGATCGAGGAGTTCTACAAAGTCGGCCCGGGGCCGTCGAGCTCGCACACCATCGGGCCGATGCGCATCACGTACGATTTCTATCAGCGCTGCGCCAAGCTCCCCGCAGACAAGCTCGCCAAAGCCACCGGAATGAAGGTGCATCTGTACGGCAGTCTCAGCGCCACAGGCAAGGGTCATGGCACCGAGCGCGCAGCGCTTGCAGGCATCGTGGGCAAAGAGCCCGCAACGGTGGAACCAGAGTTCCTCGACTCGCTCGCCGCGAAGCCCGATCAGACTTTTCCGGTGAAGCTCGGCGCGCAGATGTTCAACATGTCGTTGAAGGACATCATCTACGACGCGCAGAAGGGCGATTTTCCCCACCCGAACACCATGACGTGCAAGCTCATGGCGGGGAACGACGTGCTTCTCGAGCAGGAGTACTACTCGGTCGGCGGCGGCTTCATCGAGTGGAAGGGCTACCAGCCGCCGAAGAAAGGCCAACCGAAGTATCCGTACGCGACGATGTCCGAGCTCCTCGCGCACGCAAAGAAGAACAATTTGTCCCTGGCACAGGTCGTACTCGCAAATGAAGTGGCAGTGTCCGGCAAGCAGGAGGCGGACATTCTCGAGTTCGTCGACAAGATTCAGAACGCGATGGTCGCCATCGTGAAGACGGGTCTCGCGGCGCCGAGCGCCGTATTGCCGGGACCCATCAAGCTCAAGACCAAAGCCGGCGATGTGTACAAGCAGGCGATGCAAGACAAGTTCGAGCGCGAGCGTGGAATCGGCGTCGTCGCCGCTTACGCATTGGCGGGCTCGGAGGAGAACGCGCGCGGCCATCTCGTCGTGACGGCACCGACCGGGGGCTCGGCGGGCGTCATGCCGGCGCTGGTGTACGCGCTGGGTGACGGCGGGCGCAAGCTCCCCAAAGAGAAGATCCGCGAGGGCATGCTGGCCGCTGCGGCGATCGGCTATCTCTGCAAGCACAACGCAACGCTCTCCGGTGCCGAAGGCGGATGCCAGGCGGAGATCGGTGTCGCCTCGGCGATGGGCGCGGCACTGGTCGCGCAAGCGATGGGCAAGTCGCCGCAAGTCACGGCCAACGCCGCGGAGGCTTCACTCCAACATCACCTCGGCATGACTTGCGATCCGGTGGCCGGGTTCGTGCAGGTGCCGTGCATCGAGCGCTGCGCGTTCGGTGCGGTCAAGTCCTGGACCGGCTACATGATCGCGAGCAACGAGATTCCGGCCAACCGACGTCTCGATTTCGACACGACCGTCGGCGCCATGGCGCTCACGGCCAAGGAAATGAACTCCAAATACAAAGAAACCTCCGAGGGCGGCCTCGCGGTCTCGGTCGTGCTCTGCTGAGACGCTCATGAAGACCGCCGTCAAGGCCGCCGCGATCGCGTGGCTGGTGACGGCGGTCTACTACTTTTATCAGTACATGCTGCGCTCGGCGCCTTCGGTGATGCTGTTGGAGCTGTCCGCGGCATTCGGCCTCGGCGCGGCGGGCGTCGCCTCGCTCGCGGGACTCTTCTATTACGGCTATTCGCCGTTCAGCTTGGTGGCGGGCGTCGCGCTCGATCGCTGGGGTCCGCGCAGGGTCGTCCCGATCGGTGCGGCGGCGGTGGGTATCGGCTCGCTGCTCTTCGCCACAGGCGACAGCGGCCTCGCCGGCGTGGGCCGCCTGCTTCAAGGAGCAGGCGGAGTGTTCGCGCTCGTCGGTGCGGTCTTCATCGCCACCAAGAGTTTCGCGCCCGCGCTCGCCGCAACGCTGATCGGCGCCACGCAGATGTTCGGCATGGCCGGCGGGTCCGCCGGTCAGTTCCTCGTGGGGCCGGCGATCGCCTCCGGCTTGCCGTGGAGCCGCTTCTGGCTCGTGATGGGCGTGACCGGAATCCTGATCAGCATCGCGCTGTTCGCAATGCTGCCGCGACAGCAAGCCGGCACGCGGGCGGGCAATTGGATCAGAGAGGCCACGCGCGCGCTCGGCATTGTATTTCGCAATCCGCAGTCGCTCCTCTGTGGACTCATCGCAGGGCTGCTCTTTCTTCCGACGACGATCTTCGACATGACGTGGGGCGTCAGCTATCTCCAAGAAGCCCACGGTTTCGACTACACCAGTGCCGTGATGCGCTCCGCCAGCGTGCCGTTCGGCTGGATCATCGGCTGCCCGCTGCTCGGCTTCCTCTCGGACCGCATCGGCCGTCGCAAGCCCGTCATCGCGGGTGCGACGCTCGTGTTGTTCGCATGTCTCGCGTGGATTCTCTTCGGTCCCACCGACGTGCTGCCGCGATATGTGCTCGGATTGGTCGCCGGAATCGCATCCGGCGCCGCGATGTTGCCCTACACCGTGATCAAGGAAGCCAATCCGCCCGAGGTGAGCGGCACGGCGACCGGCGTCATCAATTTTCTGAATTTCACACTGAGCGCGCTCTTGGGCCCGCTGTTCGCAGCGCTGCTACTGCGCGCGGCCGGCGAGGCGAGCACGCGAACGTTGGAGCACTACCAGACGACTTTCGCGCCGCTGTTGCTCGGCGTGGCGATTGCGTTCGTGCTCACCCTGATTCTGCGGGAGACCGGGTCCGCCGTCCGCAATGAGGAGAGAGTCCATGAGCGAGAAGACCGGGAGCGGGAAATACGAGGCGCTTCTAGCCCGGTGCAAGAGCCTCGCGCCGGTCCCCACGGCGGTGGTGCATCCCTGTGAGCAGAGCGCGCTGGCGGGCGCGGTCGACGCCGCCGGTCATGGGCTGATCGAGCCGATCTACGTGGGGCCGCGCGCCCGCATCATCGAGATCGCAGAACGGAGCGGCATCGATCTCGGGAGCGCCCCGATCGTCGATGCGCCACACAGTCAGGCCGCGGCGACGTCCGCCGTCGCGCTCGTGCGGGAGGGTCGGGCCGAGTTGCTCATGAAGGGAAGTCTCCACACGGACGAGCTGCTCGGCGCGGTCGTCGCGCGCGAGTCGGGCTTGCGCACGGGAAAGCGCATCAGTCACGCGTTCATCATGGATGTGCCGACGTACCACAAGGTGCTGATCGTCACCGACGCGGCGATCAACATCGCGCCGTCGCTCGAGGACAAGGCGGACATCTGCCGGAACGCGATAGACCTTGCGAGATCCCTCGGCCGCCAACGGCCCAAGGTCGCGGTCCTGGCCGCGGTCGAAACCGTCAACTCGAAGATGCCGGCGACACTCGATGCGGCCGCGCTTTCCAAGATGGCGGAGCGCGGCCAGATCCGCGGCGGCCTCATCGATGGGCCACTCGCGTTCGACAATGCGATCAATCGGGAGGCTGCGCACACCAAGGGCATCCTGTCGGAGGTCGCCGGTGATCCCGACATCTTGCTGGCGCCGGATCTCGAGGCGGGCAACATCCTCGCAAAACTGCTGGCGTTCCTGGCGAACGCGGACAGCGCCGGCCTGGTGCTCGGCGCGCGCGTGCCCGTCATTCTCACTAGCCGTGCCGACAGCGTGCGCGCGCGTGTTGCCAGTTGCGCGGTGGCGATGCTCGCCGCGCACGCACGGCGTGCAAGCGGAGCGCTCGCATGAACGAGCTCCTGCTCGTGCTGAACGCGGGTTCTTCGAGCCTGAAGTTCGCGGCTTATCGACTCGCCGGCGGCGCGGAATGGGCCGTCGTCGCGCGCGGCCAGATCGAAGGCATCGGCGGATCGCCACGCATGTCTGCGCGCGACGGGAACGACGCCGTCATCCCGACACCGCCGCTCGCAGCCGTTCGCGATGGTCACGCCGCCTTCGAACGGCTCGTGCAGTGGCTTCGCCTGACGTTCGACAATGCGCGTCTCCTCGGTGTGGGCCATCGGGTCGTGCATGGCGGTCCCGCATATGCGGCCCCGGAGATCGTCACACCAGCGGTGTTGGCGGCGCTACGTGAGCTCGTGCCGCTGGCCCCGCTTCACCAGCCGTACAACCTCGCGCCGATCGAATTCGTTGCGCAACGGCTCCCGAGTGTCGCGCAGGTGGCGTGTTTCGATACGAGCTTCCACCTCGACAAACCTGCGGTGGCGCGAGTTGTGCCTTTGCCGCGGGACGTCTGCGGGACCGCGATTCAGCGCTACGGATTCCACGGGATTTCCTGCGAGTACATTGCCTCGGCGCTGCCACAGGTCGCCGCGGAAATTGCGCACAAGCGCGTGATCGTCGCGCACCTCGGCAGCGGTGCGAGCCTGTGCGCGCTGCGCGCGGGTCACAGCATCGACAGCACGTTCGGATTCACTGCGCTCGACGGGTTGTGCATGGGCACGCGGCCCGGCTGCGTGGATCCCGGCGTGATTCTCTATCTCTTCCAGGGACTCGGGCTCTCGACCGCCGGGGTCGAGACGATGCTCTACAAGAAGTCGGGCCTGCTCGGCATCTCGGGCATCAGCAACGACATGCGCGATCTGCTCGAGAGCATCGAACCCGCGGCGCGACTCGCCGTCGACTATTTCGTGTATCGCGTCGTCAAGGAGATCGGCGCGCTCGCGGCGGTGCTCGGCGGCATCGATGCGCTCGTATTCACCGCGGGGATCGGCGAGAAGTCGCCGGAGATCCGCCGGCGCATCTGCGCGGCTTCGGCCTGGCTCGGCATGCAGCTCGACGCGGCGGCGAACGGCGCGAACGCCTTGCGCATTTCACCCGCTGCGAGCCGGGTGTCGGCGTGGGTGATTCCGACGAACGAGGAACTGATGATCGCCCGTCACACCGGGCGATTGCTTGGATTGACCGAAGCCGCCGCCTAGCCGGCGCGCTGACTGGAGTTGCACATGGCTGCGTCACTCAAGATCGAGCATCACCCTGCAGAGCCTGCTTGGCAGGGCTTCCGTCCGGGCCTTTGGCAAGAGCGCATCGACACTCGCGACTTCATTCAGACGAACTACACCCCGTATGAAGGCGACGCCACTTTCCTGAAAGGCGCTACGGCGAGAACCCGCGGTATCTGGGACAAACTGCAGGCGCTGTTCGTCGAGGAGCGTCGCAAAGGCGTGCTCGACGTGTCGCAGATTCCGAGCTCGATTACGGCGCACGCGCCGGGTTACATCGATCGCGACAATGAGATCATCGTCGGTCTGCAGACCGATGCGCCGTTGAAGCGCGCGATCATGCCGAACGGCGGCTTTCGCCTCGTCGCGAGCGCCCTGAAGACCTACGGTTACACGCCCGATCCGCAGGTCGTCGAGACCTTCACGAAGTATCGCAGGACGCACAATGACGCCGTGTTCGACGCGTACACCGCGGAGATCAGGCGCTGCCGCAGCTCGCACATCCTCACCGGCCTGCCGGACGCTTACGGGCGCGGCCGCATCATCGGCGATTACCGGCGCGTTCCGCTGTACGGCGTGCAGCGATTGATCGACGCGAAGAGAGCAGAGAAAGCCTCGTTGGACGATCTGCCTTCGTCCGAATCGATCATTCGCGATCGCGAGGAGCTCTCCGAACAAGCTCGCGCGCTCGAAGAGCTGCGACAGATGGCGGCGAGCTACGGATTCGACATCACGCATCCGGCATCGAACGGACGCGAGGCGGTGCAGTGGCTCTATCTCGCGTATCTGGCGGGCGTCAAGGAGCAGAACGGCGCTGCGATGTCGCTCGGCCGAACCTCGACGTTTCTCGACATCTATCTCGAACGCGACATCGCCGCCGACGTCCTGACCGAGGAACAAGCGCAAGAGATCATCGACGACTTCGTCATCAAGCTGCGTATCGTCCGCTTCTTGCGAACGCCGGAGTACGACGACTTGTTCGCAGGCGATCCGACGTGGGTCACGGAGTCGATCGGCGGCATGGGCGAGGACGGGCGCACGCTGGTGACGCGCACGAGCTTTCGCTTCCTGCAGACGTTGTACAACCTAGGACCGGCGCCGGAGCCCAACCTCACGATCTGGTATTCGCCGCGCTTGCCCGCGCACTTTCGGCGTTTCGCTGCCAAAGTCGCAGTCGATACCAGCTCGGTGCAGTTCGAGAGCGACGAGACGATGCGCCGCGCGTGGGGCGACGACGGCGCGATCGCCTGCTGCGTCTCGCCGATGCTGCTCGGCAAGCAGATGCAGTTCTTCGGCGCGCGCGCGAATCTCGCGAAGTGCCTGCTCTATGCGATCAACGGCGGCCGCGACGAGGTGAGCGGCGTACAAGTGTCGCCGCCGTTCCCGCCGGTGGAAGGCGAGGTGCTCGAGTTCGATGACGTTCTCAATCGCTTCGAGCACATGATGGACTGGCTCGCCGGCGTGTACGTCAACGCGATGAACGTCATTCACTACATGCACGACAAGTATGCGTACGAGCGGCTCGAGATGGCGTTACATGACTACGCGCCGCTGCGCACGATGGCGTTCGGCATGGCCGGGTTCTCGGTCGTTGCCGACAGCCTGTCGGCCATCAAGCACGCGACGGTACGTGTCGTGCGCGACGGCACCGGTCTCGTGACCGACTACCGGATCGAAGGCGAGTTTCCGACGTTCGGCAACAACGACAATCGAGTCGATCACCTCGCCATGTGGACCGTCACGACTTTCATGAACAAGCTGCGCAAGTATCCGACGTACCGAAACGCCCTGCATACGCAGTCGATTCTGACCATCACGGCGAACGTGGTGTACGGCAAGGCGACGGGCAACACACCGGACGGACGTCGCAAAGGAGAGCCGTTCGCGCCCGGAGCGAATCCGATGCACCATCGGGACACGCATGGAGTCCATGCTTCGGCTGCATCCGTTGCGAAGATTCCGTATCGCGACGCGCAGGACGGCATCTCTCTCACCACCAGTCTCGTGCCCGAGGGCCTTGGCCGCGTTGCCGAGGATCGCACGACGAATCTCACCTCGATTCTCGACGCGTTCTTCGGTGCCACGGGCTACCACATGAACGTGAACGTGCTGAATCGTGAGACGCTGCTCGATGCGATGGATCACCCGGAGAAGTATCCGAATCTCACCATTCGCGTCTCGGGATATGCGGTCAACTTCGTGAGACTCACCCGAGAGCAGCAGATGGACGTGATCAACCGGACGTTCCACGGAGCGTGAGCGTGATGTCCGCCGTCAGTCTCGAAGCGAAGAGTCCCTTCGACATGCGCGTCGATCTCGGCAAGAATGTGCCGGAGACCGATGTTCGTACCGCGCTCGCGCAGGGGGACATGGGGTTCCTGCATTCGTTCACGACCGGCTCGGCCGTCGACGGGCCGGGTATCCGTGTCGTCGCATGGACGACGGGCTGCATGTGGCGTTGTCAGTACTGTCACAACCCGGACACCTGGACGATGCGCAACGGGATTCCCGTGAGCGTGGCGCAGGCGGTCGAGGAGATCGGCAAGTATCGGCATGGACTGCAGGTCATGTCCGGTGGCCTGACGATCAGCGGCGGCGAGCCGCTCATGCAGCGCCGGTTCGTGATGAAGGTCATCGCCGCGGCCAAGGCCATGGGCATTCACACGGCGATCGAAACCAACGGATATCTCGGAGCGGAGCTCTCGGACAGCGAGCTCGGCAATCTGGATCTCGTGCTGCTCGGAATCAAAGCATGGGACGCGGCGCTCCATCGCGCCGTCACGGGACGAGACATCCGTCCGACACTGGCCTTCGCGCGGCGCTTGGCCGATCGCAAGCGGCCGATCTGGGTCCGCTTCGTTCTCGTGCCCGGCCTCACGGACGACGCGGGCGATATCGCACAGATCGCGGAGTTCGCGGCGCGCCTCGGCAACGTGCAGCGCGTAGAGGTGCTGCCGTTTCACCAAATGGGAAGCTTCAAGTGGGCCGCGCTCGGCATCCGCTATGCACTCGAGAAGACCGGGCCGCCGTCACGGGAAGCGCAGGAAGCGGCGTGCAACATCTTCCGCGCGGCGGGTTTGACTGCGCACTGACTTCACGGCACGGGGCAGGGGATAGCGCCCCAGATCTCACGCGCGTATTCGGCAATGGTGCGATCGCTCGAGAATTTGCCCGAGCCGGACACGTTGAGTATGACTTTTCTGGACCACGCCTTCGGATCCGCGTACGCCGCCTCCAGCCGCTGGTGCGCTTCGGCGTAGGAACTGAGATCGGCGAGGTGGCGGAAGTAGTCGCCGTCGTCCAGCAGCGCGCGCCGGATCGGCTCGAAGATGCCCGGCTCGTTGCGACTGAAATGGTCATTCGCGATCAGATCGAGCGCGGCGCGCGTCTCCGGCTCGTTGTCGTAGTGCCAGCGCGGGTTGTACCAGCCACGGCTGTTCGCCACTTCTTCAGCGGAGAGGCCGAACAGGAAGAAGTTCTCCTCGCCGGCTTCCTCCGCCATTTCGATGGTCGCGCCGTCGCGCGTGCCGATCGTGAGCGCGCCGTTCATCATGAATTTCATGTTGCCCGTGCCGCTCGCTTCATAGCCGGCCGTGGAGATCTGTTCGGACACATCGGCGGCGGGAATGAGCTTCTCGGCGAGCGAGACGTTGTAGTCGGGCAGGAACAGCACCTTGAGCCGCCCGCGCAGCTGCGGCTCACCATCGATCGTGCCGGCCACGTTGTTGATGAGCTTGATGATGAGCTTGGCCAAGTGGTAGGCGGGTGCCGCTTTACCGGCGAAGAAGAAGGTGCGCGGCGTGAAATCGAGCTGCGGATTCTCGTGCAGGCGGTGGTAGAGCACGATGATGTGCAGAGCATTCAAGAGCTGCCGCTTGTACTCGTGGATGCGCTTGATCTGGCAATCGAAGATCGATTGCGTATCGATCACGACTCCGGATGAGCGCTGCAGCCACGCGGCAAAGCGCTGCTTCGCTTCGCGCTTGGCGTTGCGCACCTCGTCTTGAAAGCCGCTGTCCCCGGCGAACGGCGCGAGCCGGCGCAGCTGCGAGAGGTCGGTGATCCATTCGGGGCCGATCACCTTGCCGATCACCGTGCTGAGCCACGGATTGGCGAGCAGCAGCCAGCGACGCGGCGTCACGCCGTTCGTCTTGTTGTTGAAGCGCTCGGGGAACAGGTCGGCGAAATCGCTCACGACCCGGGTCCGCAACAGCTCCGAATGAATGGCCGCGACGCCGTTCGTGCTGTGCGAGCCGGCGATGGCGAGGTTCGCCATGCGAATCTTGCGGTCGCCGCCGTCTTCCTCGACGAGGCTCATGCGCGACACGCGGCCCGTGTCATTGGGAAAGCGAGCGCGCACGGCGTCGAGCAGCCGTCGATTGATCTCGCAGATGATCTCGAGATTGCGCGGAATGATCTGCTCGAACCAGCGCAGCGGCCACTTCTCCAGGGCTTCGGGCAGCAGCGTGTGGTTGGTATAAGCAAGGGACCGCTGCGTCAGCTCCCAGGCGTCGTCCCACGGGAGGTGCGCATCGTCCAACAGAATCCGCATGAGCTCCGAGACCGCCATCGCCGGATGCGTGTCGTTCATCTGAATTGCGACCTTGTCCGGTAGCAGGCGCCATTCGCGGTTGGTCTGGCGGAAACGGCGGACGAGGTCGCCGAGCGAGCAGGCGACGAGCACGTACTCTTGCAGGAAGCGTAGCCCTTGGCCCATCGAGGTGGAGTCGTCAGGGTAGAGCACGCGCGTCAGCGATTCGGCGGCCAGCGTCTCGGCGAGCGCGCCGACGAGCTCGCCGCGGCTGAACTGCTCGAAATCGAAATAGTCGGGCGTGGCCGCGGCCCACAGGCGCAGCGTGTTGATGTTCTTGCCGCCGTAGCCGATCACCGGCCGATCGAACGGAATGCCCATGAGGTTCGACGGCCGGCCGAAGATCGGCCGCAGCTCGCCGGCGTGAATGTCGAACGAGCAATTCAGCCGCACTTCGACGGCATCCTCGGGTCGCGCCACTTCCCACGGGTCCGGCCAACGCAGCCAGTTGTCCGGCTGCTCGCGCTGCCAGCCCTCCTGCAGGGTCTGCTTGAAGATGCCGTACTCGTAACGCAGCCCGTAGCCCATTCCCGGGATCTGCAGCGTCGCCATCGAGTCGATGAAGCACGCCGCGAGGCGCCCGAGGCCGCCGTTCCCGAGTCCCGCGTCGGGCTCGACTTCAGTGAGCCGCGGCCATTCCACGCCGGTCTTGCGCATCGAATCGAGCGCGAGCGGCGGGAGCAGTGCGTTGATGAGATTGTTGTTCAGCGAGCGCCCGAGCAGGAATTCCATCGACAGGTAGTACACGCGCTTCGGATTCTGCTCGGCGTAGGTCTTATCGGTTTTGATCCAGCGCTGCGAGATCACGTCGCGCAGCGCGTGCGCGGCGGCTTCCCACTGGTCGCGCAGATCGGCATGCGCGGGATCGATCACGCGATCGAACACCAAGTGACGCTCGTAGAGCGCGTCGGCGTTACCCGAGAACTGGACGGGGCCGCAACCGTACTGCTCGCGTAGCTCTTTCAGTGTGGCACTCATCGATCAGCTCCTGCAGGACCGCCCAGCGGCGCGATGAGCACGACGGCGGAGCGCGACTCCGCTCGATACGTGGCACCGGCGTACGACGGCGCGTGTGGCCAAGGCACGATGTCTTCCGGCGATTCGAGCGCGGTGTCGATCCGGAGCTGCCGGCCGCCGC
>Ga0081455_10000296_pt1 | contig 65970 bp, 64 predicted proteins | sample TabmetS3T2R1_FD_70207 | JGI IMG/M metagenome (GOLD analysis project Ga0081455, IMG submission 70207) | Tabebuia heterophylla rhizosphere microbial communities from the University of Puerto Rico - S3T2R1 | ecosystem: Host-associated > Plants > Roots > Rhizosphere ...
AGCTTCTGGCGCAGGTGCCGCCGGAAATCGTCGGCGCGATTCAGTCCGTCGAACAGCCCGGCACGCTCGCCGATCTCGTCGCGAGCCTCATGGATCTGAAGGCGGCGGAGAAGCAGCAGATCCTCGAAACCTTCGCGCTGAAGGACCGGCTCGACCGCGTGATCACCGTGCTGAGCCAGCGCATCGAAGTGCTGCGCATCTCCAAGGAAATCGGCGACAAGACGCGTGAAGCGTTCGACGACCGCCAGAAAGAAGCGGTCCTGCGGGAGCAGCTGCGGCAGATTCAGCGCGAGCTCGGCGAGTCCGAGGGCGGCTCGACGCAGCTCGAAGAGCTGACGCGCGCGATCGAGCAAGCCGGCATGCCACCCGATATCGCGGAGCACGCGACGAAGGAGCTGCGGCGTCTCGAGCGCATGTCCGAGGCGTCGCCGGAGTACTCGATGGTCGCGAGCTACCTCGAGTGGCTCGCCGCCCTGCCCTGGTCGAAGACGGACGCCGAAGACTTCGACATGCAGCGCTCGCGTCAGGTGCTCGACGAAGATCATTTCGATCTCGAGAAGATCAAGCGACGCATCATCGAATTCCTCGCCGTGCGCAAGCTCAATCCGCAGGGCCGCAGCCCGATCCTGTGCTTCGTCGGGCCGCCGGGCGTCGGCAAGACCTCGCTCGGTCAGAGCATTGCGCGGGCGCCCGGCATCAAGTTCCAGCGCGTCAGTCTCGGCGGCGTGCACGATGAAGCGGAGATTCGCGGCCATCGGCGCACGTATATCGGTGCCCTGCCGGGCAACATCATTCAAGCGCTGCGCAAGGCCGGCACGCGCAATCCGGTGCTGATGCTCGATGAGGTGGACAAGCTCAGCGCGAGCTATCAAGGCGATCCCTACTCCGCGCTCCTCGAAGTGCTCGATCCCGAGCAGAACAGCACGTTCCGCGACAACTATCTCGGCGTGCCGTTCGACTTGAGCCGCGTGCTCTTCATCTGCACGGCGAACGTGCTCGATACCGTGCCGCCGCCGGTGCGCGATCGCATGGAGGTCATCGAGCTGACCGGATACACGGCCGAAGAAAAGCTGCAGATCGCGAGGCGCTATCTCGTGCCGCGACAACTGAAAGCGAACGGCCTCACGACGGAGCAGGTGCAGATCGCCGACGATGCCTTACGGCTCCTCATCGACGACTACACGCGCGAAGCCGGTTGCCGCAATCTCGAACGGCAGATCGGCGCCGTGCTGCGCTCGGCGGTAGTGAAGATCGCGTCGGGTGAGGCGACGCAAGTTGCGCTCGGCGCGCAAGACATCCCGACCATTCTCGGACCGCGGCGCTTCGAGAACGAGCTCGCGATGCGCACGAGCGTGCCCGGCGTCGCGACCGGACTCGCGTGGACGCCGGTCGGCGGCGACATCCTGTTCATCGAATCGAGTCGTGTGCCCGGCAGCGGCAAGCTCATCCTCACGGGCCAACTCGGCGATGTGATGAAGGAAAGCGCGCAGACGGCCGTCACGCTGGTCAAGGCGCAGGCCGCGCAACTCGGTTTCAACGGCGAGGGACTCGATAAGCAGGATCTACACATTCACGTGCCCGCCGGCGCCATCCCGAAGGACGGCCCGAGCGCGGGCGTCGCGATGTTCATGTCGCTCGCATCGCTTCTCGCGAATCGCACCATCCGCAGCGACGTGGCCATGACCGGCGAGATCAGTCTGCGGGGACTCGTACTGCCTGTCGGCGGCATCAAGGAGAAGGTCATCGCGGCTGCGCGCGCGGGCATCCGCCGGATCATCCTGCCCTCACGCAATCGCAAAGACTTCGAGGACATCCCGGAGAGCGCGCGGCAGCAGCTCGAATTCGTGTGGGCGGAACGCGTCGAGGACGCGCTCGCGGCAGCATTCGATCAGCCGCCGTCGGAAGCGACGCGCGGGCGGGAAGCTCGCGCGACTGGAACCGGAGATGCGGGCGCGCGCCGCCCGCACTGAAATCGCTAAGTAAGCCCGGGCATCGCGATGAAGGGCGTCGCGCTCGCGCGCTCGACCGAGCCGGACGACATACCGCCGATGGCGGTGCTTCTCGTGAGCAGACTTGCGCGCGCCACGGGCACGACTATCGATCTCAACGCCGCGTCGGACGTTCGCTGAATCTCAAAGCGGCGATGCGTGATAAGGGCCGTGCCCGTTACCCCGCTGTGAGACCTCCCGTACGACTGCGATCGCCTGTTCGGGCCGCGCAAACTCCGCGATGTCGGCCTGCGAGATGATTCCGCACAACCGTCCCGCCTTGTCGACCACCAACAGTCGACGCAACTGCTGCTCCTCGAGGACGCGGCAGCACTCCTCGACCTTGTCGTGCAGCTCGACCGTCACACACGGCGTCGTCATGCAATCGCCCGCCGTCAGCCCGAGCGGATTGCGCCCTTGGGCCACGGTTCGGCACACGATGTCCCGATCCGTGATCACACCCACGGGGATCATCCCGTCTTCGCTGTCGACGACCGGAATCTCGCCGCAGTCGTACTCGACCATGAGCTCTGCAACCTCCTGCAAGTTCTTCTCGCGCGTGGCCACGACGGGCCTCACGGTCATGATTTGTTGCGCTCGCATGGTGCAATCCTCCTGCGGGGCCACTCTGCGCAAACACCTGCCCGGAAGATTGGTTCCCTCGTCAGCGTCGCGTCAGGTTCGATTCCTAGGCTGGTCTGCATGCCCAACATCATTCGCAATAGTTTGACGGTTCTCGTGGCGGTGTTCCTAGCCTCGCGCGCTTTTGCGGCCGGCGAGCCCACGTCCGAGCAGATTTACCAGGCCGCGCAATCCGGCCGCCTGCAGCAGGCGGAGCAGATGATCGGCCAGGTGCTGCAGAATCATCCGAAGAGCGGCAAGGCCCACTACGTCGCCGCGGAAGTTTATGCGAAGGAAGGCCGGACCTCGGCCGCGCGGCGCGAGCTGAACACCGCGCAGGAATTGGCGCCGGGTCTGCCGTTCGCCAAACCCGCTTCGATCGCGGCACTTCAGAACGAGCTCGCCGATGCGACCAGCAGCTCCTTCCTCGCGACCCCCACCCATTCGCAAGCTCGTAGCATCGCGCCGTGGGGCATGCTGGTGCTGTTGGCGGGAGGTCTCGCCCTCTTGTGGTTCCTCGTTCGGCCTCGCGCGCCGGTGCCCGTCTATTCGAACGGACCCTTCAGCACGCCCGGCGGCGCAAGTATCGGCGGAACGACCGTCCTCGGTGGCACACCGGGTGGCGGCATCGGCTCGGGCATTGCCGGCGGTCTGGCGAGTGGCCTCGCAGTCGGCGCGGGTGTGGTCGCCGGTGAAGAGCTCGCGCGTCATTTCCTCGATTCGGATCGCGACGAGCACGTCATGTCGGGCACGGTGCGCGAGCCCGTCGAATCCATCGAGAACGGCGCCATGGGCGGTGACGATTTCGGCCTGAACGACGGCAGCTCGTGGGACGACACCAGCGGCGGCGGTGGCGAGGATTGGAGCTGAGATCTCGCTCGGAACTGTGACGTAATCCCGCAGATGTCGGGGCGCGGCGACGCATTTTCCTCCGCGCAGCGGCGCATCGCCGTATCAGAATCCGGGCAGGACATCCCGGAGATCGGCTGATGAGTCTTGCGTATCGGGTCCGCAAAAGCGCCCGCGATGTGTTGGAGCGCGTCGCCCCCCACTACATGCATCACCGGCGGCTGCGCCTCGCCGCTCCCGCGGAGAAAGAGATCGATCTGCTGCCCGCATTGTGCGAGCAGGGCAAGATCGCCATCGACGTCGGCGCGAACAAAGGGCTGTACGTGGACCATCTGCGCGCTCTCGGCGCGAACGTCGTCGCGTTCGAGCCGTATCCGCACATGGCGCAACAGCTGCAGCGGTTCTATCGCGGCAGCGTGAACGTGCAAGACGTGGCGCTCTCGGATCGGCGCGGCCGCGCGCAGCTGCGACTGCCGCAAGACAACGTGTCATGGGCCACACTCGCGGACACCAACCGCCTCGAGATGGCCGATCCCACGCGCGGTTTCGAGAGCGTCAGCGTCGAAGTGCGGACGCTCGATGAGTACGATTTTCGCGACGTGTCCTTCATCAAGGTCGACGTCGAAGGACATGAAGAGGCGGTGTTGAAGGGCGCGCAACGCACGCTCGCCACCAATCGCCCTTCCCTGCTGATCGAGATCGAAGAGCGGCACAACGCCGGCTCCGTCGATCGCGTGGCGAAGATGCTCGCCGCGCTCGGCTATCGCGCCTACTTTCTATTGGACGACGAGCTGCATCACTACGAAGCGTTCGACGCGGCCCGCCATCAGCCGCCGCACAACGTCGGCGAGCGCGGCAAGACCGGCACGTACGTGAACAATTTCGTGTTCGTGCATCAGTCACGCGTCACGAACGTGCTCGACAAGCTGCGCGCTCGGGGCTCGAAGGTCGCTAGCGTCGCGGCCAGCGCGTAACGTAAAGCGCCGCACCGGGGTCAGCCGGTGCGGCGCTGTTACTCGAAACGCGCGACTCAGAAGTTGTGCTTGACCGTGATCGACCACTGCCGCGGCATCGCCGGCTGTCCGTTGATGTAGCCCGCCGAGGTGTGGGTATCGAACAGGGTCAAGTAGTAGAGCTTGTCCGTGACGTTGGTGACATTGAGCGCCGCTTGCCACGACGCGTCCTTGTTGCGCCAAGTGACGCGCGCGTTCAGCACCGTGTAGTTGTCGATGCGATTCCAAGCCTTGTCGTTGATCGCGTTCGCGAACTGCGCGGACTGATACGAGCCGTCGAGTCGCGGCGTGATCGAGCCCAGGTCGCCGATCTGAATCTCGTACTGCGCGCCGAGGCTGCCTTTGTACTTCGGCGTGTACGGAGTCACCATGTCCTTGGTGATGCCGGTGGTCGGGTCGCTGATGCTCGTGTACTGGAAATCGAGCCAGCTGCCCGAGGCGTCGATCTCGAAGTTGTCGATGGGACGAACCTCCATCTCCATCTCGAGGCCTTTGACGTGCGCCGAGCCGACGTTCGCCGGCAGCGCGCACGGCGCGGGCGGATACTGGATGCCGTTCAACGGCGGCGTCGGGCACACGGACAGCGTGAGCTGAATGTCGTTGTAGCGGTTGTAGAACGCCGCCGTGTTGAACCGCATGCGATGGTCGAACAGGAAGGTCTTCAAACCGACCTCGTACGCGGTGAGCGTCTCCGGCTGGAATGACAGGGTTTGCGCCGGATAGAACGGGCGCGGATTGACACCACCGCCCTTGTATCCCGTCGCGGTCTGCACGTACGCCATGACGTCGGAGGTGATCTGGTAGTCCAGGTGGACGCGATAGTCCGTGCGCGTGCCCGAGAACGTCGCCGATCTGCCATTCAGTCCGAAGACCAGATTGTTATAGGCGGGCGCCGGTTGGATGTCCGTGCCGTCGCCGTTGTGGCGGAAGTACGTGTACGTCTTTTCCTCGTCGGAGTAGCGCGCGCCGGCACCGATCGTCAGCTTGTCATTGAGCTTCCAGTCGGCGTTGGCGAATACCGCCTTCGTCTTCGCAGGCGTGCTGTCGGGGCCGTGAATGAAATCGAACGCGACCCAGGGCAAGCCGACGCGCGCATTGAGGCCCCCGTCCTGATCCAGGTAGAAGGCGCCGACCGTGTAGTCGATGTTCGTCCCGGCCTGGCCGTTCAAGCGCAGCTCTTGCGTGAACTGATGATGCTTCTGCCGCTGGAGCAGGATCTGCACACCGATCGGCGAGGCATCCGTCTGCTCGGCGAACTGGTTCGTGTAGTTGCGATACGCCGTCACCGACGTGAGGGTGAGACGGTCGTTCAGCATCCAATGGATGTCGCCCGAGACACCCCAGGTCTTGAAGTGATTGATGGGCGGCACGGTGATCGGCGCGTACGGGTCTTTGCCGAATCCGGGCACGACCGAGCCCGCGTTCGAGTAGTACGTCCCGTAGCTCAGATACGGGTCGTTCGGATGATTCGGATCCTGCGACTGCGCGCCGTACGGAATGAACTGCGGGCCGAAGAACACCGGCGCACCGTTCAGACCCGTCGTATACGTGGCCGCGCCGAGGCTCGCCGGATTGATCTTGAGGAGCGTATTGGCTTGCACGCCCGACTGGTCGTTGGTGACGTCGCCGGTGAGATTGAGCTCGAGGTCGTCCCTCGGAACCCAGCGCAGCGCGAGGCGTCCGGCATCGAACGCCTGACTGCCGTCTCTTCCCAGCTCGCAACCATCGCCGACCGTGTGGCCCTGCAGATTGGAGCCCGGATGCGTGCACGCGTAGTCGACGCGCTTGACGTAGCCGTCATGGTGCTTGGTCGCGAACGACACGCGCGCGAACAGCGTGTCCGACAGCTTGAAGTCACCCGCGCCGCGCGCATCGACGCGATTCAGCGTGCCCGCGGTGGCTTCGAGATAACCGCCGCCCTCGCCGTTCGGCTTCTGCGAGAACAACTTGATTGCGCCGCCGATGGAGTTCTTGCCGGCGAGCGTGCCTTGCGGTCCGCGCAGAATCTCAACGCGGTCGAGGTCGAGCAGATCGAGGACGGATCCGGTCAAGGTGGCGTAGTAGACATCGTCGACGTAGATGCCGACGCCGGGCTCGAGCGCCAAGTTGAAGTCGGTCTGACCGACGCCGCGGATGAATGCCACCATCGATGAGCCGAACGCTGCACCGTTCGGCTGCAAGGTGACGTTGGGCGCTTGGCCCGCCACCTGCGAGATGTCCGTTTGGTTGCGCTGCTCCAGCATCGCCGCCGTCACCGCGGTAATCGCGATCGGCGTTTCCTGCAGATTCTGCGCGCGGAACTGCGCGGTGACGGTGACTTCTTGGAGCTGACCGGTGTCAGCGGAATTGTCGGCGGCTGGCGGCGCTTGCGCCAACGCCTGGCCAACAGTGAACGTACCTACAACGAAGGTCGAAGCCCGGATCAGGGCCATGGCCGAAAACTGCATCAGATCCCCCTAGTGCCCACATCTGTGCAAGTCGTACGGAGAAAAATCGCGATTTCTATTTGTCGATTCGCAACAGTCCGCCGCCGTTCTCGTCCCGATTTTTATACGCCTGTGTCACGCGTTTGCACAAGCGGCATGTGAGCGTCGACGCCAACTGCATAATTGCGCGAGAAGTCGGCGCGCGCTTTTCGCTCCGCGAAAAAATTTTATCGAGCTTTGTTACAAAGCACGGTGCCACTCGGCGCGTTCCAGCATCGTGGCGTGAGCAACGTCGCCCGCCGCGAATTCGCGCAGTGGCATGTGCACGCTTGACTCGGATACGCCGGCGGCTAAGTTTGCGAGCGGAGGAAACAGCCATGTCCGTTACACACCTCGCGCGCGCCATCATTCTCACCGTTGGCTGCACGCTTGCAGCAGCTCGAAGCGCTGCGGCGTGCGATGGCCCGGCGTATCGACAATTCGATTTCTGGCTCGGCAAGTGGGACGTCACGCAGAACGGCAAACCCGCCGGCAAGAATCGAATCGAAGCGGTGCTCGACGGTTGCGCATTGATGGAATCGTGGACCGGTGTCAGCGGCGTCACCGGCCACAGCCTCAACACGTACGACGCCGCGCGTAACGTGTGGCATCAGACGTGGGTCGATAGCTCCGGCATGCTGCTCACGATCGAAGGGGGCTTGAAAGGCGGCTCGATGGTGCTCGAGGGTATGACACCCGCCGGCAAGGACACGCCCGCGACTCGCCATCGCATCACCTGGACGCCGCAAGCCAACGGCGATGTGCGCCAGCTGTGGCAATCTTCGAAGGACAACGCGCGCACATGGCAGACCGAATTCGATGGCCTCTACAAGCGCGTGAAATGACGACACACACTCGTTGTGCAGTCCATTGCGTGGACTCTATCTGTGAGATGTTGCGTGCGGGCTGCATCCGGCCCGCGTGAATCCTGTTCATCCATGCCTGCGCAACTGCCGCGCATGAAATGTGGGCTGGAGCCCTTCTCCAGCGGCGCCGATGCAGTAACCTCAACGGGTCATGAACAAGTCCCTCATCATCGCTCTATTGACGCTCGCCGGTTGCGCCAGCAACTCGCCGGCGCCGAACGGCCCAGCGGAAGCCGTGACACCGACCCCGGCCCCTGCCGCGCCGACAGAAGACCGCGTGCAGTTGCTCACCGCTTACCCGACCACCGACTACGACGATTTGGGCACCGTGCAGTACACCTTCTTTCGCCCCGGGTTCATGACCCCGTCGCTGAACACGGTGATGGCGGAGCTGAAAGCCAAGATCCGACAAGCCGGTGGCAACGCCTTCCTCGTCGTCGATCAGTCGCCCGATCGCGCAGACAAGCGCCTGCTGCACGTCTCCGCAGAAGTGTTGAAGCTGAAACAGCCCTAAGGGCGGGTTGCGCCGACATCGCCGAAAGAAGCGCGGCGCTCAGGCAGCCGGCCGCCAGCCCAGGCGACTCGACAATGCCGCCGCTTTGCGCAGGAGTGTCGCGCTGATCGCGTCGAGGTTCGCTTCAAAGGGCTTCGTGTAGCCGAGCACGATGACCGCCAACACCATGGCTCCCGAGTGGTCGAGCACGGGGGCCGCAATGCCGCTGATTCCCGGGATGAGCTCGCTCGTGTGCGTGAATCCTTGGCGCCGCGCGCGCGCCAGCGTCCGCTCGAGCTCGTCCGGTGTCGTCGGCGGCAGCCCTTTGCGGGCGTTGTCCGCAAGCTCCTTACGGACTCGCGACGAGGTCATCTCCTCCGGCAGGAACGCGGCGAACGCACCCCCGGTCGCCGAGCGCGTGAGCGGCATGACCGAACCCACGCGCAGACTTGCAGCCACCGGCGTGTCCGCGCCGAGCCAACGCACGATGGTCGCGCCCTGGTTCGCCCACACCGCCAGCGCCGCGGTCTGACCCGTCTCCTGGCACAGGTCCCGCAGCATCGGAGCCGCGAGTCCGACAGGATCGAGCCGGCCGAGCGCGCTGAGCCCGAGCTCGAGCGCAAAGGATCCCAAGTCGTACAAGCCCGACTCCGGGTGCTGCTCCACCAATCCCATCCGCGCGAAGCTCACGAGATAGCGGTGGGCTTTGGCGGGCGGCATGTCGGCGGCGGCGGCCAAATCGCGCAGCATCTGGGGCTGGGCGGCTCGCGCCAGCGCCTCGAGCAGGCGCGCGCCCACTTCGATGGACTGAATTCCCTGTTGGACCTTGCGCCGGCTCATGTGTCTTGACGGCCCTCGTGCGACCTGATTACGCTTATCGTAACTCGTTGCATATTTCATAACCACAGCTTCCGGCCGAAGAGAGGCGACATGGCCAACGAATCCCGCGGCGGCGGCGCGCGCCGAGGCTCCCAGGTACTGCAGCGGCTGCGCGAACAGCCTCCCTCGATCTGGTATCGAGGCGAGCGCGTTCAGGATGTGACCACGCATCCGGCGATGAAGGGCGGCGTGCACACGCTCGCGCGGCTCTACGATCTGCAATGGGAGAAGCCGGAGATCTCGCTGTACGACTCGCCGAGCAGCGGCAACAAGGTCGCGCGCTCGTTCATGATGCCGCGGACGCGGGAAGAGCTCGCGAGCATCAGCCGCGCGATGAAAGTGTGGGAGGACCACACGTTCGGCATGATGGGGCGAGTGCCGGACTACATCAATCGCGCGATGACGGGCTATGCGGCGGGCGCGAAGTTTCTCGCCGAGGCCGATCCGCGCTTCGGCGACAACGCCGTCCGCTATTACGAGTATCTGCGCGAGAACGATCTGTGCCTGACGCACACGCTCATTCCGCCGCAGGCGAATCGCGCCGTGAACAGCGCGAAGCAAGCCGACCCGTTTCTCGCGGCGCGTATCAAGGAGGAGACCGATGCCGGCATCGTGATCCGCGGCTGCCGCATGCTCGCGACGCTGCCGATCTCGGACGAGATCATGGTGTTCCCCTCGACTCTGCTGAAAGCCATCGACGAGGACGCGCCGTACGCCTTCGGCTTCTCCATTCCGAACAACACGCAGGGGCTGCGCTTCATCTGTCGCGAAAGCGTCGACTACGGGCGCTCGCATTTCGATCATCCGCTCGGCTCGCGCTTCGAGGAAATGGACGCGGTCGTCGTCTTCGACGACGTGTTCGTGCCCTGGGAGAACGTCTTCTTGTATCGAGACGTGAAGCGCTGCAACGAGGCCTATGCGCGCACGGGTGCGGTCGCGCACATGACGCATCAGGTGGTCGTCAAGAACATCGCCAAGTGCGAGTTCATGCTGGGGCTCGCGTCGCTCCTGGTGTCGACCATCGGTGCGGAAGTCTTCCAGCACATTCAGGAGAAGCTCGCCGAGATCTGGGTGAACACCGAGACCATGAAGGCATTCCTGCGCGCCGCCGAAGCGGATGCGCAGCTCGACGAATGGGGCGTCATGCGCCCGGCGTGGGACCCGCTCGACGCCGCGCGCAATCTGTTCCCGCGCTTGTATCCCCGCATGGTCGAGATCATCCAGCAGATCGGCGCGAGCGGGCTCGTCGCGATGCCGATGGAGCAGGACCTCAAGGGTCCGCTGGTCGAGGACATTCGGAAGTACTACCAGGCGGCGCGCGCGGACGCGTTCGATCGCATTCCGCTCTTTCGTCTCGCGTGGGATGCGGCGCTCTCGGCATTCGCTTCACGACAAGTGTTGTACGAGCGGTTCTTCTTCGGCGATCCCGTGAGAATGGCCGGAGCGCTGGTCACCGGCCACAACGCGCAGATTCAGCAGTACGCGGAGAAAGTGCGCGCGTTCGTTGCGCAGAATCGCGATGAGGCATTCGCGGCCGCTTCCGGCCGCCCGTGAACGCCGACGCGGCATCGCTCGATGCCCGCCGGTTTCGCGACGCCATCGGGCTGTTCGCGACCGGCGTGGCGGTCATCGTCGCGCGCGCCGGCGAGGAAGTGTTCGCGATGACGGCGAACGCGGTGAGCTCCGCGTCGCTCGACCCGATGCTGGTGCTCTTCTGTCCCGGCAAGAAGACGCGCTTCGCGCAAGCGCTGAGCGACGTCTCCGGCTTCACGATCAACTTCCTGCGCCACGAGCAGCAGGCGCTCTCGACCTACTTCGCCGGCGGCTGGCGCGAGCCTCTGCCACCGCCCTTTCGCTTGGTGCCGTCACGCTGCGCTCCGCGGCTCGAAGGCAGTCTCGCGTCGATCGGCTGCGAGCTCGAACGTGTGATGGAAGTAGGCGATCACTGGCTCGTCGTCGGACGCGTGCTGGAGCTGCATACAGGCGTCGCTCCGCATCGGCCGCTGCTGTTCTTCAGCGGACGCTATCGCCATGTCGACTCGTCGGAGAGCGCACCGGCGCCCGATCTGAGCAACGTGCACGACGAGCCCGCGCACGTATTCTACGATCGCTGGGCTACTTGAATCGGGCATCGGGCAGCTCCTGTGAAATAGGTCTCTCTTCTATATATCGTTAAAGAGCCACCCGATACGGCCTCGCTGGCTCGATCCGACTGCCTCGCGGTAGGCTACCGCGGTGTCAGCCAGCCGTATTCTCTGGTCGCAACGACTGACGGACGAGCGCCTGCTTCTTGGGGCGTTCGTCGTGTATCTGCTCGTTTGCATGGCGCTGCTGCTCTATCTGCGCCATCAGGCTCTGGAATTCGTACGCGGTCCGGCAATCGCGCGCGTGAGCGCCGACGCGGCGCGCTTGATGCGCGAGCCGCGCGGCACTCTTTCGCGGACACCGGCGGGTCTCGCGCGCTGGTTGTCCACCGGCCCTCACGCCGACGACTTCGAAACGCGCGCCGAGAGCCTGCGCCGGGCGCCGGCGGGCACACGCCTCACCGACCTGCAAGCGCTCAACTCACTGCCCTACTCCGACATCGCGATCGCCGACGGCCAAGGGGGCGTGTTCCTGCTGCGGCAACGAGTCGATGCCGAGCTCCTGCGCCACGCCATCCGGTATCAGAATTTGTACGTGGTCTTGTCGCTCGCCGGATTCGCGCTGCTCGGGGTCGTGGCGCTGATTTCGCTCGCCCGACAGCGTGAACGGCGCGCACGCCGCGAGCGGCGTTCGACTCCGCGACCGGCATCGGAGGCGGACGCGCGCGCCCGCTGGGTTCTGCCGTGGATGCTCGGGCTCGCGGTCGCCATCTTCATCGTCGATCTGCAAGTGCCGCATGGGCCGGCGGTGGGCATTCTCTACGTCGTGGTCGTCGTGGCAGCGCAGTGGTCGCCCAATCGATCGCACGCCTGGCTCGGCGCGGCGCTGTGCACGGTGCTCACGGTCGCGAAGCTGCTGATCGGCGTGCGCGTGCCGGACATGTGGCCGGCGCTCGCCAACCGCACGCTCGCGATCTTCGCGATCTGGACAGTCGCCATGCTCGGCCAGTGGCAGAAGCGCACCGTGCGCCTGCAAACACGGCTGGCGCGCACGATCCACGGCACTCAGGACGGCATTTGGGAGCAGGACTTGGCGACGGGAACCGTGTGGACGTCGCCACGCTTCCGCGAGCTTCTCCGGCACGACAGTACGACCCTCGCCGAGAACAGCAACGTCTTTGCGACGCTGGTTCACCCGGAAGATGTCGCGACGCTCGAGACGGCGCGCTCCGCGCATCTAGCCTCGCGCGCGCCGTTCGATGTCGAGCTGCGCCTGCGCACGGCGGCCGGCGACTATCGCTGGTTCCGCGCGCGTGCCATGGCCGATTTGGATGATGGGACGCTATCCGGCTCCATCCGCGACATCACTCAAGAGCGCGCGGCCGAGCAAGCGCTGCTCGCCGCGAACGAAGCCGCCGCGGCGGCATCGCGCGCCAAGGGTGAGTTCCTCGCCAACATGAGCCACGAGATTCGCACGCCGATGAACGGCGTGCTCGGCATGACGGAGCTGCTGCTCGACACGGACCTCGATCCGACGCAGCGACAATTCGGCGAGACCATTCGCTCGAGCGCCACGGCGCTGCTCCGCATCCTCAACGACATTCTGGATTTCTCGAAGATCGAAGCCGGCAAGCTCGACATCGAGCGCATCCCGCTCGATCTACGCCAGTGCGTCGAAGATGTCGGCAGCATGATGGCGCTGCAGGCGTCGGTGAAAGGCGTGGAATTCTTCGTCAACATCGCGCCGGCCACGCCGGACCGGGTGATCGGCGATCCGCATCGCTTGCGGCAGATCCTCGTGAACCTGTGCGGGAATGCGCTCAAGTTCACGCGCCAGGGCGAAGTCGTGGTCGAAGTGTTTCCCGTCGCCGCCCAGAGTGCGCGCACGCTGATCCATTTCGAAGTGCGCGACACCGGTATCGGAATGGCGCCGGAAACGGTCGAGCGGTTGTTCAAGCCGTTCATGCAAGCCGATGCGTCCACGACGCGCCACTTCGGCGGCACCGGGCTCGGACTGTCGATCGTGCGACGACTCGTCGAGCTGATGGAAGGTCGGATCGAAGTGACGAGCGTGCCGGGCGCCGGCTCGACGTTCTCCTTCACGCTGCCGTTGGAGCCGCTGCAGGTCACCTCGCCGGAGCCGGCGGCGCCGGTCAGCCTGCGCGACAAGCGCGTGCTCATCGTCGATGACAACGCGACGAGCCGTCGCATATTGCGCGGCCAGCTCGAGCCCGTCGGGCTCGACGTGCATGCCGTTGCAACCGCAACCGAGGCGCTCGACGCCCTCACTGCAGCCGCGCAAACACAGCAGCCGTTCGACCTCGTGATCAGCGACGATTCCATGCCCGATGGCAGGGCCATGACGCTCGGCGCGCAGATCCGCAAGACGCCGCAGCTCACGCAGGTTCCGCTGGTCCTGCTCACATCGCTCGATCGCTCCGGTCACGCGGAGCAGCTCGATGCCGTGGGATTCGACGGCTATCTCGTGAAGCCCGTACGCGGTCGCGAGCTGCGTGAATGCGTGCTACGGGTGCTGGAACGCCGGCACGTTTCCGCGACGGGACGCTTCCCGCGGCTCGTCACGCGCGCCGCGCTCGCCGCCGAGCGACCGGTGGCCCTGTATCGCGGGCACGTGCTGCTCGTCGAGGACAACGAGGTCAACCAGCAGGTCGGCCGCCGGTTCCTCGAGCGGCTCGGTTGCGAAGTCACCGTCGTGAGCGACGGCCGTGCCGCCGTCGATACATGGCTGCACGGCGTATTCGATCTGGTCCTCATGGATGTGCAGATGCCGATCCTCGATGGGCTCGCGGCGACACGCGAGATTCGCGAGCGGACGAGTGGACGCACGCGCACGCCAATCGTTGCGCTCACGGCGAGCGCGATGACCGGCGAGGTGGAGCGCTGCCTGCAGGCGGGCATGGATGGGCTTCTGACGAAGCCTCTCGAAGAAGCTCGACTGCGCGAGGTGCTGGAACGTTTCGGGCTGGGCCCGTCGTCGGTCGAGCAAGCGCCGGCGGTGATCTCGTCGCCCAGTCGGCAGCACCTGCGCAAGAGCTCTGCAGAGAACGCACCGGCTGCCCACGCGGCACTGGATCTCGATCACATCGAGGCCCTCGCGGGCGGCGATTCGGCATTCGTGTCCGAGTTGTGCCGAACCTTCGTCCGCAGCGCGCATGAGATCTGCAAGGCCATCGAGAGTGCGTACGGCGCCGGCGACCGTGCGCGCCTCGTCTCACTCGGTCACAAGCTCAAGGGGTGCTGCCAGAGCCTTGGCGCCGACGGCATCAGCATTCTGGCCTACCAGCTCGAGCGGCATGCCATGGAGGCCTCCCCGGAGCAACTCGCCGTGCTCGTGACGACCTTGCGTCGTGAGGTCGACGCCTGTCTCGAGCTCTTGCAAACTCAAGTCGCCTGAGAATCCGCTCCACGGTGGACGCGAGTCGCCGTGTCGCTGGCATACGCCATTGACCACACCTAGGCTCCTCGACCCTGTACCCACAGCGCCGGGAGCCCTCACGTGTCTTTCAGAACTCTCATTGTCGTTCTCGCGATCGCGAGCGCCGTAGCGCATGCGCAGGTTCCTCCCACGGCGGCACCCGATCAGGCCGCGCTACTGAAGAGCAGCGACCCGAAGCTCGTCGCGAACAAGAAGCTGGTGTTCGACATGTGGCGCGCGATCGTCCAGGGCGGTCACTGGGAAATGGCGCCGCAGTTCTTCACGGAAAGCTACATTCAGCACAATCCGAATGTCGCGAGCGGGCGGGACGCGCTAATGGCATACCTCAAAGCGACACGACCGGTGCGCCCCATCGCGCCCACGATCACGTTCCCGGTTGTCGCGATCGTGGCCGAAGGCGATCTCGTGTTGCTGGCGACGGTGAGCTACGCACCCGATCCGGCGAATCCCGGCAAGAAGTACACGGGCACACACTTCGATCTATATCGCGTCGAGAACGGCAAGATCGCCGAGCACTGGGACAGCGTGCCGAAGGATCCCAACGCACTTCACTTCGATCCGAACACGCAGAACAAGCCGTAGTCAGTGCCGAAGCCCCCCGAGCTATCGCGTATCGAAGGCTCCGACTGGTGCCGCCGGGCGGCAATAAGACCAAAGGGCAACTGGCCGGTGCGCGACGGCGGACTCATGGTGGCGCGCGCCAAGGATCTCCAGCGCATGGTCACGGGAGGCGCCGATGCTCATCCTCACCCGACGCAGGGGCGAAGCCGTGATGATCGGCGAGAGCGTGAAGATCGTCGTGCTCGGCATCGATGGCAACCAGGTCCGCATCGGCATCGAGGCTCCCAAGAACATCCCGGTGCACCGCGAGGAAGTGCACGCGCGAATCCAGCGCGAAAAGGAAAACGCGGATAGCGCGGGCGCGTCTCGATGCCCTGACTAGACTTCGAGCCCAGCCTCGGCGGGGTCGAACCCAATTCCATCGAGGCGCAAGCGCCGCGTCCGGCTACGGCGCCAACCCGTGCCTCGCGCTCGTGCAGTCGTTAGACTTCGCCGCCCATGACCGACCCCGTTCTCGACGAGCTGCTGCGCGCCTCGCGCGCGCACGCAGGCAAAGAGCCCACTGAGGAGTTGAAGCAAGCCTCGCGCGCCTTCCTCCTGCGCGCCGATACGGACTCGGCGATTCTTCGCGCGGCGGCGGACGCATTACCCACGCTGCCGCCCGCCGGCGCCGGCTGGCTCGCGATCGTGCTCGGAACGGCGATCGAACGCGGCCAGAGTGCCGCGGTGAGTGCGCCGGCGCTGCTGCAATTCTTGCGGTCATGGTTGACCAAGCTTCCCAAGCCTGAAATCACGGAGGATGAGGCCGGCGAGGAGCTCGCGTCCTTCCCCAAACCGACGCCCGAACAGCACGCGCTGTTCGAAGCGCTGCCGCGAGTCTGTCAGGGCCTGGTCGCGCATCTCGCGCGACTGCCGCATGAGCGCGCGGCGCTCGTTGAAGACATGGCCCTCCTCGAGCGTCTGGCGGATATCGAGGGATACAGCAACGGCCCGGGTTGGGTGCGCGAAGCGCTGCTCCGTAGCAGCGGCACGCTCATCCTTCTTCATCCCACGAGCGGCTCCGGTCTCAAGGTGCGATATGAAAATGTCGCGACGTGCTTCCACTTGTTCTCGCTCCTGCAAACCGCGGTAGGTACGCGCATTCCCGGCGGGCGGCAGCCCGATCCGGCGATCGCGGCGGCGGCTCGCGGACATACGAACGCCGAGACTTACGATGAAGCCTGGTGGCACTACGGCGATCCGGCATCGAAGACCGCGGATATTCACCACTCGATCTGGGGCGAGGGACTGGTGCGCGAGATTCCGGTCGTCAATGGCTCGCGCGTGATGCTCCTCTGGCCGCCGATCATGCAATCGAGGAGCTGGGACGAGGGGTTCTTCGGGCCGCACCTGCAGGCGCTCCCCGCCGACGTCGTCGTGGAAGAAGACCTGTCGCCCGAGAGCTGCCGAGCGTGGTTGCGAACACTCGGCATCTCGTAGCGCCCTTCAATGCCGCGCGAGCTCGACCGACGGTTTACGCTCGCGCCCGCGGCTGAGGCGTTCGTGCAGCGCGGTAAGCAGCGGCTGGTTCACCTTCTTCACCGCCGTATCGATGGATGCCGCGTAACACAGCTTCCATTTCACCGAGCGACTCGAATCCCACAGTGAAAAGCTGGGGCCGCACACCCGCTGGGCAGCAGTACGAATGCGGGCATAGAGAACGCGGGCGCCTTGCGGGCTGCTGAGGTTCAGGTCGCTATAGTGAATGGTCACCTCGGGCTCCAGCGTTCGGTGCGGCTTGCCGGATTGCGCAAGCGCATCCCCGAGACGCGGGTGTTGCTGAGTCTCGGGCGCGTCGAGGAGGCCGTACGTCTTCACGAGCGCATGCTCTCTCTCGATCCTGCGAATCCGCTGGTGCTCGATTTCACGGCAATGCATCTCGTGCTCGCGCGACGCCCGCAGGCCGCGCGGCGCGTCGTGAAGATGGGCGCCGCCTACTTCGCTGCGATCGCAGGCTACTGGGACGGTTACCTCCAATTTGCGACGCGCGGCGATGTGGGTGCATGGCGCAAACAGATGGGTCCACTGCTCGAACAACCGACTGAACAGGGAGCCACCCTACAGAACCCGGCCGTCATCGCTCTGCACTTTCAGCTCTTGCGGTACGAGCGACGCTACGGCGAGATCCTCGACGTGTTGAAACGAGTGCCGTTGTCCTCGTTCCGCGCTACGGCGGAGGACAATCAGATTTTCGATTCCGTGGGCGAACGTCCCTCGCCGTGTACCGGGGCTGGGCTCACCTGTTGCTCAACGATCGAGCGCACGCCACGGAACAGGGCCGCGCCGTGCTCGCGTTTCTCGCGCATCAGCCGCAAACGAAATGGAACCCGTTCTTCTTGCAGCTGCTCGCAGCTGAGGCGCACACGTTCATGGGGCAGCGAGAGAAAGCACTCGAAGCGGCGCGTACGAGCCTCGATCTCATGCCGCGCTCGAAGAACGCAGTCGCCCGAGTAGGCGTTGCGTTGGTTGCGGCCCGCGTGTTCGCGTTCTGTGCACGCTCACATCCGCGATCTGCGCGGCGATGCTGTTCCGGGCGTATCGCTCGAGCAGAACCCACCTGCTCTTCTGGAGCTCGATCTGTTTCATCGGGCTGGCGCTGAACAACGCGCTGTTGCTCGTGGACCTGTACGTCGTTCCCGATCTCGACTTGTTCCTCATCCGCACCGGCTTGGCGCTCGTCGGCGTGAGCGCGTTGATCTACGGACTCGTCTTCGAGAGTCACTGAGGCGACCCATGCGCGCGTTTCTGTGGGGAGTCTTGACGATGGGATGCGCCGTGATCGCGCTCCACTTCCTGCGCTACTGGCGCACGAGCGGCGACCGCCTGTTCATCTTCTTCGGCGTCGCGTTCGCGGTGATGGCGTTGAACTGGGTGAGCCTCGCGATCATCGATCCGAGCATCGAGGGACGGCACTACGCGTTCTTCTTTCGCCTGGCCGCGTTTCTGCTGATCATCGTCGGGATCGTCGACAAGAATCGGCGCAGCGGCCGCTTATGAGCGCACGGCCTTGCGCAACCGCGCGAGATCGGCACGTCGAGTGGGAATGTCCTTGCGATCGGCCGCCATGCGCATGTCTCGCAGCAGCTCCAGCGAGCGCAACAGCACCGACAACGGAGGCCCACTCGCGGTGATGCCTTCGAGAGCGCTCTGCGGGAGCTGCGCCGCGGGCGCTTCGATGAACCGCTTGACCAAGGTATCGTGATGGTGGGCGGCGTAGCGCCCGAAGAGGTCGCAGACTTCGAGATACGCCGCGGCATTGCGCTGGAACCAGTCGGCGTCGGCGTGCGCATCGAGCAACTCGAGTAGCTCGTCCAGCAGACTGATGTGAGTCATGCAGTCGCGCAGTCGGGCCTGATCTCCCGGCAGCATGAACAGCATTTTGTCCACGAGCAGTTGGGCGTAGTAGGGATCGTTGGCGCGGCACAAGCCGAGCAGCAGGTCGAGCTCGTTGATGCCGGAGAAATCCCCCGCATTGGCGCCTCGATATTCCTGGCGACCCACGCGATACGGCTTGTAGTACGGCCGCACGCAATAAAAGAACCGCTCCACATCGAGACGCTCGAACAGCCGGGCATTGAAGCGGAGCACGTCCTCGAGCGCCTGCTTGGCCGTGGCGAACAGGACGTCTGCGACAGGGCTCGACACGCCGAGGTGGACGATTCGCGTGAGCGCGTCGGCCGCCGTCTGCAACGCCAGGATGCCGCGAGTGTTCTCATCGATGAACAGGAGCTCGTCGGGCAGCGACGTGAAGCTCTTACGCACGCCGTTGACGGCACGGTTGTACGTGGCGAGATGACTCGTCGCGAAGCGTGGCGCCATGCCGAGCGAGGCCCCGACGTGCAGCGCGAGCGAAGAGGCCTCGGGAAAGGGCGACCGTTCCTCGCGCGCGGGATTGGTCAGCTCGTGCCGGCGCAAGGCGCCGAGATACAAGCCCACGTTGCCGAGAACGTTGAAGGCGCTGTCGAAGCCGTCGCCGGTATTGCCTTCCAACAGAAGGCCGACCACGTGGACATGCCCTTCATCGCGCAACGCCGCCTTGATGGCCTCGCCGGTGCCCTCGATGCGCGTGCGGTCCTGTTGCGCGAAGTAGAGCTCTTCGAGCTCGGTGTTCATCGCCACGAACGAGCTTCGAATCCAGCCATCGAAGGCGCAAGCCTTGGCGCTCAGTTGCATTGCATCCACCTCCGTCGCCCGGGCGCCCTACTTTACCGTGAGTCACCGTGCTCGGTCGCTCACGACCTAAAGCTCTCTTCAGGTATCTCCGCCACGCGCTGCAGTGGGCGGCGATTCGACAGGCATCTGCAGTGAGAGTTCGCGGAGCGAGCGCACTCAGCTCAATTCAACCCGGGCAGTCACCGGCTTCCACCGCGGTGATTCGCTGATAGAGCGTCATGTTCTTGCCACCGAGCCGAACGTTCAGCGTGCCGCGGAGCTCGTGAGGGCGTTTCTCCCAGCGTGCCGTCCCCGTCGTCCCGTGCGAGCCGCTGCACGCGAGAACGTACGTCAGCGAGTCGTCGTCCTCGGACTCTGCGCGTAGCGCGCAGCCCTCGAGCGCAGGGTGTTTCAGTATGGGGAACAGTGTCGCCAAATCCGAGCGGGTCAGGCAGCGGGTCTCATCAACAGTCGCATACCGCAGGTTCTCTTCGAGATGCGGCATGCCCGTCTCGATCGTGAGACGGTAGAGCAGAAGGCCTAACGTCAGTGCGGTCATGCTGGCGATAGTGGCGCCGAGCGACGGCGTCCGCCACCCGAATCTTGCGGTCAGTCGCCTGCTCTGATCTCGCAGGACATGCGGTGATGCTCAGAGCGCGCGCCGCTGAAAACTCCGGAGCGCAATGAGCAAGACGACGACGATGAACCCTACCGCCCAGACCACCATCGCCGCGCTCGGCACGGACACCGACGAGAACGGTGTGAGCTGGAGCTGACTCATGAAGGGCGGTTGGAGCTGGTAAGCGGCCAATCGCCAGAGCGCATCCCCGGGGCTCACGAGACTGATTGCCGTGCCGATGTAGCGCGCGGACAGGTTGCCGGTATACGCCCCGATCTGCTCGACCCAGCCGCCGATGAACGCCAAACCATAGAAGGCGAACGCGACGATACCGTTCGTGACAGTACTGAAGCGCGTACCGCCCGCGATGCAGATCGTCAGCAACGTCAACGCGCTGATGAACATCAAGGGCAGAGCACGCGCCAGATGGGGCTGCGTGAACCCCGCCATTAGCGCCACGAGTAGCACGACGCCGCCCGACATGAAGAGCAGATAGCCACCGGTAATCCCGGCGTAAGCGAGCCACTTGCCGAGCACGATCTCGGCGCGATGTATCGGTTTGGAGGCGAGCGTCTGCATCACGCCGGAGTTGATCTCGCCCGAGAGAGTGTCGACCGGCAGTAACACAGCAAGCGCGGTCGTGAGAAAGTTCACGACGTAGAGTCCGGCGAGCGTCAAGAAGACGAGCTGCGCTTGCTGCAAGGCCGGAGCGCGCCCCGGTTCCACCGGCGGGTGCCGCTGCAGAAAGAACAGCGCCGCGCCGTATGCAAGCAGAAACAGCAAGCCGCATAGCACAGCCGCCAATGCGATGCGCCGCCGGCGGGCTTCCATCCACGTGAGGTGTGCGACGACGAGCGTGCCCCGCATTCGCTCAACCCGCACGCTGGTCTTCGCCCATGACTTCCATGAACCACTCTTCCAGAGATTTGCGCCGGCTCTGCAACTCATACAGCTTCACGCCGCGGGTCACCAGCCAATTGGCGATCTCCGGCAACGTCTCCTCGGTCTGCACGCGCAGATGGACGACATCGGCCGACGCATGCACGTCGGTGCCGAACGCACCCAGCCCTTCGAGGATCTGCGCGTCGATACGCCCGATCTTCAGCTCGATGTGCAGACCGATGGGCGCTTGCGACAGCGCCAACTCGTACACCGTGCGGCCCTGCTTCACGAACACGACGCGATCGCACGTCGCTTCCACTTCGCCCAGCAGGTGCGAGTTCAAGAACACCGTGGTACCCGTCTCGCGGAGCTCCTCGATCACGTCCCGCACGAGCAGACGTCCAATGGGATCGAGCCCGGAAGTGGGCTCGTCGAGAAACACGATCTCCGGTCGATTGATCAGCGCCTGCGCCAGGCCGATGCGTTGTTGCATGCCTTTGCTGTATTCGCGGACCGGGCGGCTCTCCGCATCGACGAGGTCGACGCGTGCGAGGAGCGCGTCGATGCGGTCTTCGAGAGCACGCCCGCGCAGGCCGTACAAGCGACCGTGCATGCTGAGCAGCTCTCGTCCGGTGAGGCAGTCGTGAAATCGACAGTGCTCCGGCAGAAAGCCGAGGCGCGCCCGCGCGTGACGATCGCCGATCGGCGCGCCGAGCACCGTGCCGCTACCACCACTCGGCGGAATGAGCCCGAGCAGCAGCTTGATCGAGGTGGTCTTGCCCGCGCCGTTCGGGCCGAGGAAGCCGAACACTTCGCCTCGATTGATCGTGAGCGAGAGATCCGCCACCGCCAGCGTTGCGCCGAAATGCTTGCGCAGCTCGTGTGTTTCGACCACCCGATCCGTCATGGACTGCGCGCGCTACTGCATGGAGCCCGCGATCTCGAGCACTATCGGCGAAGCAACGGGCCCGGAGAGCGCGAACACCTGCTCTCCTGAGGACCAGAGCAACACAGTGGCGCCGGGCACCCTGCCGTTCACGCGCCGTTCGATGAGCAGCCCGGGATGACCTTGCACGTCGACCTGCCGGAAGCGCGCAGCGTCGATCGGTACGGGCACGATCAACGTCGTGCGCCAATCGATCGACTGCGCGAGGCGAAAGGCCTCGGCGCGATCGAGACCGAGAATGCGCAGGGCGATCTCGCCGAGCTTCGCCAGCTCGACTCCCGCAGGAAACGTGACGCTCGGATTGCGACTCTGCATAAGCATCAGCACGCGGCCCGGGCGCGGTCGCTCGCCTTCGCTCGGAGGGGGAACGCCCTCGCGGTACGTCACCATCACGACCGGGGGCACGCTCACTGTCGCGGCCTGTCCCTCGAGACCCTCGGGAATCTCTACATCACTGATCCGTAGCGCGTCCAGAACCTGCTGCAACACTTCAGTGTTCGCCACCACCCGAACGGATTGCTCGCCCCCGACCGCGACTTGTCCCATTTGCCAGCCGACCGGCAACCATGCGGGCAATCGCACGCGCAACCCACTCGCTGCAGCGGCCGCCTCGGGCGTGGGATAGAACACCGATTGCCCTGGGGCCTTCAGTACCTCGACCTGATCGCCCAACATGTGCGGCAGATCGAGCGGCCGATCGCGGAGCGCCTGTAGCCTCTCCATGCTGATCGGTACCGCCGCGAAGTTGACGACGCGAAACATACCCAGGAACGAGCGAGCCGCGGCCTGCACTTGGGGGAAAGTGAACGCGAACGTGACGATGGCCAGCGACGCCGCCAGTGCCGCGAATCGTGCGATCCGGCTCGCCGGCATGCGCGGTGATTCCTCGCGTGCTCGACGTTCCAGTCTCGCTTCGAGTTGCCGAGCGAATTCAGCGCGCGGCTCGCCGCGCATGCTGTACATGAAGCTTTCGTCCATCGTGCCCTCCATATCGAGGTTGGGCTTTGCGAGTCACCAGCGAGCACGTAGCTCCTGCACGGTACGGTGCAGGATAGTGCCGACGTTCGACTCGCTCATGTTCATGAGTTGCGCAATCGTGCGGTTGTTGGCGCCTGCGCCGAATTTGAGCGAGAGCAACTCACGTTCGCGTTCGGGCAATTGCGTGACGAGTGCCGCGAGGCGCGCGAAGTCCGACGCCTGTGTGTGCTCCTCTTCCGGGGTGGTGCCGGCAGGCGTGTCCGCCGCTTCGTCGATCGGCGCGTGGGCGCGCGCTGCGCGTAGATGGTCCGTTGCCACGTTGCGCGCGATTCGCAGCAGCCAGGTCGAGAATGCGGCGACGTCGCGCCGATAGCGATGCCGGCCCCGCCAGGCCTTCTCGAATGTGATCGCGGTCAGGTCTTCAGCTTCGGCGACGCTCCCCAGCCGATAGCGGAAGTAGTTGTAGATATAGGGCAGTCGTTGCCGGTAGACGACGATCCAGTCCGGCTCCGCGGCGGCGGTCCGCCACGCCGCAGAAGTCGTGGGGATGTCGGTTTCCGAGGCCATTCATATGAATATACGGACGGCCGCGGCAAGTATCACAAGAATCAGTCGGGTGTGGCGGTGATGGCGGTTGCCGACGCTAACGGGCATCCCGGTTGCTGCCCAAGCGGTCGGCCTCCCGGAGGAGGCTCGAATGACACGCGACACAGGCGATCATCGCGCGATCCATGAGCTCAGGCCTACCGACTGGCGCGGCTTTCGACAACCTGATTTGCCCAGCGAGAGCTGGCTCGTCGCCGATGGAACGCTCATCGCCCAACTCACTCGCTCACCGGTGGACTTGATCACGCGCGAGCGCTTCGGCGATTTCGATCTCACGCTCGAATGGTGCGTGCCTGCCGGCGGTAACAGCGGCGTGTTGTATCGCGTTTCCGAGGGCGGCGCAGCATTTCGGCGGTTGCGGATCGATCGCTGACCGGTCACGGTGCTTCAACCACTCTGCGGGATCGGAGCCGGACGCGGCACGTGTCGTTGAAAGCATTCCACCGCCGTGCGTGCCGCGGGCCCCGCAATCTCCGGTTGAACGAGCACGAGACTGAGCGACACATTGCGATGACCTCCCGCATCGAGAGGCAGCACGCGTAGCGCGCCGCGCGTCAACGCGTCGGCGACCAAGTGCTCGGGGAGCCATGCGAATGCGAGGCCGGATTGCACGATCGCGAGCGACGCCTCCATGCTGCTCACCGTGCAGCGACGCTCCGCGCCCAACCAACCCTCGTCACGCGGATGATGCACACCCGAGTCACGGATGACCGCCTGCACGTGCCGCACGAGATCCGCAGTCGTCAACGTGCGATCGAGCGTGAATAGCGTGTGATCGGGCCGAGCCACCGCGACGAAGCGCACGTCGGTGAGAACTTCGCCCAGATGTCCAAGAGGAACGCGCGTCGTGATGACGACATCCGCGGCGCTCTCGGCGATCGCTTCTTCCGCGCCCGACAACACGGCATCTGAAAGTTGGATCTGCGTGTTCGGGCACAGTTGCTGAAGCTCCGCGATGATCTTCAGCAGATGTTCCCGCGGAAACGCGGCATCCACCACGAGACGCAGCTCCGCTTCCCATCCGCGCTTCACGCTGGCGGCGAGCCGCTCGAGCGTCTCGAAATCCCTCAGCACATCGCGCGCGCGACGGAGCAAGGTCTGGCCGGCCGGCGTCAGCACTGCGCGCCGTCCTTCCACCACCAAGAGGGACACATCCAACGCTTCCTGCAGCCGGGCCACGGCGTAGCTCACGGCCGACTGGCTCCGATGGAGCGACTCGGCCGCCTGCGCGAAGCCGCCCCGATCCACGATGGCGGCCAGTACGGCCCATTGCTCCGGCGTCGTCTTCGGAATCGCCATATCCGATCGAAATTCCTGATGGATTAGCGCGGAATTTTGCGCTTTTTAATCGAAGGAATCGATCTTATCGTGACGACCTTGGAGGTCAGCCATGAATGAAGTCCGACGCAGCAACGAGCGAGGCCATGCCGACCACGGCTGGCTCGAGTCCTATCACTCCTTTTCTTTTGCCGGTTACTTCGACCCGCAACACGTCGAATTCGGCCCCTTGCGGGTCATCAACGAGGACCGTGTGCAAGCCGGCCGCGGCTTCGGCACGCACGGCCATCGCGACATGGAGATCATCAGCTACGTGCTCGCGGGTGAGCTCGCCCACAAGGATTCGCTGGGCAACGGCTCGACCATCCGCCCGGGCGATGTCCAGCGAATGAGTGCGGGCAGCGGCGTGCAGCACAGCGAATTCAATCCGTCGCACACGGAGGGGCTGCATTTCATGCAGATCTGGATTCAACCCAACGTGCGCAACATCGCGCCGAGCTATGAAGAGAAGCGCTTCAGCGCCGAGGAAAAGCGGGGACGGCTGCGCCTGATCGCCTCGCCCGATCGCGCGCAGGGCTCGGTGCTCATCCATCAGGATGCCCGCGTTTACGCCGGCCTATTCGAGGGTGGCGAGAGCGCGCAGCTGGAGGTCGCGAAGGGGCGGCAGCTGTACGTGCACGTCGCGCGCGGTGCAATCCATGCGAACGGCGTCGCGCTCGAAACAGGTGATGCTGTGAAGATCACGGACGCCTCGGCGCTGCAGCTCGATAGGGGGCGGGACGCGGAAGTGATCGTGTTCGACCTGCCGCGCGAAGAGGCCTGAGGCAATCGAAATCGGGACGTGCGCGGCATACACTCGACGCCGCGCACGTCGCCTCGCGCGACTTCAGGGAGAGAAACATGGTCCACATCGGCTTACGGATTCTTCTCGTCTGTGCCGTGCTCCTGTCGACCGGCGCATCGCCCACCACGCGCAAGTATTTGCAGCTCGGCCTCGTGCCGCAGAAGCTCGACAATTGGTGTTGGGCCGCGAGCGCGGAAATGGTGAAGAACTATCTTGGCGCCACGCCAAAAGTGCAGCAGTGCGGCGAGGTGAACAAGCAAAAGAACCTCGACTTTTGCTGCCCCGTGCCGCAAGACCCCGACAAGCGCGCGCAATGCGACCAAGTCGATTTCCCGGAATTCGCGGCACCGCAAGCGCCGGACTTTCAATCCCGAGACACCTCGAAGACATCGCCGCCGATACTGAGCTGGACGGACATCAAGAACGAGATCGATGCGAAGCGGCCCTTCGTTCACATGCGGCGGGACGTGAACGGTGGCGGCCATTTCGTGGTCGTGCGCGGTTACGGCAGGAATCAGGACGTGAGATTCATTCGAGTGAACGATCCCTGGCCCAAAAACCAAGGCAAGGTCCTTTGGCAGACGTACGACTGGTATAGCGATCCTGCTCTGCACCTGAGCGACCGATACCAGATCGAGTACATCGGCGCGGGAGAGTGACCATGCGTGCCCAATGGATCGCAAGCATCCTGCTCGCGTTGCTGGTGGGATGCGACAGCGACCGGACGTTGAGGCCCGCCGCGCCCGAGCCGCAGCGCGCCGCCAACGAAGCGCTCGATCTCCTCAAAGGCGTGGTCGATGAGGAGACGTATCGCGATGCCGGCTTCGACTCCCTGGAGCAAGCGAGTCGCGCCGAGCTCGGCACGCCGATCGAGGTGTACGTGGTGGGACTCGACCAGCTCAAGGGCTGGAGCGAGCGCGACGACGCGAATGCGTTGATTCTGAAAAACAAGAGCGTCGAAGCGGTGTATCCCGTGATGATAGGCAACCAAGTGAAGTCGACCGTATCCATCTTCAAGACGGAAGGCGGCTATCGGCCCGCGACTTTCGGTGACGCCGAGATCGCCAATGCGCTCGCACGCTATCGTCGCAGCGATGCGGCTTTCATCGTGCGTGTGCCCGTCGCCGGCACGTACTTCATCGGCCAAAAATCCGACAACGAGGTGTACCTGACACCTGTTTATGAGATGGCGCGGCTGCCCAATTCGCCGCCGGGCAGGGCCACGCGATCGGCGGACTTGCTGCCGCAACTCGCCGCGCTCGCCAAAGCGCAGGACGCCGACATGCCGAGGTAGAGATCGCACGGGACTCTCGCTGCCGAGAGTCCCGCTTCGCACGCATCTTCGAATTCACGTCAGGGTGGCGGCCTCACGAACGTGTGGCCCCCACCCCAGCCGCCACCGCCGCCGCCCACCGAAGGATCGAACACGACGTTCACGTGAACTTTGCCGGCTACGTTGGGATCGAGATACAGCGAAATGAAAGCCGGCTTGTTCTGCACCACCGCTTTGGATTGCAGGCGCTGAGTATCTTGATCCGGCGCCGGCGTGCCGTCGGGCTTGAACGTGAGATCCTTGGTACCGGCCGCAAAGAATTCACACGCGCGCCACAGCTCGTGCATGTCCTGGCCGACGAACCCTATGCGAAAGCACAGAGAGTTCGGCACGACGGGGATCAGCACCACTGTCGTGGGTGGGCCGGTGTACACGGCGGGCTCCAGCCAGAACTCGTTCTTCGCGCCGGCACTCACCACCGCGGTGTAGAGCGTGGCATCCGATGCCTGCTGATCCAGCCCGTACATCTTTCGATGCCAATTGTTCATGGCGTTGGGTCCTGTACCGGTTGTAGTTGTTGCTCCCGTCTTGGTCTTGGTTTTGGCTCCAGTCTTGGTTTTGGTCTTCTTGCTGCTTTTCTTGGCCATCGTGTGTCTACCTCACCGTGAGTGCAAACGCCGCCCAAAACGCGGGGTCCTTCATCTGACTGTCGAGCATCGCGCGCATCGCATTGCTCGAAGCTGCCATCAACGGCGCCTTGTCGCGCAACAAGCCGCCATAGAAGCGAGTCATCAACTCCGTCGCCCCCTGATCGGGCACCTGCCACAAAGAGGCGAGCACGGATCGCGCGCCGCGTGCGAGCACGACGTAACGCAACCCGATGAGTCCCTCGCCCGCGACGTTCGCCCCGAGCGCCGTATCGCAAGCGCTCAGTACGACCACGTCCGCTCGGAGCTGACGTTCCATGAAATCCGCGGCCATGACGCGTCCATCGATCGACTTACCGTGCGCATCGAGCGTGCTCAAGATGAGCGACGACAATTGCGGCACCGTCGAGTCGGTCGTGGCATGCGAGGCGACGTGAATGAAGCGATACTGATCGAGCGGCGCCCGCAGGAAGCGCTCGCGTGTCGCCTCGAAGCCCTCCAACCGATCGACGCCCCCCTTCGGTAGCAAGGCGGAAATCGTGGCCGCCTCCTGCGCCGTGCTCGGCAGTCGGGGTAGCGTCTCAGCGGAGGAACCCCGCAGGAGCGACCACCACGATGCCGCGCGAGCGACTGCTCGCTTCCCCGACGGGGCAGTCACGGCAAGCCGCGAATCGCTCGACTCGTAGACCGGATCATCCACGAGGAGCATTTGTCGCGCCGGCGGCGCAACTGGCTGCGGACGCGGCGACGCGAGCAGGAACCGAAGAGACGGTGTGACGGCAATGTCGTGCGCCTCGATCAGAAAGCGATATTGCCCGCCCTCTTTCAGGCGCAGCGCTGCGAACGGCACGTAATGGAGCGCACCGTCCGGCGCAAAGATCAACGTCCGCTTCTTCGCGATGAGCGCGGCGAGCGGCGCGATGATGAGATCGGCGAGACGTTCCCCTCGTTTCAGGCGTTCGGCGGAAGAGGTGGTCCCCAGACTGCTGAGTGCGGTGTGAAAAGCACGCGCCGCTTCGCTCACTTCGGCCGTCGTGCCGACTCGAACGAGAGACAGACTCTCGCGCGTGACGACCCATGAGACGGCGATCTCCGATCCGAGCCAGTACTCGACGATCGCGGTATCGGCCGGGACCGCGGCCAGCTCGAGCTCTTCGGCCAGCGAGCGTTGCGGCGCGCGCACGCGCACGGTCGCTGCCGGTGCGCCGATCTCCGCATTCATGCGATCCAGCTCCTGACGCAGCATGCTGATCTCGCCACGCAAGTCGGCCAAGCGCGGATCGTTGGCATCGACACGATCGAGTCGGCTCTCGAGCTGGAAGCGATGTGCGGCCAACTCCCGATAGAGGGCCTGGCGCCGCTGGGCCTGCGCAGGAGTGATCTCGCGCGTGTCCACGTTCTGAAAATCGGCCAGTGCACGCGCGCGCGCCTGCTCGGCGATAGCGAGTGCGTCGCGTGCGGCGCTGTCCGCAGCGACTCGGGCCGCGGCAGGTGAGCTCTCCAACGAGCGCTCGGCCAATAACGTGATCTTCAGATCGAACGCTGGACGCAGGGGTTGCATCACCGTCGCGCGCAACTCCGGATTGGCGCTTTGCGTTCTCACTTCTTCAGCGAGCGCGAGCGCCTCATCGAGCGAGGTCAGCGCGTCGCTCGTCCGTCCTTGCGCGCGCTGCAGTTTCGCCAGCGTGACCCAAGCGTCGAGCTCGCGCGCGGGCGCCTCGTGTTTCTCGAACGCCTTCAGCGATGCACGCAGATCGGACTCGGCGCGCGCTAGATCTCGGGTGGCCATGCGAGCGCGGCCGCGCTCGAAGAGCGCCTGGGCTCTCAGCACCTCATTGGCACCGCTGTTCGGCGCGAGCACGACTGCGAGCTCTTGCATCGCTGCGCGCGTTTGCCCGAGCGCTTCGAGATCGCGCGCGATCTGAACACGAATGCGCGCCGCGTAGATGGGACCCGCAGCCAGCGAGAGCGCCTCGCGATCCATTTTCAGCGCCTCGGCAGCCTCACCGCGCGTGCGCAGAATGTTGGCGATGGCGCTGAGCGTCGCGATGCGGCCTTGACCTTGGCTCTCGGCGCGACGCAACGGTAAGGCTTGCCGGTAGAAGTCGAGCGCGAGATCCGCATCACCGATCGCGTCGTACACCAAGCCGATCTGGTAGAGCGCGCGACCCTGCAGCGCCACGTTCTGAATGGTGCGCGCGAGCTCGAGCGCTTCACCAAAGCGCTGGAGCGCCGTATCGACGTGGCCGCTCGCCCAGCTCGCGACGCCATTGGCGATCAGCACGTACGTGTAACCGTACGGATCGTCTTGCAGGGTGATGAGCTGCAACACCTGCGCATAGCGAGCCGCGGCGGCATCCAGTCTCCCGAGATCGGATTCGGCGAGCGCGATGTTGTGAAGGAGCTTTGCCCGCCCGAGCGAGTCGCCGAGCTGTTCGTAGAGCACGAGAGCCTGCTGAAACGTACGAATGGCTTTCTCGTTCGCGCCTTCTTCGTAGTAGCTCAGGCCCATCGTGTTCAGCGCGGAGGCCTGATCGCCCTTCTCTCCACGGCGGGCGTGGAACGAAACGATCGGCTCCAACACGGCTCGTGCACTCGCGAACCCCTGCTGCGCGCTGCGCAGAGCATCAGTCCCCGCGGCGGGAGACTGCGGTGAGCTGGCGAGCTCGAAGCGCGTATACGCCTCTATGGCCTGTGCCCGGGCCTTGCCGTACAGATCGCCCACTGCGTCGTAGTTGCGTGCCGCGCTCTCGGCCCACGCCTGCGCTTCGGCGATTTCACTCTCGAGGTCCGTGTCGTAGAGCGCTGCGAGCGCGTGTTGAGCTTGCGCCAGAAGGACGGATGCGCCGGACGCCTCCAACCGCTTGACGACGGACTTGTAGCTGGCGGCTGCGGAGCGATAGGCACTGCCGGCATCAACGCCGGCTCGTGTCATTTCACCGCGGCTCACTGCCTGGCCGGTCGCGTATGCGCCATTCGCCGCTGTGAGCAGACGCTGCGTCTGCCAGCATGGATCGTTCTGCGCGGGGACTTTGAGGACCCGGAGCTCGACGGCCCCCTGTACCCCCGCATTCTCCTTGCCCACCAAGCTCACTGCGTAATCGTCGTTGTTGCGGGCAACGAAGGTCGCGCGCTGAATCCCCGTACGCCGGATCGGATCGTCGCCGCGCGTGATGAGCTGGCCGGCACTCGCCACCTCCAGCGTGACGTCGAGCCCGCGTTCCCGGGCGAACACGACGACTTCGGTACCCTGCGGAATTCGAACGTTTCGCGTAACGCGATCGCGCCCGCGCAGATCGACGCGGTCTTCGTACAGAGCAGGTTGATCGACCATGAGCGGATCGCACGCGGTGGCCCGATCGAGGGACAACAGGAGGACCGCCCATGCGAACAACGCCTGGGTTACTCCGCGTCGAACTGAACGCACTTTTGACACGTGCTTGTATCGCGATCGCGCCCGCGTGGCGCTCGCCTATTCGAGCTCTGTCTGCAATCCTGCGACTGTCGCAGCCCGCCCGCCGCGCAGCGGCGTCAATTCGTCTTGGGCGGTTCGACCTCGATTCGAAAAGTCCCTGCCGCCACCGTGGAATCGCCGGACACCGCCCCGAGCACATCGAGCTGGTACGGCCCTGCGGACAGTCGCGAGGCATCGATGAACACGGTGAGGAAGCCATCGGCTGCGGGACGCATGCCCGCGAGTGAGGCCACAGGTTCCGACACACGATTGTCACTTATGCGGGCCAGCGTCACTCGGTAATCCTCCGAAGGGACGGTGGTCTCCGGCAAGACGCGCAGCTCCACGGCCTGGGGCGCGGACGCGGCCTCGAGAGTCGCGTCCGCGCCTTGCACACGTTTGCGAAACACCGCGAGAGTGCGCGTGACGGGCAGAACACTTCCCTGCCGATCAACCAGCGAGGTCACGGACGCAGCGAGCAGCGGCGGCGTGGTGGTGCCACTACCACCGAGCCGCACGAGCACGATGCCGATCGCGACTAGTGCAACGCCCGCTGCCACGGTCAGCGCGGGACGCAATCGCAACCAAGGCGTGGGGCGCAGCAGCTCGTCCAGCTCACCGCTCTCGCGCAACCGCGCGAGCCCCACTTTCAGGCGCGCCGTCGCCTCGAGCTCGCGCAGCGTGTCCTCGTTGCGCGCGATTTCCGGCTCGTACAACGCGCGCTCCGCGTCCGACAAAGTCCCGGCGAGATAGCGATTCGCGAATTCGCTCTCGTGGATGTGTGACATTGCCATGACGCGCCTCCTTGGTGGCTCACAGAATGCCGAGCACGCAAAACAGGTCGGATCGTTTGAGGCCGTCCGACTCGAGCAATGTGCGCAGCCGGGTGCGCGCCCGGTGCAAGACTTTTGCGAACTGCGCCGGTGTGATCTGCAGCTCGCGGCATATCGATTCCCGATCCTGCTCGTCCAGATAGAAGCGGACCAGGATGGTGCGATCGCGCACCGATCCCATGCTGCGGATGAGCTCTTTCACCCGCGCGGCGATGTGCCCCTCGACTGCGTCGTCCGCCGCTGCCGATGACGTCAAAGCCTCGCATGCCGTCACGTCCACTCGCTTTTCGGGCCGCTCCGAGATCAAGCGTTTGTGATTGCGCAGCAGATTCAGAGCAACCTGGAAGATATATCCCACGATCTGTCGCGGGTGCTCGATTCGTCCCGCGGCCCACTTCTCCCACGTGGTGCAAATCGCCTCGTTCAGCAGATCGGCCGCAACCTGAACGTCACCCGTGCGGCGCGTGAGGTGCAGGCGCAAGCCCGCGTACTCCCTGGCGACGAGCGCTTCGATCTCCGCTCGGTCGGGGGCCGTGGGCCGCGTTGCGGCCGGGCCCGCTTCGAGGGTGGGCTCGTTGGCGGGCGGCATGCGAGTCAACTGGTCTTCGACCACGACAATCTGCCTTCTCCGTACTGTGTCGATGGCCTCTGAAGGGATTGAGCGCGACATGGCGTGAAATAGCAAGACGTATTGCAGATCGGGGACGGAGCGGCCTGCTCGTGCCGCCACTCCGCCCCCGTCTTCGGAAGGCACGTTCAACCCACGCGCTTGTTCTTGTCGGTCGCGCGCTGGTGGAGAGCGGTGAGGTTCTGACTATTGATGTCGCTCACCGCCTTCGCCACTGCACCGTCGACGCACTCCCAGAAGTGCTTGCCCTTCCGCGGGTCCGAAGGCTCGGACGCGTCGTTACACACGCGGCGCGCCGCGCCCTTGATGCGCTGGTAGATCTTGTCCAGCCCGCTCTCGGTCGCGAGATCCGACCTGTTGTACGGGACGGTAACGCTGTATGACATGCCGTCCCCGCTGAGCTTGGACGGCGTGTCCGCCGCGGCACGCGATGCCGTTGCGCCGATGAACACGGCAGCCAGACCGCACGCCAGCAGAGGCGAGACGGAGCGTTGGACTCGAGTTGTCGTTTTCATATGGGGGGTCCCCTATTTAGTAATGAGTGGACCCCCCTCATCTGTGATGGCATGAACCCGCGTCGCAGCTTGGGAAATGCCTGCGCCGCGGCGAGCGTCAGCTTTTGTGATACAGGTCTCGTTCGCGCACGAGGCCGAGCTCGGTGAGCGCCCCGTTCAACTCATCGATAGTGCTCCGCCATCAGCCGTTAGCTGTCCCCGTTCCGTTCCCGCGGATGCGCGCGTTGAGCTCTGCGAGATCCTGCACGGTGCGCTCGGCGGCGGCGCGGTCCGGCGTGACGTCCGCGTTCCCGAAATCGCCGCGCGCCTGTGTTTGCAGAATGAGCGCGTCGCGCCGGGGCAGCATGTAGAAGCGATCGGGATAGAACAGTCCGTACGTCACTTCGGGCTGCGGGATCAGTCGCACGATCTGCCCGCGCACCGGAACGATGGATTCGTCACCGAACAGCGCACGCGCGCCGTAGCCCGTCGCGTTGATCACTGTTTTCTCGCGCAGGCGTGCGATGTCCTCGGGCTTCTCGAATTCGCGCGTTTCGATCACGCCGCCCGCGGCGAGGAAGTCTTGCATCAGCATGCGCGAGTACGCGCTGATGTTGAACACCATGATCGTGTAGCGACGCGCGATGGCAGTCGGAAACGGATGCGTGCCCGGCGCCAGCGTTTCGCTTCTCGGGCCGAGATCGGCGATGCGACTGTCGAGGTCCGGATACTCGGGTTCCCCCTCGGCGAGGTGCGCATCGAGGGAGCCGACGCCGTCCGACACGTAGTAGCCGTCGCGCCATTCGATGGGCTCGCCCGGCAGGCCGAGCATGAACTGATAGGTGCGAAAGCTGATACGCGCCATCTCTTCCCAGCGGTTCGCGACCTCGGGCGTGCAGCCCTCCAGCGAACAGAAGCGCGAGTTGGGCGACCAGTTTCCCGTGGCCAGGATCGAGCGCACTTCGGGCGGACGGTCCTTCGCATAGATGCGCACCTTCAGGCCGGCACGCTGCGCGAGCAACGCGGAGGTGAGACCGATGACACCGCAGCCGATCACGGCGATCTCGCGCACACGTGTATTCAGGACGTGACGCATGGCCAGCGCGCCGGAGCCCCACGAGAGCGACCACCCGCTGCCACCGTGACCGTAGTTGTGCACGAGCGTCTTGCGCCCAAGGCGCTCCGTTTCTATGCGCGGGCCTGCGGCGCGAAACGGTCGCGTGCACACCGTGATCGCGATGATGCGATCGCTCTGCGCGCGCACCAGCGGGAGTGAGAAGGGAGCGCCGGCCGGCGGACTCTGACATCCGGTCGCGGGCAGCGGCGGTGACTCCGCCGCCGCGAGGCCCAAGGCGGATGTCGACGCGAGACCTACACCGGCCTTCTTCAGAAAATCGCGACGATCCATCGGCTGCGGCTCTCAACGTCGGAGGAGAGCGCGCAAAGTAGCACAGACGCCTCGCCGATAAGCCCGCTCCGCGCGCGCCTCGCGCCGCGCGCAGCACGAGCCCGTCGTGCTCAGGTCTTCTCTGCGGAATTCTTGAGCTTGTCCTTCATGCCGTTGAAGGTCGAGGCATCTGAGGGCGAGAGATTCGGGTGACCGACCATCACCCCGATCGAGACGGAGCCGCGCACGTAGTACGTCTCACCCGGCTCGACTTCCAGGTTGAGCACGTCTTTCGCCTCCGAATGCACGACGTATGTGTGGGCACCCGCCGGCACTTGCGCGATGAAGTATGTGCCGCTCGACAGCTTGCCGAGCTCCTTGTCGCCTTCGCGAACCTTGAAGCTCACCCCACCCCCGGCGAACTTCTTCTCGCGGAAGAAGACGATGGTGCCCATGCCGCCGGCCGGCGCCGCAGATACCGAGGGCGTCGCGGCCGCCGGCTTCGCAGGAGCCTGCGGAGGGGACGCGGCGGCGACGGGCTTCGTTTCCTTCGCAGGCGTGCTGGTCGTGGCGCAGCCCGCCGCGGCGAGTGCCAGGCCGCAGGCGGTGACGATCAGCAGCGCTCGTCGGGTCACCTCACTGTTGAACATGTTCATCCTGTTGAGCTCCATTGCTAGCTGGATTGGGGACGGGAGAAGGAGGCGGAGTGTCGGCAGCGACTTTCGCGTACACGTCGGTGCCCGCGGGAAGCACGATGTTCTTCCCTTGGATGAAGACGGCGACGAGGCCGACGGCAGCGCCCACACCGAAGGCGAGATTCACGCGATCCTGGCCGTTACCGGCCGAGAACGAGCGCAGTCTGATGGTGTGGTCGCCGACTTTCACGAAGCGGCTGACCAAGATGAGCTCACCGGCGCGGCCGCCGATACCGGCTTTCGAGGCATGCACGACCTCGCCCTCGCCTTGTGCACCCGCCGGAATGATCGTCGTGCCATCCACGACGACCGGGTCGACGACCTCCAGCGGAAAGTGATCGCCGTGCTTGTGGGTGTTCGATGCGACGGGCACGAGCAGCCGCAAGTGAACCTCAGTGTTCGGCGCCAACTGGGGTGCGGCGTCATCGGCCTGCGCCGCTGTACAGACGAGCACGAGGACGGCGCCCGCCGTACGCAGGGCGCGGCAAATGTTCGACATGCGAAATCGAGACCTACCCGAGAGACGTTATTTTCTAGTCGCTCGCGGCCGCTGAACCGCGAACTTGCGCTCATCATACGCAGCCGGCGCGCGAGCGTCGATCGTGCGGCCGGCGGAATTGGCGGGCTGCCGGAGTTTGTTCCGCTCGTCGCAATGGATCACATCGTCGGCGCGCGAAACATCTTATGGTCGGCGCCATGGCCCCCGCTTCCCGCCCCGATCTCGAGCCGTTTCTGGACTCACCGTACGCCGCCGAATTGCAGCGAGGCGCGTGCGGCCCGTATAGCAGTCCGAAGCTCGAGGGCGAGTACATGCAGGCGCGCCTCGCCGACGCGCGCATGATCGTGCGTTTTGCGACGCTGCTCACAGTCATCGTCAGTGTTCTGCGCTGCGCGGAGCAGGCGATCTGGGGATCGTGGAATCCGGCGCTCGGCCCTCACATGGCGATCGTCCTGACGATATCGGCCACCCTGGCCGCGATCGCCTGGAGCCCGCTGTTCGCGCGGCTCTATCTGCCGGTCGCGCAGATCGGCGTGCCCGTGCGCAATACCATTGCGGCGATTCCCATCGCCGGCGCGGCCGCGCATGGCCATGTCGAGATGCTGGTGACCCTGCCGCTCCTCGTATTGGGCCCGTTCTTCTTCGCCGGCCTGCCGTTTCGGCCGGCGCTGGTTGCGGTGGTGTTGACGAGCGTTTCCTATGTGGCTTCGGTCATCGCTTTCGGATTGGAAACGCCGCTAGCGCTACGCACCAGCGTGTTTGTGATCATGGCCGTCGCCGCGTGCGCGATGGCTGCGTGGCAGCTGGAGAAGCGTGCGCGCACGAGCTTTCTCGAAAGCCGGCTGCTCGCCGAGCTCGCACAGCTCGACCCGCTCACCGGCATGAAGAATCGACGCGTGCTCGACGAGCATCTCGCTCGCGTGTGGCAGCAAGCGATCGACGACGAGCGCACGATGGCGGTGCTGCTGATCGACGTCGATCACTTCAAGGCCTACAACGACAAGTACGGCCATCAAGCCGGCGACCAGACTCTGCGGCGCGTCGCGCACACGCTGCAATCGTTCGTGCGCCGTCCGCTCGACGTCCTTGCGCGCTACGGCGGCGAGGAGTTCGCGGTCATTCTCTACGATGTGAACGCCGAGCAGGCGCGCGACGCTGCGGAACGCATGCGCCGGGCAGTGAGCGACCTCGCCATCGAGCACCGCGGCTCGCGCATCTGCGCGATGGTGACCATCAGTGTCGGTGTGGCGGCCATTGCGCCGGCCCGGTGCCGCAAGTCTCGCGGCGCCTTACAGCTCGCGGACGAAGCGCTCTACAAGGCCAAGACCGAAGGGCGCAACCGCGTCGAGCTCATGGACGAGACGGAATACAACGTGCTCATCACCGGCGTGTTCGCGCAGAACGCGTTTGCTCGGAAGGTGTAGCGCAGAAGTGACCGCGGCGCCGTCAGCCGGCGAGATACTCTTCCGCCAGCTTCACGTAGTGCGCAACCGAAACGCGGTTCGCTTCGATCTCGGCAGCCGCGAGCACGCGCACGAAGCGCGCGGGGCGTCCGAGCCAGAGCTCGCCCGATTTGATCGTCTTGCCGGGTGAGAGCAGGCTGCCGGCGCCGAGCATCGCGCCGCGTTCGAGCACGCAGCCGTCCATCACGACCGCGCCCATTCCCACGAACGACTCGCTTTCGATGCGGCAGCCGTGCAAGAGGCATTGATGGCCGACGAGCACGTCGTCGCCGATGAATGTGCCGAAGCGGCCGCCGGTGACGTGCACGATCGTGCCGTCCTGCAGATTCGTGCGCGCACCGATCTCGATGTCGTGCACGTCTCCGCGCACGACGCAGTTGAACCAGAGGCTCGCCTGCGGGCGGATGCGCACATCACCGATCACGTGCGTGCCGGGCGCTATGAACGCGCTCGGGTCGATTTTCGGTAGAACACCGCGATAGGGCCAAATCTGTCCTGGGATGGTCATGATGCTCTCTACGTTGCGCATCTCATGATACGCAAACCCCGTGTGGCACTTCGGCTGCCGCGCCGACGTTCTGGTACTTGCACGAAATGGGGACGATAATCGAGCTCATCGGCGCAATCGCATGCTCGACGCCGGCGTCGTTTGGGGTTGCCGCGCGGCGGTAGTCAGCGTCAAGTCGGTCACGCAGCCCCTGGGAGCTAACGAGATGACACCCACAAAGGGGGGCCACGCCGCCATCATCCTGCTCGCATGCATCCTGCCCGGCGGCGCCGTCGCTCATCATTCGGCGGCGATGTTCGACGACAAGCAGACCGTCACTCTGCAGGGGACCGTGAAACAGTTCCAGTGGAGCAACCCTCACTGTTACATCCAGCTACTCGTCCCCGCAGGCGGAAACGTCGTGGAGTGGACCATAGAAATGGGATCACCCATGCAGATCTATCGCGGCGGTTGGCGTCCGCGCACGCTGCACGAAGGGCAGAAGGTCACCATCTCGATCCATCCGCTGCGCGATGGATCGCACGCCGGTTTGTTCGTTTCGGGCGCGGGCGCCGATGGAGCAACTCTCGGGATCAAAGCCTCAGCGAGGGCGACCCCATGATTCGCAGTGCGTTAGCGACTCTGTCTCTGCTTCTTTTCCTGTCGCCTGTTGTTGCCGACCCGAGCTCGTCCGGACGGGTCAAGGCGTTCGCAGCTCTCCCGGACTGGACCGGCCTGTGGAACAGCGAAGTAACCCAGCTCGGCGCCAACGCTTCCGGTCATGTAGAGAGCGCCGAGTACTCCTCCGAAGTGAGTCATTCGAAATTCAGCGGCCATCCGCCGCTGAACGCGGACTGGGAGCAGAAGTACCAAGCCATCGTGCACGACAAGGCGGCAGCCGCGGCTCTAGCGGCAAGCGGGAAGCTGTGCGCGGCTGGATTTCCGATGCTGATGGATTGGGCGCGCGTCTTTCAGGTCGTGGTGACGCCCGAGGAGACGCTGTTCGTGTTCGAGGATGGGGCTATTCGTCACATCTACACGGATGGGCGATCGCATCCGGGGAAGGATGAGCTGTGGCCCACGCGGCTGGGGGACTCTATCGGGAACTGGGAGGGAGAAACTCTGGTCATCGACACCGTTGCTCGAATGCCAGGACCGGTCATGCTGAACGAGGCCGTCACGTTGAGCGAGCGCGCGCATTTCATCGAGCGGGTGCGCCGTATCGACAAGAACACGTTGGAGGATCAAATGACGATCGACGATCCCCTCCGCTTCACCCGTCCCTGGCAGCTGACGATCCGCTACAGCCGAGTGACCGAGATCAACCGCATGATCGCCTGGGATTGCCAGAACGATCGCAACCCGGTGGTGAACGGCAAGCTGACCATTGCGCCTCGATGAGCGCATCGCCTGCCGACAGAGAGCGAGTCGTCGTCGAGGAAATTACCCAAACCTTCGGCAGGTCACCCATGAGCCGCGCTCCCACCCTGGACATAGACCCCTTCGACGAGGCCTTTCTTGCCGATCCCTATGCGCATCACGAGGTATTGCGTGATACGGGCCCGGTTGTTTGGCTGGAGCGCATCGGCGCCTTTGGCATGGCGCGGTATGACGAAGTGGCCGCCGCGCTTCGCGACCACCACACCTTCTGCTCCGGCCGCGGCGTAGGCCTAGCCGATTTCGCAAAGGAGACGCCGTGGCGGCCGCCCTCACTGCTCTTGGAAGCCGACCCGCCGCTGCACGATCGCACACGCGCGTTGATGAATCGCATCGTCTCGCTCTCGGCGCTGAGAGCCCTGCGACCGGTCTGGTCCGCACACGCGGAGGCGCTCATCGAACGGCTCGTGCGCAAGCGTCGTTTCGATGCGGTGAAGGAGTTGAGCGAGCAGTACCCCATGCTCGTATTCCCCGACACCATCGGCGTACCCCATGAGGGACGAGAGCAGCTGCTCGTTTACGGCGCTGCGACGTTCAACGCGTTCGGGCCCCGCAACGCGATCTTCGAACGAGGCAACGCGCGCGCCGCGGACGCGATCGCCTGGGTCGCATGGGCCTGCAAGCGCGAGAACCTGACGCCGGGCGGTTGGGGAATGGCCGTCTTCGAGGCAGCGGATGCCGGCGCCTGCACCTCCGAGGAGGCCGAGCGGCTCGTGCGCTCATTCCTGTCAGCCGGTGTCGATACCACGGTGAACGGTATCGCTCACCTCGTGCTCGCACTCGCGAGCTCTCCGGACGCGTTTCAACAGGTACGGGCCGATCGCTCGCTGATGAAGCCGGCTTTCGACGAGAGCCTACGCTGGGATTCCACCGTGCAGACCTTCTTTCGCACCACGACTCGCGAAGTCTCCGTGGCTGGTGTGGACATTCCCGCAGGGTCGAAGGTGCTCCTCTTTCTGGCGGCGGCCAATCGTGATCCGCGCAAATGGGAGCAGCCCGAGCGCTTCATTCCCTCGCGTAAGACCAGCGGACACGTCGCCTTCGGTTATGGCATTCACCAGTGTCTCGGACAGATGGTCGCGCGTCTCGAGGGCGAGCTCGTGTTGAGTGCCCTTCTGTCCCGTGTAGCGTCGCTGCGCCTGGTCGGTGCGCCCATGAGGCGTCTCAACAATACGCTTCATGCGATCGAGAGCCTGCCGGTCGAAGTTGAGGCGGCGCAGGCTCCTGATCGCGCCTCCCGGCAGGTTGGTTAGCTCTTGCTCACGTTCGCGGCGAGCCCCAAGAATTTCCCGTAGCGCTCCGCCGCATCGTGGATATGTCGAAGTTGCTCACGATCGAATCGGGTCAGCGGCACTACGTGTATGTCCACGCGATCCTTCTTGATCTTGCGGGTCCAACTCCCGACGACGCGCCCTTCGATCACGATGGGTGCGCGAAAGATTCCGTGGCCCGCGACTACATGCTTGGCGTGGACGGGATCGAGCGCCGCGCTGCGATCGGCATACCCGACGGTGTACTCATCATAGACCGGCAGAAGATGACAACGCGCACTTCGAATCGTGCGCCCCGGCGCACCCGCCCCTGACCACCAGGTCGTTTTGTCGTGTTCCTCTGAGGATAATTGTGATCGAGCGCCTTCGATCGCAACGTTCGCATCCACGACCGTGAGCCCGCTCCACCAGACGAAGTCGGCAAGCGTCGCGGGGCCGTGATGCGCGAAGTAGCGCCGAGCGAGCAATGCCAATGACTCTTCGCGCGTCAAGCTCGAAGGCGTGGGCACCCATTCGTCGAGTAATACGAACGTATGTTGTTTGCCGGCGCGCGGGCCGCAGCAAATCAATCCTTCATGTGCAACCCACCACAGAATATGCAGCCCGCGTTGCTGGCCGGTGTCGATGCGATGCGCATCGAGCTGCTCGTAGAGAGCGACACGCGTCAGGGCGTTGCCGCCGCTCAGTGCAGCCTGCACGATCTTGCTCGCGCGCTTGATGACCGGACGATCGATCGCGAAATCACGCAGCAAGCGGGCGGCGTTGCGCTGAAGGGTTCGCGGGGCCAACAGCTCGATCAGCCAGCGGACATCCTCTGTCGCAACGAAATGCAACGTGCCGCGCATCGGCCACGTTCGCAGGATGCGCCGCTCGGCGATCGCCTGCTCGACCGTGGCCTCGCACACGCCGTGCAGACGAAGTCCAATCGCCCAGAGCGCGGAATAGTAGTCCTGTGCTTGTACGGCGCCGAGCGCCCGCACCACCTCAGCGGGATCGTCGAGACGCGATCCATTGATATATTGATTGCGAAGGCGGCGTTGTGAGAGGTCCATGCAAGACGATTGGCATGAGATCGAGGCGTTTGACGGTACCACACGCCCCTGACTCCTCATCGTCTGGGCCTTAGGGACGCCGCACCGGTGTGCCCGGCCTTATGCGAGCTCCAATTGACTCGGGTCAACTCGATAGCGGCGAGCGGCGCATGGAGACGACGTCGTGCGGCACGCCCGTCGCGCGCTCGGGAAGCAGTAATGAAAACGTGCAGCCGCTCGGCTCGTTTGCAGTGATGTCGAGCTGACCACCGTGAGCCAAGGCGACGTGGCGCGCGATGCTGAGGCCTATTCCGGAGCCGTTCGGCTTCGTGCTGAAGAACGGCAGTAGGATCTGATCGCGCTCCGTGTCTCGCAACCCTCTCCCATTATCGATGACTTCGCAGATGATCCTCGCGTCGCGCAACTCGCAGCGGATCTCAATCGCGGGTTCGAGCACGCCGGCCACCGCGTCGGCCGCATTGCTGATCAAGTTGATGAGAGCCTGCTCGAGCAGCTCCGGATCCGCGGTGAATGAGAAATCGCTCGTGGCGTGGCAGCGGAATCGAATACCTCGCTCACGCAGCGAAGTGCTCATGAGGCGCTCGATTCCTTGCATGAATCGCGCGGCGCGAATGCTCATGAAGTTGGGCAGCGGCAGCTCGGCCAGCTGACGATAGCGTTCGACGAAGCTTATCAGCCCGTGGCTGCGCCGCTTGATGGCTTCCAATGCCGGGATGAGCTCGCTCGGTTCGGTCGCGTCACGACCCAATGCGCCGATCTCCGCATGCACCAGCGATTCCAGGCTTTCCGAAAGCGACGCGATCGGCGTCAGCGAGCTCATGATCTCGTGCGCCAACACGCGCGAGACGTCATGCCAGGCTTTGACCTCGACTGCATCCAGCTCTCCGGTAATTCGCTGAATGGCGATCAGCCGTTGCGGCGCCGATCCGGGCGCCGCAAATCGGACCACGGACACCAGCGTCTTGTCGGAGCTTGCGAATGCTACGACCTGCTTGGCTCCCGGAGCCATCTCAGCAATGATCCGTGCCGCCTCGTCGCCGAAGACAGGCAAGTCGCTCAGGCGACCGGCACCATCGCCGATCAACCGGTGTGCCGCGCGGTTGACGGGGACCACGGCGCCATCAGCACGCAGGATGATGAGCGCACTGGTGACGGTATCGAGCAACGCTTGAAGATGTGAGACACGCTGTTGCTGCTCCACACGCTCCGCAATCAGCTCGTCGGTGACTCTATCGAGAGCCGCAGAGACTGCCCCTCTGCTCGCATCGTCTGCCGAGGGTCGATCGGTGGGTGCGGCCGTCGCGTTGACGAACAAGCGCTCGAATGTACGCGGCACTCGGCGCATCGAGATGCTTACATCGGCGACGATCGCACACACGGCGAGTATCGCGATGGCCGCTGTAGCATAGAGATGCGTCTGCGCGAGCAGATGCGTGGACACATACGCCAGCACGCCGATCGAGAGTGCACGCAGTCCGATGCCGAGCTTCATTCGCCCGGTCATCGACGCGAGGAGGGCTCGCCTGGATCGAGCAGGACGTCAGGGTTCTCCAGACCGTACTTGGCGATGCGCCGATAGAGCGCCGGCCGGCTGAGTCCGAGCGCCGCCGCCGCGAGCGAGATATTGCCGCGATGCTGAGCAAGCGCTCGCTCGACCGCGTTGCGCTCGAGGGATTCGAGATCGAGCGGGCGGGCGTTCCGGCGCGCGCGCGTGAGCTCCGCCGCCGCACGGAAGGCATTGATCAGCGTCTCGTTGCGCCAGGGCTTCAGGACGAAATCCACCGCCCCCTGCTTGAGCGCCTGCACGGCGAGCGTCACACCGCCGTAGGCCGTCATCAGCACAACTGCCAGGTGCTCATCGCAAGCTCGAATCCGCATCAGGGCATCGAGACCCGCTCGCCCGTCACGCTCGCCACTTACGAAATTCATGTCGAGCAGGACGGCGTCGAACGCTCGCGCGGCAAGTACATTTTCCAGATTGTCCGGGGTGTGCATCGTTTCGATGATTGTCGCGAGCGGCGTGAGCGCTATGCGCGCTGCTCGCAGCACGTCAGCGTCGTCGTCGATGATCAGCCCCGCTTCGAAAGCGCTCATCGGCAAAGCGTAGTCGCGCGTGCGGATGCCCACAAGGAGTCCCGGCACTGTCCGATTCTGGACAGCTGCGGACTCGCTGCACGCCGCTCGGCCATCCAAGCGCTTGTTCTCGTTTGCGTTTTGTCATCGGCTGCCATTCCGTACACTGCCGTGATGGCGACAGTGATGGATCGACCGATCGTGCGCCCCTGGTGGGCTCGACGACGCACGACAGTGCTCGCCGCATCCATTACGGCCATCGGGATGGCCGTCGCGGTTTCCTCGCTCCTGTCCTCTGACCGCAGTCTGCGTGTAGAGCAAAGCAAGATGACCATCGCGACGGTCGAACGAGGCGTGTATCAGGATTTCATCCCGCTGCGCGCGAGCGTCGTGCCGCTTGCAACGATCTATCTCGATGCTCTCGAAGGAGGACGAGTCGAGCGTGTGCTGGTCGAGCCCGGCGATTTCGTCCACGCGGGTCAACCGTTGGTCGAGCTGAGCAACACCGAGCTCGAGCTGACTGTGCTGGATCGGGAGGCCAGGTTGATCGAGTCGATCACGCAGCTGCAGTCTTATCAGACTCAGCTCGAGCAGCTGCGTGTCAACAACGAGAAGGCACTCGCGGCGATCGACTATGACGTCGTGCGCCTCGAGCGAGCGGCGCAGCGCCGTGGGTCGCTTGCCGGCCGCGGTGTCGAGGCACGCGAGACAGTAGACGCCATTCAGGACGAGCTTGCGTACACGTTGAGACTGCGCCCGCTCCAGGCGCACAGCAACGAACAGCAAGAGAGCTTGCGGGTGCAGCAAGTGCCGCAGATCCGCGCGCAGCTCCAGAAGCTCTACGAGGACATCGAGATCACGCGGCGCAAGCTCGAGAATTTGACGGTGCGTGCACCAGCCGCCGGCCGCATGACCGCCATCGACCTGAAGGTGGGAGAGAACCGCAACCGCGGCGAGCGCTTCGGCGAGATCACGCCGGAAACGGGTTTCAAGCTCTCGGCGGAGGTGGATGAATACTACCTGCCGCGCATGCGCAACGGACAGCTCGCCAAAATCGAGCTCGGACGGGACGAGGCCGCGTTGCGAGTAAGTCGTGTCTATCCGCGCGTGCAGAACGGCACGTTCGTGGTCGATCTGAGCTTCAGCGGAGATGCGCCGCCGGGACTTCTGCCAGGACAGACGCTGCAAGGAAAGATCGCGCTCGGCAACGATGCACCGGCCCTCGTGCTGCCGAACGGGGCTTTCATGCAAACGACTGGCGGCCATTGGGTGTTCGCGCTCGATGAGAGGGGCCGCCAGGCCGTGCGACGCCCGGTGAAGCTCGGGAGGCGCAACGTGGAACAGGTCGAAGTCCTGAGCGGTCTCGCTGCCGGCGAGCGAGTCATCGTTTCCGATTACCGCACGTACGAGCACATCCAGCGGATCGAGCTCGTGCCATAACTCGAGAACGGTCGAACGAGGAGCTGGAATGCTGCAACTCGAGCAGATCTCAAAGAGCTACTACACGAGCGAAGTCGAGACGCGGGCGCTCGATCGGGTGTCCTTCGAAGTGGGCGCGGGCGAATTCGTGGCGATCATGGGGCCGTCGGGCTGCGGCAAGTCGACGCTACTCAACGTCCTTGGACTCCTCGACAGTCCGACGGAGGGCACCTACTGCTTCCTGGGCGAGGACGTGACACGTCACTCGGAGAAACAGCTCACCGCCCTGCGTCGCGACTCGATCGGCTTCGTCTTCCAGAGCTTCAATCTGATCGACGATCTCTCCGTCGAGGAGAACGTCGAGGTCGCATTACTGTATCGGGGCTTGCCTGCGAGCGAGCGGCGGCGCCGCGTGGCCGAAGTACTCGAACGCGTCGGCGTCTCGCATCGGGCGCGGCATCTGCCGCAGCAGCTATCGGGCGGTCAGCAGCAGCGCGTCGCGGTGGCCCGCGCGCTGGTCGCGAGGCCGCAATTGATCCTCGCCGATGAGCCGACCGGAAACCTCGATACCGAGAACGGTGATGCGGTGATGCGGATGCTCACGGACATCTGCGCGTCGGGGACGACGGTCGTCATGGTCACCCACTCGCTGGCGTACGCGGCCATCGCCGAGCGGACGATCAAGCTGCTCGACGGGCGCGTGGTGAACGAAACGCTCCTTGCTGCGCGAGAGGGAATGGATGTTTCGTAACTACCTGAGCGCGGCGCTGCGCAATCTGGCGCGCAATCGCCTGTACGCGGCCATCAACATCGTCGGCCTCTCGATCGGATTCGCGGCAGCGATCTTCATAGGGCTGTTCGTGCGCGAGGAGCTCAGCTACGAGGAGTTCATTCCGGGATATGAGAACGTGTACGGGATCGCGCTCACCTTCCAGACACCCGGCGCGAGGCCGCAGAAGCAGGAGATGACATTCTATGGATTGGCGGACTGGCTGAAGCAGGACTTTCCCGAGCTCGAGGTGGGCAGGCTCGGGGGGAACTGGCGCTCTGTGAGGCGGGGAGACTTCGAGTCGCACGAGGCGGTCGGCTATGCGGATCCCGGGTTCTTCTCGGTCTTTCCGCTGCCCGTCGTCGCGGGTGACCTGCACACGGCGTTGGTTGCACCGGACAGTGTCGTGCTCACCCGCAGCATGGCGCGAAAATTCTTCGGTGAGGATGCGCCGATCGGTGAGACGCTCGAGCTCGATCGACAGCACACATTGCGCGTCACCGCCGTGCTCGAGGATTTGCCGTCGAACACCCATTTGAGCTTTCGTCTGCTCGTCGCCGCGGCCGTACCTCCCGCCGGCCTGTGGCCCGGGCCGGAGCAGCGATATCCTGCGTTTACCCCCACCTACACGTATTTTCGGCTTGGACGTGGGAGCGACTTGCAACAGATCGAGCGGCGGCTCGCCTCCTACGTGAAGGAGCATCTGCAGCCGCCAGCCGGCCAGCACACCTCCTTCATGGTCGAGCCCGTCGGAGAGATTCACTTGCGCCCGGCCGGGCTGATGCCGCAGAAGCCGCCCGGAGACCCCAAGCTTCTGGCGGCGCTCGGCATCGTCGGCGTACTGATCCTCGCGATCGCGGGCTTCAATTTCGTCACTCTCATGACCGCGCGCGCGGCGCAACGAGCCGTCGAAGTCGGTGTGCGCAAGCTCGCCGGGGCCGGTCGTCGAGATCTCGTGCTGCAGTTCGTCGGCGAGGCCACGATTTACGTCGCGCTCGGCATGCTCCTCGCCATGGCGATCGTCGAAATCTCGCTGCCTGCATTCGATGCGCTGCTCGATAGAAGTCTCGGCAAGTACACTGCGCCGTCGATCGCCTTCGACTACTGGCGTGATCCGTCATTGGCCGCCGCGTTGGCCGCGCTCGTGGTCATCATGGGCACGGCGGCGGGGTTTTATCCCGCGCTCGTGCTGTCCGCATTGCGTCCCGCGGCGGCGCTAAAAGCTGCATCGATCCGTGCCGGCGGCTCGCTCGGTGTGCGTCGGGTCCTGGTCGTCGCGCAATTCGCCGTGCTGGTCATCCTCATCTTCTGCGCGCTCGTCATTCAGCGGCAAATCACTTTCGCGCTGAACGAGGGGTTGCGCATCGATCGTGATCAGGTGCTCCTCATCTTCTTCAGCGACGCGCAGGTGCGTCACACCTTTCAGCAGGCGCTCGCCGATGTGCCGGGTGTTGCGGCCGTGACGAGCTCACAAAGCGCGCCGACGAACTTCGGCGCCGCGCCTTTCGTCGCTCTGACCCCGGACGGCAACGAAACAACGCTCCATCTCGCGCCGGTAGACTTCGGCTTTCACGAGTTCTACGGCTTGCCGCTGCTCGCGGGCCGCTATCTCTCGCAAGACAAGAGCACGGACTCGGTGCGCGCCGAGAACGACGAATTCATTTCACACCCCGTCTCGGTGCTCGTGAATGAAAGCACCTCACGGCTACTCGGGTATTCCAGCCCGGCAGCGGCGGTCGGGCAACCGCTCAAGGTCAAGGGTTTGCCACCGCGCGCGATCATCACGATCGCAGGCGTCGTCCCGGATTTCCCCGTCGCCTCGGTGCGCGTGCCCATCGAGCCGACTGTGTATCTGGTGCACCCGAAAATGCTCATCATGATCAGTGCGCGACTCGACGGACCGCAGATTCCAGAGACGCTGGCGCGCATCGATGCGCTCTGGAAGAACATCGGAGAGCCGAAGGCGATCGCCCGCGAGTTCCTCGACGAGTACTACGACTACATCTACAGCGATATCCGCCAGCAAGGGAAGCTCTTCACCGTCGCGTGCATCCTTGCCGTCTCGATCGCTTGCCTGGGGCTCCTCGGCTTGTCCGTGTTCTCGGCTCAGCAACGCACCAAGGAAATCGGGATCCGCAAAGCGATGGGCGCGGACAGCGGCAATGTGCTGCGGCTCTTGCTCTGGTCGTTCGCGAAACCGGTGGTGCTCGCGAACCTTATCGCGTGGCCCGTGGCCTTGCTGGCGATGGATCACTGGCTCGATGGCTTCACGTATCGCGTGGCGATCGTCTGGTGGCTATTGCCGGCTGCCTCGCTCGTCGCGCTCGCGATTGCGATGCTCACCGTCAGCGTGCATTGCTATGTGGTCTCGCGCGCGAAACCAGCCCATGCGCTGCGAGACGAATAGCTCTCCTTTTCGAGGTCGATGGACGTTCGCATCCGGCGGGACGCACGCCTTCTTGGATGTTCGCTGAAGATGAGGGAATAGATGCGCGTATCGAGCTCGTCGTCGAATACCAGTCCGTCGTCATCGTCCGTATCTTCGAGCGCAATGCCGTTGCCCTGCTTCTGCCACTGCCGCGGGAAGTGATATGCTCGTGTCGTCTTACCCTGGCTAATAACAACATGAATCCCGCTTCGACTCTCGCGTCATTCGCCGTGCTCGCCACTGCCCGGGTCATGTCGTGTATTGGAGCGACACCTATGCGAGCGCGCCGCTCTATCGCGGCAAACTCGGCGAGCTGTATTTCCCGATGGAGCTCGAAGGCAAGAAGGTGCAAACGACGATTTCGCCGAGTGATCGCTTCACCACGCTCACCACCGATGTCACGCGGCTGTTCTACGGATTCGACGAGTCTTCACCGGGTGTCGAGGCAGAGCGCGAAGCGGATGACGTGACGTATCACTATCGTGCCATGCAGCTTACGGCACCCGGCCTCACGGTCAGCAATGCGAAGATCCGATTGCGCAAGCCCCAGAAGGGTTGTCAGCTCGAGCTCCCCGCACGCCGCACCAGTGGCGCCGGCTACGAATGCATGGGCGCACACCCGATGAAGCTCGGCCGCAATGTGCTCCAGAAGCTCAGGTTGTACTTCGCGACGAAGGAAAAAAGGCTGTACTTCACATCCGCCGAGGCAGGACGAACCTAGCCTCAGGGCTGATATCGCGTGCTCATCAGCGCAAGGATTGCATCCGTGCCGGTGATGAAGTTGCCGATGCGCAGATTCTCGTCCCGTGCATGCTGGTTATTGTCCCCGTTTACCGTAGGCACGAGCACGAACGGCAGTTTCAAAGCGTCTACCAGTACATCCGTCGGCACGGTGCCGCCCATCATCCTGATACGCACGGGCTCGGTGCCAGCACCTGCCGGATGCATCGACTTCAGGGCGGTGTAGGCCCAGCGTCCTACCGGAGCATCCATTGGCATGCGCTCCGCGGCTTGCACGTCGCCGAGCTTGAACATGGCGAGCTTGTCGTAGCGCGCGCGTTCATCATCTGTCGGTGGCGCATCGACCAGGTGATAGCCCTGCTTTTGGATGTGTTGCTTCACCAGCTCGAACAGTCGCCTGCCGTCCGCCTCCGGCGTCGTTCTCATGTCCAGTTCCGCGACCGCGTCGCTCGGCACGATGCTGGCCACGCGCGAGCCCACGGCGGCTGACGCCATTCCTCGCACGTTGAGCGAGGGATACTGAAGCGCCTCTTGATAGCTCTGGCCGACGGCTTCGGCGCGCGCAATACCTATGCGTGCACGGATGGCCGCCTCATCGTCGCCCGTTGCGTTCAGAACGTCGCGATCCGCTGCGGTGAGGTGAATGCCATCGTAGTAACCCGGAACGAGCACACGACCCTCGTCGTCTTTCATCGAAGCGAGGAGCGATGCCAGACGCATTGCCGGATTCGGTGCGTAGTTTCCAAAGTGCCCGCTGTGCAGGGGCGCGCGCGGGCCGAACACAGTCAGCACCGCCTGCGCGATCCCGCGATTGCCGAACACGATCGTCGGGCGTCCGGAAGCATGCTCTGGACCATCCAGCACAACCAGCGCATCGGCATCGAATAGCCGGCGATTGGTGGTCACCACCTCCGCGAGACTCGGCGAGCTGATCTCCTCTTCCGAATCGAGCAGCACCTTGATGTTGATCGCCGGCGTGCGACGCTGGGCCTTCAACAGATCCATCGCGGTCAGCAACATCATGATCGGCGCTTTGTCGTCCGACGCTGAGCGCGCGAATATCCGCAACTCGGGATCGAAGGGCTGCTGCGTGAGACGCGCCGTTTCCACTTCGGTCCACTTGCCGCCGGCATCACGCGCTTTGACCACGGGCTCGAACGGACTGTGCTGAGCCCATTCCGCAGGCGTCACCGGTTGGCCATCGAAATGAATATAGAAAAGGACGGTGCGAGCGTCGGCGCGTTGCTTTGCGAACGTGGCGAACACGAGGGGCCGATGTGCGGCGTTGTCGAGGAGACGCGCGTCGAAGCCGCGTTTGCGAAAGCATTCCGCGAGAAAGGCAGCGTTGCGCTGCATGTCCGCGGCTTCCGCAGCGACATTCGGCATGCGTAGCAGCTCCAGGAGCTCGGGAAAATTCTTCTGTGCAGCCGTGATCGTGGCGGATTGAGACTGCGCCTCGGCGGCACACGCCGCCATCGACACACCCAACGCGAGAAACGGCAGTAGGAATGCACGCATGTAAAGGCTGCCTTGGTACACTTCATTGGTCCTCTTGGCAGAGATTGAACTGAGGTGCCGGCGACGATTTTGCAGAAGTCTCACCCCTTTGGCCTGCCTAGCCCAAGCGAACGTGCCGACAATGCCTGAGCCAGCGGCCGATCGATCTGCGCGCTCCGCTAGCGCGGCCGGGCCCGAGTCGGGCCCGCCGTCTACACGACGGCTCGTGATCCGCGTAAAGATACTTTCGAAAGAGCCGGCCCCGGCCCGGCGGCGTTTGAATAGAGGCGCGCTGCTGTTGATTCTGGGAGCCCTCGCGGTATCGCTGAGCTGGGTCGGCATCAGCATCTTGAAGAAGGGCGGAAGCGCTGCGCCGGTGACAACCGAAAGGCTGTCGAGCTCGAGGTCCCAGCCCCACATACCGGCGCCCGTACCGGCTCGCAGCGAACCCGCGAAACCGCTCGAGCCGGAATCGCCGCAGCAATCCGATGCGCCGCCATCCTCTCGCGACGAAGTGATTCCGGACGTCCCGCGCAGTGCTCGGGAAACGATCCGCGGCACCATCAGAGTGTCCGTTCGGGTGATCGTCGACAAAGACGGTGCGGTTCTCGCTGCCACCCCGGATGAGGGTGGTCCGAGCCGCTACTTCGAGCGGCTCGCTCTTGAGGCGGCAAAGAAGTGGACGTTCACGCCGGCGCGCACGCAAGAGCAACGAGTCATGCTGGTGAGGTTCAAATTCAGGCGTGACGGGACGACCGCTCGCGCGAGCGCGCTGCCCTAGCTCCGATGCACTCGAGCAGGTCGATAGACCTGTACGACGGTGCCTTTGGGGAAGGCTTTCGAGCTGATCAGAGTGAGGCGCCGGGGCTGGGTCAGCTCGCTGAAGAGCGGAAGACCCCGGCCCAGCACAATCGGAATGATCGCCAGCTCGAACTGGTCGATGAGGCCATGCGCAATGAGGCTGCGAGCGAACGTCGCGCCACCATAGGCGAACATCGGCTTGCCATCCTGTGCTTTCAATCGGTTGACCTCCTCGACCAGATCGCCGCTCGCCACATAGGCCTGCGCCCAACTCTCAGCGCCGGGCTGAAGGACGTCGGGCTTCCCCTGAACCGCGCGGGCCGCTGCGAGGATCGTCGGTCCCTGGCTGGAAAAGACGGCTTTGGGAATCTGGTTCATCGGGGCGGCGAACACGTCGGTCGAGGTCGGCCAATAGCCGGCCCACATCTGGAACGTGCGGCTGCCCACGACGTGCAAGCTGGTATCCCACGCCCTCTCGGCGTTCCAGGCTTTCGCCGCGGGATCTGCGGGGGGCATCAGCGCCCCGGGGTTGCCGTCCGCGCTGCCCACGAACCCATCGAGGGACATAAACATCTTGAGGACCAGTTCTCTCATGGCGTTCTCCTCGCATCCCTCAGTGCGCGCCCCCTCCTGCTTCCACGTATCGCGCGAAGTTGTCCAAGATGGCTTGCCAGCCGGTGCGCTGCTGTTCGATGGAGTGAGTCGATTCGCTGTCGAAGGTGACTTGGACTCTGACTCCCTTCGGGGCGTTGTCGAACGTCACCTGCGCGAGGCGGTCGCCGAAGGAGTATTCGATCAATCGGTTCTGCTCGACCCGGGTGTAAGTGCCGGCGAAGTCGAATCCGAAGCTGCCGTTCTTCGCTTCCATCCGTGAGGAGAAGGTGCCGCCGACGCGCAGGTCCACCGTGGCGGACGTGGTGTGCCAGTCGTCGGAGGCTGCGTTCCATCGTTTGATGTCGTTGGGCGTGGTGTAGGCGGCCCAGACTCTTTCGAGGGGGGCGGCGACGGTGGTTTCAACGGTAATTTTGGTCATGGGCGGCTCCTTTGAAATTCGGTTCAGGTGGCTTAAAGACGTACCGGAGGGGGCGCATCCGACAACGCCCATTGCAGCGAAGCGCCGGCCCGATGCAGTAAGCGGTCTGGGGGCGTCGGGTGGTGGGCACTAGACTGAGACTCGACTTCGGCAACAGCGTTATAGCGAGGCCGCCATGCGAGTACTTCTGATTGCGAGGTGCGCATTGCTCTCTGCACTGCTATGCGCCCCTGCACAGCCCACTGAACGGACAGTTCCCAAGGCCGTCCTCGTAACCGGTGCCAGCAGCGGCATCGGCCGCAAGATCACAGAGCACCTCGCCGCAGAGGGCTATTTCGTGTACGCCACCGCGCGCAAAGAGGAGGACCTCAAGGCGCTCGGAGCGATCGAGAACGTGCAACCTCTACGCTTGGACGTCACACAACCTGCAGATATTGCCGCTGCAGTGGAAGCCGTTACCAAAGCCGGCCGCGGTCTCTATGGACTGGTCAACAATGCCGGTGTCGCGACATTTGGCACGATCGCCAACATGAGGATGGAGGAGTTCGACCTGACGATGAAGGTGAACGCCTATGGACCCGTGATGATGATCAAGGCGTTCACGCCGCTCCTCAGCGCCGCGAAGGGACGGATCGTGAACATCAGCTCACCTTCCGGAATCACCGACGGCGGGGGACCCGACATCGTCGCGTACGTGATGAGTAAGCACGCGGTCGAGGGGCTGACGGATTCCCTGGTTCTGCAGCTCGGTCCTCTCGGGGTGCAGGTGAGCGCGGTCGAACCCGGTGCCTACCGATCCGACATGGACAAGAACATGCTCGCGCGCTTCACTGCAGAGGAGAAAGCGCACTTGCTCGAGGTCTGGGGACCGATGATGGATCCCAAGACGTTCCGGAGGCCGACGAGGTCGCAGTCGCGGTTGAACAGGCGCTGTTCGAGCCCAATCCGAAACGCCGCTATCTGGCTATTCCCCGCAACGCGCGGGACCGGATCAATAGCCGCTTGGCCGAGCGGCTGATCCGCTGGCAGATGAAGCAGCTCGTCCAGTGGAATGAAGGCCACGCCTACACCTTGGACCGCGCGACCCTCATCAAGATGCTGGACGACGCGCTGGCCACCGCTCGACCGCGAACCGAGTCTCGTTCAGGTGCGTGCGCGGCTCATGACTAACGGCCCTTTTTCGATTTCGGTCCCTGGCGGTATCGCGACCCGACGCGTGTATCGGTTGCGATCCAGTTCACTTCCCAAGTCTTGCCGCCATCACCCGAGAAAGCTTGTTCGAAGTGGCACGACGTCGGAGTGATGTTCGAGATCACGAAGCGCACCAGGATCGCTTTACCATCGAGCGTGTCCGGGTTGAAGAACTCGCCCCGGCCGTTTGACCGTCCCGCTTGGTTGGCGTGGCTCGTGGACTCCCCTGCGACGCTTCCTCCGGCACGCGGGTGAGCTGTGTGTACACGATTTGCCAGCGCGTGCCGGATCTCGCCCAGACGTGAGCGATGCGCACCATGCGCTGCTGATGTTTGCCGTCCTGAGTCCAGCGCAAACGCAACAGGCCGCCGGTCACGGCGGCGTCCCGCCACACTTTCTGCACCGGCTGTTCGATCACATAGGGGTCGATCCTGAATCCCGGCCGAGCGAAATCGGATAGATAGCTCCGCTTGTCCTGCAGCGTTTCACCAGTACATAGTCGTCGGCGACGAGGGATGAGAGTGTCGTGACGTCGTTGTGCAACGTCGCCTGGTCGTAGTCGCTCACGGCTCTGGCCAGATCAGCGGGCAGTTTCGCGCCTTTTGAGACGCTCGCGGCAGCTCCGGCAACTCTTGTCCCCAGCGCCGGCGCGATCGCCGCCGCTGCCAGCAGCGTGCGGCGCGCCCAGTCGACGTTATTGTCCGCTCGCTTGCGCATGAAAAGTCCGGAGCTCCTCGTTCGACAATCGTTCTTCATGTTAGCGACGGCTCGGCGCTCGGCCAGGACCACTTTTGCGCGCGGCGCGCAGACCACTTGCGCTCGCGAAGGCTCGTTCAGCCGAGCGGCGGCGCTCCACCGCTCATGACCTTTGGCTCGCAAATCGCCGTCGGGTGTGCGCAGGCTAACCCGACTGCGCGAATTGCATGGACCCCGAGCGCATCCTGTCCGGCAAGCGCACGCTGAACGTTCGCCAGATCAGCCGCTTGGCGAAGCGGTTCAACTTGCCCGCTGATGTGTTCATGCGATAAGGCATTCGCGCACGAGACGCGAACAAGACGATCAGCGCAAAGCACGAACGCACGCGTTTTCTTTTTTGTACAAGCCCCGTATTTCCCCGACAGCCCGGATCTCCGGGGCGGCCTCTTGCTTCTCGGACTTGGCCCAACTCGCCCGCGCAGCCCACCGCACGCCTGACGGAGGCGAATGACCTGCCGACCCGGCCGCGAAGCTGCGGTAGCAGGATCATTGATTGCTGAGCGGTCGTGCGTGAGCTCAAACGCTGGAGCTCAGGGAGTGCGCCGCGCCCGTGCGCCAGGTGAAAACGACCAATAAAGTATCGATAAGGGAAGTAAACATGAACCGCCTGCCGTTTCCTCGTTTCCTCCGTCTCGTGCTGATCGTCCTAACCCTGCATGCCGCCGATGCGACGGCTCATGGTCGTTCCGACCACTTCACTCCGAAGTACAGGGTCACACTGGTTAGCGCGGCGAATCCCCAGCAGCGGTTTTCTCCGTACGGCCTGAACAATCGCGGTGAGATCGTGGGTACTCTTTCCGACGAAGGCGGCTACAACCCCGCTATCTGGCGCGACGGGCACATCGTCGAGATCTTCCCCCCGATCCCGGACTTCCAAGAGCGCAACTTCGCAGTGGCGATCAATGATCGCGGGGACGTGGTCGGCACCCATGAGTTTCCGGGCGGTGTGACGAGCTTCTTCTGGGCGCCCCAGGGGACCCTCGACATGGGTGCACCGCCCGGTGACGCGGGCTTCGTCATCGCGAAGGGCATCAACAATCGCCGGCAGATCATCTTCGACACGGCCTTTCCGTGGGGGAATTTCCTATGGGAGCGTGGGACATTCACGCCGCTCGAGTCCCCGCCGGGCGCCTCCAGCATGGACACGCTGCTCACGGCGCTGAACGATTTCGGCGAAGTCGTCGGTCAGGGCACGTTTGAAGAGGGAACTCGCGCACTGCTGTGGCGCGAGGGCACTGTGGAGATACTGGGTGTGCTACCCGGCACGAATATGAGCACCGCCCGGGACATCAACAATTGGGGCGACATCGTCGGCAGCTCTTTCACCACGGGCGTAGCGGAGCGAGCCTTTCTTTGGCGGGAAGGGGAAATGAAGGCGTTACCGCTTTTGCGTCGAGACCCGCGGGGAGTCAATTCCGCCCAGGCCATCAACGATTGGGGTCAGATCGTCGGGTACGAGAGCAACCTCGACGACCTCGGGAACCAGACGGCTGTACTGTGGCAGCACCGCCGCGCACTCCCTTTGAGCAAGCTCGTCAAACGCGAGTACGCACATGTGACGTTCACCTCCGCGGTGATGATCAACAATCGCGGTCAGATCGTTGCGATAGGTTTTGATTCGCGGATAGCGGAGCAGACTCAACACGTGTATTTGCTCACTCCGATCTTCTGAGCTTCGTTGCCGCCGTGGTGCAGCCGGAGCGCTCGCGCTTCGGCCGCACCAACGAGCCTCTCCCGCGGAGGGCCTCGTCACGCACGACGGCACTACCCCTGCGCGCGCAGCGCCAACCACGGTTCCTTAGATAGCCACGATCGTGGAACGAGAAAACCTCTGCGCCGACGACGTGCGCGTCTCGCGTGCGGTGAACGACAGATGATCTCGCGTGCGCGAGGTGACAGCGCGTGATGCGCACGAACGTACGAACGCCAATCCCAACCTGTCTCTAAAAAATAATTTCTCGCGAAATAGCTCGTTATTGCTCTCGCTTCGTCATTAGCGGATGAGTACCATCCTCGCGCTTCGATTTCGCGACCTTGGAAGGTCACATGGACAAAGTCGGAGAGCACGATGAAGTCACGTTCGAGAAATCACTTTCTCCGATCCGATATCCCGCTGCTGAATGGGCACGGCAAGCCGCCCCTGACCTTCGATCAGTTCATCGAAAAATGGGCGGGCGTGTTCGAGGACGATCCGGAGTTCTTCGAAGAAGTTCGCAAAGCCCGCGGTTGCAACTGCCACGAACGCTTGACGCCTGGGAAACGACAATGAGCGCACCCGGTCGAGTCGTGGTCGATGCCAATGTGCTGTCGTATGTCCTGGCGCAGTCTTTGATCGGCGCTCAATACAAACAGCTCCTGGCGGGACAAATTAGCTGCGTAGCCGGCCGTGACGTTGATGAAGCAAATCATGATCTAGGCGGCTGAATCGCCGCGGTATTCTCCGCGCCGCCGCCGGAGGGTCGGGCGCGCTCGCCGTACGATCCGTTGCCGGCCGGGTACACGGGCCGTGAACGTACGTTCGCGAATGGCGGCTCAGGGTCGAAAGCGGCTCACCACCGTCCAGTACCGCTTCCATTGCCTGTCGGTTGATCCCGTGGAACTGCGAGCGCAATCGTGTCAGCGGCCTGGCATCATTTTCGAGCAAAGCCGCGGCTCGTTTGCCGAGCGCCGGAGGTGCACCGCTTTCGCCCGTTCCGCGGCCATCGTATAGAGCACCAACTGCCGCCGGTTTGTTGCATGTAACGGCCCGCCGCGGCATACTGGCGTTACATGTAACGATATCTGGAGTAAAAAGATGGCAGGTGCAGGCGTATCGAGCCGGGTGCAGAAGCATCGCGCAGCGCTGCGCGCAGCGGGTTTGCGTCCGATCCAGATCTGGGTGCCGGACGTGCGCTCTCGGGCATTCGCCGCGAAGGCGCATCGCCAATCGCTCGCGGTTGCAAAGAGCCGCCACGCACAGGACGATCAGGCTTTCATTGACGCGATCTCCGACTGGGATCCGGCGTGAGACGTGGCGAGATCTGGACAGTCGCGGGCGGCGGCGACTACGCGGGGAAACCACGGCCCGTCGTGATCCTCCAGGACGATCGTTTTGACGCTACCGCTTCCGTGACCGTCTGTGCGTTCACAACGGATCCAGCGCCGGCGCCTCTGTTTCGCCTGGAGGTGCAGCCCAACGACGGCAATGGATTGAAGGCACGCTGTCGGCTGATGGTGGATAAGATCACCACCGTGCCAAAGAGCAAGGTCGGGAGGAGGATCGGGCGACTCGACGATGAAGATATCGTGCGATTGAATCGAGCTGTACTGGTCTTTCTGGGTGTTGCTGGCGGAACGTCTTAGCGCACGCTTCAGTTGCAGCGCTTCTGCGACGGGCGTTGCGTGGATTCGTTCGCTGCCTTCGAGGTTCGCGATCGGGCGCGCTACGCGCAGCCTGCGATGATACGGCCGCGCGGAGATGCCGAATCTCATGCTGGGGAAAAATCCGCTGTGGGTTGCCAAACAGCACGGCCATCGCGTCGCGACGATGCATAGAGTCTGAGCGTGCGGTATCGGGAGCCTTACCACGCCCGCCACTCCTGCTCACGACATACGGCGCTTGGATCGAGGGATCGACCGAGGCGGACATCGAGGCAATCAAGCGTTCGATGAACGGACGCCCAACCGCCGAGACGATTCACGGCGTGGAGCCGGCCCCGATAGTCCCCGCCAGCCCCCACGCAGGTGCCACCAAAGTGCCACCGGAAGGGGGGTGGGGAGGAAGGCTAAGCTGGCGAAAGAGAAAGGATTTAGGTGGCGGAGCGGACGTCCAACGCGGGGCGTTCCATCGAGTTCCACTGATATTCAACGAGGGCTGGGTCATTGCCCCAAGCACGTGAGTCTCACCGAAAATTTGGCTCGACATGTTCCGCGGTGTTCCGCTGAGCGCCGCGGGAAGCTGGAACTTCGATGAGGGACGGCATGGGGCGACCTGAGAGTCTTGCAGCCAAAGTTTTCCGGTAACGCCGAGTTCCGCTTTAGTCGAGGAACTCTCACACGAACCGGCATTCGATGGCGGAGCTTCAGGGTTGGAAACAGATGGAGAACCCTCAATGCCGAAGAAAGCGAAGGAGCTGACCGCCAAGGCGGTCGGCGCGCTGAGAGATGAAGGTCGACATGCCGTCGGAGGCGTTGCCGGTCTGTACCTTCGAATCGAATCCAACTGCCGTTCATGGGTCCTGCGTATCGTCGAGGACGGCAAACGTCGCGACCTTGGGCTGGGGCCGTATCCGGAAGTCACGCTCGCCATGGCACGAGACGCCGCGATCGACCGGCGACGCCGCACACGGTACGCGGCTCTAGACGGCAAGTCTTCGGTGAATAGAGTCCCGAGCTCTACGCCGATTCACGCGATCGTGCTTCCACCTGACCCAGCACCTGCGGCGGCAGACGCGGACGCTCGAACCTTCGAAGTCTGCGCGAAACGCTACATCGAGACGCAGGCGCCAAGCTGGAAATCGGGCAAGCACGCGAAGCAATGGACGGCGACGTTGCAGCGATACGCCCTCCCGATCATCGGCTCGATGGACGTTGCAACCATCACGAGCGACGACGTGGTGAGGATTCTGGAGCCGATCTGGTCGGAGAAGACAGAAACCGCTACTCGCGTACGCGGCCGGATCGAAAGCATCCTGGACTATGCGATCCACAAAAAATATCGGCCAGACAAAAACCCAGCTCGCTGGGAGGGCAATCTGGAGCACGAGTTGCCCTCGCCCACGAAGCTCAAGAAAAGGAAAGAACGCCACCACCCCGCACTTCCGTACACGCGACTGGGTGCATTCATCGTCGATCTCAAGCTGCGCACCGGTATATCGGCGCGCGCCCTTGAGTGGGGGATTCTGACCGCGGCGAGGTTTCAGGAGATTGCGGGTGCTCGACGCAACGAAGTCGATCTTCAACTGAGACGTTGGACCGTTCCCGCGCAGCGCATGAAGCGCGAGATCGAGCATATCGTTCCGCTGAGCGATGAGGCCATCGCGTTGTTTAACAGCCTGCCACCCGGAAGAGACACCGGTCTGCTATTCCCCGCACCGCAGGGAGGCCAGCTCACAGACTCCGCACTGGGAGCGATGATTGATGGAATCCATGATGCAGACATCGCACGAGGAGGCATCGGCTACCTGGATCCAAAAGAAGGACGCATTGCCACCCAACACGGCTTCCGATCCACCTTTCGCGACTGGGCCGCCGAGGTGGGCTTCTTCGACAGAGAAATCGTCGAGCACGCCATCGCTCACAAGCTGAAAGACAAAGCCGAGGCGGCCTATCAGCGAGGAACGATGTTGATGAAGCGAGCGGTCATCATGCAAGAGTGGGGAAAATTCTGCGGGGCGCCCGAATTCCGGGTCCCCGGAATGATCACGCGGCACAAGGCGGCATAGTCGAGCAAGCCGTGCCGCCTTGGCCCGCGCTCATCAACAGCACCGAGATGTTCGCCCAGGGATCGAAAGTCCGCGCCTACGAGACGCACGTAGGGAACGTAGGTGCCGCAGTTCAAATCCTGCAATCTGCCTGCCACGGTACGGTTGGAGGAACAGCACGGCTCTCATTGCTGCTCTCTGGTCAGCTCGTGTATCCATTCATCCAGGAGGAACTGCGATCTGAAGAACTGCCTGCTGAACTCGAAGAGACTGAGAAAGCTGGCTTGCTCTATCCGAAGCAGGTGGGTTCTGAATGACGCGTCAGCAGATTTCCCGTGGTGACATGCGGCATGGCGTTGCTCTTTATGCAAGATTGGCGCGGAAGAACGCGGTCAGCTTGTCGAACGGAATCACGTTCACGCGGTCGTACAGATCCGTGTGGACGGCGCCCGGAATAATCATCAGTTCCTTCGGCTGCGCCGCAGCCGCGTAGGCGGTTTCGCTGAAGTAGCGCGAGTGCGCCTTCTCGCCATGAACAAAGAGGATCGGGCGCGGCGAGATTTCCTTGATGTAGGTCAGGATCGGCATGTTCATGAACGACAGCGGGGTGGTAAGCGTCCATGAGCCGTTCGAGTTGACCGCCCGCGGGTGGAAACCGCGCGGCGTCCTGTAGTAGTCGTGATAGTCCACCAGGAATTGCGCTTCGCCGCCTTTCAGTTCATTCATGACCGGGCCATACATCGGAGCCCCCTTCTGCGCATCCGGCCAGCGCTGCCGGCCCAGTTGCTCCAGCGTTTGCGTGCGCTGTTGGAGAGTCACGCTGTCGTTGTAACCCTTGGACATGAGGCGCGTCATGTCGTACATGGTGCTGGCCACCACGGCTTTGACGCGCTTGTCCACGGCGACGGCATTCAACGCCATGCCGCCCCAACCGCAAATGCCGATGATGCCGATACGCTCGCGGTCGACGTTGGACTGCAGGCCGAGAAAATCCACAGCGGCACTGAAGTCCTCGGTGTTGATGTCCGGTGAGGCGACATTGCGCGGCTCGCCACCGCTTTCCCCGGTGTAGGAGGGGTCGAAAGCCAGCGTGACGAATCCGCGCTCAGCCATCGTCTGCGCATAGAGGCCCGACGACTGCTCCTTCACCGCGCCAAAAGGACCGCCAATCGCAATCGCGGCCAGCTTGCCGCTGCCGTTTCTCGGCTGGTACAAGTCAGCCGCCAGGGTGATGCCGTAGCGGTTCTTGAAGCTGACCTTCTTGTGGTCGACCTTATCGCTTTTGGCGAACGTCTTGTCCCATTTGTCGCTGAGTTGCAGTTGCGATCGCGCGAAGGCTTGGCCCGTGCCGATCATCCCAACGCTCACGGCGGCGATGCCGACGCCGGTCATTTTCAGCAAGTCACGGCGTCCCGGATCGGATGCATTCTGCTCAACGATTGCGTCGCCGATTTCATCGCGCATGTTCATGGTGATTCCTCCGAGGCGGCAAGAGTGGCGTTGTCAATCACGAAGCGATACTTGACGTCGCCTTTGAGCATCCGCTCATAGGCCGCGTTGATCTCGTCGACGCGGATCAACTCGATGTCCGCGACGCTGTGGTGCGCGGCGCAGAAATCCAGCATTTCCTGTGTTTCCGGGATGCCACCGATCATCGAAACCGCCGCTCGTGCGACCCAGCGGCATCTGATCCTCGCGCGACCTTTCAGTATTGTCGTGAAATCAGCTAAGATTTATTAGCTGATAGTGCTTAATGCCTATATAAGCGCTTCTAATCAATCCCCGAACAGTCGCGCCGTGCCAAGACCCAGACCGAGATATAACCTCAACGACCTTCTGGCTTTCGTGGCCGTGGCACGTGAAGGCAGCTTCACTCGTGCCGCCGCCCGATTGGGCGTAACGCAATCAGCGCTGAGCCAAGCGGTGTCTGGACTCGAATCGCGGCTCAACATCAGGCTGCTCACACGCACCACGCGCAGCGTTTCGCCTACGGCTGCCGGCGAGCGCCTGGTGCGAGCAATCGGCCATCGGTTCGACCAGATCGAGGAAGAACTGGATGCGTTGACCGCGTTGCGCGAAAAGCCGGCGGGTACCGTGCGCATCACGTGTGGCGACCACATCATCAGGACGACGCTGTTGCCGAAGCTCATGCCATTGCTGCACGACTATCCCGACATCAAGATCGAGTTCGACATCAATTACGGATTCAGGGACATCGTTGCGGATCGCTTTGACGCGGGCGTGCGTTTCAGTGAAACCGTCGATAAGGACATGATTGCCATCCCCATTGGCCCCGATCTCAAAATGGCTGCCGTCGCCTCACCCGGATACTTCGCCAAAAACCCTAAACCGAAAACGCCGCGTGATCTGGTGAACCACCGTTGCATCAACATTCGGTTTCCGACTTATGGCGGGTTGGATGTTTGGGAGTTCGAGCGTCGGGGTCGCAAACTAAAGGTCCGTGTCGACGGTCAACTGATCTTCAACACGACCACCCACATCGCTGACGCTGCTCTTGGAGGGATGGGCATTGCGTACCTTCCGGAGGAAGAGTTCTCGCCATATCTTGAAGGCGGGCGCCTGGTGCGTGTGCTTGAAGACTGGTGCCCGCCGTTTTCGGGATATCACCTGTATTACCCCAGCCGTCGGCAGCCATCGCCAGCTTTCTCGCTCGTTGTAGAAGCGCTGCGTGTTGCAGGTTAGATTTGATTTGGACCCTCGATAGGTCTCCCCCTTCCCACGCGGTCGGCGACGGCTGCCTAGCTGATCAACCATATCCCCGCTGTCGTCCTATCTCCCAGGACTGCGGCGCTGGCGGACGGTGCGCAGGTTTGATCGCGCTCGGTCCTCAGAACGTCAACTTGCGAGGCATCAAAGCCTCCACTGCGAAGGGAGCAATGTCTTCTTGTAAGCGCGCGGCGATCCCGTTACGAAGTCACATGGGGAGATCAGCGCTGCCGGAACTCCCCGGGGGGAGAGGCCGTATTGGTCGCGAAAGCTGGGACAGAAATGCGAGAGCGTGCTGAATCCAGACGTGAAAGCGATTTCGCGCATATGCCTGCGATCGTGAAACGAGTCCAACAACTGCTCCGCACAGCGCTCGAGGCGCCGTCGGCGGATGTACCAGCTGATCGTCTCACCCTCCCACACTGAAAGTCCGGTGCAGGTAGCGAGCGCTGATCCGGAACGTCCGCGCGAGAGACTGTGACGTGAGCGACGGATCATCAAGCGAGTCTTCAATCGCGTTGCGTTGGCTGGCCGAGCGTCGCCATGGGCCGCAGCGCCGGAGTAGAGTTCGGATCCGGGCGACGAATCCGAACTCCGGTAAGTCGATGTCTTCGTTGGATCCGCTGGCTTCGGCGCTGGCTGTCAACGCCGACTCAAAACTGCACATTTCTGGCGTTTCAAAAGTGCACACGTAACTCAGCCTCGGTGACTCGCCGAGGCTTTGGATCTCCGAGGTGACCTGGCCGGGTCTGCAACCTCCTCGAGGTCCGATTGCAGCGCTCGGTCCGCCGCCGACACTGGCGGAGGGTCTCCGCCATCCATAGCGAAGAAAATCGTTTCAGATCAATGGCTGGAGGGTCTCAGCGTGATTCCCAAGCGGATTTCGGTTGAGGGACGAGTTGGCGGAGCGGACGGGACTCGAACCCGCGGTCGCCGCCCGAGAATTCAGCAAGTTGCTGATTCAGCGGCGACGGATTTCCCCACTACACCCCCTCGATCCCCGGATCTGCCAGTTGATCTGCCAGTTGGCAGTGCACTGATCCACTGACCAACGACAAGGGAGTTTTTGCGCTTCGCCTCGTCAACACTGTCGGCGGAACTTCCGAGCACCCGGACCCTATCGTCACCCCGCCGGCGCGGCGTCTGCAACCCGCATATCGCGGTGCCGATCAGGCGCGAGTCACGCAGCGTGATGCCGTGATGCAGGCGTGGCGAACGGAGGTGTCGCAAGCAGTGGTTGGCATCGAATCGCATCAGTTTGCAACGTTCCAACGCTTCGGGCGGGCGAGGCATCCAATCCTTGTTGTCGATCCGCTCCAGAGAACGAATAGCTCTCTCGCCGCTTCTGACCTGAAAAACGAAATGTGGAACAGAGCGATGAGGAGAGGCGCCCCAACGCGTGGCCTTGCTCCCGGGACTTACGGCTTCATTCCGGCCTTGAGGAGTCGGTAAAGTTCCAGGCTGTCGCGCAACGACTCCTTTGCCTTTGCCGACAGGGTGAGGTCGTGGCGGTACTTTCCTTCAAAGCGCACGACGACGACCTTGCCGCCCGCCATTTGATCGAAGACCTGTCGAGCTTCGTCCGGCACTGATAGGTCGATCCACTCCCAAACATCTCCGCCACTGTTGTCCCTCTGGACGGAGAAGTGTCCCAGGTTCTGGGCCGGGAGCGTTGTGCCGTCGATGCTGAACTTTATTGTATCGAAGAAAATCCAATCGTCGCCGCCATATTGAAGACGCGTGCGGAGCCACGCAGATCCGGCATCATCGCGTCCCACATAGAGCGTGACGTAAGTGTCCGCTCCGGCCCGTGCGGGATTCGCCTTCGGCTGAAAGAACGTCGTGTGCTCAACGGCATCGTATTTCCGCGTCATCTTGGCGAGCACCTTCCTGAACTGCTCTTCATCCTTTGCGCGCGACTCTCGTGCGAGCCGCTCCGCCGCGGCGGCCTCCTGTGCGCGCTTCGCTTTTGCGCGCGCTTCCTGCTCAGCGCGCAGCGCTTGCACGCGTGCCCGGATGGCGGGAAGCTGCACGCGCACCTGCGCAAGCTCCGCAGAGTCCGGATAGCGTTTCTCGAGCGTCCCGGCGATCACGAGAGCGGCGGAATCGTTTCCGTCGCTGAGTGCCTTCGTGAAGTTGGCATGTAGTTGGGTCGCGGTGATGGGCGCCTTCTCGCTGCTGGAGCTGTCGCACCCTCCCAATCCGATGAGAGCCATCGCGCAAAGAAGCGGCCAGAAGAAGGTCCGGTCACATCGCATCGTCGTCTGCCTTCCGACTATTCCAATCGTTATGCGCGGCTTACTCGCGCTGCTTGGGCATCGATTCCCAGTTTGCGCGGGCGTGAGATCGGCCGTCCTTCTTCAGTGCTCGCCGGTCGATGATCCGTGCCTGGAACTCGAATTCTTCGCTGATCTTCACCACCAGCAGCTTGTTGAAGTTGCCAGCTCGTTTTACCTGAATCGTCTCGCTCGTCTTCTCCGGCGAGATCGTCTTGACCTCGATCCAGTCATTGCCGATTCGTCCGTCGGAGCCTGGCGTGCCGGGCCGGTGACGCACTACACCGAACTTGATTTCGGCATACAGCTCGCCGAGCTCGCCCCAGATCTGAAGATACCGTCCGGTTGCCAACTTGTAGGCTTGGGCGAGAGCCACCAAATCCTCGAAGATTTTCACGACCTCAAGGTTCGCCTTCGGATACTCGCGCTGCAGCTCCTGATCCGCGAGTTGCCCGTTGATCCAGTCCCAACTGATCCATTCGCCGTCGTCCCAGATTCCCTCCGAGACGTCACGGATCGGTTGTCCTGTCATTGAGCAACGCACGTTCGCAGCCTACTTGCCGGCGAGGAGCTTCTGCTTCTCGGCCTCGAACTCGCTTTCCGTGATGATGTTTCTCTTCCGAAGATCATCGAGCTTCAGAAGCTCTGCGTAGACATCCCGTGGTTTCGGCTCATCCTTGGCGCTCGTAACGGGATGAACTTGGTTCTCTATCACGACGTCGGCACGAGGAACCAGAGCAGTGCCTGACGCGCGGGGATCGTCTTTGTCAACGAGTCGGAACTGATATTCGAAGCTTGGCATGTTCCGCCCAGGACGCGCTGGCGTTTCCTTCGATGCCACGGGTATCGCGATCTTTCCCTTGCTTTCCGCGAAAGCGTTCGCACGCTTCATCACCTCGGACTTCAGCGAGCTCATCGACTTGAACAGGCCGCCCGCAGAAGTTTGCGAGATCATGTAGCTGTCAGTTCCCATCGGAACGATGTCAGCGGTGGCGCAGGCCACTAGCAAAACAGCTAACCCCGCGGGCAGAACGAACTTGTTCTTAGGCAAGACACTGTCTCCCTGTGAATCGATGGCCCGAAATTCTCGCCTTGGAGTCCCGCTCACGCCCGTGAACCGTGCATTGAAATCGAGAGCGATTTCTGTGATCCACGGCACATGGAAGAAGTTGCTCACGCCAGTTGTAGGGACCCGCGGCCGAATCGGCGACGCATGCCAGCAGCGGGTGCAAAGATGGTGCAGCGCGTCGCGCCGTGGCACGCCGTGCCTCCGCCCACCGGTTCTATCTGCGGGGAGCGGCTGACGTCACTTTCGCCTCCGCTCATGTTCCGCAGCCAAGGCTTCCCAGTATGGGATATACAGATCAAGCAATGCGCTCGGGCGGATGACTTGGACGCCGAACGAGAGCAGTTCCTCGCGGTGCGCCCAGAACGTTCTTCGGTCACTTGTGAGAATCATTGGGATATTCGCCAAGAGCGCGTGCGAGGCTACGAGCCGATCACCCCTGTCGGGAAGAAATGACAATGGTCCCCGGGCATCGACTACCTCCTCCGGATTGGATACGCCCAGGCCACGAAGAATCAGGGGAGAGATCCGAGCTTGACGATTGCTTAAGA
>Ga0081455_10000297_pt1 | contig 65930 bp, 61 predicted proteins | sample TabmetS3T2R1_FD_70207 | JGI IMG/M metagenome (GOLD analysis project Ga0081455, IMG submission 70207) | Tabebuia heterophylla rhizosphere microbial communities from the University of Puerto Rico - S3T2R1 | ecosystem: Host-associated > Plants > Roots > Rhizosphere ...
GCGACGCAGCTGCGCGTGCAGCCCGGGCGCGCCGACCGGCGCGCCGGGCCGGGCCGGGCGGTGATCAGCCGATCTCGTTCACCGGATACGCCGGCCGCTCGCCGCGCAGGATGCGGGCGACGTCGGCGAGCGCCTTCCGCTTGGTCTCCGCGAACGAGTCTTCGCTGTAGTGCGCGGAGTGTGGTGTCAGCACGACGTTGTCGAGCCCGCGGAGCGGGTGGCCCGCGCCCAGCGGTGCGGGTTCGCCCTCGTACGCGTCGATGCCGGCGCCCGCCAGACGGCCGGCGCGGATGGCCGCTGCCAGTGCGGCGTCGTCGACCAGCCCACCGCGGGAGACGTTCACCAGCACGGCGCCCGCCGGCATCCGGTCGATCACTTCGGCGCTGATGATGTTGCGGGTCTGTTCGGTCAGCGGCACGTGGAGCGAGAGCACGTCGGCGGTCTCGACGACCTTGCCGAAGGGTGCGGGCTCAGCGCCGAGCTCGCGCACGGTGTCGTCCGACATCGCGGGATCGAACGCACGCACCGTATAGCCGATCGCGCCGGCTATCGCGGCCACCCGCCTGCCGATTCGCCCCATGCCGATGAGTCCGAAGACCTGCTCGTCGGGTCGGCGGGTGCCGGCGGCGAGCGCGAGGGACGCGCTGCCGGTCTCGTGCATCGAGCGGTCGAGCCGGGTCAGGCGCCGGGTGACGGTGAGCGCCATGTTGACGGCGTGCACGGCGACCTCGCGGTAGTTGCCGTCCGGGACATTGGTGACGCGGATCCCGTGCTCGGTGGCGGCCGGAATGTCGACGGTCTCGACGCCGATGCCGAGCCGGGTGATGGACTTGGCGCGCTCGAGGCCGGCGATCACGTCCCGGGTGAACGGTTCGGCGAGCGCGATGATCGCGTCCGCGTCGCGCGTGACGCGGAGCAGGTCCTCCGCGGATGCTGCCTCCGCCACGTGGAAGTCGACGTCCATCCCGGCGAACACCTCTGCCGCTTCCGCCGCGATCGGGATGCGCGTGCTCGTCATCACGACTTTGGCGGTCATGCGCTCGCCCCCACGGTCGCGGCGGCGAACGAGCGCTTGATGCCGTCCCATTCAGCGGCGGCGCCTTGCATGATCCAGCCGAGATCACTCCCCACGAGCAGCAGGCCGGTGTGACGACTGGCGAACTCACGCACGTGATCGGGTCGGAACGCGAACGAACCCGCCGCCACTCCGTGAGCGGCCGCTGCGGCGTACACGGTGTCGACCGCCTCCCAGAACGCCGGCGCCCCGAGCGGGACGCCCAGTGACGACGACAGGTCGCCCGGGCCGATCACGACGGCGTCGATGCCGGGAGTCGCGAGGATCTCGTCCGCCGCCGCGACGCCCGTGACCGACTCGATCTGGATCGCGACGAGGGTGCGCGCGTTGGTCTCGGCCGGGTAGCCGGGCGAGGCGAGGCCGGCGCCGTACACCGAGCCCCGGGTCACGCCGAGCCCGCGGCGGCCCTCCGGCGCGAATCGTGCGCGTTCCACGACCTCTCGCGCCTGGGCCGCGGTCTCGACCTGGGGCACGATGATGCCGGCGGCGCCGGCGTCGAGCACGCGCTGAATGTCGGCGCCGATCTCGGGCACCCGCACGAGCACCGGCTTACCCGCGACGTCCGCAGCGCGCAGCAGCCCCTCCACGGCGGCCGCGTTCAGCGTGCTGTGCTCCATGTCGAAGCACAGCGCGGGAAACGGGGCGCCGGCCATCGCTTCGACCACGACCGGCGAGGCGGTCATCACGTTCGCCACGACGAGCGGCGCCTCTGAGCGCAACCTCGTGCGCAAATCGTGTGTGGGCATGGGTTTGTACCTCCTGTGGTGAGAGTGGTTGTCGGTCGGGGGGTCGGCGGCTCAGCCGTTCGCTTCGATGGTGGGCCGCATGCGGCGCAGGGCCCTGATCTCCTCGACGTCGCGCGCCGACACCAACGGACGCGCGAGGAGCATGCCGCCGATGGTGAGTAGCTGGGCGACGCCGAGGAACACGGCGACGAGCCACGGTTGCCCGCCCATGGCGAGCGCGAGTGCGCCGGCGATGAGCGGAGCGGGGCCGGCGACGAGCCCGCCCTGCAGCTCGCGCGAAGAGGTCAGGCCCGAACCGCGGTACTCGGTGCGGAACAGCGCCGGCAGGATGACGAGCTGTGCGGCATTGCCCGCTGCCCAGCCGACCGTCCACAGCGCGACACTGGCGAGGATGATCAGGGCCAGGTTGCCGGTCTGGAGCAGAGCGAAGTATCCGAATGCCAGTGGGATCCCCGCGATCGCGCCGATGTAGAGCACGCGCTTGGCGCCGATCTGATCACAGAGCCAGCCCCAGAAGGGCAGGGCGACGATGCTGAAGCCCATCATCGTGAGCGTGGTGACCAGCGTCTTGGTGACACTGAGGCCGATCTGGGAGCTGAGGTAGGCGACACCGAACACCTGGGCCACGAAGCCGGTGACGTTGAGGCCCGACGGCATCAGGAAACCGGCGATGAAGTTGCGCGGGCTCGCCTTGACCGCGCGGGCCATGGCGACGAGCGGGTTCGCACGCGCCTCGAGAAGGAGTCCGGCACGCCGCTCCGCGCGCACCCGCTCGAACTCGGGTGATTCGCCCACCCGCCGGCGGAGGATCAGACCGATCACCGTGAGCACAGCGCCGAAGATGAACGGGATCCGCCAACCCCATAGGAGAAACGCCGCCCGCGACATCGACGAGCTCAGCGCGGTGAAGAGCACCGACGCGAGGATCGCGGCGAGCATGCTGCCGGCCACCATGAACGAGGAGTGCAGCCCTTTCCGCTTGTTGTTCGTCGACTCGTTGACGAAGATCATCGCCGCCGCGAGCTCTGCTCCGGCGCCGAATCCCTGCAGGAGTCGGCACAGCACCAGGAGGATCGGCGCCCAGACACCGATCACGGCGTAGGGCGGTAGCACGCCGATCCCGGTGGTGGCGATGCCCATGAGAATGATCGAGAAGATCAGCACGGGTCGGCGTCCCCAGCGGTCGCCCGCGGCGCCGAGCACGATTCCACCGATGGGCCGCGCGACGAAGCCGACGGCGAACGTGACGAACGTCGCGAGCACGGCGAGCGAGCCGGCGCCCGCGAAGAACAGCGGCGCGACCACCAGGCCTGCCACCAGACCGTAGAGGCCGTATTCGTACCACTCGATGAAGGTTCCGGCACTGGCCGCGGCGATCGCTCGAGCGGACTGCGCTCGGCTCGGCTCGGCGACGGCCACCCGCGCGTCGGTGCTGTCGGATTGGATCATGAGAGCTCCTTTGCTCAACCTTCGACAGAATACTGGCGATTGTCGACAGTTTCAAGTCGCCATAATCCTGCGTGCTGTCGACGCGCCCAGTTATCCTTGGGCTATGTCGACCTCCGGATTCGAGCAGATCAACGCGACCTCGCTGGTCGACGAGTGTCATCGCCAGATCAAGGCCCAGATCCTCGCGGGCGAACTGAGACCGGGCGAACCGCTGAGGGACTCGGTGCTCGCGCAGAAGATGGGCGTGAGCCGGTCGCCCGTGCGGGAAGCGCTGCGGCTGCTCGAGCATTCCCGGCTGGTGGTGAAGGCGGCGAACCGGTCGTACCGGGTCGCCGACGTGTCGGACAACGACGCGGAGGAGCTCGCCGCGCTCCGGCTCGCCGACGAGGGGCTCGCGGTCCGCCTGATCGTGCGCCACCGAACACCGATCTCATCGCTGCAACCAGTCATCGACGCAATCCGCGATGCTGAGCCGGGCAGCATCGCCGTGGCCGAAGCCGACACCGCGTTCCACTGCGCGGTGGTCGAACTCGCCGGCCTCCCGCGTCTGACGGCGCGCTACGCGGATCTGACCGACCAGATCCGCCACATGCTGGCGGCGATCGGGCGACCGAGGGTGATGGCGGAGCGGGACGTTTGGCGCAGTCACGTGGCGCTGTACGAGGCGCTCGAACGCGCGATTGCGTCAGGAGCCACCGACGAGGTGCTGAGCATGTGGGAGGCGCATGTGGGGCACCGCGTCCACGCGGACGGGCGGGACATCACCGCGGTCTGACCGACGGTGGCATCACCGGCCGCGACCAACCGCCACCCGTGTCAGGGGCGGAGCGAGGCGCTCAGGAGCTCGGCGTAGTGGGCGCCCACCTCCTGAGCGCTCAACCGGCCGTCGCTGCGGTACCAGACGCTCAGGTGGTGCACCGCGCCGAAAAAGAAGTCGACGGCGAGGTCCGCCGGCTTGTCCGCGCGGAACACGCCGTCGCGCTGCCCCTCCTCGATCAGGGACCGGAACAGCACGTGGTACCGCCGCCGCTCGGCGCGCACCGCCGTGCGCTTGTCGGGGCTGAGCTGGTGCATGGACCGGAAGAAGATCGTTGTGTCGTCCAGGTTTTCGATGCTGCTCACCACGACGTCCGCCGCCGCCGCGCGCAGGCGTTCGGCGACCGGCTCGCCGTTCGACAGAACCTTCTCCAGCTGCTCGGTCTGCAGGCGCAGCACGCGGCTGTAGACCTCGTACAGCAGATCGTCCTTCGAACCGAAATAGTGGTACATCGCGCCCTTGGTGACGCCCGCCGCGGCCACGATCTCCTGCACCGAGGTCCGGTCGAACCCCCGCTCGGCGAACAACCGCGTCGCCGCCGACAGCAGCCTCGCCGGCACCGGCTCCTCAGCCATCCGCACTTCCTTCCTCGACCGCCGGCGAACATACTCCGGCGCGGTGGGCGGTTCGTCCACAAGCGACTCCGGTTGGGTCGCAGACCCGGTGACTACTGCTCGGCGAGTGCTTGCTCGACCTTGCGCTGCAGCTTGTTCATCCCGCCGAGCCAGCGGTCGGTCTGGGTGGCACGCGTCGCGTAGTACTCGGCCACCTCGGGGTGCGGCAGGATCAGGAACCGGTCGTCGGCGAACGCGTCCACCACCGCGTCGGCCACCTGCGCCGGCTCGATCGCCGAGGTGCCCATGATCAACTGCCCGCCGACCCCAGCCTTGGCGAACATGTTCGTCTTCACGCCCTGCGGGCAGATCGCCTGGATCGTGATGCCGCGGTGGCGGTAGGTCACGCTCAGCCACTCGGCGAACGCGAGCGCACCGTGCTTGCTGACCGAGTAGGGCGCCGACTCGAGGCTGGTGAGCAGACCGGCGGCGGACACCGTCGCGACGAACCGGCCACGGCCGCGCTCGAGCCATGCGGGCAGCAGCGCGTTCGCCGCCCGGACGTGCGCCATTACGTTGACATCCCAGGCCTTCGCCCACACCGCCTCGGGCGCCTCCGGCCCGCCGTGCGGATCGATGCCCGCGTTGGCGCAGAACAGGTCGATGTCGCCGAGCGCCTCGGTGGCCCGCTCGACCAGCGCCGCGACCCCGTCGACTCCGGCCACGTCGCCCGCGACCGCGACGGCACCGACCTCCGCGGCAACCGCCGAAGCCGCGTCACCGTCGAGGTCCGCCACCACGATCCGCGCGCCCTCCGCGGCGAACCGCCGCGCCAGCGCCGCCCCGATGCCGCCGCCCCCACCGGTGATGACGACCCCGGCCCCGTCCAACTCGAAGCTCATCGCCCGCCTCCCAGCGTCACGCCGCCGTCGAGGACGACGGTCTGCCCGGTGATCCACCCGGCGTCGTCGGAGAGCAGGAACGCCACGGCGCCCGCGATGTCCTCCGGCACGCCGAGCCGCTTCATCGGGTACGCGGCGGCGACCTCCTCCTCGCGGCCCTCGTACAACGCGGTGGCGAACTGGGTCTTCACCACGGCCGGGGCGACGGCGTTGACCCGGATCGTCGGCCCCAGCTCGTACGCCAGCTCCTGCGTCATCCGGATCACCGCCGCCTTGCTCACGCCGTACATGCCGATCATGGGCGAGGCGCGCAGACCGGCGATGGAGGAGACGTTGACGACCGAGCCGCCGTGCTCGCCGAGCCATGCGTCGCGCGCCTTGCGCAGCCAGGCCAGCGGGGCGAGCACGTTGACGGCGAGGATCTTCGCGGCGGCGTCGGGGTCGATGTCGATCATCGGGCCGTAGACGGGGTTGATGCCGGTGTTGTTGACCAGCATGTCGAGCCGCCCGAAGGTCTCGATCGTGGTGGCGATGGCCTCCTCCTGGTGCGCCGGGTCGTCGGCCTTGCCGGGCACCGCGATCGCGACGCCGGGCCCGCCCAGCTCGTTCACCGCGTCGGCCAGCGGCTCGGGCTTGCGAGCCGTGATGCACACCCGCGCGCCGCGCTGCACCAGCTCGCGGGCGATGCCGAGGCCGATGCCCCGGCTCGCCCCGGTGACGATCGCGACGCGATCCTTGAACGAGTTCACCATCGGGCTCCTGTCTCCTGTCCACGTTGACTAAGCGCTCGCTTACAATGAGAACGACCGGACCGCCGTGTCAAGTCTCCCGCCAGGCGGTTCCCTACTGGGAGGATGCCGCCATGACGACCTCGCTGTCCGCCGAACTCTGGCCGGACGTACAACCGGACGCGGCGCGACGGCTGATGCTGGCCGGTGTCGAATCCTTTGCCCGCCGGGGCTATCACGCGACGACGACCCGCGACATCGCGAGTGCGGCCGGCATGAGTCCCGCGGCGCTGTACGTGCACTTCCCGTCCAAGGCCGCGCTGCTGTTCGCCATCAGCAAGAGCGGGCACCAGCAGACGCTCGACCTGGTCGAGGACGGCGCCACGCGCGCCGAGGATCCGGCGGAGCGGATACGGCGGATCGTCGCCGACTTCGTCGCCTGGCATGCCCGGCGGCACACCATCGCCCGCGTCGTGCAGTACGAACTGCAAGCGCTGCCCGAGAAGGAGTACCAGGTGGTCGCCGACCTGCGGCGGCGCATCGAGCATCACGTGCGCAACGTGATCGAAGAGGGCGTGGCCGGCGGTCAGTTCGTGGTGTCCGATGTCAAGACCGCCGCGCGAGCGGTCCTTTCGCTCGGCGTCGACGTAGCGCGCTGGTACACCGAGCGCGCGGGCAAGACGCCCAAGGCGCTCGGCCGCGAGTACGCGGAGCTCACGCTGCGCATGCTCGGCGCGCAGCCCTGACAACGGTGCCACGGCGTACACCGTACCCCCATACTAAGCGGTCGGTCACTACCGATCCGTGATGACCGCTACGGTCTCGGGATGAGCGAAATCCGGCCGTTCCACCTGGACGTCCCCCAGACCCGGCTCGACGACCTGCATGCCCGCATCGACCTGACCCGGTGGCCGGACGAGCTGCCCGGGGTGGGCTGGGACTACGGCATCCCGCTCGGATACGTCAGGGACCTGGTGCGCTACTGGCGCACGGGCTACGACTGGCGGGTGCACGAGCGGCGGCTCAACGAGCTGGGCCAGTTCACCACCGAGATCGACGGGCAGCGCGTGCACTTCCTGCACGTCCGGACGGCCGATCCGGACGCCCTGCCGTTGATCCTCACGCACGGCTGGCCCGGATCGGTGGTGGAGTTCCTGCCCGTGATCGAGGCGCTGTCGGCACGGCACCACCTGGTCATCCCGTCCATTCCGGGCTACGGCTTCTCCGGCCCGACGACAGAGACCGGGTGGGACGTGCCACGCATCGCGCGGGCGTTCGCCGAGCTGATGCGCCGCCTGGGTTATGACCGCTACGGCGCGCAGGGCGGCGACTGGGGTTCGGCCATCTCGCGCGAACTGGGGGTCACCGACGCCGGGCACGTGGCCGGCGTGCACGTCAACATGCTGCGCACCGGGCCGGCCGGCGAGGACGACGACCTGACCGACGAGGACCAGCGGCGGCTGGCCCTGACCGAACGGTTTCAGCGCGACCTGTCCGGCTATCTGAAGCAGCAGTCGACCCGCCCGCAGACCCTCGCTTACGCGCTGCACGACTCCCCCGTCGGCCAGCTCGCCTGGATCGTGGAGAAGTTCCGCGAGTGGACCGATTCGACCGACGTGCCCGAGGACGCGGTCGACCGCGATCTGATGCTCACCAACGTGACGATCTACTGGCTGACCGGCACCGCGGGTTCGTCGGCACGCCTGTACCGCGAGTCTGGGCGAACCTGGGCCAGTCAGCCGAAGCCGCGGGTGCCACTGGGAGTCGCGGTGTTCCCGCACGACATCGCGCTCCCCGTGCGCCGGCTCGCCGAGCGCGACCACCACGTGGTGCACTGGTCGGAGTTCGATCGCGGTGGGCACTTCGCCGCGATGGAGGAACCCGATCTCCTCGCCGCGGACGTCCTGAAGTTCTTCGGTTCGCTCTAGAGTGGGCCACGTGCGCGAAACCGATCCCGGCCGTCTGCTCGCCGTCGCCCGCGAAGAGGCCCTGCTCGGCAAGTCCGAGGGCGGTGTGCCGATCGGCGCGGCGCTGTTCACTGTGGACGGCGAGCTGCTCGGACGGGGTCACAACCGGCGGGTCCAGGACGGCGACCCGTCGATGCACGCCGAAACCGCGGCCTTTCGCAACGCCGGCAGGCGGCCGCACTACCGGGACACGATCATGGTGACGACACTGTCGCCGTGCTGGTACTGCAGCGGGCTCGTGCGGCAGTTCAACATCTCGCACGTGGTGATCGGCGAGGCCCGCACCTTCTCCGGCGGCCACGACTGGCTGGCCGGAATCGGTGTGGGCATCACGATCCTCGACGACCCCGCGTGCGTCACACTGATGACGGAGTTCATCGAGGAACGTCCGGATCTCTGGTTCGAGGACATCGGAGTCGAGACTTCCTGAGGAGCTGCCATGACACCGTCCGTTCCGCTGATCGACCTCACGTCCTGGTTCGACGGCACGGGCCGCGAGCAGGTGGCCGCCGAGGTGGACCGCGCGCTGCGGGAGTCTGGATTCCTGCTGATCAGCGGGCACGGCGTGCCCGACGAGCTGCGCACGCGGGTGCGCACGCGGGCGCGGGAGTTCTTCGCCCTGCCCACCGATGTCAAGCGGCGGTACGCGGTGACGGTCGGCGGGCGCGGCTGGCTGCCGCCCGGCGTCGAGGCCAACGGCTACGCCGAGGGCACCGAGACACCGCCGGATCTCAAGGAGTCCTATTCGGTCGGCGCGGACGCGGCGACCGGGATCCGGGAGGTCGACGAGTTCTGGTTCCAGCGCAACGCGTGGCCGGCGGAGGTCCCCGAGTTCGCCGCCGCGTCGCGTGCGTACATGGCGCGGATGCGGGAGCTGTCGGACGAGCTGCTGACGGTGTTCGCGGTCGCGCTCGGCCTGCCGGAAGAGCATTTCACGCGGCACACCGGGCATCCGACGTACACGTTCAACATCAACTGGTACCCGGCGCTGAGCCGCGTCGGCGCGCCCGAGCCGGGGCAGTTCCGGATCGGGCCGCACACCGACTTCGGCACCGTGACGGTGCTGGACCGACAGGCCGGGGTGGGCGGGCTGCAGGTCTGCACCAGTGCCGGCGAGTGGGTGGACGCGCCGTACGACCCGGCGGCGTTCACCGTGAACATCGGGGACCTGATGGCGCGCTGGACGGGCGACCGCTGGCGCTCGACGCGGCACCGGGTGCTGCCGCCGTCGGCCGAGGCGCCGGACGAGGACCTCGTATCGCTCATCTTCTTCTACGAGACCGACCACGACGCGCGAATAACGTCGCTGGCGCCGCCGCTGGGCCGCACCGCGTACCCGGAGGTCGTCGCGTCGGAGTACCTGCGGGAGAAGCTCGACGCGATCACCGTGGGGTAGCACGGCCGGACAAAGTTCCGCGCTTCACTCGATCGTGCAACACCGGCGCAACATCGACTCCTTACGGTGCCGGCATGGCTGTTTCTGTCGAGCGCGAATCCGGCGAATACGGTGACAAGGTCGTCGCGGTCGAACCTGGTGGCATCGAACCGGTGCGAGCAGGCGACCGGCACGGCAGGCCGCGTCAGCTGGTGTGGACGTGGGCCTCGCCGAACCTGGAGTTCGCCACGATCTTCGTCGGGGTGCTGGCGGTGTCGGCGTTCGGGCTGAACTTCACGCAGGCGGTGGTCGCCGTGGCGATCGGCAACGTGCTGGGTGCGGCGGCCCACGGCGTGCTGTCCGCGCGCGGCCCGCGGTTCGGGGTGCCGCAAATGGTGCTGAGCCGCCTGGCGTTCGGCTACCGCGGCAACACGGTGCCGGCCGCGCTGATGTCGGTGACCGCCGGCATCGGGTGGTTCGCCGTCAACAGCGTGAGCGGGGCGTTCGCGCTCAACACGCTGACCGGTATGCCGGTGCTGCCCTGCCTGGTGATCGTGGTGGTGCTGCAGATCGGGATCGCGTTCTTCGGGCACAACCTCGTGCAGGCCTACGAGCGCTGGATCTTCGGGGTCCTGGCGGTGGTGTTCGCGATCGGGGCGGTGGTCACGTTCGCGCAGGCGTCCCCGTCCGCCGTCGCGGGAACCGGTGGGGTTGGCGGGTTCCTACTCACCGTCGGGACGGCGTTCGGGTACACCGCGGGCTGGAACCCTTACGCAGCTGACTACACGCGGTACCTGCCGGAGACGGTCAGCGGCCGGGCGGTCGGCTGGGCCGCGGGCGGCGGGCTGTTGCTGTCGACCACCGTGCTGATGGCGGCGGGCGCCGCGTCGGCGACCATCCCCGGCAGCGGCGACGGCAGCCCGACGGCGGCGTTCACCGGGCACATGACGGGGTGGCTCGCCGCGCTGACCCTGCTGGCGATCACGCTCGGCGCGGTGGCCGCGAACGCGTTGAACGTCTACTCGGGAGCGCTCGCGTTCCTCACATTGGGCATCCGGCTGCCGCTCGCCTGGCGGCGCGCGCTGGTGGCGCTCGCGTTCGGCGTCGTCGGGTTCTTGCTGGCCTGGCTCGGGCTGGCCGACGCGGGGGCGGCTTACGAACACTTCCTGCTGGTCATCGCGTACTGGGTGAGCCCGTGGCTGGGCGTCGTGTTCGCCGACCAGCTGCTGCGGCGTGATCAGGCGGCGGCCGCACTGGCCCGGCTGTTGCCCGACACCGGACGGTGGGGCTGGCAGGGGCTGGTGTCGTTCCTTGTCGCGGCGGTGGCGTCGATCGCGTTGTTCGCGAACCAGACGTTGTACGTCGGCCCGGTGCCGGCGGCGGCGCCGGCGGTAGGTGATGTGACCTGCTTCGTCGGGTTCGCGCTGGCCGCCGGACTGTACGCGCTGCTGGGACGCCGCTGGGTGCGCAGCTGAGCACTCACCAGCGGTCCCAGTGCAGGACCTCGGCGCGGTCGATGCGCGCGGCCGGGCGGAACGTGGTGCCGACGGTGAACGCGAGCGGCACGAGGGCGGCCAGACCTCGCCGGGGAGCGTCCTATTTCCCCCGGCCCGCAACGGTACGTCTCGACATCGCGCTGTGCCGCGTCTCCGCGTCGGTGGCCAGGGCGGCGGAGAGGGCCGCGGCCGAGCAGGGCCTTGCGGTCGGCCAGCACCTGGTGCTGAAGATGCTCGCGGCGGTGGGGCCGTGCTCGCAGCAGCTGCTGAGCGAGGAGCTGCGGATCGACCGCAGTGTGATGGACGGGCTCGCGGACGACCTGGGGAAGGCCGGCTATGTGCGGCGGGAACGGGATTCCCGGGACCGCCGGGCGTACGCGGTCACGATCACCGCCACCGGCCGGCGGGCGCTGGACGACGCCGAGGAGGCGACGCCCGGTTTCCTGGATCGCACCTTCGCGGCCCTGTCCGCCAGGGAACGCGATCAGCTGACGGCACTGCTGGGCAAGCTCCTGACCGAGGACTGAGCACCGAGACCGTGGCCGGGCTGTCTCGAGTGCGGCACGCCGGATCCCCAGTGTGCCCGGGTGCGCTCGGATCAGGCGGCCCGCCCACCGGGCTCGGTCCGCCAACGCGGTCCAAGCCACCCAGGAGGGGCCGCTTCCGATCGCGGCGGACCTCGGCCGCGCTAGGTTCTGTTTCATAAGCGGCGGAGCCGCTTGCGGTGGGCGAGCAACCCGCACTCTGCTGCCGAATTCTGAGGTGGTTTCTGGCGAGGACAGCGCCGACGTGGTGTATTGGCATACATCAGGAGGCGATCCCACAGCCAGGGGCCGCCTCAGGTTCCGCCACCCGCACCGCCACGCAAACCACTTTCCCAACACTCCCTAGGCCACGTGGCCGACGGCGGGGGCGAGTGCCGCTCGTCCGGCGTCGGTCAGGACGGCGGGCACCAGGCGGTCCCCGTCCCCGTCCGGGCGGATGTAGCCCCCGTGGGCGAGCGCGTGCGCGGCCATCTGGTCACAGCACGGGACGCCGTCGATGAAGAGGTCCGGCTCGCAGCTCGCCGACATCACAGCGCGGCCCTGGGCCACGGCTCGCAACATCGCCACCGCTCGATGGGACAGCTCGTCACCTGTACCGGACACCGGGATCTACCCCCTCGGGTCGTTCACCTGCCGCTACCCCAGTTATCGCACATTGCTCCATTAGCGTTAACGATCGATGGGACGACACGCCGTCAGTTCCCCACCGAGGTGACCTCCGGCTCGGGCAGAGCGGGTCCAAGGACCCGGGCCCACTGACGGATGATCCGGCGCCGCCGGGCGGTGTCGTCGGCCAGGAGGTTCGCCAGACCGAGCCCGCGGGCCAGGTCGAGCGTCGACTGGACGAGTTCGCGCACCCCCGGCCGGGTCTCGTCGACCCCGAGCAGGTCCACGGCCAGCCGGTGCGCCTCGCGCCCGACCTTGGCCTGCAACGGGACCAGCACGGTGCGCAGCGACTCGTCGCTGGACGCCGCGACCCACAGGTGCAGCGCGGCGCGGAACATCGGACCGGTGTAGAGGTTGAGCAGCAGGTCGACGACCGGCTCGATCCGCGACCGACCGGGCGGGAGCCCGTCGGCGCCGCGGCGCATCTCCTCGATCTGCACCTCGCCGACGTACTCGACGGCGGCGGTCACCAGATCCTCCCGCGTCGCGAAGTGGTGCTGGGCCGCGCCGCGCGAAACCCCAGCGCGCTGCGCGATCAGTGCGACCGTGGTGCCGGCCCACCCGACCTCACCGATGCAGTCCACGGCCGCCTCGATGAGCTTGCGGCGCGTGGTCCGGCTGCGCTCCTGGCGAGGCTCCGGCACGGGTCTTTCCTTCCTCAGTACGACTTGGGGAGGCCGAGGGAATGCTGGGCGACGAAGTTGAGCACCATCTCCCGGCTGACCGGCGCGATCCGGCCGACTCGCACGGCGCCGAGCAGCGCACCCAGCCCGTACTCCGACGCCATGCCGTTGCCGCCGTGCGTCTGGATCGCCTGGTCGACCGCCTTGATCGCGACCTCGGCGCCGGCGTACTTGGCCATGTTCGCGGCCTCACCGGCGCCGAAGTCGTCACCCGAGTCGTAGAGGGCCGCGGCCTTCTGCGTCATCAGCTTGGCCAGTTCGAGCTCGATCTTGACCTGCGCCAGCGGGTGCGCGAGGCCCTGGTGGGTGCCGATCGGCGCGCCCCACACGGTCCGCTCCTTCGCGTAGGCCACGCCCTTGCCCAACGCATAGCGGGCGATGCCGACGGAGAACGACGCGCCCATGATCCGCTCCGGGTTCAGCCCGGCGAACAGCTGTGCCAGCGCCGCGTCCTCGGATCCGACGAGCGCCTCCGCCGGCAGCCGGACGTCGTCGAGGAACAGGCCGAACTGCTTATCGGCCGAGACCAGGTCCATCTCGATCTGCCGGTACTCGAACCCGGGCGTGTCCGTGGGCACGACGAACAGCGCCGGCTTGAGCTTGCCGGTCTTCGCGTCCTCGGTGCGCCCGACCACGAGCACGGCGTCGGCCTCGTCCACACCGGAGATGAAGACCTTGCGGCCGTTCAGGATCCAGTCCGCACCGTCGCGCCGGGCCGTCGTGGTGAGACGGTGCGAATTGGACCCCGCGTCGGGTTCGGTGATCGCGAAGGCCATCCGCACCTCGCCGGTGGCGAACCGGGGCAGCCACGACTGCTTCTGCTCGTCGGTGCCGTACCGGGCGATGACCGTGGCGCAGATCGCGGGCGAGACCACCATCAGCAGCATCGGCGTGCCGGCCGCGCAGAACTCCTCGCACACCGCGGCCAGGTCGCCGATCCCGGCCCCGCCGCCGCCGTACTCCTCCGGGACGGCCACGCCGAGGTAGCCCAGCCGTCCGGCCTCGTTCCACAGGTCGCTGGTGTGGCCGCCGCTGCGCGCGACCCGCACGTAGTACTCGTGCCCGTACCCACGGGCCAGATCGCCGACCGCCTTGCGCAGCGCGGTCCGCTCTTGCGACTCGACGAAATTCATCATTGCTCCTGGGGAGTCACGACGGCGAGGACGGCGCCCGGCACGACCTGCTCGCCCACCGGCACGGGGAGTTCGGTGACCACGCCGCCGGCGGGTGCGATGATCCGGTGTTCCATCTTCATGGCTTCCAGCCACAGCAGGGGGTCGCCCACGGCGACCGTGTCCCCCACTCCGACGGCGATCCGCAGCACGGTGCCCGGCATCGGCGCGACCAGTGACCCCACGGCGAGCGCGGCTGTGGGGTCGGTGAACCGCGGGACCGGCACCAGGTCGATCGCGCCCAGGACGGAGTCCACGCACACCAGCCCGGGATACCGGCCGATCGCGAACACCCGCCGGACGCCGTCCACGTCGAGCACCACACGGTCCACAGTGGACTCGAGCACCTCCGCACCGTCCACCTGGTACCCCGCGCGGTAGGTGACCTCGACCTCGGTGTCCCCGGCCAGATAGCGCTTTCGCAACGGCGCGGAGGGCACGTTACGCCACCCGGCCGGCAGCCGGCCGAGCGTCGTGGTCCCGGCCCGGTTGGCGGCGGCGTCCGCGAGCGCCGCGGCGGTCGCGGACAGCCGGACGGCCGCCCCGTCCGCGGCGGGGCGGGACAATGTCTGCAGGCCGTGCCGGTCCAGGAAGGCGGTGTCGGTCCGGCCGGCCAGGAACTCTTCGTGCCGGAGCACGTTCACCAGCAGATCCCGGTTCGTGCGCAGACCGTGGATCCGCGCCGCCGCCATCGCGCGGGCGAGCCGCCGGGCCGCCTCCGCCCGGGCCGGCGCCCAGGCGATGACCTTGGCGAGCATCGGGTCGTAGTGCACCCCGACCACCGAGCCGTCCACCACGCCCGCGTCCAGCCGCAGCCCGGCCTCGCCGCCGGTCGCGAACTCGGTGTCCACTCCGGGGATGTCGAACCGGTGCAGCGTCCCGCTCTGCGGCTGCCACCCGGCGGCGGGATCTTCGGCGTAGAGCCGGACCTCGATCGCGTGGCCGCGCGTCGCGGGCGGTCCGGCCGGCAGCCGCTCCCCCTCCGCGATCCGGATCTGCAGCGCGACCAGATCCAGGCCGGTGACGCATTCGGTCACCGGGTGCTCGACCTGCAGCCGCGTGTTCATCTCCAGGAAGGAGAAATCTGCCGTCCGCTGCCCGGGCGCGGGTGTCCCGCAGGGCACTGCGAGAAACTCCACGGTGCCGGCGCCGACGTAGTCGATCGCCTTCGCCGCCTTGCGCGCGGCGTCGAACAACTCGGCCCGCATCGCATCGTCGACCAGTGGCGAGGGCGCCTCCTCGACGACCTTCTGGTGCCGTCGCTGGATCGAGCACTCCCGCTCGCCCAGCGCCCAGACCGTGCCGTGCGCGTCGGCGAGCACCTGCACCTCGATGTGCCGCCCGGCCTCCAGGTACCGCTCGCAGAACACGGTCGGGTCCCCGAACGCCGAGACCGCCTCGGCGCGGGCGCTCGCCAGCGCTTCCGCCAGGTCACCGAGCTTCCGCACGATCCGCATGCCGCGGCCGCCGCCGCCTGCGGATGCCTTGACCAGCACCGGGAGATCGGCCTCGGTGACCGCCGCGGGGTCCAGTTCGGACAGCACCGGAACACCGGCCGCGTCCATCAGCCGTTTGGACTCCACTTTGGACCCCATGACCTGGATCGCCGCGGGGGGCGGGCCGATCCAGGTCAGGCCGGCGTCGATCACCGCGCGGGCGAAGGTGGCGTTTTCGGACAGGAACCCGTATCCGGGGTGGACAGCGTCCGCACCCGCCGCGCGCGCCGCCGCGACCAGCAGGTCCGCGCGCAGGTAGGTCTCGGACGGGGTGTTACCGGGCAGCCGGACCGCCGCGTCGGCCTCCGTGACGTGCGGGGAGTCCGCGTCGGCATCGGAAAAGACCGCGGTGCGGGCGATGCCGAGCGCCGAGCAGGTGCGGAACACGCGGCGCGCGATCTCACCGCGGTTGGCGACCAGAATGTTGTTGATCATGTCACTCACATCCGGAAGACGCCGAAGCCGTCGGCGCCCCTGATCGGTCCGCTGTGGATCGCGGACAGGCACAGCCCGAGCACGGTGCGGGTGTCGCGCGGGTCGATGATGCCGTCGTCGTAGAGCATGCCGGACAGGAACATGGGCAGCGACTCCGCCTCGATCTGCTGCTCGACCATCGCCCGCATCGCGGCGTCGGCGTCCTCGTCGTAGGGCTGGCCGCGCCCGGCGGCCGCCTGCCGCGCCACGATCGACAGCACGCCGGCCAGCTGCGCCGGGCCCATCACGGCGGACTTGGCGCTGGGCCAGGCGAACAGGAACCGCGGCCCGTACGCGCGCCCGCACATGCCGTAGTGACCGGCGCCGTAGGAAGCCCCCATGAGCACCGACAGGTGCGGCACCTTCGAGTTGGACACCGCGTTGATCATCATCGCGCCGTGCTTGATGATGCCCCCCTGCTCGTACTCCTTGCCGACCATGTAACCGGTGGTGTTGTGCAGGAACAACAGCGGCGTGTCGGACTGGTTGGCCAGCTGGATGAACTGGGTGGCCTTCTGCGACTCCTCGCTGAACAGCACGCCCTGGGCGTTGGCGAGGATCCCGATCGGGTAGCCGTGCAGGTCCGCCCAGCCGGTGACCAGGCTGGTCCCGTACAGCGGCTTGAACTCGTCGAAGTCGGAGCCGTCGACGATCCGGGCGATCACCTCGCGCGGATCGAACGGCATCCGCAGGTCCTCCGGCACGATGCCGAGCATGGCCTGCGCGTCGGCGAGCGGCTCGGCGTAGTCCGGTTTCGGGGAGGGCCCCTGCTTGTGCCAGTTGAGCCGCTTGATGATGCTCCGGCCGATGCGGATCGCGTCCTGCTCGTCGTGGGCGAGGTAGTCGGCAAGGCCCGAGGTGCGGGCATGCATCTCCGCGCCGCCCAGCGACTCGTCGTCGGACTCCTCGCCGGTGGCCATCTTGACCAGCGGCGGGCCGCCCAGGAACACCTTCGCGCGCCCGGCGACCATCACCACGTAGTCCGACATCCCGGGCAGGTAGGCGCCACCGGCGGTGGAGTTGCCGAACACCAGGGCGACGGTCGGGATCCGGGCCGCGGACGAGGTCGTCAGGTTGCGGAACGTGCGCCCGCCCGGGATGAAGATCTCCTTCTGGGTGGGCAGGTCCGCCCCGCCGGACTCGACCAGGTTGATCGTCGGCAGCCGGTTCTCCGCAGCGATCTCGGCCGCCCGCAGTCCCTTCTTCAGGCTGGACGGGTTGCTCGCGCCACCCTTCACGGTTGGATCGTTGGCGATGATCATGCATTCGACGCCCTCGACGATACCGATACCGGTGACCACGCTCCCGCCGACGTGGTAGCCCGTACCCCACGCGGCCAGGGGCGACAGTTCCAGGAACGGCGAGTCCTCGTCGATCAGCAGCTCGATTCGCTCGCGCGCGAGGAGCTTGCCGCGCTTGCGGTGGCGCGCCACGTACTTCTCGCCGCCGCCCGCGATCGCCTTCGCGTGCTCGGCCGCCAGCTCGGCGAGCTTGGCCGCCATCGCCTCCCGGTTGGCCGCGAACTCCGGGCTCTGGGTGTCCACCACGGACCGGATCACGCTCAAGCCGTGTACCCCAATCTCTTCGCCGCGAGACCCGCCAGGATCTCGTTGGTGCCGCCGCCGATGCCGAGGATGCGGACATCGCGGTAGTGCCGTTCCACTTCGGACTCACGCAGGTAGCCCAGTCCGCCGTGCAGCTGAACCGCCTCGCCCGCCACCCACTCCGCCGTCTCGGCCGCGGTGTTCTTCGCGAAGCAGGCCTCCGCGACGACCTCTTCGCCGGCAACGAACCGCTGTGCGACGTGTCGCGTGTAGACCCGGGCCAGGTCGATCCGCCGGGCCATCTCGACGAGCTTGTGCTGCACCAGCTGGCGGGAGATCAGCGGGCGGCCGAATGTCTCGCGCAGCCGGCACCACTGCAGGGTCAGGTCCAGCGCCCGCTGCGCGGTGGCGTAACCCTGCACGGCGAGGGAGAGACGCTCGGTGACGAAATGGGTGGCGATCTGGGCGAAGCCGGTGTCCTCCGCCCCGACCAGGTTCGCCGCCGGTATGCGGGCGTCGGCGAAGGACAGCTCCGCGGTGTCCGAGCAGTGCCAGCCCATCTTCTCGAGCTTGCGGCCGACCGTGAAGCCCGGCGTACCCCGTTCGATCACGAGCAGCGAGACCCCGTGCGCGCCCGGGCCGCCGGTGCGCACCGCCGTGGTCACGAAGTCGGCGCGGGCGCCGGAGGTGATGAACGTCTTGGCACCGTTGACGACGTAGTGGTCCCCCTCGCGGCGGGCCGTGGTCCGGATACCGGCGACGTCGGAGCCGCCGTCGGGCTCGGTGATCGCGAGCGCACCGATGAGGCGCCCCTCGATCGCCGGCCGCACCCAGCGGTCGATCTGCTCCGGATCCCCGGCGGTGAGGAGGTGCGGCAGCGCGATGCCACCGATGAACAGCGACGCGATCAGCCCGCCGGACCCACCGGCGTGGAGGATCTCCTCGGTGACCGTGACCACGTCGAGGAGGTCACCGCCACCACCGCCCACGCTCTCCGGGAAGGCCACTCCGAGCAGACCGATCGTGCCCGCCCTGCGATGCAGGTCGCGCGGCAGCTCACCGGCGCGCTCCCACTCGTCCAGATGCGGCAGCACCTCGGCCTCGACGAACCGGCGCACGGTCTCGCGCAGCGCGGTCCGCTCCGGGGTGGTGAACGGGTCGGTCACAACAGCGCCTCCGGGACATCGGCGTGCCGGGAGCGCAGCCATTCGCCGAGCGCCTTGGCCTGCGGGTCGAACCGGGCCTGCGCCGCGACGCCCTGCCCGAGCAGGCCTTCCACGACGAAGTTCAGCGCGCGCAGGTTCGGCAGTGCGTGCCGCCGGACGGTGAGGTTCGCGGTCTCCGGGAGCAGCCGCCGGAACTCCTCGACGGTCAGGTAGTGACTCAGCCACCACCACGCCTCATCGGTCCGCACCCACACGCCCAGGTTCGCGTCGCCGCCCTTGTCACCGCTGCGGGCGCCGATGACCCTGCCGAGCGGCACCCGCCGGGTCACCCAGTCGCACTTTTTCGACAATGTGCCACTCGTGGCCGTCGCACATTGTCGAAAAAGTGCCGCCTCTGGCGCCGGGTCCGGCAGTTCCGGCTCGTCTACTTCGGACAGTGTGAGCGTATCGGTGGCGGGCGCGATGTCCACCCGGGAACCATCGGGCAGGACCGCCACGTGCGAGACGGCGGTGGCGTCCACATAGGCCGCCGTGTAGACGCCGTAGGGCGAGGCGTCCGACGGCGGCGCGGTGACGTGGAATCCCGGGTAGCTGGCCAGGGCCAGTTCGATCGCCGCCCCGCTGAACGAGCGCCCGGCGACCGACGGGTCGGTGTCCTTGACCGCGCAGTGCAGCAACGCGCTGGCGCGCTGCTCGGTGTCGGCGTCCTCGTGATCGACGCGGGCCAGGGTCCAGCGGACCTCGGCGGGCGACCGGTCCTTGAGCGCGCGCTCCATCTGGTCGCGGACCAGTGCCGCCTTGGCCTCGATGTCGAGCCCGGTCAGCACGAAGGTGGTCTCGTTGCGGAACCCGCCGAGGGTGTTGAGGCAGACCTTGAGCGTCGGCGGTGGCGGCTCGCCCCGGGTGCCGGAGATCCGCACGCGGTCCGGGCCGTCCTCGGTCAGGGTCACCGTGTCGAACCGGGCGGTGACGTCCGGCCCGGCGTACCGCGGGCCGGCGATCTCGTAGAGCAGCTGCGCGGTTACGGTGCCGATGGTCACCGCTCCCCCGGTGCCCGGATGCTTGGTGATCACGCTGGACCCGTCGGCGGCGATCTCCGCGATGGGGAAGCCCGGCGTGCCGGTGTCCTGCTCGGTGAAGAACGCGTAGTTGCCGCCGGTGGCCTGGGCGCCGCATTCGATGACGTGCCCGGCGGCGACCGCGCCGGCGAGGGCGTCGTAGTCGTCGCGAGCCCACCCGAAGTGGGCGGCGGCCGGGCCGACCACGAGCGAGGCGTCGGTGACCCGCCCGGTGACGACCACGTCCGCACCGCGTTCCAGGCAGGCGGCGATGCCCCAGGCGCCGAGATAGGCGTTGGCGGTCAACGGCTTTCCGAGTCCCAGCTCGTCCACACGGGACATCAGATCGTCGCCCTCGACGTGGGCGACGGCGATGTCCTGCCCCAGCCGCTGTGCCAGCTCGCGGATCGCGTCCGCCAGCCCGGCCGGGTTGAGCCCGCCCGCGTTGGTGACGATCTTGACCCCGTTCTCCTTCGCCAGCCCGAGGTTCTCCTCCAGCTGACGCAGGAACGTCTTCGCGTAGCCGCGGGTGGCGTCCTTGAGCCGGTCGCGGCCGAGGATCAGCATGGTCAGCTCAGCCAGGTAGTCCCCGGTGAGGACGTCCAGCGGCCCGCCGGTGAGCATCTCGCGCACGGCGGAGAACCGGTCGCCGTAGAACCCCGACGCGTTGCCGACGCGCAGGACGCCGCTCATCCGAACTGCCCCGCCTTCCGCCCGGCACCGGGAGGCCCGGCGTAGGCCTGGGCGACTTCGAGCCACCGCACGGCATCCGGCCCCGCGGCCACCACGTCGGTGTCCGCCGGATGCCGCCGCTTCGTGACGAGCAGGCAGAAGCCGAGCGCGGAACCGGTCACCCGCTGCGCCGCGTCCGCCGGTCCGAACGTCCACAGTTCACCGTCCACACCGGACAGCTCGACGCGGAACTCCTCCGGTGGCGCGGCGAGTCCGTGCACCGCGAACGCGAAGTCGCGCGTCCGCACGCCGAAGCGGGCGATCGGCCGGAGCCGCCGGGACGGCTCACGGCGCAGGCCGAGTGCGTCGTAGACGTCCTGCGCGTGCGCCCAGGTTTCCATCAGGCGTGCGGTCGCCATCGATGCCGCGCTCATCGGCGGCCCATACCAGGGCAGCTTCTGGCCCTCCGGCACCCGCGCCAGCTCGTCCGCCAGCTGCTCGCGGCCGGAGCGCCACAGCGCGAGCACGTCCTCGCGCGGCTTCTCGGCCAGCTCCCGCGCCCCCTGGTCGACGAAGTCCTCCCCCGCCGTGAGGGCGCGGCGCACCTCGGCGGGGAACTCATCGGGGGTGCGCACCGCGATCAGCGCCTTGGCGTCGGTCCACGCCAGGTGCGCGATCTGGTGCGCGATCGTCCAGCCCGCCGCCGGCGTCGGGATCGACCACTCAGCCTCGCTCACCAGGTCGTCCAGCTCCCGGCTCTCGTCGGCCAGGTCACCCAGGATCGGTCCGGGGTCCGCCACGCCATCCGCCTCCTCGCGCACGCTCGTCCCGAGCGTGACACCGCCGAGCAGAAAAATCAAGCACGCTTGATTGTTTTACCCCGCACCGAGGTGGCACATTGTCGAAAATGTGCGACGTTAGTAGCCGACACGCCCGCCTGTCGGAGGCGATGGACCTGCGCAAGGAGAAGTACTTCTTCGAGACGCGGGTGACCGAGTACCAGACCGGCGGATCACTCGCCTGGGACTGATCCCCCAAACGCACCCGCGCCCCCGGTCCGGACAGGGACCGGGGGCGCGGGGTGCCCGCCGCTACGCCAGCGCCGGGATCACCTCACGTTCGAACAACTCCACACCGGCGCGGTCGTAGGCCGAGTCGGGGAAGTAGTGGAGCGCGTATCCCATGCCCAGCTTCTGGCTCGCGACGAGCTTCTCGCATACCTGCTCGGGCGTGCCGACGAGGCCCTGCGGCCCGTCGAACGGGGCGAGCGCCCGTGCGGTGTTCGCCTCGCCGAGCACCGGAAGCAGCCGGGCCTCGTGCGCACGCCGGCGCTCCGCCGCCTCTGCCTCGGTCGCACCGAGAATGGTGTGGAACTCCGACGAGCGCGTGATCGCGCCGAAGTCGGTGCCGAGGTCCTCGCAGTGCCCGCGCAGGATCTCGCTCTTGTGGGCGAAGGTCTCCGGGTCGCCGGGGAAGTTCGTGTACTGGGCGTACCGCGCCGCGATCCGCAGGGTCACCTTCTCGCCGCCGCCGGCCACCCAGATCGGGATGCCGCCCGCCTGGCGGGGCAGCGGCCGCACGATGGCGCCGTCCACCTGGTAGTGTTTCCCGTCGAGCGTCGCGGTGCCGGTGGTCCAGGCCTGGTGCATGATCTCGACGCCTTCGCGCAGCCGCGCCAGACGCTCCCCGGCCCGCGGGAACCCGTATCCGTACGCCCGCCACTCGTGCTCGTACCACCCGGCCCCGATGCCGAACTCGACCCGCCCGCCGGACACGTGGTCGACCGTCGCGGCGACCTTGGCGAGGTAGGCCGGGTTCCGGTAGCTCATGCAGGTGCACATCTGACCGAGGCGGATGCGGTCGGTGGAGGCGGCGAACGCGGCCATCAGGGTCCACGCCTCGTGCGTGGGCTCGTCGGACGGTACCGGAATCGTATGAAAGTGGTCATAGACCCAGAGCGACTCCCACGGACCGGCGTCGGCCGCGCGAGCGAGATCGCGCATCACCGTCCACTGCTGAGCCGGATCGATGCCGACGAGGTCGTGCCGCCAACCCTGGGGAATGAAAAGTCCAAAGCGCATGGACGGTAGCCTACGCTCCCGGACCGGTCCCCGTCCCGGGATATTCGCGATCCACAATGGACATCAGCGCCCGCGCGCCCGCAGTACCGCCAGCGCCTTGTCCGCGTGCACGGCCATCCGCAGTTCGCTCTTGATCACTTCCAGCACGCGCCGGTCGGTGTCGATCACAAACGTCTGGCGCTTGGTCAGGAGCGGGCCGAACGAGCGCCGCACGCCGAACTCCTTCGCGACCGCCCCCTCGGCGTCCGACAGCAACGGATAGTCGAACCCGTGCCGGGCCGAGAACTCCTGCTGCCGCGCCACCGGGTCCGGGCTGATCCCCACCCGTTGCGCACCGACCTCCGCGAACTCCTTTGCCAGGTCCCGGAAGTGACAGCTCTCGGCCGTGCAGCCGGGCGTCATCGCGGCCGGGTAGAAGAACAGCACTACCGGTCCCGATGTCAGGAACTCCGACAGCGAGCGGGTCTCGCCCCGTTCGTCCGGCAGGGTGAAGTCCGGGGCCAGTTCGCCCGTCCTCATCCGGTCACCGTCGCGTCGGAGTGCTGCTCGATGAGCTGGTCGACCTCGTCGCCGGTCGCCGTCTCGGCCACGAACGCGCCGCGGCCCGCGAGTACGCCATGCCGCCGGAGCCGCTCGGCCTGCGCGTGGCTGCGCACGCCTTCCGCGCCGATCCGCAGCTTCAGCTCACGCGCCCGCGTGATCAGCTGGTCCAAGTGCCGCGCCGCGCTGTCCGGCTCGCCCTCGGCAAGCGCGTCCACGACCGGCCCGGACAGGATCACGTGCTGCACCGACAGCTGATGGCGCGGGATCAGTTCGAGATCGGCCGAACCCTGCACGGTCAGCACCAGCTTGGCACCGAGATCGGCCAGGACGGTGAGCGAGTCGAGCACCTCGCCCCGCGGGTCCAGGAGCGACGAGCTGTCCGTGCACAACCGCAGCGCCTTCGCCGGCAGCTCGTTGCGGTCCAGCTCCGCCTTGACCATCGCCACCAGGTCGGGCTCGATCGCCAGCCGGTTCGGCAGGCGGATGCACACGTCCGGCGCCGCGTCACCGTAGCGACCGCGCCACCGGGCGGTCGCCCGCAGCGACTCGGTCAGCAGCCACTTGCCGAGCGGGATCGTCATGCCGGTCGTCTCGGCCAGCGGGAAGAACTGCTCGGCGGGCAGCTCCCCCAGCGCCGGGTGGTGCCAGCGCAGTCCGGCGTTGACCGCCGCGATCTCGTCCGGCTTGGCCAGCTTGACGGTGGGCTGGTAGATCAGTTCGAACTGGCCGTTCTCCAGCGCGCCCGCGATCTCCGCGCCGAGGCGGTAGCGGGCCCGGTCGCGGGCGTCGAGCTCCGGGTCGAACAGCATCCACTGCGCCTTGCCGGCCTCCTTGGCCCGGTGCAGCGCGATCTCCGCGGCGCGCCGGATGTCCTCGACGCTTCCGTCCCGGGCCTCCCGCACGACGATGCCGGCGCTCGCGCTCACACCGACGCCGTGCTCACCGAGGTAGATCGGCTCGGCCAGGTCCTCCAGCGCACTCTCGACGAGGGCGATGACCTTGGCCGGGGTGAGCTCACCACGCAGCAGGACCGCGAACCCGTCCCCGGACAGCCGCGCCACCAGTGCGTCGGTGAAGGCTTCGTTGAGCTTCTTGGCCACCCCGCGCAGCACCGCGTCGCCGACCCCGGGCCCGAGGCCGTCGTTGATCACCTTGAACCCGTCGAGGTCCAGGTAGATCAGCCCGACCTGGCCGCGTGCGGACGGGTTCACCGCCGCCTCGAGCAGCGTGTGGAAGCGGGAGGCGTTGGACAGGCCGGTGAGCGAGTCGTGGATGCTCTGGTGCCGCAGGGTTTCCTGCAGCGTGTGGACCTCGTTCGCGTCGGCCGCCATCAGCACCGGGAACCGCGTGCCGGGCCGGTCGCCGGGCAGGTGGGTGAGGACGATGTCGGCCCAGACGCCGGCGTCGTCGGCGTGGGCGAGCCGGATCCGGTCCGCGAAGTCCTCGATTTCGGTCTCGGCGAGCTCCGTCAGGCCCGCGGCGAGCTTCCCGCGGTCGCGGTCGTCGAAGCCCAGTTCGGTGAGCCGGCGTCCCCGGAGCCGCTCCGGCTTCTGCCCGAGGAACTTGCCGAGCTCCTTGTTGACCTCGACGAGGGTGCCGTCCGGGTCCGCCATCGCGATGCCGACCGGCGCCGTGTTGTACAGCGTGGTGAACCGGCGGATGGCCGCGTCCTTGGCGGACTCGGCCCCGGCGAGCGCGCTGCGGGCGAAGTCGGTCAGGAGCCGCTCGAGCTCGTCCGGGGGAAGTGCTACTCCGTCAGTGTCAGCCAGCCGCGCGGCCCACTGCCGGGTCAGGTCCGCCAATCCTGGTGCGGGACCAGGTTCCGACACGCTCCACCTCTTCCGGAGAACGACAACGGCCAGGTCAGCTCGGGTCCGGGAGCCGACAAGCCAACCCCAGGCCGGATCCGGCCCGGAGTCCTGCCACGCCATCACGCCCGGACAGACTTGTCTACCGGCCGAACGTGTGATGATCAGTGTAGATGCCGTCACTGCTCGTGATTTTTCCGGGCACCGCGTCCAGACGCGGTCAGCTGATCAGCCGCGCCCAAAACGGTCATTCACCGCGACCGAGGCAACTCCGAGTGGGCGCGCCCGCAGCTGCCACACCGCCACCCGCCCGGTGGCAGCCGTGCCGCCCGGAAGCTGGGTCGGGCGCTCCTCCAGGCGCCTGAAACCGAGCCGGGCGGGGACGGCTCCACTGCGGTGGTTGGCGATGTCATGGACGATCTCCACGCGGTTGGCACCGACGCGGAACGCCTCGGTCGTCAGCACGCGCGCGGCCCGCGTGGCCCAGCCCTGCCCGGTGCACGTCTTCGCCAGCCAGTAGCCGATCTCCAGGCCCCCGCGTCCAATGCGCGCCATCAGCCCGCAGCTGCCGGCGAGGGCGCCGTCGGGAGCGACGATCGCATAGTCGAACGTGTCGGCGGCGAGCCAGCTCTCCCGGGTGAGCGTGAGGAAGTCCCGCGCGTTGCGCTCGGAGTAGCCACCCACGGCCCACGGCATCCACGGCGCGAGGTGGTCGAGGGAGTCGTTGACGAGGCGGTGCAGGCCCCCGGCGTCACCGGCGCGCCACCGGCGCAGCAGGATCACGCCGTCCGACAGGCTCTCCGCAGGGATCTGCATCCCCCGATCATCCCCGCGCCGGCCTTCGCCCGCACGAGGGTTTTCCGGTATGCACTAAGGATGCTGGAGTTCTTCCGGGCGATCCTGGACGCCGTACTGGCGATCACGCCGAAAGCACTGGCCGCACGCAAGGACGCCAAGCTCAACGCTCTCGGCGCGGAGCTGTTCGTGCTGTACCTGCGTGCGCACCGCATCGCCGACAACGGCGACTACCTCGTGGCCCTCCTCTCGCGGACCGTCACGTTGTCCGACGAGGACCTCCGCGACCCCGGTGTGCGTTCGTCGTGGGTCCGGCGCCTGCGCGCCGCCGTGGACGGCCAGCGCGCCGATTTCGAGGGCCTGAACTCGGAGCTCGCCCGGATCGGAGGCTGTCTCGCCGTTCTCGACCCGGCAGCGTACGGCGGGTTGAAGAGCGGGCTGTGGAGCAAGCACAGCCGGATCGACGAGCTCCGGGGCATCCTCTCCCGGCAGGCGCTGCCCGGCCCGCGCGGCCTCGGCGTCTACCCGGGGGCCGACCCGCTCACCGCGCTGGAGGAGCTGATGGCGCCCGGGGGTTCAGCCGACTCGTTGGACCTGCGCGAACCGCTGGACCGCAGAACGCGGGCCAAGATCCGCCGGTACCTCGACCGGCACCAGCCGCAAGCGGAACTCGCCGAGATCCGGGCACACCTGGAGGCCCTGCACGCGGCGCTGGAGCGGACGTTCACGCTGAGTGACATCCTGGTGAGCCTCGCGGCGGGCGGCAAGGCCGACCCCGGCGGTTTCCTGCGCTCCCGGTGACGATGCGGTCGAGGCTGTGCGGGTCATCGGCCGGCCAGCCACGCCAGCAAGCGGCCTCGCGACCAGCAGCGGCCGACGGCCTCGGCGCGCAGAGCCGACCCGTCGAACACCGCCACACCGATGATGCTGTGGCCGGAGGCGTGGCGATCACCCAGGGTGGGTATCGCCGGCGCGACTCCGACCCCTTCCGCCGACACCCACGCCACCGCGCGGCCGGCCGCCGCTTCGTCGAGCCGGTGCAGGAACCGCACGCGGCCCTCGAGCGGGAATCGCGACAGCGCCCACGTCGTGGTGACGACAGGCAGGGCGTCCGCGGGCACCCGGGCGAGGGCTTCGGGCAGCACCTCGACGACGTCGCCGCGCAGCAGCAACGGAGGGGCCGTCGCGGCCAGCGCGATCTCCGCGTCGAGCCTCGCGATCCGCTCCGGCTGGTCCGGCCACACGCAGGCGCGCAACCATCGCGCCTCATCCGGGTCGGTCACGTCGACCGGATCGACGTCGACGCCGACCCGGGCGACGATCTCGGGCATGGCACGCGAGGGAATGGGCCGGTCTCCCACGACCGAACACGACAACCGTACGGGAGATGACGGGTCGCCGAGCGATTGCCCATTGCTGTACGCGATGCCCACGCGATCGACAGTGAGATTGAGGCCGGCCGAACAGCCGACGTCGATCAGCCCGATCGCGTTCGCCCCGGCCCGGCGCGCCGCTTCGGCAATGGCCGGATACAGCACGGCGCCGTGTCCGGTCTCGTTCGCGCGCACCGGCCGGCGCGCGGCACGGTCCACGACGGAGTCGGTCATGCGGACGAGTGTGCCGATCGCCGCACGCGCCGCGGCGTCGGCGTCCCCGGCCGCGTAGGCCGCGCCCAGCGCCGGGGCGCGGCCGGCAAGAGCGAGGTCGTGCAGCGCGGCGAAGATCACCGTGGGATGCCGCTTGCGCGCCGGCGCCGCCTCGATGGCACGCAGCGCCTCACCGGACTCGCTCACGGCGACGGCGACACGCTCGTACAGCGGCGACGTCCCGGCGGCCCCGACCTCGCCGAAGCGCCGGTACACCTGAGCGAGCGTGCGGTCGGTCCTGGGCATCCCGGCGGACAGACCTAGGACATGATCGCGCTGTCCGGCACCGTGGTGTCGTTGCGCAACGCGTCGAACAGCTGGCGGGACTTCGTCCGGTCCCAGTGTTCCGCGGAACCCGACGTGACGGGCACGGTCGTGGACAGCACGCCGTCCGAGGAGATTCCCCGCATCGCCCACGCCAGGCCCACCAGGTTCTGCAGGTGGTCACCCTCGTCCATGGTCAGCGCGTCGGGCGCGGCGCCCAGCAAGGGGAACACGTCGAACGGGTTGAGCAGCGTGCCGGGACTGGCGATCTGGCTGACCAGCGCGCCGATGAACTTGCGCTGGTTCTCCACGCGGTCGAGGTCCGAGCGCGGGGTCGCGTCACTGTGGCGCATGCGGACGAACCCGAGGGCGTGCGCGCCGTCGAGCTTCTGACACCCGGCCGGGATGGTGATGCCGGTGACGGTGTCGTGCATCTCCTTGTCGACGCACATGTCGACGCCGCCGATCGCGTCGACGATGTTGGCGAACCCGCCGAAGCCGATCTCGGCGTAGTGGTCGATGTGCAGCCCCGTGGCCTGTTCGACCGTCTTCACCAGCAACGGCGCGCCGCCGATGGAGAACGCGGCGTTGATCTTGTTGGTGCCGTGACCGGGGATGGCGACCTCGGAGTCGCGCGGCAGGCTCAGCAGTGTCGGCTTCGTGTCGTTGTCCGGCAGGTGGGCGACCATGATCGTGTCGGTGCGCTGTCCGCCACCCGCCGCCGCGACGTCCCCGGTGACCAGGCGTTGCTCGTCCTCGGGGGACAGACCCTCGCGGCTGTCCGAGCCGACGATGAGCCAGTTCGTGCCCGACGCCGCGGCGGGACGGCCGGAGTAGTCCTCGATCGCGGCGACCCGGTTGATCGAGAACTCGAGGTAGATCCACACGCCGGCGAGGAACAGCACGACCACGGTCAGCAGCGTGAGGAGGATCTTGCCCGGTCCGAACCGCCGGCGGCGCTTGCCCGGCGGGGGTGCCGACGGTGGAACATCGCCGCGGGAGGGCATCGCCCTGGTCGGCGGCGGCGTGCGGGGCGGAGGCGGGGCCTGCCGGTACCCGCCGTCCCGGCCGGGAAGCGGCATCATCCGCGCCGGCTGGTGCTGTCGTGGTCCGCGCGGGGGTACGCGCGGCGGATAACCGCCCTGGTTCGTCACGCCATCACCGTTCCCCGATCGACCGGCCCTAGGACGCCCCTAGTGAACCGCAAACCTCTCGATTCAGGACGCCGGGCACCCCGAACGGGTTGCGCCGGGCTACCCGGGCAGGCGAAGCCGCTGGTCGGGGCCCGCGGACCAGGCCGTGAGCGGCGCCACACCGGCCGCGTCCAGGGCGAACTCACGCACCAGCCGGTTCCACACACCCGGCCGGTACAGCATCGCGTGTCCCTCCGACATGACCTCGATCCGCACCACACGCTCCGCGACCGCCTGCGCACGCTCCGCGTAGGCGAAGGACTCCGCGGGCCGGGTGATGTGGTCATGGGTGCCGTGGGCGATCACCACCGTCTTGCCCGCCACCGGTTCGACCGGCTCACCGGAGGGCGTCCAGGGGGCCAGGGCCAGCACCGACCGCACCTGCGGGTCGTCGGCCACCCGCAGCGCGACCCGGCCGCCCATCGAGTGCCCGGCGAGCCACACCTGCACCCCCGGCCGCTCGGCACGGATCCGCCGCAGCGCCCACCGCGCGTCCGCCACCGGGTGCAGGTCGGGGTCGTTCCAGCCGCGGACGCGGTTGCGCAGCAGCCGCACCTCGACTCCGTGCGGGCCGCCCGCGCGCGCGATCGCGCGCGCCAGCGGGACCATCCGCAGGTAGGCCGCTCCCCACGGCCGGACCGCGGTCCGGCCGTTCTCGGCGCCGCCGTGCAGGACCAGCACCACCGCCCGCACCGGTCCGCGGGCCCGCCACGTCCTCAGCGCGGGATCACTCGTCATGTGAAGTGCCAACACCCCGCGCGGCGGGAATCTTCCGCCGCGCGGGTTACCTAGGGTCGAGAGGGTGATCAGCGATCTGGTGGCCGGCGCCCTCGAACAGGCCGGTGCCCGCAACTCCGGGGAGATCCGGCAAGTGGCCGCGCTGGTGCTGGCCGCGGTGCGGGACGACGCCCTCGTCTTCACCGCCGGGGCCGGGCACTCGCTCGCGTCGGTCGCCGAGACCTTCTACCGCGCGGGTGGCCTGGCCTGCGTGTACCCGCTGTACCACCCGGACCTGCTGCCGCTGCACAGCGCCGCCACCAGCACGGCGGCCGAGAGGCGGTCCGGCCTCGCGGCGGAGGTCCTGGCCGGGCGCGCGCCGGGCCCGGACGACGTCCTGGTCGTGTTCTCCAACTCGGGCGTCAACCCCTACCCGGTGGAGCTGGCGGAGGCCGCCCGCGCCGCCGGGGCGCCGGTGGTGGCCGTGACCTCGCGCGCATCGGTCGAGGCGGCGCCACGCCGCTCGCACAGCACACTGCCCGAGCAGGCCGACGTCGTGCTCGACACCGGCGTCCGGCCCGGCGACGCCGCCTTCCCCGCGGACGACCCGCGCACGGTCGCGCTGTCGTCGCTGCTCAACGTCTACCTCTGGAACGAGGTGCTGGCGCACGTCGTCGCCACCGCCGAGCGGGACGGCGTCGAGCTGCCGTTGTGGCGCAGCTCGAACGTCGAGGGGGGCGACGCCGCCAACACCGCCCTGCTCGCGCACTACGTGCCGCGTGTCCCGGCCCTCCGCTGAGCGGCACTTTGTCGAAAAAGTGCCGCCCGCTGCCGTGGCACTTTTTCGACAATGTGCGACTTATGCGGCGGCGGGTTCCTCGGCGAACTGGGTGTTGTAGAGGTCGGCGTAGCGGCCGGCCGCGGCGAGCAGCTCCTCGTGCGTACCGCGTTCGACGATGCGCCCCGCCTCGACCACCAGGATCTGGTCGGCCGCCCGCACCGTGGACAGCCGGTGCGCGATGACCAGCGCGGTCCGTCCCTCCAGGGCGTGCGAGAGGGCCTCGCTCACCGCCACCTCGGATTCGGAGTCCAGGTGCGCGGTCGCCTCGTCCAGCACGATCACCCGGGGCTGCGCCAGCAGCAGCCGCGCGATCGTCAGGCGCTGCCGTTCCCCGCCGGACAGCCGGTATCCGCGTTCCCCCACCACGGTGTCGAGCCCGTCGGGCAGGGCACGCACCATCTCCTCCAGCCGAGCCCGCTCCAGCGCGTCCCAGATCTCCTCGTCCGTGGCACCGGGCCGGGCGAACTCCAGGTTGGCCCGGATGGTGTCGTGGAACAGGTGCCCGTCCTGGGTGACCACTCCGACCGCGTCCCGGATCGAGGCGAAGCCGAGGTCGCGGACGTCCACTCCGGACAACCGGATGGCGCCGGCGTCGACGTCGTAAAGCCGTGGCAGCAGCGTCGCGATGGTCGACTTGCCCGCCCCCGACGACCCGACGAGCGCCACCATCTGCCCGGGCTCCGCGCGGAAGCTGATCCCGTGCAGCACCTCCTCACCGCCACGGGTGTCCAGTGTGGACACGTCTTCCAGCGACGCGAGCGAGTACCGGTCGGCGGCGGGGTAGGCGAACCGCACGTCCGCGTACTCCACCGACACCCCGCCGGCGGGCACGGCACGGGCGTCCGGCTTCTCGGTGATCATCGGGTCGAGGTCGAGCACCTCGAAGACGCGCTCGAACGACACCAGCGCGGTCATCACGTCCACGCGCACGTTGGCCAGCGCGGTCAGCGGGCTGTAGAGCCGGGTCAGCAGCAGCGCCAGCGCGACGACGGTGCCCGGCGCGAGCTGCCCGCGGATCGCCAGCCAGCCGCCCAGGCCGTAGACCAGGGCCTGCGCGAGCGCCGAGACCAGCGTCAGGCTGGTCATGAACCAGCGCGTGAGCATCGCGGTCCGCACGCCGATGTCCCGCACCCGCCCGGCGCGGGCGCCGAATTCCTCGGCCTCCCGCCGCGGCCGCCCGAACAACTTGACCAGTGTCGCGCCGGGTGCGGAGAACCGCTCGGTCATCTGGGCGGTCATCCCCGCGTTGAGCTGGGCGGACTCGCGCTGCAGGGCGGCCATCCGGCGGCCCATGCGCCGCGCCGGGAGCACGAACACCGGCAGCAGCACCAGGGCCAGCAGCGTCACCTGCCAGGACAGCGTCACCATCACCACGAGCGAGAGCACCAGCTGGATCACGTTGGTGACCAGACCGGACAGGGTCGCGGTGAACGTCCGCTGCGCGCCGATCACGTCGTTGTTCAGCCGGCTGACCAGCGCACCGGTGCGGGTGCGGGTGAAGAACGCGATCGGCAGCCGCTGCACGTGCTCGAACACCGATCGCCGCAGGTCGTAGATCAGTCCCTCGCCGATGCGGGAGGACAGCCACCGCTCGACCAGCCCGAACCCGGCATCGGCGATCGCCAGCACCGCGACCACGACCGCGAGCAGCACGACCAGTGCCGCCTCTTTCCCGCCCACGATCGTGTCGACGACCCTGCCGGCCAGGACCGGCGTGCTGACGGCGATCACCGCCGACACCACGGTCAGCGCCAGGAAGACGAGCAGGCTCCGCCAGTACGGCCGCGCGAACCTCGCCACCCGACGCACCGTCCCGGGCGCCAGGCCCTTCGGTGCGTCGGCCGAGCGCATCGCCGAACTCATCAACGACCAGGTGTTGTCCACGTCGACCTCCGCACGGCCACCCCAAGAATCTCGATATTACTTTAGGTTTACGTTTCCGGACGACCTGGCCAACGCGGCGGGACACGAAAAGCTTCCCGGACGTTGCCACCAGTTCCGCCCTCGGTAACCTTTGGCCATGGGGAGGGACCAATCCGGTGCGAGACCAGCCGGCGGCCCGCGGTGACCGAGCGCACCGCGGTGCACCCTCCGGCCCCGGCCACCGCGCTCGACCGCGGGCGGCGACTGCTTCTCGCGCATCCCCTGACCATCGACCTGGTCCTCTACCTCTGCTGCACCGTCTACGCCGTGGTGCTCGCGCTGACGAACGAGTTCTACGGCTTCCGCATCTGGGGCACCTGCGCGGCGGTCGGCTACGGCTTCGCCACCGTCCACAGCGGCTGGCTGATGACGACGCGACGGCCCGGCGGCCTGCTGCGCTCGCGCTGGGTGGGTCTCGCGGGCATCGGCCTGTTGTCGATGCTGCTGCCCCTGATCATCCTGGTGATCCGCCGGCTCACCGGCACCGACTGGCTGAACACGCCGTTCTCCTGGAGCGCCCAGCCCGAGGTGTGGGTGATCGAACGCTCGGCGCGCCTGCTGCTTCAGCAGGGCACGCCCTACGTGGACGTGACCACGCTCGCCCGCGCGCCCGAGGTGAACGACTACACGCCCTACGGGCCGGTGATGGCCGTGTTCGGGCTGCCGCGCGCCCTGTTCGGCGGGAGCCCGGTGGCCGACGCGCTCACCGACGCGCGGCTGATGTTCGTCCTGACCGCGTCCGTGTGCGTGTGGCTGACGCTCCGGCTGGCGGGCCGGCCGCGGGTGCCGGTGCGCGCGGCACAGCTTGCGATGGCCTGCCCGCTCACCGCACTGACCTGGGCGGTCGCCGGGCCGGACCTGGCGATCGTCGGTCTTCTGCTGGTCGCCGCCGCGCTCGCCGTGCGGGACCGTCCGGTTTCGAGCGCGATCGTCCTCGCGCTGGTGATCAGCGCGAAGCTCATCGTCGGACCGGCCACCGTGGTGCTGGCCGTGCTGGTCTTCGCCCGCCTGGGCGGCAGGGCCCTGGCGCGCTTCACCGCCACGGCGGTGATCGCGTGCGCGGTGCTCAACGTCCCCGTGCTGCTGGCCGGCCCCCGGGCATTCGTGGAGCACGTGATCCGGTTCCCGGCCGGCCTGGGCCAGGTGACGTCACCAGCGGCAAGCCCGTTGCCGGGCTACCTCATCGCCAGTACCGGACCCGCCGGGAAGGTGGCCGCGTTCGTCCTGCTCGCCGGCGCCGCTGCCGCGATCCTCGTCTGGTTGCTGCGGCGTCCGCCCGTAGCGGGATCGGACGCGTTGTGGCGCATCGCGGTCGGGCTGGGGGCGTTCACCCTCCTGACGCCCGCAACACGTTTCGGGTACCTGGTGTACCCGTGCGTGCTCCTCGGCGCGGTGTTGTGTTTCCGCCGTACCGAAGCCGCCGACGCCCGGCCTACTTCTTCTTAGCGCGCGTCGCCCCGCCCCGCCCGCGTAACTGCACACCGGATTCGGAAAGTACGCGGTGCACAAAACCGTACGAGCGTCCGGTCGACTCGGCCAGTGCCCGAATACTCGCACCCTTCTCGTATTTCTTCTTCAGGTCAGCGGCTAGCTTGTCACGCGTACTGCCGGTGATCCGCGCGCCCTTCTTCAGGTCAGCCACGTCGTTCCGCCTTCCACCAGATCGCGTTGGCAGGCCACGGTGGGCCTCGTCACGCAATGATCGAACACGAACAGCGAATTTGCCAGACGACGGGCGAAAAACCTGCCAAATGGCGGAAAATTGCGCCGTTCCAGGTGGTTGCCTAGTCCAACTAAGCAGTCATGCCTTTGTTTACTTCAGGCCAACTGGACGAGTTCCAAGTAATCATCCGACCAGTGATCCTCTGTGCCGTCCGGCAACAGGATCACCCGCTCGGGTGCGAGCGCCTCGACCGCGCCCAGGTCGTGAGTCACCAAAACCACGGCTCCGGTGTAGCTGTGCAGTGCGTTGAGCACCTGTTCACGGCTGGCCGGGTCGAGGTTGTTCGTCGGCTCGTCCAGCAGCAGGACGTTGGCCGCGCTGGATACCAGGCCCGCCAACGCGAGCCGGGTCTTCTCGCCGCCGGACAGGGTGCCGGCCGGCTGGTCCAGCTGCTCACCGGTGAACAGGAACGAGCCCAGCAGGTTCCGCAACTCCTGAGCGCCCGTGTCCGGGGCGAGGTGCCGGATGTTGTCCCAGACGCTCGCGTCGTGGTCGAGCGTCTCGTGTTCCTGTGCGTAGTAGCCCAGCCGCAGGCCGTGCCCGGCGACAACGCTGCCCGTGTCGGGATTTTCCATCGCGCCCAGCAACCGCAGCAGCGTGGTCTTTCCCGCGCCGTTGAGACCGAGCACCACAACCTTGGTACCACGGTCGATCGCGAGGTCGACGCCGGTGAAGATCTCCAGCGAACCGTACGATTTGGACAGTCCGTCGGCGGTGAGCGGCGTGCGCCCGCACGGCGCCGGCGCGGGGAACTTGATGTGCGCGACCTTGTCCGCCTGGCGCTGGTCGTCGAGTCCGGCAAGCATCTGCTCGGCGCGGCGCGCCATGTTCTTCGCCGCGACGGCCTTCGTGGCCTTCGCACCGAGCTTCGCGGCCTGCGCCTGCAGGGCGGCGGCCTTCTTCTCGGCGTTGGCCCGCTCGCGGCGGCGGCGCTTCTCGTCGGTCGCACGCGCCTCGAGGTAGCGGGACCAGGTCATGTTGTAGGTGTCCAGCTCGCCGCGGGTGGCGTCGAGGAACCACACCTTGTTCACGACCTCGGCCAGAAGCTCGACGTCGTGACTGATCACCACCAGACCGCCCTCGTGGCCCTTGAGGAAGCCGCGCAACCAGTTGATCGAGTCGGCGTCGAGGTGGTTGGTCGGCTCGTCGAGCAGCAGAATCGTGTCCGAGCGGCCGGAAGCGCCCACGTCGGAGGCCGCGAACAGGATGCGGGCCAGCTCGACGCGACGGCGCTGGCCACCGGAAAGGGTGCGCAGGGGTTGCGCGAGGACCCGGTCGGCCAGGCCGAGGTTGGCGCAGATGCGGGCGGCGTCGCTCTCGGCGGCGTACCCGCCCAGGGAGGCGAAGCGCTCCTCGAGACGGCCGTAGCGGCGGATCGCCTTGTCCCGCTCGGCCTCGTCGACCAGCTCGGACATCGCGGTCTGCGCCTTCTCCATGTCGCGCAGCAGCGCGTCGAGGCCACGCGCGGACAGCACCCGGTCCTTGGCGGTGACGGACAGGTCGCCCTCGCGGGGATCCTGGGGCAGGTAGCCGAGCTCGCTGCCGCGGCGGACCTCGCCCGCGTACGGCTCACCCTCGCCCGCGAGGACCTTCAGCGTGGTCGTCTTGCCGGCGCCGTTGCGCCCGACCAGGCCGATGCGATCGCCCGGCTGGATGCGCAAGGTGGTGTCGGCGAGCAGAATGCGCGACCCGGCGCGCAGTTCGAGGCCGGTGGCCGTGATCAAGGAGACTCCCGGATTCGGGGGTGGACAGGTGGCATCGACGAGCCCGGTTCAGACCGGCCCGGAGCTACTCCAACTGGACGTCCACCCGCTCCAGTGTACGGATCACCCCCAGCGGTTTTCGCCCCGGTGGCGAGCCTCACGACGCGGGTCAGAGCACGAACGAGTCCGACCACGGTTGCGACGACCGGCCCGACAGGGCGTCCAGCAGGCTCACCGCCTGCCGGTCGGTCAGCGACGACACGAAATCGATCACCGCCCGGCCCCTCGCCAGCGCCCGGACCGCGTCCGCTCCGGCCACCGGCTCGCCCGTGGCTCCCACCAGCAGCCCGGGCTCGGTCCGGGCCATGGTCGCGAACTCGTCCTGCGCCAGCTCCACCAGATCGTGCAGGCGCCGCGGCAGCCGGGACACCTCGTCCCGGTCGCCGAGCCACGCGTCGAGCGCGTCGACCAGCGTGGTGAGCAGGCTGGCCTGACCGCGCTGGTGCAGTGCCAGCTCCGGCCGCAGCAGCACGAACCTCCGGTGCACGAACTTGAGCACCTGCACCTCGTGCCACTGCGCGGTCCGCAGCGACACGTGCCCGGCCCGGGTGGACGGCGACGGCAGCACGATCACGCCATCCACCAGGCGATGCGTCCACCGTGCGGAGAACGCCGCGGTCGCCTGCTCGGCCTCGATCGAGCCGTCGAAGGGCTCGGCCAGCAGGCCGTCGACCAGCTCGGCGCGGATCCGGGACACCGCGTGGGCGAAGGCATCGTCGTCGACGATCCACGCGTCCTTGGCGTGCAAGCGCCGCCGCAGCTGCTCCAGCGAGCGGCCCGGGCGGCGGATCTGCGCGGCGAGCTTCGCCGGCTCGAGCGCGGCCAGGTCGAGCGCGTGCTCGAGCCACTCCCCCAGCTCGGCCGCGACCGGGGCGTGCTGCAGCACGCCGATGCGGTGGAAGTCCTGGATGTCGTGGATCGCGTAGGCGAGGTCGTCCGCGGTGTCCATCACGGACGCCTCGACGGTCTGCTGCCACGGTTCGATCCGCCCGCCGAACGGAATGCGTGCCGCGACCACGTCCTCCAGTTCCGTGCAGTAAGCCGAAAACTTGCTCGACCCGGTGCCGGGCGCCTCGTCCGGCTCCGCGGCGCCGCGTGGCGGGATGCGCATCGCGGCCGGATGCGGGTCCGGCCAGTGCAACCGGGCCCACGGGTACTTCAGCACGGCCGCCCGGACGGCCGCGGTCAGGTCGAGGCCGACGGCGGCGGGCCCCCGGACGTCGGTCGTGGTGATGATCCGGAACGTCTGCGCGTTGCCTTCGAACCCGTCGGGCAGCGAGAACCGGTGCCGCGCGATGCGATCCAGCACCTGCTCCCCCAGGTGCCCGAACGGCGGGTGCCCGAGGTCGTGCGCCAGCGCGGCGGCCTCGGCGACGTCCGGGTCGAGCCCGCCGAGCTTGCCGATCAGCTCGGCCGAGTCCACCGACGACAGCAGCCGCTGCGAGATGGCCCGCGCGACCTGGGCGACCTTGAGGCTGTGCGTGAGCCGGTTGTGCAGCAGACCGGACCCGGCGGCGCTCACCACCTGGGTCACGCCGCCGAGCCGCGCGAAGAACGGCGACACCACGATCCGGTCCCGGTCGGCCCGGAAGGGGTTGTCGGCCAGGTCCGACCACGCCGGTTCCGTGGCGTTCTCCCGGCGTAGCGTCCGCGGATCGGGTTCCATGCGCATCACCGTATCTGTCCGGCCCGGACCCCCATGGGCATACGGTCCGCACCCGCGAGATGAACATCAGTGAACATCTCTTTCACTACGGCCACCTCACCAGCGAAGATCGGTCCGTGCGCCCAGTCCGGTTCGCCTTCCAGCCGCTTTACAGCCTGCACACCGGCGGCATGGTCGCGCTCGAAGCGCTGGCCCGCCCCGCCGAGGGGTCCGTGCACGACCTGCTCGAGACCGCTCGCCGCGAGCGGCGCCTGGTCGAGACGGACATCGCGCTGGCCTGCGACGCCGTGCGCGCCGAGGCCGACCAGCAGACCCTGCTGCCGCTGCACCTGAACGTGACCGCGGCGACCGTGGCCGCGGCGGGACCCGCCGTCGATCCCCTGCTCGACGCCCTCGCGCGGGTCGGCAAACGGCCGCGTGAGGTGGTGCTGGAGGTCGGTCCACCGTTCTGCTCGGTGTGGCCCGAACAGCTGCTCGCGGGTCTGACGCGGCTGGGCGAACTCGGCTTCCGGCTGGCGCTCGACGGCCTCGGCCGCGGCGACCTGCCGTTCGCGATGCTCGCGGCGGCACCGGTGGACGTCCTCAAACTCGACCGCAGCGTGCTGCGCGGGCTGCCCGGTGACGCGGGTTCGGTCGCGATCGTGGAGTCCCTGCTGCACTTCACAGCCCGGACGAACGCCCGGCTGGTCGCGACCGGGATCGAGACCGAGGCGCAGCTGGGTACGGTGCGCCGGCTGGGGGTGCGCATCGCCCAGGGCAACCTGTTCGCACCGGCCCGCGACGGCGTGAACCTGGGGCACCTGCTGACCCCGGCCATCCCGGACCCGGACGAGCGCCTGACGCCCGGACCGCTCACGGCCCCGCGCGTGCGTGACTTCCTGCGCCCGGCCAGCACCCTGCCGGACAACGCCACCTGCGACGACGTCCGCACCGCCCTCGCGGCCGGCGACGCGCCGACGGGCATTGTCGGGATCGACTCCGACGGGCGGCCGCGGTGGTCGATCGACCGCACCCGGTTCCTGGTGTCGGTCACCGGACCCTACGGGCACGCGTTGCACGCGAAGCGCAGCGCGGAACGGCTGGCCGACAGCCCGCACACGATCCACGCCGACGCCGGGGCGCTGGAGCTGCTGGAGCTGGTGACCGACGCGGACTGGGGCCGCACCGGTGACGACGTCGTGGTCGTCGACGACGCGGGCCGCTGCCTCGGCGTGGTGCTGGTGACCGAGGTGGTGCGCGGCGTGGCCGAGGCCAAGGTCGAAGAGGCCGCAGCGCTGAACCCGCTGACGCGGCTGCCGGGCAGTGAGACCGTCGCCAAGGACGTGGACCGGCGGATCGGCAGCCGGGAGGCGTTCGTCGCGGGCTGGCTCGACGTCGACTCGTTCAAGGCGGTGAACGACAACGCGGGTTTCGCGGCCGGGGACGACCTCATCCGCGCGATCGGCCGGACCCTGACGGACCTGGCGTCGCGCCTGCCGCGGATGGTGGTGAGCCATGTCGGCGGCGACGACTTCCTGATCGCCTGCGACGTCGACGAGATCGGCACCGTCGCCGGTGCCCTGCTGGACACCCCGTGGTCGGCCGACGGCATGCCGGTGACCGTGTCGCTGGCGACGCTGGTCTGCGCCACGGCGACGATCACCTCCTACCGCGAGGCCTCCCGGCTACTGGCGCCGCTGAAGAAGCAGGCGAAGGCAGTGCCCGGATCGAGCTGGGTGCTGGGGCGGCCGGGCTCCGAGCGGGTCGAGGTGCTGCGGGGCCGCTCCCGGCATGCCCTGCCCGAGCAGCGGGACCGGCCCGCGGGCCGGATCGGCCTGAGTCCCGCCGTATAGGTCGTTATACGCGTGCAACCGGCGGGACGCGCGGTCCGTCTGGGAAGCATGCGGATGTTGCCGGTGCTGGCGCTGGGTTTGGTGGCCCTGACCGGGTGTGGCGCGTCGGCCGGCGCCGGAGGTGGCGAGCGGCCGTGCACGCTCATCGGCGCGGTGCCGGGCATCAGTCTTGAAATCGCGCCCCGCCCCGGTCCACCCATCGCGGAAGCCGACCTGACCGCGTGCTGGGGACCTGGCTGCCGCACCTGGCGTCCGGAACTCCACCCCGCCACCACCACGAAACCGCATGGGTGCACGGGCGCCGGGCCGGACGAATCCTGCTCGGCGCGGATGCGGTACACGGGTGGCTGGTCTGGATTCGCCGACGTCGGAGATCTGCGCGAAGGTCCGGTCGGGATCACGGTCGTCCTCCGCGACGCCGGAGGCCGCGAAGTGGCCCGCACAACGCAGAACACCGCCGCGCACCTCGTCTTCCCGAACGGGCCCAAGTGCGGCGGCGGTGTTCCGCAGGTGAAGATCCAGATCTAGTGTTCTGTTGCCTAAGCGGCGGAGCCGCTTGCGGTGGGGTAAGCAACCGGCACCGCTGCGGGTTCTGAGGTGGTCCCTGGCAGGAACAGCACTCCAGCGCCTCCTCGATCGGCATACATGAGGAGGCGATCCCACAGCCAGGGGCCGCCACCCGCACCGCCACGCAAACCACTGTCAAACACTGCCTAGACGGTGAAGCCCAAGGCGCGGAGTTGCTCGCGGCCGTCGTCGGTGATCTTCTCCGGGCCCCACGGCGGCATCCAGACCCAGTTGATCCGGAAGTCCTTCACCACCCCGGCCTGGCCGACCAGCACGGACGCCGTCTGGTCCTCGATCACGTCGGTCAGCGGGCAGGCCGCCGACGTCAGCGTCATGTCCAGCGTCGCGGTGTTGTCCGGCTCCACGCGAATGTCGTAGACCAGCCCGAGATCGACCACGTTGATGCCGAGTTCGGGGTCCACGACGTCGCGCATGGCCTCCTCGATGTCCTCGATCTTGGCCACATCCGCGGCCGGCGGCTGCACCTGCTCCGGCAGGTCCTCCGCGCCGCGGCCCTCGCGGGTCTGCTCCTCGGTCAATTCTCGGCTCCGTTCGTGCGGGTCAGCGCATCCTTGAACGCCATCCAGCCCAGCAGGGCGCACTTCACCCGCGCCGGGTACTTCGACACCCCGGCGAAGGCGACCGCGTCCTCCAGCACATTCTCGTCCGGCTCGACCTGGCCCCGGCTCTGCATCATCTCCACGAAGGTGTCCATCGTGGACAGAGCCTCCGCGACGGAGTGACCGGTCACCAGATCGGTCAGCACCGACGCGGACGCCTGGCTGATCGAGCAGCCCTGCCCCTCGTAGGAGACGTCGGCGACCTTGTCGCCCTCGACCTTGAGGCGGAGGGTGATCTCGTCGCCACAGGTCGGGTTGACCTGGAACGACTCCGCGTCGAAGGGCTCCCGCAGGCCGTGGCCGTGCGGGTTCTTGTAGTGGTCCAGGATGATCTCCTGGTACATCGACTCCAAGTTCATTGGGCGACCCCGAAGAACCGCTGCGCCTCGCGGATACCCTTCAGCAGAGCGTCCACTTCGGACAGGTTGTTGTACAGGTAGAACGTCGCGCGCACGGTGGCGGGCACCTGGCACACCCGGTGCAGCGGCCACGCGCAGTGGTGCCCCACCCGCACGGCGATGCCGAGGCTGTCCAGCACCTGGCCGGCGTCGTGCGGGTGCACGCCGTCGATGACGAACGCGACGGTCGCGCCGCGGTCGGCGGTGTCACCCGGCCCGATCAGCCGGACCCCGGGGATCTCGCCGATCCCGGCCAGCGTGGCCTCGACCAGCGCGTGCTCGTGGGCGGCCACCCGCTCCATGCCGATCTCGCTCAGGTAGTCCACCGCGGCACCGAGCCCGACGGCCTGCGAGGTCATCGGCACCCCGGCCTCGAACTTCTGCGGCGGCGGCGCGAACGTGGTGCGCTCCAGCGTGACGAGCTCGATCATCGACCCGCCGGTGAGGAACGGCGGCATCGCCTCGAGCAGCTCGCGACGTCCGTAGAGCACGCCGATACCGGACGGGGCCAGCATCTTGTGCCCGGAGAACACCGCGAAGTCCACGCCGAGTGCGTGGAAGTCCACCGGGAAGTGCGGCACCGACTGGCAGGCGTCCAGCAGCGTCAGAGCGCCGACCTCGCGCGCCCGGCGCACGATCGGCTCAGGCGGGTTGACGGTGCCGAGCACGTTGGACTGGTGGGTGAACGCGACGATCTTGGTGCGCTCGTTCACCAGTTCGTCCAGATTGGACAAATCCAGCCGGAAGGTGCTGGTGAGATCGAACCACCGCAGCGTCGCCCCGGTCCGCTGGCACAGTTGCTGCCAGGGCACCAGGTTCGCGTGGTGCTCCATCGCGGTGATCACGATCTCGTCGCCGGGCCCCACCGCGAACCGCTCGGCCTCGGGGCCGGCGGTCGCCGCGTTGCTCATCGCGTACGCGACGAGGTTGATGCCCTCGGTGGCGTTCTTGGTGAACACCAGCTCGCCCTGGTCCGCGCCGACGAACTCGGCCGTGCGGGCGCGGGCGTACTCGTAGGCGTCGGTGGCCTCTTCGGCGAGCTGGTGCGCACCGCGGTGCACCGCCGCGTTGGAGGTCTCCAGGAACCGGCGCTCGGCGTCCAGCACCTGCGTCGGGCGCTGGGAGGTCGCGCCGGAGTCCAGGTACACCAAGGGTTTCCCGTCGCGCACCGTGCGCGACAGGATGGGGAAGTCGGCGCGCAGGGCAGCGACGTCCAAAGGCTTGTTGGCCGCGGCTGTGGTGGTCATGCGCGCCAACTCCTCTCTCGGTGTGTCAGTTCAGGTGAACAGGGCACGTCAGACCGCGGCCGCTTCCTTCTTGCCGGTGTACTTGACGTAGCCGCTCTCCTCCAGCTCGTCCGCCAGCGCCTTGCCACCGGACTCGACGATCTTGCCGTCGGCGAAGACGTGGACGAAGTCCGGGGTGATGTGGCGCAGGATCCGCGTGTAGTGCGTGATCAGCATGACGCCGACCTCGCTGTTCTCCTTGTACTCGTTCACGCCCTCGGAGACGATCCGCAGCGCGTCGACGTCCAGGCCCGAGTCGGTCTCGTCGAGGATCGCGATCTTCGGCTTGAGCAGCGCCAGCTGCAGGATCTCGTGGCGCTTCTTCTCCCCGCCGGAGAAGCCCTCGTTGACGCTGCGCTCGGCGAACTCGGCCGAGATCTCCAGCTTGGCCATCTCGTCCTTGACTTCCTTGACCCAGTGGCGCAGCTTCGGCGCCTCGCCGCGCACGGCGGTGGCCGCGCTGCGGAGGAAGTTCGACATCGACACGCCCGGCACCTCGACGGGGTACTGCATCGCGAGGAACAGCCCGGCGCGGGCACGTTCGTCGACAGTCATCTCGAGCACGTTCTCACCGTCGAGCAGCACCTCGCCGGAGGTCACCTGGTACTTGGGGTGGCCGGCGATGGCGTAGGACAGGGTGGACTTGCCCGAGCCGTTCGGGCCCATGATCGCGTGCGTCTCGCCCGAGCGGATGGTCAGGTTGACGCCCTTGAGGATCTCCTTCGCGCCCTCGTCGGTGGTGACACCGGCGTGCAGATCCTTGATTTCCAGTGTGGCCATGGCCTCGTTCGTCTCTGTCTCTCGTGGTGGAAGGTGGGGCGGGCAGGTCAGCTGCCGACGGCTTCGAGTTCGGCCTCGATCGCCTCGATCAGGCGCTCGCGGACCTCGGGAACGTCGATCTTCATCAGGATCTCGTGGAAGAACCCGCGGACGACCAGCCGCCGCGCCTGCTCCTCCTCGATCCCGCGCGACTGCAGGTAGAACAACTGCTCGTCGTCGAATCTTCCCGTGGCGCTCGCGTGCCCGGCGCCGGCGATCTCACCGGTCTCGATCTCCAGGTTCGGCACCGAGTCGGCGCGCGCGCCCGTGGTCAGCACGAGATTGCGGTTGAGCTCGTAGGTCTCGGTGCCCTCGGCCGCGGCCCGGATCAGCACGTCGCCGATCCACACCGAGTGTGCGTTGTCGCCCTGGAGCGCACCCTTGTACATCACGTTCGACTTGCAGTACGGGACCGCGTGGTCGACGAACAGGCGATGCTCCTGGTGCTGGCCGGCGTCGGCGAAGAACAGGCCGAGCATCTCCACGTCGCCGCCCCGGTCGGCGAACGTCGCGGTGGGCGACACGCGCACCAGGTCGCCGCCGAGGGTGACCACGATGTGCTTGACCGTCGCGTCCTTGTCCAGCTTGAGGTGCTGCTCCGACACGTGCACCGCGTCGTCGGCCCAGTCCTGCACGCTCACCACGGTGAGCTTCCCGCCCTCACCGACGACGAACTCGACGTTGTCGGCGTAGGTGCCCGAACCGAGGTGGTCGAGCACGACCACGCCCTCGGCGTAGGCCTCGGCCCGCACCTGCACGTGCCCGTACGCGACGTTGCCCTCGCCCGGGCCGGTCAGCCGCAGCACGGTCGGCTTGGACGCGCGGGTCTCCTTCGGCACGGTCACCAGGGTGGCCGCGGCGAACGACGAGAACGCCTGCGCGGCGATCCGGTCGCTCGGCACGCCGGCCTGGCCGAGGCGCTCGTCCTCGCGGCCGACGGTCTCGACGCGCACCTCGGGTGCGGCGTCGACGTCGACCTTGACCTCGCCGGAGGCCGTGGCGGTGCCGTCGTGCAGCCCGCGCAGCCGCTTCATCGGGGTGAAGCGCCAGTTCTCCTCGCGGCCGCTGGGGACCTCGAAGGCCTCGACGTCGTACCCGGTGAAACGCTCCGCGCGGGAGACCGCCGGGACGACGGCCTCCGCGGCGGAAGCGATGTTCTCCACCGTCATATCAGCCGACGGCTCCTTCCATCTGCAGTTCGATCAGGCGGTTCAGCTCGAGCGCGTACTCCATCGGCAGCTCGCGCGCGATCGGCTCGACGAACCCGCGCACGACCATCGCCATGGCCTCGTCCTCGGTGAGACCGCGCGACATCAGGTAGAACAGCTGATCCTCGGAGACCTTGGACACCGTCGCCTCGTGACCCATCGACACCTCGTCGTTGCGGATGTCGACGTAGGGGTAGGTGTCCGAGCGGGAGATGGTGTCGACCAGCAGCGCGTCGCACTTCACCGTGGAGGCGGAGTGGTGCGCCCGCTTGGCCACCTTCACCAGGCCGCGGTAGGAGGTGCGGCCGCCGCCGCGCGCCACCGACTTCGACACGATGGTCGAGGAGGTGTGCGGCGCCAGGTGCTCCATCTTCGCGCCGGCGTCCTGGTGCTGACCCTCACCCGCGAAGGCGATCGACAGGACCTCGCCCTTGGCGTGCTCGCCCATCAGGAACACCGACGGGTACTTCATGGTCACCTTGGAACCGATGTTGCCGTCGATCCACTCCATGGTCGCGCCCTCTTCGCACTTGGCGCGCTTGGTGACCAGGTTGTAGACGTTGTTCGACCAGTTCTGGATCGTCGTGTAGCGGCAGCGGCCGCCCTTCCGCACGATGATCTCGACCACGGCCGAGTGCAGCGAGTCCGACTTGTAGATCGGCGCGGTGCAGCCCTCGACGTAGTGGACGTAGGCGCCCTCGTCGACGATGATCAGCGTCCGCTCGAACTGGCCCATGTTCTCGGTGTTGATGCGGAAGTAGGCCTGCAGCGGGATGTCCACGTGCACGCCCGGCGGCACGTAGATGAACGACCCGCCGGACCACACCGCGGTGTTCAGGGCGGAGAACTTGTTGTCACCGGCCGGGATGACCGAGCCGAAGTACTCCTGGAACAGCTCCGGGTGCTCCTTGAGACCGGTGTCGGTGTCCAGGAAGATGACGCCCTGGGCCTCGAGGTCCTCGCGGATCTTGTGGTAGACGACCTCCGACTCGTACTGGGCCGCGACACCGGCGATCAGGCGCTGCTTCTCCGCCTCCGGGATGCCGAGCTTGTCGTAGGTGTTCTTGATGTCCTCGGGCAGCTCGTCCCAGCTCGCGGCCTGCTGCTCGGTGGAGCGCACGAAGTACTTGATGTTGTCGAAGTCGATCCCCGACAGGTCGGCACCCCAGTTGGGCATCGGCTTGCGCTCGAAGAGTTTCAGCGCCTTCAGGCGCGCCTCGAGCATCCACTCCGGCTCGCTCTTCTTCGCGGAGATGTCGGCCACGACGTCGTCGTTGAGCCCGCGGCGGGCGCTGGCCCCCGCGGCGTCCGAGTCGGCCCACCCGAAGGCGTAGTTACCCAGAGAGTCGATTGTCTCTTCCTGGGTCAACGGCGCAGTGGTGGGATTGCGCTGCTCGGCAGCGGCAGTCATTCGCGTTCCCCTCCGTCCGGAGCTTTCACTTGCAGACCCGGCGGATTCTCCGCAGGGACGTGTGTCGTGCACGCGGCGTCACCGCGTGCGATGGTCGCCAGCCGCTGGACGTGGGTGCCCAGCAACTTGGCGAACGCCTCGGTCTCCGCCTCGCACAGCTGCGGGAACTCAGCGGCGACGTGGGCGACCGGGCAGTGGTGCTGGCACAGTTGCGCGCCGGCACCGGTGGCCGAGACGCCCACCTGGCGGGTGGACGCAGCGTAGCCTTCCCTGGTCAGGGCGGCGGCCAGGGCCTCCGCCCGGCCCGTGGGGGTGGCGGAGGCGGCGACCGCGGCCCGGTGCGGCTCGACCAGGGCGGCCACCCGCCGTTCCGCGAACGCCCGCACCGCGTCCTCCCCCGCGTGCTCGGCGAGGAAGCGGATGGCGGCGACCGCGAGGTCGTCGTAGGCGTGCCCGAACCGCGCCCGTCCCGTCTCGGTGAGCAGGAAGAGCTTCGCCGGGCGGCCCCGTCCGCGCGGTCCGCGCCGGGGCGCGTCCCGCGTCTCGGCCTCCCCGTCGGCCAGGAGCGCGTCCAGGTGCCGGCGCACCGCGGTCGGGCTGATGCCCAGCCGGTCGGCGACGACACCCGCCGTCATCGGCCCGTCCTCCAGCAGGAGGCGGGCGACCTCGTGCCGCGTCCGCCCTTCCGGGGTGACCTGAGCGGACGCCACCTCACCGGGACGGCTCACGCCGGCCTGGTGGGAAGTGGGTCCGCTGTTTTTCACAACATAATTGTGTCGTATTTCGGCCGAGGAGGCAAAGATAGGTCAACTCACGGTGATGGGGGTCACGGCGAGCGGCTCCCGGCGTGGCCATCCCAGCCGCGCAACCGCCCTGTCCACCACCCCTTTGCGACGCCGATACGCTCTCGGTGTGGGATTGGTCGAGCAGGACACCGGAGGCGGTGCGGTGGCGGTACCGCTGTCCCCGGTGCGGCCTCCCGAGGCCGGGCCGCTGGAAGAGCGGGAGCTGCGCGCACTCGACGTCATCCGCCGCCTCGGCACCGTCGGCGCGTTGCTGCTCGCACTCGGCTCGCTCGGCGCCGGGGCCGCACCGGTGCTCAACCCGGTCCAGGACCTCCCCATCCTGCGCCTCTTCTCCCGTATCCCGACCGTCTCGCTGGCGATCTGCTTCGCCGGCATGGGGATGCTCGTCATCGGCTGGCTTCTGCTCGGCCGGTTCGCCCGGCCGAAACGGGCGCGGCTCGCCACCCGCGCCCAGCTGACCCGCACCCTCGTCATGTGGGTCACGCCGCTGATGTTCATCCCGCCGCTGTTCTCCCGCGACGTCTACAGCTACCTCGCCCAGAGCGAGATCGTGCACCGCGGCATGGACCCCTATGCGCTGGGGCCGGCGCAGGCACTCGGCGTGGCCGACCCGCTCACCAGCGGCGTGTCCAACATGTGGCGGGAGACCCCCGCGCCCTACGGCCCCCTCTTCCTCAAGCTGGGCAGCTGGATCTCCGGACTGGTGGGCGACAACATCGTCGCGGGGGTGCTCCTCCAGCGAGCGCTCGCGCTGGCCGGGGTGGCGCTCATCATCTGGGCCCTGCCCCGGCTCGCGCAGCGCTTCGGTGTCGAACCGGCCACCGCGCTGTGGCTGGGCGCGGCGAACCCGCTCGTCCTGTTCCACCTGGTCGCCGGCGCGCACAACGAGGCGCTCGGCATCGGCCTGATGGTCGCCGGCCTGGAGCTGGGCATCCGGCGGCTGCCCGTGCGCGTCACGGGTGACACCCCACCGCCGCTGGCCCGCGGCGAGGTCCTGTTCATCGTCCTCGGCGCCGCGGTCATCACGCTCGGCGCCGCGGTGAAGATCAACGCGATCATCGCCCTGGGCTTCTTCGGCGTCATGATCGCCCGGCGGTGGCACGGGCGCGTCAGCGACCTGCTGCGGGCCGCCGCCCTGGTCACCGGGGTGTTCGCGGTCGTGATGGCCGCGGTGTGCCTGGGCACCGGCCTCGGCTTCGGCTGGGTCGGCGCGCTCGGCACGCCCGGCCTCGTCCGGAGCTGGATCTCCCCCACCGCGGAACTCGCCAACCTCGGCGGCGTGCTGGGCATCGCGCTCGGGCTGGGCAACCACACCGACGCATTGGTGTCGATCCTGCAGCTGGCCGGCATCGCGCTGGCCGGGTTCATCACGGTCAAGTTCCTCTGGGACAGCTTCCGCTGGCGCTACCGGCCGATCATCGGGCTCGGCGTGTCCCTCGGCGCGTTCATGATGTTGCACGTCGCGATGCAGCCGTGGTGGCTGCTGTGGGCGGTCATCCCGCTCGCCGCCGCGGCCGGCACGTCCCGGTTCCGCACCGCGGCCACCTTGGTCAGCGTCGCGCTCGCGTTCCTCGCCGCACCACCGGGCAGCACCTTCGACGGCCGCTCGTTCGTCGTGCCGCAGGCCTACCTCGCCGCGGTTCTGGTGGTGGCCGTAGCGATCCTCATCGTGTGGCGCAGGGCACCTCTGCTGCTGAAGAGGGATCCGCAACCGGAGGACTGAGCCGAGGTCGTACGCTTGACAGTCGTGAGCACACCTGCCGTCGAGATCACCGGGCTGGTGAAGCGTTACGGCTCGAAGACCGCGGTCGACGGCCTGGACCTCAAGATGGGGCGCGGCCGCCTGCTCGCGCTGCTGGGCCCCAACGGGGCCGGCAAGACCACCACCGTCGAGATCTGTGAAGGCTTCCGCCGCGCCGACTCCGGTTCCGTGCGCGTGCTGGGCCTCGACCCCGCTCGCGACGGCGCCGCGCTGCGTCCCCGCGTCGGCGTGATGCCCCAGGGCGGCGGCGCGTACCCGGGTGTCCGCGCCGGCGAGATGCTCGGCCTGGTCGCCTCCTGCGCCGCCAGCCCCCTCGACCCCGCGTGGCTGCTCGACGTCCTCGGCCTCACCCCGGCGCGCCGCACCCCGTTCAAGCGCCTGTCCGGCGGACAGCAGCAGCGCCTGTCGCTGGCCTGCGCCCTGGTCGGACGCCCCGAACTGGTGTTCCTCGACGAGCCGACCTCGGGCATGGACCCGCAGGCCCGTCGTCTGGTGTGGGAATTGCTCGGCGCGCTGCGCTCCGACGGTGTCAGCGTTCTGCTCACGACGCATCTCATGGAGGAGGCCGAGGCGCTGGCAGACGACGTGGTGATCGTGGACCACGGCAAGGTCATCGCCGAGGGCACGCCCAGCGCACTGACCGCCGACGACGCCGACACCGCGCAGCTGCGGTTCAAGGCGCGCGCGGGCCTGGACACCGAGTTGCTGTCCGCCGCGCTGCCCGAGGGCTACCACGTCAAGGAGTCCGCGCCCGGCAGCTACCAGGTGTCGGGGAAGGTGAACCCGCAGGTGGTGTCCACGGTCACCGCGTGGTGCGCCCAGCAGGGCGTGCTGGCCGAGGAGCTGCACGTCGGCAAGCGCGACCTGGAAGAGGTCTTCCTCGAGCTGACCGGACGGGAGCTGCGATCGTGACGGCATCGGCCCGGTTCCCCGCCGGAACCTTCACCCCCGCGCCCGGCGCCGGCAGCCGCCCGCGGATGCTGCTCACCCACGCCCGGCTGGAAACCAGCCTCACCCTGCGCCACGGCGAGCAGATCCTGCTCACCCTGCTCATCCCGCTCGCCCTGCTGATCGGCCTGACACTGCTGGACATCCTGCCCACCGGCGACCTCGCCGGAGTGTCCAAGGTGGACTGGGTGACACCGCGGATCTTCGCGCTGGCGGTGATGTCCTCGGCATTCACCGGGCAGGCCATCGCGCTCGGCTTCGACCGCCGCTACGGCGTCCTCAAGCGGCTGTCGGCCACCGCGATCCCGCGGTGGCTGCTCGTCGCCGGCCGGATCGTCGCCGCGCTCGTCGTGGTGCTGCTGCAGGTCGTCGTACTCGGCGCGGTCGCCGCGATCCTCGGCTGGGCCCCGTCCGCGGCGGGTGTCGCCGAGGCGGTGCTCCTGCTCGTGCTCGGCACGCTGAGCTTCGGCGCGCTGGGCGTCCTGCTCGGCGGCTCGCTGCGCGCGGAGGCCGTGCTGGCGCTGGCCAACATCGTGTGGTTCGTGCTGCTGCTCGCCGGTGGCATCCTGCTGGCTCCCTCGGCGCTGCCCTCCGGCGCCGCGACGGTCGTGGAACTGCTGCCCTCCGGTGCGCTGGCCGAAGGACTGCGCGCCGCGCTGGTCGACGGGCACCTCGCCGCGGGACCGGTGGCCGTGCTCGGGGTGTGGGGCATGCTGGCGGCCGCGCTGGCCGGCCGCACGACGAAACTGACATAACTCCAGGCCCGCCGGTCTCCCGCCACCGCCCTTAACAGAGGCGCGGCGCGCCCGTCTACTATTTTTCGCGTGGCACTGAAGTCCCTGATCGCCCGCCTGCCGTACCCGTCGCGTTCCGTGCAGCGGGCCATCGCCGTCGCCGCGGTGGTCGCGCAGGCCGGTATCGGCGTCACCGGGTCGGTCGTGCGGGTCACCGGATCGGGTCTGGGCTGCCCCACCTGGCCGCAGTGCTTCCCGGGCAGCATGGTCCCGGTCGCGCATCCCGAATTCGCCACCCTCAACCAGTGGATCGAGTTCAGCAACCGGCTGCTCACCGTCGTAGTCATCGTGGTGTCCGCGCTGGCCGTGCTCGCCGCCTGGCGGGTCCAGATCGCCCACCCCGAGCGGACGCGGCTGGTCAAGCTCGCCTGGGCGATGCCCGGCGGGGTCGTGCTGCAGGCGGTGGTCGGCGGTGCCACCGTGCTCGCGAAGCTGGAGTGGTGGACGGTCGCGATCCACTTCCTCGCCTCCACCCCGCTGGTGTGGCTGGCCGTGCTGCTGGTGCGCGCGTTCAACGAGGGTGACGAGCCGGCGCGCTGGCTGATCCCGCCACTGGCGCGGAAGCTGCTCGTCACGCTTGTGGTGGCGCTGTGGGCGATTCTGATCGCCGGCACGACGGTCACCGGAGCCGGGCCGCATGGCGGCGACCCGCAGACCCGCCGGCTGGACGCGCCGATCGAGGTACTCGCCCAGGTCCACGGTGGCCTGCTGATCTGCTACCTGCTCGTACTCGCCGTCTTCGGACTGGTCCTGATGCGCGGCGGCACCCCGGCCGCGGTGTGGCGCCGCTACGCGATCGTGTGGGTGGTCGCGCTCGCGCAGGGCGGGCTGGGGTCCGCGCAGTACGCGCTCGGGATCCCGGAGGCACTGGTGTCGCTGCACGTCCTGGGGTCGGCGCTGGTGATCGTGGCGACCGCGGTGCTGTGGTGCGGCTGCCGTGACCGGGGCCCGGTCACCTCGGCCGAACCGGCGCCCCCGAACCAGGCGCTGGCGGCGGCGTGAGCGGGGTTTCGCCGCCGGTCATGCGGTAGTAACGCCCGAGGGGGGTATTCGCCAGGACGGCCTCGTACGGTGGGGCCGGAAAGAGAGGTTGCTGCCACCCATGACGAAACCGCTGATCTCGCATCGCCGGTCCCCCGGTCAGATGATCGTGCTCAAGGCATTCCTGCTGATCCCGTTCCTCGCCCTGGTCATCGCGGTGCCGCTGGCCTGGGGCTGGGGACTGACCTGGCTCGACCTCGGGCTCGCGGTCGTCTTCTACGTCGTCGCCACGCTCGGCGTGACTGTCGGCTATCACCGCCACTTCACGCACGGGTCGTTCAAGACCGGCCGGCCACTGCGGGTCGCGATGGCGATCGCCGGCAGCATGGCCGTGCAGGGGTCGGTCATCTTCTGGGTGGCCAGCCACCGGCGGCATCACGCGTTCGCCGACCGCGAGGGCGACCCGCATTCGCCGTGGCTGTTCGGCACGAGTCCGTCGGCGCTGCTGCGCGGGTTCTGGCACGCGCACATGGGGTGGATGTTCCAGCGTGAGGTGACCAACTACGACCGGTTCGCGCCGGACCTGCAGGCCGACGACGATCTGCGGGTGGTCAACCGGCTGTTCTGGCTGTGGATCGTGCTGAGTCTCGGCCTGCCCACGCTGCTCGGCGGGCTGCTGAGCTGGTCGTGGTGGGGCGCGGTGACCGCGTTCTTCTGGGCCGGGCTGGTGCGGATCGCGTTCCTGCACCACGTGACCTGGTCGGTCAACTCGATCTGCCACATGATCGGCGACCGGCCGTTCGCCAGCCGGGACAAGGCGTCGAACTTCTGGCCGCTCGCGATCCTGTCGATGGGCGAGTCGTGGCACAACTCGCACCACGCCGATCCGACCTGTGCCCGGCACGGGGTGCTGCGCGGGCAGCTCGACGTCTCGGCGCGGCTGATCTGGGTGTTCGAGAAGCTGGGCTGGGCGCACGACGTGCGGTGGCCGCGCGCCGAGCGCCTGGCCGCGAAACGGCTCGAGGCAGCCGCCTAGTTCTACAGGGAGTGCCCGGCCATCCGGCGGCGGTGGCCGGGCCCGATGCGGGTCGAGTTGACCGTTTCCGCGTCCCACTCGGCGGGTTCGAGGTCCTCGACGATCTCCACGAGCTGCTGCCCGGTCCCCGGCGTGGGGACGACGATGTCGCCCAGGGCGCCGTCGTGGCCGATGAGCACCACCCGCGCGCCGGCACGGCCGATGTTCTCCACCACGGCCTTCGACGGCTTGCCGTGTTCGGCGACGAAGCGGCGGGCGGTCGTAAGCTGCTTGGCGGTGGGCGCCGGTGCCTCGGTCTCTTCAGCCATGTCGGCATCTTAGGGAAGGATCCGGGTCCCCACCCGCTTGTCCGGGGTGAACCCGACCACGTCAGGAGGAGACACGACATGCCGACGGCAGTGCGGATACGACGTACCGGCGGACCCGAGGTGCTGGAGGTCACCGAGGTCGACGCCGGCGAACCCGGGCCGGGCGAGCTGCTGGTCGACGTCGCGGCCGCGGGCGTGAACTACATCGACACCTACCAGCGCAGCGGGATCTACAAGCTCGACCTGCCCGCGACGCTGGGCCAGGAGGGCGCCGGAACGGTCGCCGCCGTCGGTGACGGGGTTTCCGGCTTCGCTGCCGGTGACCGGGTCGCCTGGCAGGGCGTGCTCGGCGGCTACACACAGCAGGCCCGGGTCCCCGCACGCAGCGCGGTGCGTATCCCCGAGGGCGTTTCGGAGGAGGTCGCCGCCGCCACGCTCCTGCAGGGCGTCACGGCGCACTATCTGGTCCGCTCGACGTACGAGGTGAAAGACGGCGACACGATCCTGGTGCACGCGGCGGCGGGCGGGGTCGGCCTGCTGCTGGTGCAGCTGGCGAAGGCGCGGGGCGCGCGGGTCATCGGCACGGTGTCGACGGCGGAGAAGGAGGCGCTCGCCCGTGAGGCGGGTGCCGATGACGTGATTCGCTACGACCAGGTCGAGTTCGCGGACGAGGTCCGGAAGCTGACCGACGGCGAGGGCGTCGCCGCGGTCTACGACGGGGTCGGGAAGTCCACTTTCGACGGTAGTCTGGCCAGCCTGCGGGTGCGGGGTTTCCTGGTGCTGTTCGGCGCCGCGAGCGGACCGGTTCCGCCGGTCGACCCGCAGCGCCTGAACGCGGCCGGCTCGCTCTACCTCACCCGGCCCACGACGACTCACTACCTGCGGACGCGCGAGGAGCTCGACTGGCGGGCGGGCGAACTCTTCGACGGGGTGACGTCCGGGCAGCTGAATATCCGCATCGGCGGCCGCTACCCGCTGACCGAGGCCGCGAAGGCGCACGAGGACCTGCAGGCCCGCCGTACCACCGGCAAACTGCTGTTGCTCCCGTAGCCCGGCCAACGCGACCCGGTCACAGACGACCTGGAACCGCCCCCGGCGCGCAGCGGATTCACACCGGGGGCGGGCCCATCTCACACGCTGACGGCGGCGCGGATCGTCTCCTTGAGACTGTTCGTCGTGGCGATGACGGCCGTCGGTTCGTATCCGCAGTGCGCCATGCAGTTGGCGCACCTCGGATCCTTGCCCCGGCCGAAGGCGTCCCAGTCCGTCTCCTCGATCAGCTCCCGCCAGGTCTTGGCGTAACCGTCGTCCAAGAGGTAGCACGGCCGCTGCCAGCCCAGCAGCGAGTACGACGGAATCCCCCACGGCGTGCACTCCAGGTCCCGCTTGCCCTCGATGAAATCGAGGAACACCGGCGAGTGGTTGAGCCGCCACTTCTTGCGCCGCCCGTCGGCGAAGGCCTTCGAGAACAGCTCCCGCGTCTGCTGCACACCCAGGAAGTGCTCCTGGTCCGGGGCCTTCTCGTAGGCGTAACCCGGCGACAGCTGCATGTTGTCGACCTTGACCACGTCGTTCAGGTAGTCCAGCACGTCGATGACATCCTGCGGGGTGTCGGTGTTGAAGAACGTCGTGTTCGTCATCACCTTGAAGCCCTTGGACTTCGCCAGCTGGATCGCCTCGACGGCCGCCTGGAAGCCGCCCTCCTTGCGCACCGAGGCGTCGTGCTTGTCCGCCAAGCCGTCGATGTGCACCATCCAGGTGAAGTTGCGGTGCGGCTTGAACTTGTGAATGTGCTTGGGCAGCAGCAACGCGTTCGTGCACAGGAACACGATCTTGTTGCGCTCCAGCAGGATCCGGGTGATCTCGTCGATCTGCGGGTGCATCAGCGGCTCGCCACCGGCGATGGAGACCATCGGCGCGCCACTCTCCTCCACCGCGCCCACGGCCTGCTGCACCGGCATCCGCTGCTTGAGCAGGTGCGCCGGCTGCTGGATCTTCCCGCAGCCACCGCACTTCAGGTTGCACGCGAACAGCGGTTCCAGCTCGACCAGGATCGCGTACTTCTCCTTGCGCCGCAGCTTCTGCTTGGCCAGGTACGCACCCAGCCGGATCGACTGGCGTAACGGCATCGCCATGGTCTAGCTCACCTCCCGGGGTAGTGTGAAAACCACGTCCTCTTCGGCCTCCGTGCTCTCGGTCACCGTCGTCCGGCCGAGCCCGCGAAGGCACCGCACCAGCTCTGCCACCAGGTCCGGCGGCGCCGAGGCGCCCGCGGTGATCCCGATCCGCGTCACCCCGCCCAGCCAGCGCAGGTCCACTTCGGACACATCGTCGACGAGCCTGGCTCGCGTCCCGCGCCGCCGCGCCACCTCGACCAGGCGCACGGAGTTGGACGAGTTCGCCGAGCCGACCACGAGGACGAGGTCCGCTTCCGCCGCCACCCGCGTCACCGCACGCTGGCGGTTCGTGGTGGCGTAACAAATGTCGTCGCGCCGCGGACCGTCGATCGACGGGAACCGCGCACGCAGCACCGAGGCGATCTCCTCCGCCTCGTCGACGGCGAGCGTGGTCTGCATCGCATAGGCGACGCCGCCCCCGTCGGGCACGCGCACGTGTGCGGCCGCCTCCGCGTCCTCGACCACCACGACCTTTCCGGGCGCCTCCCCCACCGTGCCCTCGACCTCCTCGTGGTCGGCGTGCCCGATCAGGAGCACCGTGTCGCCGCGCCCGGTGTAGCGCTTGACCTCGGTGTGCACCTTCGTCACCAGTGGGCAGGTCGCGTCGATGACCCGCAGGTCCCGCGCCTGGGCCGCGTCCCGCACCGCGGGCGCGACACCATGAGCGGCGAGCACGGTCGTCGCTCCCCGCGGGACCTCGTCGACCTGTTGCACGAACACCGCGCCCAGATCCTCCAGCCGCCGCACGACGTGCGCGTTGTGCACCACCTGCCGTCGCACGTAGACCGGCGCGCCGTACCGGTCCAGCGCCCGCTCGACGATCTCGATCGCCCGCTCCACCCCGGCGCAGAACGACCGTGGGCTGGCGAGCAGCAGCTCGCCGTCGCCCGCCGCCTCGCACCACTCGCGCAGCGCCGGCACCGCTGCCCGCAGCGAACGCAACCCGCTGATGCCGCGCAGCATCGTTCCCGGCCGCCACAGCGGCTGATCCGGAGTGTCCACAATGGCCCGCACCACGGCGACCGGGCCGGGCAGCGTGGCGAACTCCGCGGACTCCATGTCGACCGCGATCGCCCCGCGTTCGGCATAGCGGGCACGATCGTCACCGTCCACGACGGACGGCGCCGAAGCAACTGGTCCCAAATGGACGGTCAACCCGAGCCGCCGCAACGCGCCGGCCAGCAGCGGCGCCGAGGGCAGCGGCACGCGTCCGCCGGGCCCGTCGATCTCGGTGGCCACCACCAGGTCGCCCGGCCGCACGTCCGGCACGAGCGCACCGCCGACACCGGTGACCAGGACCGGCCGTCCGGTCGAGGCCAGCCGCTGCGCCGATTCGGCCGCGCGGCGCGGCCCCATCCCGGCGCGCAGGACCATCAGGCCAGGCATCCGCAGTGCCGCCGCCTCGACGCGCATCGGCGCGACCACGATGCCGGTCATGACCGGCCCAGGTACCGGCCCAGTGCGCTCACCGGGAACACCAGCCGGTACAGGTGGTAGTTGATGTAGAAGTCGCCGGGGAACCCGGTGCCGGTGAACTGCGGCTCGTCCCACGTGCCGTCCGGCCGTTGCGTCTCGGCGAGCCACCGCACCCCGCGCGCGGTGACACTCGAGTCGCGCTCCCCCGCCGCGAGCAGCGCCAGCAACGCCCACGCGGTCTGCGACGCGGTCGAGTCGCCGCGCCCGGCCCACGACGGGTCGTCGTAGGAGCGCAGATCCTCACCCCAGCCGCCGTCCGCGTTCTGGTGCTGGGCCAGCCACCGGACGGCCTTCCGGATCGCACTCGACGACACCGGCACCCCGGCCTCCACCAGCGCCGGCACGGCGGCACCCGTGCCGTAGACGTAGTTCGCGCCCCAGCGGCCGAACCAGGACCCGTCGGCCTCCTGGTGGTCCAGCAGCCAGCGAACGCCACGGCGGCATTCCCGGCTGCCCGCCTGGCCCTCCTTGGCCAGCATCTCGACCACGTGGGCGGTGACGTCCGCCGACGGCGGGTCGATCACCGCGCCGAAGTCGCAGAAGGGCAACTTCGTGGTCAGCTCCTGGGTGTTGTCGGCGTCGAACGCGGCCCAGCCGCCGTCGCGCGACTGCATTCCGGTCACCCAGTGCACCGCCCGGTCCAGGGCGTTGCCCAGGCGGGTCCGGTCGGGGTGCGCGACGCGGCGCAGGCCGAGCACGACCTCCGCGGTGTCGTCGGTGTCCGGGTAGAGGTCATTGGCGAACTCGAACGCCCACCCGCCCGGGTCGAGGTCCGGCCGCCGCACCGCCCAGTCCCCGCGCACCGTGATCTCCTCGCCGAGCATCCAGTCGACGGCCTTGAGCACCTGCGGGTCGTCGCCGGGCGCACCCGCGTCGAGCAGCGCGACGATCGCCAGCGCGGTGTCCCACACCGGGGACTGACACGCCTCCAGCCGGCGCACCGTGCCCTCGGGCGTCTCCTCGCGGATCAGGAACCCTTCAAGCCCGTCCAGGCCCGCGCGCATCGCCGGATGGTCCAGCGAGTACCCGAGCAGGTGCAGCGCGAGCAGCGAGTACACCCACGGCGGCTGGATGCCGCCCCATCCGCCGTCGGCCTCCTGCCGCGCGAGAATCCACTCCGCGGCCTGCCGCATCGCGAACTCCCGCACGGGCTTGACCGCGACCTTCGCGTAGAGGTGCAGGGCCTTGTCCAGGTAGTGGAAGGCGCCCGACCAGGTCCACGGTGCGACCCGCCCGCCGGGCCGCACCCCGGAGCGCAACTCGTCGATACCGAAGGGCAACGGACGGACCGGGCGCAGCGTGCTGACCACCGTCAGTGGCACCACGGTCTGGCGCGCCCAGCACCCCCAGTCGTAGACGTTGAGCGGCACCCAGGACGGCAGCAGCACCAGTTCGGGCGGCATGTTCGGCAGGTCGTCCCAGGACCAGAGCCCGAACAGCGCCAGCCAGATCCGGGTGAACACGCGGCTGGCCTCGACGCCGCCGCCGGCACGGACGAACCCGGCCGCCCGCCGCATGTGCGCCTCGTCCGGCGAGTCCCCGGCCAGCCGCAGCGCGACCCACGCCTCCAGCGTCGTCGACAGATCGCCCGGGCCGCCGTGGAAGTTCGCCCAGGTGCCGTCCGCGCGCTGCTGCGAGCGGATCCAGCGGGCGGCCTGCTCGGTGTCCCGCTCGGTGCGGATGCCGAGGAACTCCCGCATCAGCAGGTCCTCGGCGTCCATGGTCACGTTGGTCTGCAGCTCGCCCTTCCACCAGCCGCCGTCGCGCTGCAGGCCCTTGAGGTGGGCCACCGCGCGGTCGAGCGTCGTGGCCGGATCGAAACCGACCGCCCCGGACACCTCCGAGGTCTGCGTCATCAGGCCTCCCTGGTCACGATGAACCGCGCGAGGGCAAGCAGCTCCGCGCGCACCCGTCCCGGGACGTCGGCGTCCTCGAGCTTCTGCTGTCCCGCCGCCATCCGGCGCCGGGCTTCCTCCAGCGCCCACGCGCGCCCGCCGGCCAGGTCCACCAGATCGGCGGCGCGGCGCACCGCATCGTCGTCGGCGACGTCACCGTCGGTGAGCCATCGGGCCAACTCCCGGCCGGGCGCGCCGCCGTGGGTGACCGCGTAGGTGACCGGCAGGCTCTTCTTGCGGGCCCGCAGGTCGGAGTGCACCGGCTTGCCGGTCACCGACGGCTCGCCCCAGATGCCGAGCACGTCGTCGACCAGCTGGAAGGCCAGGCCCAGGTCGGCGCCGAACTCGGCGAGCGCGCCGACCACGTGCTGCGGCGCGCAGGCCAGCACCGCCCCGATCGCCGAACTCGCGGACAGCAGCGCGCCGGTCTTGCCGCCGGCCATGTCCAGGCACTCGTCGAGCGTGACGTCGTCCCGCTGCTCGAACGCGACGTCGAGGACCTGCCCGCGGATCAGCTCACCGACCGCCTCGGCCAGCAGGCGGGTCGCCGCGACCGCGCCGGGCCCCTCGGAGTCCAGCAGGACCTCGGTGGCCAGAGCGAGCATGGCGTCACCGGTGAGGATGGCGCTGGCCGCGCCACGCACCGCCCACACCGTCGGCCGGTGCCGCCGCTCGGTGTCGCCGTCCATGAGATCGTCGTGCAGCAGCGAGAAGTTGTGCACCAGTTCCACCGCGACCGCGCCGGGCAGCCCGGTCGCCGGGGGCGCGCCGGCGGCCTCGGCCGACAGCAGCGCCAGCGCGGGGCGGACGGCCTTGCCGCCGCCGGAGGTCGGGTTCCCGTCCAGATCGGTCCAGCCGAGGTGGTAGTAGGCGATCGCGCGGCTGGCCGGGTCGAGCCGGTCGAGGGCGGCCCGCATCGCCGGCAGGACGGCCTGCCTGCCCTGCTGCAGCGAGTCGAGAACAGCGGTCATGCGGGTATCCCTTCCGATCGGCCCGGCACACCCGCGGGTGTGCCGAGTACGGCTTGGGCGGCCGCCTCACCGCTGCGCACGGCGCCCTCCATGGTCGCCGGCCAGCCGGTGGCGGTCCACGCGCCCGCCAGGACCAGACCCGGGACACGGGTGCGGGCCTGTGGGCGCAGTCCCGCGCACCCCGGCGCGGGACGGAACGTGGCGTGCCGCTCTCGCGTCACGAAGAAGTCGAGGACCTGCGCGTCGCGTGCGGCGGGCAGCACCTCGAGCAACGCGGGCAGCATCCGCTCGCGCAGAGCCCGCACCGGAAGCTCGATCTCCTCCGTGGCGGCAGACAGCGAGATCGCCAGGTACTGACCCCGGGTGAGGCCGGAGGAGGCGGTGCGGTCGAAGACCCACTGCACCGGCGAGTCGACCGCGGCGAAGAACGGCGTGTCGGTGACCGGGCGGTCGAACACGACATGGACGTTGACGATCGGTGAGCTGCCGAGACGTTCGGCGAAGTCGGCGGGCAGGGGCACCGCACCCGGCGGCAGCAGCTTCGCCGCGACGGGCGGTGGCACGGCGAGCACGACCTGATCGGCCTCGACCGGCTGGTCGGCGCCGACCCGCCACACACCGTCCTCCCGGGACAGTCCGGTGACCTTGCTGCCCAGCCGGACGGTGGCGCCCGCCTCGGCCAGCCGGGCCAACGCGGGCTCGCCGTGCAGCCGCCGCAGCGGAACGGTCGCCCAGCCGATGTCGGCCGCCGCCGCGTCGCTCAGCAGCCCCACCTGGAACACGGTCGCGGCGAGGCCCAGCGACGCCTCCGCCGCGGGAGCGTTCAGGGTCGCGATGCCGACCAGGTCCCACAGCTTGGTGACCGCGTCCCGGCTCTGCCCGTGCGCGGCCAGCCACTCGCCGAACGTGCGCCGGTCGGAGCTGGGCGCGGCCGGGTCGACCGACCTCAGCGCGAGTGCGGCGCCGGCGAAGCGCATCCGGTCGGCGACGCCGAGCGGGCCGTAGCGCAGCACCGAGTCCGCGAGGTGCAGCGGCGCGGGCAACGGGTTGCGGCGCAGCCACGCCGGCCGGCGCAGGCGGGGCGAGCGGACCGGAATCTCCAGGCGCGGCTGGAGGTGGACGCGGTCGGTCACGCCGAGCCGGCGCAGCAGGCCGAGATAAGCGGTGCAGCAGCGCAAGAACACGTGCTGCCCGTTGTCGACGTTCAGACCATCGCGGGCGAACGAGTGGGTGAGGCCGCCCAGGAGACCGCGTGACTCGAGCAGGGTCACCTCGTGCCCGGCGTCGGCGCAGCGCAGCGCCGCGGTGATCCCGGCGAGCCCGCCACCGACGACCGCGACCCGCTGTCTCATGCCGCTCGCCCGCCCAGGGCGCGCACCGCGACGCCCAGCTTCTCCCGTCCGGACAGGGAAAGCCGCTTGTCGTACACCGCGGAGGGTGCTTCGGCGATCTGTTCCAGCAGCTGCCGGTAGATGCCCGCCATCGCCAGGCAGCAGGCCCCGCTGCGGCGGTCCAGCAACGGCCCCAGCCGCAGGCCGTCGGCGTACCACTCGCGGGCACGGGCCGCGCTGTGCCGGATGAGGTTCGCCAGGCCGCCGTCCGGATCGGACAGCGCGTCGTGGGCGTCGACGGTCAACTCGACACCGAACGCGTCGAGGTCCTCCTTCGGCAGGTAGACGCGGCCGTTGAGCAGGTCCTCGCGGATGTCCCGCAGGATGTTGGTCTGCTGCAGGGCGATCCCGAGCGCGTCGGCGTACCGCGCGGCGCTCGGGTGCGGCTTGTGACCGAACACGCCGAGACACAGCCGGCCGATCGACCCGGCCACGCACCGGCAGTACTCCGTCAGCTCGTCGAACGTGCCGTAACGACGGCCCTCGATGTCCATCCAGACGCCGTCGAGCAGCTCCTCGAACGCCTCCAGCGGCACCGGGTAGCGGCGGGCGGCGTCGGCCACCGCGACCATCACCGGGTCGGTGCTGCGCTCGATCGCGGACAGCTCCTTGCGGACCGTCTCCAGCTGCGCGGCCTTGTCCTCGACCGGCAGGTCGCCGTCGCCGATGTCGTCGACGCGCCGCGCCAGGGCGTACACCGCGCACAACGCCGAGCGGCGCTGCCGGGTGAGCAGCCGGATGCCCCAGTAGAAGTTGCGGGCCTCCGTCCTGGTGATGTCCTCACAGGTGGCGTAAGCCTGTTCGATCGTCGGTGTCATGCGACCCGACCACCTTCCCGGATCCGGCGGACATGGGCGGCAGGACGCACCAGCAGTACGGTCAGGTGCGCCAGGACGTCGGCCTTGCGGGGGCGCGGCGTGGCGGCCAGGACGTCCCAGCGGGCCCGGCGCAGTGCGTCGAGGGTGGCCAGGCCCCCGGCGATGTAACCGGCGACCGCGAGCCGCGCCCAGCCGTGCAGGCGGTCCAGCAGCGGAGCGCCTTCGGTGAGCAGGTCGAGCGCGCGGGCGGTCTGGGCGGCGACGGTCAGGCGCACCGGCCGGCTGGTGGCCGCCGCATCGAGGTCGGCTTCCCCGGCGCCGAACGCGGCCAGGTCCGCCTGCGGCAGGTAGATCCGCCCGTTGCGGCGGTCCTCGGCGACGTCCTGGCAGTGCTCGATCAGCTGGAGGGCGGTACAGACCCGGTCGGAGAGCCGCTCGGCGACCGCGTCGCGCACCCCGAAGACGCGCAGGACGATGCGGCCCACCGGATCCGCGGAGAGCACGCAGTAGTCCTCCAGCTCCGCCTGCGTGGCGTACCTGGCGACACGCTGGTCCTGGAGGTTCGCCCGCACGAGGCGATTGAACGTGTCGAGTTCCAGATCCCGGCGCCGAATCGCGGGAAGAAGATCACGTAATACCCGTTCGTGTGGGGGGTCGCCCCGGAAGGCACGTTCCAGATCCTGTTGGAATCGCAGGAGGCCGGCGGTGCGATCCGCGGCGGATCCGGTCGCCTCGTCACCCAGATCGTCGATCACGCGCGCCACCGCGTAGACCGCACTCAGGTCGTCACGCAGATCACGCGGAAGTATCCGCAGTGCTACGGGAAAGTTCTCGGCTTGCTGCTTTTCGCGCAGCTCACGATCGCCGACCGTGCCGGGACCAGGGGGTGCGGGAGCCATCGGCTCATAATCACTCCGCCGGCACGGCGAATTCTTCGCACCGGAAACAAAAATGAACCAGCGGCGGTTATCACGAGCTGACAGTATTGACCCGGACGATGGACGGCACGCGGTCAGGCGAGTGGGGGTCCACGACATGACTGGCAGACGGATGGACGCCAGCGACGGCAAGCTGGCGGACCTCGCGGCGGCCACCTCGCAACGGCTGCCGCGCATGCTGGACGACGTCGCGCGGCTGCTGCACGAGCACTGGCCGGACTACGCCGAGTTCATCGTCACCGAACGGGACGAGGTCCTGGTCTCCGCCAACATGTTCCTCCAGCGTCTGCTGCGGATGGCCAAATGGGACATCGCCGAGGTTTCCGGCATCGCCGACCAGGCCGCCGATCGGCTGGGCGAACAGCCGCTGTTCGAGGAGATCGGGCGTGCGCAGTGGCAGCAGGGCCGCGATCTGACGAGCCTGCTATCGGCGTACCAGATCGGGGCACGGGTCGCGTGGCACCACGTCGCGGAGGTCGCGCTCGAGGTCGGCGTCCCGTCCGACATGTTCGCCTCGCTGGCCGAGGCGGTGTTCATCTTCGTCGACCAGCTGTCCTCGGCGTCGGCGCGCGGATACGTGCTCGAGCAGTCCGAATCCGCCGCGACGCGGGAACGGTTGCGTGACGAGCTCGCGGACATGCTGCTGTCGGACCGGTCCGACTCCGCCGCGATCCGCGACGCCGCGGCCCGTGTCGACTGGCCCCTGCCCCGGCAGGCGGCCGTCGTCCTGGTGGAACCGGACAACCCCGTCGGCAGCGCGCTGCTGGGACGGCTCGGGAACTCGTCCCTGCACGTCCGGCGGCAGCGGCAGGTCTGTGCCATCGTGCCCGATCCGGACGGACCGCAGCGGCGCCAGCGGCTCGCGTCCGCGCTGCGCGGCGCCGGCGCGGTGGTCGGGCACGCGGTGGCCCTGGAACAGCTCCCGGCCAGCATGCACGTCGCCGAGATCGCCGCCGAGCTGCGCCGCAACCACGTGCTGGACGACGATCCGGTGTTCGTGGACGAGCACCTCGACTCGATCATCGTGCACCGGGACACGAAGCTGTTCGACGCCTTCCGCCACCAGAGCCTCGCTCCCCTGGCCCACCTTGGACCGGTGACGCGCAAGCGGTTGTGCGAGACGCTCGCGTGCTGGCTGCGGCACCTCGGCGACCGCCGGGCGATGGCGGAGGAGCTGCACATCCACCCGCAAACCGTCCGCTACCGGATGACCCAGCTGCGCGAACTGTTCGGCGAGAGCCTGGACGATCCGGACAACCGCCGGCGCCTCACGCTCGCCCTCGCCTGGGGCCGCTCGGACCCCGACGAGCTCTGACGCCGCACCACCCCGGCTCAGTCCAGTTCGGCCAGTACCGCACGGAACTCGGCGAGGAAGCCGTCCACGCTGTCCACCAGCGCCGTGTCCACAGTGGCACTCATCGAAAACGATCCGTACCACCCGAGAACGCCGACGGTGAACGGCGTTCCCGGCGCGAGCGGGATGATGGCGAACGCGGTGTGCAGCGGGAAATTCCCGAAGTTCACCTGCCACGCCGCACCGGGCATGTTGGACACCGTGCCGTTGAAGAACCGTTCATTGTAGACAGTGCGGGCGAACCAGGAGTGGAAGAACGCGGGCAACAGACCCGCCAGGGTGTGCTGCACGAACCGGGACGCGACCACCCTGGTGCCGGTGCGCAACCGCTTGGTGGCCTTGGCGATCCGCACGAGCCGATCCGCTTCGGGCATCTCCCCCAGCGGGATGTCCACCATCACTGCGGCGGTCACGTTGCCCTCCGCGCCGGGCCGCGGCTCGGCGGCCATCAACGTGACCGACGTCAGCATCGATTCCGGCAGCGGCGCCACCGCGACGCGCCGCAGCGCTCCGGCGACACCGCCCAGCAACACGTCGGTCACCCGCACGCCGTGCTTGCGTGCCAGCTCGCGAACCTCGTCGAGCGGGATCTGGAGGGTCGCGTAGCGGCGCTCCGGCGGATCGCCCGAGGGCAGCTGCGCCTTGGGCCGCCCATCCGTGGCCAGCTGCGCGAGGCCCACCGCGCCGGCCGCGACCTTCTGCAGCGCGCTGGGCCGTCTGGCCTCGTTGAGCCCCTCCAGCAGGCTCGGCGAGTCGAACAGCTCGAGCATCAGGCTGATCGTGCCGATCCCGTCGGCGACCGCGTGGTGCACCAGCGAAATCACCGCGGCGGTGTTCTCCTCGACGCCGCGCACGACCGCGAACCGCCACAGCGGCCGGTCCCGGGGCAATGGCTCGCTCTGGAAACGCGCGACCAGCTTGTGCAGCTCGCCCATCCCGCCCGGGGTGCCGTCCGGGCGGGCCAGGTCGAAGTCGGGGACGTGCCAGTCCCAGTCGATGTCGGGGTGCGGCACCCAGTACTGCCTCCGCCACCGCGAGTACTCCGACAGGCGCTGCGCGTACCGGGGCATCGTGGTCAGCTTGTCCCGGATCGCCGCCTGCACCCACTCGCGGGACGGGCCGGTGGGGTTCGCCGACGTGTCCAGCATGATGAGCCCGCCCACGTGCTGCGGGAACTCCGGGGTCTCCACATGCAGGAAGAAGGTGTCGGACGCGGACACCCGGTCGACCGGCCGGGCGACCTGCGCGATCCACGTGGCCGCCGCGACGAACACGACGGCGCCGGCCGCGTCGACCCAGTAGTGGTTGCCGGTGGCGATGATGACCGCGAACGTGATGAGCACGTGCACCGCGCTGACGATCTGCACGATCCAGCCGCCGCGGATGCGCGCGAGCACCACCGAGACCCACAGCGCCCAGCCGACGTGCAGCGACGGCATCGCGGCCAGCTGGTTGGCGCCCTGGAGCGCGGGCGAGCCCCAGGACAGGAACGTGTGCCCGAGCCGGACGGTGTCGACGAATCCGGCGCCGTCCAGCATCCGCGGCGGCGCGACCGGGAACAGCCAGAAGCAGGCGAGGGCGAAGAGGTTCAGCCAGATGAAGCTGTTGCGCACCGAGCGGTAGTGAACCGGATGGCGGACGAACACCCAGATCAGCAGGACGATCGCACTGGCGATGTAGGTGACCGCGTACTCGTAGTTGGCGACGACGCGGATCCAGCCCTGCCCGGCGAGCCACAGGTTGACCGGCAGCTCGAAATCCAGGCGCAGCCACCGTTCGAATGCCAGCAGGAACTCGCCGTTGGCGTACGCCCGCGGCTCGCGGCTGGGCAGCGGCCACGCCTCGACCAGCAGGTACACCCCGAACAGGCCGAGGCCGAGCACCAGCTCGAACCACCAGGTCGAGCGCCGGACGGCCGCCGCGCGGACATCCGGGACCACCGGGGACCGTGAAGTGGAACCGACGGTGAGCACACCGTCATATACCACGCATCGCGGGGGGTTCGCTCGCAGGAATCACCGCTCGACCGCGTAGTGGAGGTGGATGACACCGGCAGCCGGGACGGCTTCCACGAGGCGGAGGCGCACCTGCGCGGGCAGCGACCGGAAGAAGGGGCGGCCGGCGCCGAGCAGGATCGGCACCTGGTGGAGAACCACCTCGTCGACGAGTCCTGCCTTGAGCGCCTCGGCGAGCACGCCGCCACCCATCAGGCCGACGTCGAGCTCACCGGCCGCCTCGCGAGCCGCCGCGACCGCGTCCTCGATCCCGGTGGTGACGAGGGTCTGACGGCCGGTGATCTCCGGCGCGGGCCGGTGGCTGAGGACGAACAGCGGCGCGGTCGGATGCGGGCCGCCGCCGCCGAAGTGGCCGGAATCGTCGTAGCTGGTGCGGCCCGCCACGACGGCACCCACACGCCCGGCGAGCGCGTCGAACACGCGCGCGCTGGGCGCGCTCAACCGGAAGCCGTCGAAGACCCGGCTTGGCGTGTCACCGTCGAAGTACCAGTCGAAGAGCACCGAGCCGTCGCCCAGCCCGCGACCGGGTGCGGGATCGCGACCGGTGATGTACCCGTCGACCGAAACGGCG
>Ga0081455_10000298_pt1 | contig 65765 bp, 51 predicted proteins | sample TabmetS3T2R1_FD_70207 | JGI IMG/M metagenome (GOLD analysis project Ga0081455, IMG submission 70207) | Tabebuia heterophylla rhizosphere microbial communities from the University of Puerto Rico - S3T2R1 | ecosystem: Host-associated > Plants > Roots > Rhizosphere ...
TCTGCGACGACTACCTCGAGCTCGTCAAGGAGCGGGCCTACGGTTCGCGTGGTGAGGAGCCGGCCGCGTCGGCCCGAGCGGCGCTGGCGACGGCACTGTCGGTCCAGCTGCGGATGCTCGCGCCGTTCCTGCCGTACGTCACCGAAGAGGTCTGGTCGTGGTGGCAGGAGGGGTCGATCCACCGGGCCAACTGGCCGGACCCGGACGACGACATCAAGGCGGTGCCGCACGATCCCGACGTCCTGGCGGCCGCCGCCGAGGTGCTGGCCAAGATCCGCGGGACCAAGTCGGCCGCGAAGGTGAGCATGCGTACCGAGGTCGTGACGGTCAACGTGGTCGGACCGCGGACCCGGCTGGAGCTCGCGGCCCGGGCAGCCGACGACATCCGGGCAGCCGGACGCGTCACCGGTGGGATGGCGTTCAACGACAGCGGTGAGGAGTCGGGCGACGTCGTCGTCCACGCTGAGCTGGTTCCCGCAGAGTCGGCCTGACGCCGGGCGGGGCGGTTAGGGTCGACGCCATGACCAAGCTGACCCGCGCCCTGGTCGACGACGTCGCCGGCTACTTCGACACCTGGCTCGCCTTCCGGCAGGAGCACGACCGGATCCCGGGCATCCAGGCCGCCGTGCTCTACGAGGACGATCTGGTGCTGTCCTCGGCATACGGTCAGGCCGACGTCGAGACGGCAACCGTGTTGACGCCGAGGCATCTGTTCCGGATCGCGTCGCACTCCAAGACGTTCACGGCGACCGCCGTACTCCAGCTCGCCGAGCAGGGCTCGCTGCGGCTCGACGACACCGCCGGTCAGTGGCTGCCGTTCCTTGCCGACTCGCCGGTGGGTGCCGTCACGGTCCGGGAGCTGCTGGCGCACGGCGGTGGCGTCATCCGCGACGGACACGACGGCGACCACTGGCAGTTGTTCCGGACGTTCCCGGACGAGGCGGGTCTGCGGGCGATCGGCATCGACGGCGCCGACGTCCTCCCGGCCAACGAGCGGTTCAAGTACTCCAACGTCGGCTACGCCCTGCTGGGCATGATCATCGCGGCCGCTGCCGACCAGCCCTACAACGACTACGTACGCGAGCAGATCGTCGAGCGACTCGGTCTCGCCGACACCGGACCCGAGTACGACCCGGCCCGAGCGTCCGACTACGCCACCGGCTACAGCGCCCTGGCGTACTCCGATCGCCGGATCCCGATCGAGCACATCGACACCGGAGCGATGGCGTCGGCGACCGGCTTCTACTCCACGGCCTCGGACATGGTCCGCTACGCAGCCGGGCACTTCCACGGCGACGAGCGGCTGATCACCGATGCCTCGAAGCGGAAGCTGCAGCGTACGGAGTGGACGATCGGCCGCGAGGGCGCGTACGGGCTCGGCTTCGACATCGGCAAGGTCGGCGAGCGTCGCCTCCTCGGGCACGGCGGCGGCTATCCCGGCCACATCACCAACACCAAGTTCGACCCGGTCGATCGGCTGGCGGTATCGGTCCTGACCAACGCCATCGACGGCCTGGCCGGCCTGTACGCCATGGGCTTCATGCGGCTGGTCCAGCTGGCGCTGAAGCCGGCCGACCCGCCGACCGGAGGGGCCGACCTGGATCTCGACCGATTCTGCGGCCGGTTCGCGAACCTGTGGGGAGTCGTCGACGTCGTGCGCCTGGGCGACCGGCTCGTCGTGCTCTCCCCCACCGCCGACGATCCCACCGACGAGCCGATGAGCCTGACCGTCGTCGACGCCACGACGCTGAAGATGACCGGCGGTGAGGACGTCGGCTTCGCGTCGCCGGGCGAGCTGCTGACCTACACCTTCGGCGACTCCGGCGTCGAGTCGGTCCGCGCTGGCAGTGGTACGACCGGCTACCCCTTCGACCGGTTCGCGGCAGCGGCGGCGAGGCGCCAGGATCGGGTCACGATCGGCGATCCCCTCACTCCCTGAGGCGTCCACGCCGCGAGAGGATGTCCGGCAAGCATCGGGGCGCGGGGGTGAGACTCGGAGGACAGGTGGCAGACCCGCAACGGGCGGAGTCACGGGGTGGACGGCGCGAGTCCGGGTTCGTCGGCCGATCCAGAGAGCTGGCCGCGATCGCGACGGCGCTGGCGACTCCGCCGTCGGTCGTCTTCGTCGAGGGCGATGCCGGAGTGGGCAAATCGCGCCTGATCCATGTCGCGTTGCAATCCGACCATGAATCCGAGCGGACCAGGCTGCCTTGTGCGTGTCCCCCAGTCGAGCCGCAGTTTCCGCTCGGCCCGCTGCTCGATGCGCTGCGTCGACGTTCTGTCCACGGCGTCGAGCTGAGTCCGCTGGCCGGGGCCTTGCGACAGCTGCTTCCCGAGTGGGCCGACGACCTTCCGGCGGCGCTCGAGCCACTACCGGATCCGATGGCGACCCGGCATCGGCTCCTGCGGGCGCTCGCCGAGGTGATCGACCGGCTCGACATCGGGGTCCTGGTAGTCGAGGACGGTCAGTGGGCAGACGCCGCGACGCTCGAGCTGCTCCTCATGCTGACCTCGTCGCCGGAGTCGCGACTGAGTGTGGTGCTCACCTACCGGCCTCGAGAGGTGCCCGACGGCTCGCTGCTGCTCCGGCTGTCGTCGCACTCGGCGCCGCATCTCACCCACGTTCGGGTCCCGGTCCCGCCGCTGACCGTCGACGAGGTCGGCGAGCTCGTCGGGGCAACCTTCGACACCGACACCGTCTCCGTGGACTTCGTTCGGTTCCTCCACGAGCGCACGGACGGCGTCGCCTTGGCGGTCGAGGAGAGCCTGGCCCTGCTGCACGACCGAGGCGACATCGTCTGGCAGGCCGGAGCGTGGTCGAGACGGGCCCTGGCCGACCTCCAGGTCCCGCCCACGGTGCGCGACTCGGTGCTCGAACGGGTGCAGCGGCTGCCGCCGGAGGCGCATCCCGTGCTTCAGGCAGCTGCCGTACTCGCGGCACCGGCCGACGAGACCGTACTCGCCGAGGTGGCCGACCTCGAGCCGGAGGCGACTCGGGTTGGGCTGGCCGACGCCCTCGCGTCCGGACTCCTCCACGAAGAACGGCCGGCCAGCTTCGCCTTTCGCCATGTCATGGCCTCCCGCGCCGTCGAGGCGGCGATTCCGGTGTCGGAGCGGCGACGACTGCATCGCCGGGCCGCCGAGGTGTTGCGCGGGTCCGAGCCGGAGCCGGTGGCGCGACTGAGCCGGCACTACCGCGAGGCCCACGAGGTCGCGGAGTGGAGCACGTACGCGGAGGCGGCCGCCGCGCTCGCGTTGCAGTCCGGAGACGACCGTACCGCCGCCGAGCTGCTCCTCGAGCTGCTGACCAGGGCCGACCATCCGCTCGACCGGAGGGTCCGGATCGCCCGCGTCCTCGGTGAGACCGCCGCCTGGGGAGTCGCCTCGCTCGGTGAGCTAGGCACCCAAGTCACCGGAGCGCTGGAGGACGTGCTGACTCAGCGCGGGATCCCGCCCTCGGAGCGCGGCGAGCTGCGGGTGCTTCTCGGCCGACTGCTCTTGCAGCTCGGCGAGTTCGACCACGCTGCCGACCAGACCTCAGCCGCGATCCCCGACCTGGCCGGCCGGCCGGAGCTGGCGGTCCGGGCGATGATCTCGCTGTCGTGGCCGCGCGGCAGCGCCTGGTCCGGCGCCAAGCATCTCGACTGGCTGCGCCGCGCGAGCGATCGGCTGCCCGACCTCCCGCGCGGGCCGGAGCGCACGACCCTGGAGGTCGATCGGGCCAGCGCACTGCTGATGCTCGGCGAGAGCGAGGGCTGGGCGGTCGCCGAGGAACTGGTCGGCCGTTCGGGCTCCCTCGTCGAGCGACGCCAGTACGCCCGCTGCCTGATGAACGTCGGACACGTCGCGATCGCCTGGGGCCGAGATCGGGAGGCCCGCGACGCGCTGGATCGGGCGGTCGAGCTGATGCGGGAGACCGGCTACGAGCGGCTGCTCAACTCGGCCGCCCTCACGACCGCCTATCTCGATTGGCACAGCGGCCGATGGGCCGGTCTCGCCGAGCGGATCGCCGTGGTGATCGACGCCGACGACACCCTCCCCGAGGCGCAGCTGGAGGCCCGCTACACCCGCGCCCTGCTGCAGCTGGCCGACGGCGACCGACAACCGGCCGAGGCGGAGCTGCGCGCGGTGGTGGCCGAGCTGTCCCGGCGCGGAATCATCGACGAGATGCTCGCCTCCAGCGCCGCGCTGAGCCGGCTCCTGCTGCTCGACGACAAACCGGCCGAGGCGATTGAGATCAGTGCACCGGCGATCCGGACGCTCGAGATCAAGGACATGTGGCCGTGGGACGCATTGATCGTCCCGGCCCACGCCGAGGCGCTGGTCGAGACCGGACAAGCTTCCGCGGCGGCGGCGCTGGTCGACCGGTTCGCTGCCGGGCTCGGCGATCGGCGGGCACCAGGGCCGCAGGCCGCGCTGCTCGAGTGCCGCGGGATCGTGGCCGCCGACGACGTCGACACCGCGGTCGAGCACTACGCGGCGGCGGCCGCTGCCTGGGGAGCTCTGCCACGGCCGTACCACCGGCTCCTGACCCTCGAACGGCTCGCCCTCGTCCAGCTCGGCGCCGAGCGTACGGCGGAGGCGACCGAGACCCTGCTCGCCGTACAACAAGGCCTGCACGACCTCGGTGCCAAGTGGGACGCGGACCGGGTCGCGCGGCGGCTCCGACAGCTCGGCGTCGACGTGGCCCGGGTGTGGCGGGGCGGTCGCCGCGGCTACGGCAATGCCCTGTCGCCTCGCGAGCTCGAGGTTGCGCGGCTGGTCGCCCAGGGACTGACGAACCGGCAGATCGCCGAGGCGCTGTTCCTGTCGCCGCGCACCGTCGATCGCCATCTCAGTGCCGTCATGCGCAAGCTCGACGTTCACTCGCGCACGGCGGTGGCGCTTGAGATCGCCGAGGCCGAGCCGCCCGACAATCCAAAGATTGGGTGAGATACCCACTCGCGAATCCGGTCCGCGAAACGTGAACATCGGGACTGCGGAGGCACCGGCTCCGAGACCCGCCACGACTCAGAATGGACCCTGCGATGGGCACTCCGACTGCTCCCCCGTCCGCCCCCAGATCCTTCGGAGCGGTGGTTCGGAGCGCCGTGCTCGCCATCGCGCTGTCGCTGGCCTGGCTGGTTCCAAGCGCGTCCAACGGGTCGACTCAGGCCGCCGCGCCGAACGAACCGGCCGCGGCGGCTCCGTCGGTCGGCGGCCTGTCGACCGACACCTATCGGATCACCCTGCTGACCGGCGACGTCGTCGGCCTGCACGTGACCGCAGACCGACGGCAGGCGGCCTGGGTCGAGGAGGCGGTTGACCCGCAGCAGCCGCCGCACATCTACGAATCCGACGGCCAGGTGCACGTGGTGCCGGCCGAGGCGGAGCCTTACCTCGCCTCCGGAGCGCTCGACGAGGACCTGTTCAACGTCACGCTGCTCGCCCAGGACGGTTATGACGATGCGACCACCGGCAAGCTACCGCTGTTGATCGAGGCACCCGAGCGAGCCCGGAGCGACGCCATGCCGGCCGCTCCGGAGGGGACCGACCCGGTACGCGAGCTCGACAGCATCAACACGCTGTCGGTCGACGCCGACAAGTCCGAGATCCGCACCGTCTGGGACGAGATTCGGGGCGACCGGCAGATCGCTCCCACCTCGCCTCAGGCAGACCTCGCCACGGACCGTCGGGTCTGGCTCAACGGCCAGGTGGAGGCCACCCTCGACGACTCCGTCGCACAGATCGGAGCGCCCGAGGCGTGGGCGGCCGGCTACGACGGCAGCGACGTCAAGGTCGCCGTCCTCGACACCGGCTACGACCCGACGCACCCTGATCTGGACGGCCGGGTCACGACGACCGCCGACTTCACCGGCACCTCTCCCGATGCGATCGACGGCTACGGCCACGGCACGCACGTCGCGGCCATCCTCGGCGGCACCGGCGCTGCGTCGGACGGCACCCGGAAGGGCGTCGCGCCGGGCACCGACCTGATCATCGGCAAGGTGCTCAACGACAACGGTCAGGGACCGGCCGACGAGATCATCGCCGGCATGGAGTGGGCCGTCGCCCAGGATGCCGACGTCATCAACATGAGCCTCGGCACCACTGCGGCCTCGGACGGCACCGACCCGATGAGCCAGGCCGTCAACGAGCTCACCAGGTCATCCGACAGTCTGTTCGTCGTCGCCGCCGGCAACACCGGACCCGGCGAGTCGACCGTCGGCTCGCCCGGCGCCGCCGACCTCGCCCTGACCGTTGGTGCGGTCGACAAGCTCGACCAGCCTGCCGCGTTCTCGTCCCGCGGCCCACGCCGCGGCGACGGCGCGATCAAGCCCGACATCACCGCGCCCGGCGTCGGCATCGTCGCGGCCCGCGCTGCCGGCACCTCACTCGGCGACCTCATCGACGAGCACTACACCTCGCTGAACGGCACCTCGATGGCGACACCGCACGTCGCCGGGGCCGCGGCCATCCTCGCCGAGCAGCATCCGGACTGGACGCCCGCGGAGCTCAAGACCCGGCTGATCTCGACCAGCAAGACCATGGCGGACCAGCCCGTGACGTTCCAGGGCGGCGGCCGGGTCGACATCGCCGCCGCGATCGGCCGTCCGGTCACGGTCTCCGACGGCAGCCTCTACCTCGGCCGACTGGCCGTCGACTCCGATCCGGTGTCGCGCGAGCTGACGTACCGCAACACCTCCGACCGACCGCTTTGGCTTGAGCTGTCGACCGACGTCGCGGGGACCGGCTCCGACCCCGGCCAGCGCCCCGCTCTCCAGCTCGACGACTCGCGGTTGAACGTGCCCGCGCACGGCACTGCGAGCGCGACGGTCACCCTGGAGCCGCGGTCGACCAGCCCGGCTGGCTACGCCGGTCAGATGGTCGCCAAGCCGATCGCCGGCGGCGGCACCGTACACACCACGATGGCGTTCGTCGTCGACGGGCCGACGCACACCTTGACCGTCCAGGCCGTCGACCGGATCGGTCAGCCCGCGACCGGTCCGGTCGACCTCTGGAACGCCGAGACCGGCGTCGAGAAGCGGACCTTCCTCCGTAGCGGATCCGCGACGTTCCCGGTCACCGACGGCCTCTACTCGGTGGTCGCGAGCGTCGAGGGGTCCACACCTCGTACCGTCGAGACCACGATCGCCGCCGAGCCGGAGCTGCGCATCGACTCCGATCGCACCATCGAGTTCGACGCGCGGAACGGCCAGCCCATGCAGGTCGAGACCCCGAGGCGAACCGACTTCGACATCTTCAACGTGATCTGGCATCGCCAGGTGGGCGGTCGCGAGGCCTCGTCGATCATCGCCCAGGGCAACGACAGCGACCGGCTCTGGTCGCTCGGCAGCACATCGGCCAGGACCGGCTCGTTCACGCTGGCCAGCCAGTGGCAGCTGCAGCAGCCGCTGCTGACCGTCCAGGCACCGAACGGAGTCGTGACCAGCTCGCAGCGGGCATCGCAGACGGCGTACGACGGCACCGACACCCTGCCGCTCGTCGACGCCGGCGATGGCACACCCGCCGCGATCGCTGGCGTGGACGTCGACGGCGCGATCGCGCTGGTCAGCCGAAGGACCGGATCGAGCAGCCTGCTCGCGCAAGCACAAGCCGCCGCGGCCGCTGGGGCACGGATGCTGCTGGCCTACAACACCACCGTGGACCGCTGGACCGACTCGGCGAACGCATCGCCGATCCCGGTCTATCGGCTCGAGCAGGCCGACGGGCAGCGTCTCCGCGACGCGCTCGCCGGGGAAGCCGAGCTGCCGGTCGACGTCGAGGGCGTCCGCGACTCGACCTACCAGTACGAGCTGGCCTTCGCCCAGAAGAACCGGGTCCCGGACGGCAGCACGTACGAGGTCGTGCCGGATGACCTGGCCGTCGTGGAGTCCGACTATCGCCAGAACTCCGATCGCCAGCGCCGGTCGGAGTCGTGGATCCCGTACTTCGACGGCATCGGGGTCGGCAACGCCATGTCGCAGCAGCGCTCGGCTCCGCTGGTGCGCACTGACTACGTCAACACGGTCGGCGTCGAGTGGCAGCGCTTCGGCTCACCGTCGGAGTTCCCGAGCTTCTACTGGACCGGCGACAATCCGACCGACTACCGCGCTGGCCGGCTTTACCACCAGGTGTGGTGGGGGCCGCTGGTCCATCCGGCGATTCCGCCGCCCGCCACCGGAGCGAGGTCGGCTCCGGTCCTCGGCGGCGGCTACACCCCGGTGACCCGCTATCGGGACGCGATCCGGATCAACCTGCCGCACTACTCGTACGGTGGCGCACTCTCCGGCACGATCTACGAGCAGTTCGGCGATCGCTCCACCCTCACCCTGGAGAGCGACGGCGACGTCCTCGGCCAGTCGACCTGGCCGAAGGCGCAGTACACCGTGCCGGCCGATCGGCGCTGGTACGACCTGACGCTGGATGCGGTCAACGGCGCCGGCAACTGGTCCGACACCTCGACTCGGACACACACGACGTGGCACTTCACGTCCGCTCGCACCGACGAGTCCGGATCGGTGCTGCCGCTGGTCCAGGTCGACTACGCGCTCGACACGGACGCGCACAATGCGGTGCCGGCCGACACGGCGTACCCACTGTGGCTCTCGTCGGGCTACCAGCCCGAGGCCGAGGGCCCGGGTCGGTTCACGGTCGGGGCCGAGGTGTCCCTCGACGACGGCGCGACCTGGCAGCCGGTCGATGTCGAGCGGACCGGCAACCGGTGGCGGGCCAAGATACCGGCAGCGTCTGGACCGGGCTTCGTCAGCGTCCGGGTCTCGTCCACCGACGCCGACGGCAACCGGCTCACCCAGCAGATCAACCGGGCCTGGAAGATCGCGGCTCCCTAGTCCATATCCCCGCCCCGGGAGGATCGGCGTTGCGCGAGCTCCGGCTCGCCAACGTCGATCCTTTCTTGGGTAGTTCTCTGCATCGCGATCGAGCCGCGTTTCGATCCAGGCTTCTGCCATGGATCCGCAGATGCCCGCCGCGGAGGACGATTCCGATCCCGTGGGCGATGTCGAAACGGAGCCGGCACCCTCCGACGCCGGCTCCGACGACGAGCCAACCCCGTCCGACCGCCCATCCACCTGGGAGCCCTTGTGACCCGCCCTCGACTCGATGCCGTCCCCGCCCGGCCCGCACGCCGACGACGGGCCAACATGATCTGCCGAGGCCTGGTCGCCGTCGCGACGATCGGCGCTCTCGGCGCGGCGCCGCTCACCTCGCTGCCGGCCGGCGCCGAGCCGAGTCACGCCGACCGGGCCGACCACGCCGCGCCCGCCAAGTCCAGAGGCGACGCGGGTCTCTACCGGATCACGCTGCTGACCGGCGACGTCGTCGCGCTCCAGGTCAATCCCGGCGGGCGCCAGGCGGCTTGGGTCGCCGACCCGATCGACGAGCGGCGGCCGCCGCAGGTGTACGAGCAGGACGGCGACGTCCACGTCGTCCCGGCCGATGCCTCGCCGTACGTCGCCTCCGGAGCGCTGGATCCCAACCTGTTCAACGTGAGTCTGCTGGCCCAGCAAGGCTTCGACGACGCGGCGACCGACGAGCTGCCGCTGCTCATCGAGGCACCCGCTCAGGCTCCGGAGACCGCGATGCCCGCGACGCCGGACGGCACCGATCGCGTGCTCGAGCTGGACAGCGTCAACACGGTTTCGGTGACGGCCGACAAGGCCGACATCCGCAGCGCATGGACGGACCTGCGTGGCGCTCGACCCGCCGCGACCACGAGCACCGACGCCTCGCTGCCCGGCGGCAAGCGGGTCTGGCTGAACGGCAAGGTCGAGGCCACTCTGGATGAGAGCGTTCCCCAGATCGGCGCGCCGGAGGCGTGGGCGGCCGGCTATGACGGCGCCGGCACGACGGTGGCGGTGCTCGACACCGGCTACGACGCGACGCATCCCGACCTCGCGGGCCGAGTCGTCGAGGCGAAGAACTTCACCGGCAACACAGACCCTGATGGCTCGGTCGCCGTCGACGGCAACGGTCACGGCACCCATGTCGCCTCGACCGTCGGTGGCTCCGGAGCGGCGTCAGACGGCGAGCGCAAGGGGGTCGCGCCTGGCACCGACCTGATCATCGGCAAGGTGCTCGACGACTCCGGTGACGGATCCGAGGACCAGATCATCGCCGGCATGGAGTGGGCGGTCGCCCAAGGCGCCGACGTGGTCAGCATGAGCCTCGGCACGCCGTGGGCGACCGACGGCACCGACCCGATGAGCCGGGCGGTCAACCGGCTGACCCGGGAGTCGGGCGCGCTGTTCGTCGTCGCGGCCGGCAACTCCGGCCCTGGCGAGCAGACCGTCGGTTCGCCCGGCGCCGCAAACCTGGCGCTCACCGTTGGAGCGGTCGACAAGCAGGACCAGCCGGCCTGGTTCTCCTCGCGTGGGCCGCGATTCGGCGACGGCGCGATCAAGCCCGAGATCACCGCGCCCGGCGTCGACATCGTCGCGGCGCGCGCCGCCGGGACCTCGCTCGGCAACCTGCTCGACCAGTACTACACGTCGCTCGACGGCACCTCGATGGCGACGCCGCACGTCGCCGGCGCGGCCGCGATCCTCGCCGACCAGCACCCGCGATGGACGGCCGCGCAAATCAAGGCCTGGCTGGTCTCCACCAGCAAGACGCTCCCGGACCAGCCGGTCACGTTCCAGGGCGGCGGCCGGGTCGACGTTGCAGCGGCGGTGCGCAGCCCGCTCTCGGTAGGCCAGGGCACGCTCTTTCTCGGCCAGGTCGGCGGCGCGGCCGTGCCGGTCGCTCGCACGCTGACCTACTCGAACAGCAGCGACCGACCGATCCGGCTCAAGCTCGCCGCCGACGTGACGAGCACCGGTGCACACGATCGGGTGCGACCGGCGCTGCGGTTCAGCCGGCCGACCGTGACGGTGCCGACGCACGGGACGACGCGGGTCTCGGTGACGCTTCTCCCCCGCCAGACCAACTCCGGCGGCTACGCCGGCCAGCTGGTCGCACGGCCGGCCGGCGGCGGTCGACCGGTCCACACCACCACGGCGTTCACCGTCGACGGCCCGCTCCGCTCGGTGACGATCAACGCGCTCGATCGGCAGGGCCAGCCCGCCAGCGGCCCGATCGATCTCTGGAACGCCGACACCGGCGAGCTTGTCCGAAACTTCCTGACCGACGGCTCGACGACCTTCGAGCTGCGCGACGGGTCGTACACCCTCGCAGGCTCGCTCGAGCCAGCCGGTGAGTGGTTCACATCGACCGAGCACACGATCGTGAGTGTGCCCGAGCTCGACGTCACGAAGGACCGTACGCTGCGGTTCGACGCCAGAGACGCTCGACCGCTGGACGTCACGACGCCGCGCCGCGCCGACCTCGATCAGTTCAACGTCATCTGGGCCCGAACGCTCGGCGACCGGTCGATCTCGATGATCGCGGCGCAGGGTGGCTATGGCCAGCAGGTCTACTCGCTCCAGAGCTCGCTGGCGCGATCGGGATCGTTCAGCCTCGGGACCGAGTGGCAGTTGGTCCAACCACTGCTGGCCGCCCGGACGACCGGGCCGGATTCCGAGCAGCTGGCGTCGCCTCAGATCGCGTCAGCCCAACTGGCCTACGTCGGGCAGGAGACGCTCCCGCTCGTCGATGCCGGAGACGGCTCCGCCGCATCGTTCGCGAGTGTCGACGCCGACGGCGCGGTCGCGCTGGCCAGCCGTGGCGACTGGGATGTCATCCAGCAACAGGCCGCGGCCGCCGCCGATGCCGGCGCCAAGTTGCTGCTGGTCTACAACACGTCTGACGACGACTGGGGCGAGGAGATCTGGGATGCCCCACTGCCGGTCTACCGGCTCGATCGCGAGACCGGCCACGATCTGCTCGCGGCCCTCGACGGCGGCGACGTGACGCTCGACCTGTCCGGCGTACGCGACTCGACCTACCAGTACGAGCTGGCCTACGTCGCGAAGGGACGTGTGCCTGGCGGCCACGTCTACCGGGTCCAGCCCAACTCGCTCGCGGTCGTCGCATCGGACTACCGGCAGAACTCCGATCGGATGGTCCGCGTCGAGTCGTGGATCCCGTACTACGACCGGTTCGGCGTCGCGAACAGCATGTCTCAGCAGCGTCGGGGGCCGCTGGTCCGCACCGACTACGTCAACACCGACGGCGTCCAATGGCAGCGTTTCGGTCAGCCGCACGAGTTCCTCGGCACGTACTGGACGAGCTCGGCGCCCACGTCGTACCAGTCGGGCGAGCACTATCGGCAGACCTGGTGGGGACCCCTTGTGCACCCGGCGGTCCCACCGGCGCCGGATGGCGCTCCGTCGGCGGCGATCCTCGGCAACGGCTACGCTCCGGTCACCCGCTACCGCGACGCGATCCGGGTCAATATGCCGCACTACTACTTCGGCGGCACGATGACGAGCACCATCTTCGAGCAGTTCGGGGATCGGTCGGAGCTCACGCTCAGACGCGACGGTGAGGTCGTCGGGTCGTCAACGTGGCCGAACGTGCAGTGGACGGTGCCGTCCGAGAACGCGAACTACGCGCTGACCTTCGAAGTGGTGAACGGCGACGACAACTGGTCGGACACGTCGACCAGGACATCGACGACGTGGCGATTCGAGTCGGCCCGCACTGAGGAGTCCGGCGCCGTCCTGCCGCTGCTCGACGTCGAGTACGAGCTCGACGCCGACGGCTACAACGCGATGCCAGCCGGTACGTCGTATCCGCTGGCGCTGCTGCCCGGCTACCAGACCGACGCCTCCGGTCCCGGACGGTTCGATGCAACGGTCGACGTGTCGTTCGATAACAGGACGTCCTGGGAGCCCGCGCCAGTGACCGGAGCCGGCACCCGGCTGCGGGCGCAGGTGCCGGCCGCATCCGGACCGGGCTTCGCGAGTGTCCGGGTCGTCGTCACCGACGCGGCCGGCAACGAGTTGCGTCAGGAGATCGACCGCGCCTGGCGGATCGCCGCCCACTAGCCACCGCTGCGGCCCCCACGCCTGGGTGGCCCTGGAGATGCCTCCGGCTCCAGGGTCGCCCAGCTCCACCCGGTCGGGCTTCACGGACGACGCCCCACGGTTACCACATTCTCGTGGTAAGTGCGCACTCTGCATGGCGTCGATACCGTGCAGAGTGCGAGTTGGCCACGCAGAGCGGCCACGGGTGGCCGATCACCGCGCCACGAGTGGCTGATGATCGGGGGTCAGCGGCGCCAGGCACGGCGGCGAGGGATGCCGGCTTGGGGGCGGGGGGACTCGGTCTGGGCCCAGACCCGGCGCCAGGTGGCGACGTCCGGCCCGCTCGGGTCGGGAATCGCGCCGGCGGCGGCCCGGCGGCGAGCCTCCCACCAGGTCGAGCGATCCTCGTCGAGGAGGGTCGCGACCGCCGATCGGATCCGCGGCGCGAAGTCGCGGGCGGACTCGCCCTCGGCCGGTCGGAGCGCCGGACCGAACCGTACGGTCACAGGCTTACGCCCTCGGCTCGGCCAACCCTGACCGCGCGGCATGGCGGCGAACGTGCCGCGATGCGCGACCGGGACGACGGGCACCTGGTGCTCGACGGCGAGCCAGGCGGCGCCCAGCCGGAACGAGCCGACCCAGCCGTCGACCGAGCGGGTTCCCTCCGGATAGACGACCAGGTTCCAGCCGTCGTGGAGCACGTCGCCCGGGGTCGCGGCCAGCGAGCCGCCACGCCGCTCGATCGGGAACGTGTTGAACACCAGCGCCGAGCCGACCGCTCGCCACCAGGTGTCGAAGAAGTAGTCGGCCGCGGCCGCGACGGCGGTGATCCGGCGCCACTCGTCGGGCAGCGACAGCAGGATCAGCGGGGTGTCGAGGTGCGAGGCGTGGTTGGCGACGAACAGCACCGGCGGCTCGACCCGGCCGAGCATGTCGAGCCCCTCAACATGGGGTGAGACCTGCGACCGGAACAGCGGACGCAGCCCGCCCTGCTGGACGACCTCCCGGATCGCCTTGGCCGGACGCCGGCGCGACCAGGCCGTCGGAAAGACCGATGACTCCTTCGCGAGCGTGTGCGCTTCGGCCGACCGGGGTACGAGCGACCGCCGGCCCCATCGCCAACCGCGTGCGGCAGTGCGTACGTCTTCGACGCCGCCCTTGACGAGACCCCCCATCACCGCACGTCCGCGATCAGGTGGGGCGGATTGTGCAGGTAGGTGATCGAGGGCGAGCTGCCGACGGTGCCCGACACCATCTCGAGCGCGTCGGACAGCGTAGTTGCGGCGCGGAAGCCCAACCGGCTCACCGCCCGCCGGTCGCCGCCGACCCAGACCACATCGTCGACGTGATCCATCGCGTGAGCGGCCCAGTACCACATGTAGAACGGGTGGACGCCGTGATAGGCGTACGAGGTGCGGTAGAGGTGGACGTACCACGGGTCGGTCGCGTAGGCCTCCTCATGCTTGGCCTCGATGACCGCCGGGTCGGTCGACTCCGCGAGCACCTCCTCGTAGAAGTCGACGTACGACGGATGGTGCAGCTGGTTGAAGTCCGGCTTGACCGGGTGGTACAGAATCACCGCTCCCCCGCGCCGGACGACCGGCTGTCCGCGGTAGGAGTTGAAGTAGTAGCCGAGCCCCATGCAGGTGGCCAGGATCGGGTTCATCACCGAGTTGACGTTGTACGGCCCGAGATAGGGCACGCCGAGCACGAGCACGTCCGACTGCCCCTGCACCTCGACCATCTGCTGCCGGTGCACGTTGGCCAGCGTCTTGGCATGCACCGCCTCGGTCTCGCCGGCGTGCACCCCGGTGATTCCGTAGGGCGCCCGGAGATCGTGGAACATCTTGTGCCGGAGCTTGCCCGGCGCGACCGACAGCCCACGACGGACCGCCAGCATCGACGCCTGGTCCTTGACGCTCCACTCCCACTCGCGCTTGAGGAGGAAGTCGTACGGCTTCGGGAACACCTCGTTGTTCATGGTGGTCTCGATCGTGAAGATCTTGAGGTGGTCGGCGAGCATCCGACCCATCCGCCATGCCGAGTGATGCAGGTGCGACTTCTCCGGGTCCATGAACGAGTGCGATCGCACCATCGTCTTGGAGTTGTGGTGATGCCGCAGGCTCTTGTACGACGCCAGCCCGATCGGCACCGACTTGTGGCCGCCGTCCATCGCGACCAGGTTGACGTTGACGTAGATCAACAGATCGGACTCGGCGGCCCGACGGTTGATCTCGACGTCCTCGTCCTGGTCGGTCATGCCGACGTGCAGCAGATTGCTGCGGTCCTCTGCATCGTGGTTGTAGAGCAGCCCCTGCGGATGGAACGAACGGAAGACCCGCTCGCCGACGATGTCCTTCAACTCCGCATCGGTCATCCGCCGGTGCAGTGCGTTGGCGGCGATCAGCTGGACGTCGTCGACACCGGCGTCGGCCGCCATCGTGAGAACGGCCTCGATCACTCGCTGCCGGATGTCGGGCTTGCGCATCGGCGGCAACGGGATCGAGATGTCGTCGAACGCGATGGTCAGGCGCATGCCGGCCCGCAGCAACTCCGGCAGCGGCTCGGACCCCTCCGGATGGAGCAGCGCCCGCTGGATCGCCTCGTCGACGTCCGGCACTCCTGGCATGGACTCCGGCGGATAGACGACGTGGGTCCCCAGCGGGAACTCCTCGAGCCGGAAACCCTCACCCTCGTGGACGACGAGTGGCGGAGTGCGGTCGTCGACCTCCAACACGAACCCTGGACGGCTCACCTGCTGCTCCTCGGATCGAAGGTGACTTTGACGGTGCCGAGCCGGCCGGCCGAATGCGCATGGTCGAGCGCTTCGCGCCACTGGTGCAACCGGTACGACACCACTCCGGAGGCGACCTCGGCGACACCGTCGCCGGCCGCCAGCTCCATCGCGAGATCGAAGCTGCCCCGGCCGTCGGCGGCCGGCTCTCGACTGGCCGACGCGTAGGACCCGGTCACCTCGAGCTCGCGGAACCAGGCTGCGGACAGGTCGGCCGCGGCCGGCATGCCCGACAGGACGACGCGACCACCGGCCTTGGTCGCATGCAGCGCCTGCTCGACCGAGCGCTTGCTGCCGACCGCGTCGACCGCGATGTCGACGCCGCCGAGCAGGTACGACCGCCCGAACTCACCACGGACATGGAACGCGCGGGTCGACCGGCGTACCCCGCGCAATGCCTCGTCGGGCACCACCACGTCGGTGGCGCCGAACTCGCGGGCGAGATCGCGCTGGCGGGCGTGCTTCGCGACGACGGTGATGTCGCCGGCCTGGGTCAGCTGCCGCAGCGCCAGCGTCGTGAACAGCCCGACTGACCCGGCGCCGCTCACCAGCACATGGTCGCCCCGGCTGACCCGGGCCCGCAGCGCCGTGTGGGCGGCGCAGGCGAGCGGCTCGACCAGCACGGCCTGTTCGTCCGACAACGTCTCGGGGACGGTGTGGAGCTGACTGCGGTGGGCGACGAGGACCTGACCCCAGCCGCCACCGGTGTCGGCGCAGTAGCCGGTCTGCAGGCCCGGCGAGATGTGGCCGACCGTGATGCTGTCGCAGCGGTTGGTCGCGCCCTCGCGGCAGGACGCACATGGCTCGACGCCGCGGGCCGCGCAGGCGAGCACCGGATCGAGGACTACGCGGGTGCCGGCCGGTAGGTCCTCGCAGTCGTCAATCAGGTCGCCGACGACCTCGTGACCGGGCACGAACGGCATCGACACCACGCCGGAGAAGTAGAGGCTGGTCCGGCCGGACAAGGCTCCGAGGTCGGATCCGCAGATGCCGGACAGCCGTACCCGGATCCGGGCCCAGCCCGGGCGGGTCGCCTCCGGCTGCTCGCGGTTGACCAGTCGCAGTGGCGCCGCCGGTCCGGACAGGATGCCGGGGATCCGGCCGCCGACCGCCTTCGCGGCGACCAGCCGGGACACCGAGCGGAACATCTCCAGGGCCAGGATCATGACTTGGCTCCCGTCGGCAGCAGCATCCGGGACGCGGACGCCGGGCTCGCCCAGTCGACAATCGGCCACCGGTTCTTCTTGGCGTGCCGCTGCAGCGTGACATCGGGCCGGACGGCAACCGGATGGCCGACCGCCTGCAGCAGCGGTAGGTCGGAGTGCGAGTCGGCGTAGGCGTACGACCGCGTGAGGTCGATGCCGCTCTCACCGGCCCAGTAGCGCAGCCAGGCGGCCCGCGACTCGCCGACCAGCGGCGGCGCCTGCAGGTGGCCGGTGCACACGCCGCGGTCGTCGACGGCCAGGTCGGCCGCCTCGATGTGGTCGAACAGCGGCTCGAGCGGGCGGGTCAGTGGCCGGATCGCACCGGTGATGAGTACGGTGCGCTGCCCGACGGCGCGATGCTCGCGGACCCGGCGTACCGCGTCGGCCGAGAGCCGCTCGAGCACGTGCGAAGCGAGCAGCTCGTCGGCCAGCGCGTTGAGCTCGTCGAGCCGGGCCCCTTCGTACTCGCGGTAGACCGCACGGAGGAAGCCACTGCGCTCGTGCCGCTCGGCATGCAGCAGGCCAGGGAGCCGGGCCGCCATCCGGCCGAGTTCGGCGAGCCGGTCGGGGGCGGCCATCTCCTGCAGCCGCATCCACAGGTAGGTCTCGATCACGTTCGACGACAGCAGCGTGCCGTCCATGTCGAACACGGCGACCGCGGCGTCGTCCGGATCGATCCGGCGTGGCACCGCCGTCGACGAGCCCTTGCGCTTGCGGCGGATCTCGTCGAAGCGGCGCAGCGGCTCGGTGACCGCCGGGCAGTGCACCTCGCCGAGGTAGTGCTCCCAGCCGATGACCGACGTGTCGAAGCCGAACTCGGCCTGGTCGTCGGGGTGCAGCGACGTGTAGAGCGCCATCGTCTGGGTGTCGGAGAAATGCAGCTCGGCCTGGGCGTACTCGCGGTAGAGGTCGATGTAGCGGCGCAGGAAGTCCAGACGCCGACGCTGCCGGTCGAGCTTCCGGGCCAGCTCGCGGGTCCGGTCGCCGCGCGGCGCGCGGGTCACGACGTAGTCGGCGACCTTGTGGGCACGCTCGCTCGTGACGAGCAGCCGCTCGACCGTCTGCGCGCCCGGGAACCGCCACTCGGGCAGCCGGGCCGCGCCACGGTCGCCGACCTCGAACGGGTGCTTGTCGAAGTAGCCGCGCACGATGTCGTAGAGCCGCTGGAAACTCAGCGGGTTACGGCCACCGGACGACACGTGATACCAGCACGGGCTGCCAGCCGGCGGCGGCTCGGCCAGGGCCGCGACGATCGCGGCGACGACGTGGTCGACCGGCACGATGTCGACGATCGAGTCGGGCGACGCCGGGAACTCCGGCAGCTCGCCCCGGCCGTACGCAAGGATCAGCGGCTCGGCCATCTTGAAGCCCTCGATCCACCCGGGGTTGGGCGTCTCCAGGGCGGACTCGATGATGCTCGGGCGCACCACCGTGACGGAGTGGGTCGCGGCGTACGCCTCGACGACCCGCTCCCCCATCGCCTTGGTGAACGTGTAGCAGTCGGTCCAGCCGAGGCTTCGTGCCCGCTCGCCGCCGGCCCGGATCAGCTGGTCGCGGACCCACTCCTGTCGCATCTGCTCGGCTGCGCCGGCCGCGGTCAAGAGTCCGGCCCGCCGGTGCTCGCGCTCGGCCTTGCCGCGCAGGTCGGCGAGCACGCCTGGGGTCCGGGACCGCTCCTCGATCGCGTGCCGCTGGCCGACGCCCCAGGCCAGCTCGGCCTCGACGTCGACGGTGTGCTCGACCGGGCCCTCGGGGATCGCGCCGCGCCGGCGGCCGGCGACATAGGCGGTCGACACGTGGACGTAGTGCACGTCGCGGTCGATCGCGCCGACCCGTTCGAGCAGGGCGCGAGTGCCGACGACGTTGGTGGCGAACGCCTCCTCGACCGGCGGGTCGAACGACACGTCGCCGGCGCAGTGCACCACGGCGTCGATGTCGTTCGGTAGCTCCGGCAGATCGGCCAGATCGCCCTCGAGCACCCGTACTCGCGCCTCGACGAGCGCATCGACGCCACCGGACTCCTCGACGACCTTGGCGAAGATCGGCTTACCGAGCGTCGACTTGGTCCGGTCGATGCCCGAGGCCGACCCCTTCGGGCGCACCAGGACCGTGACATGGACGTCCGGAACCTGGGTCAGCAGCCGATGCAGCAGGGCCTCACCGACGAAGCCGGTGACGCCCGTCAGCAGCAGCTTGCGGCCGGCGAGTCGCTCGGCGAGCCGTTGCGGCGGGTCTGCCATCGGCACTCCCTCGAGGTTGGGGACAGTACGGGATCGACGCCGGTCGATCGGCGACCAACCCATCCTGCCCCAACACCTCGCGACGCACCTACTCGGCCTCGGCTTACGACTGGGCGGCTCACGACGAACGACATGCATTCGGGGTCCCCATGACGACCACAACCGCGCATCGCCGGTGTGGCGGAAGTGACCGAGGGGGTCAGGCGGACTTGCGGGACTTCTTGACCGGCTCGCGCGGCACCAGCGTCGGGTTGACGTTGTCGAGGACGACCTCCTTGGTCACCACGACCTTCGCCACGTCCTCCCGGCTGGGCACTTCGTACATCACGTTGAGGAGGACTTCCTCAATGATCGCGCGCAGCCCTCGGGCGCCGGTGCCGCGGAGCATCGCCTGGTCCGAGATGGCCTCGATCGCGTCGTCGCCGAACTCCAGCTCGACACCGTCGAGGTCGAACAGCCGGGCGTACTGCTTCACGAGCGCGTTGCGCGGCTGGGTGAGGATCTCGATCAGCGCGTCGCGGTCGAGCGAGTCGACGGTCGCGATGACCGGGAGGCGGCCGATGAACTCGGGGATCAGGCCGTACTTCAGCAGGTCCTCGGGCATGACCTGGGCGAAGATCTGGTCGCGGTCGGCCTTGGTCAGGGAGGCGACATCGGTGTTGAAGCCGAGCGTGTGCTTGCCGATCCGCTGCTCGATAATCTGCTCGAGACCGGCGAACGCGCCGCCGACGATGAACAACACGTTGGTCGTGTCGATCTGGATGAACTCCTGGTGCGGGTGCTTGCGCCCGCCCTGCGGCGGCACGGATGCGGTTGTACCCTCGAGGATCTTGAGCAACGCCTGCTGGACGCCCTCGCCGGAGACGTCGCGGGTGATCGACGGGTTCTCGCTCTTGCGGGCGATCTTGTCGATCTCGTCGATGTAGATGATGCCGGTCTCGGCCTTCTTGACGTCGTAGTCGGCGGCCTGGATCAGCTTGAGCAGGATGTTCTCGACGTCCTCACCGACATAGCCGGCCTCCGTCAGCGCGGTGGCGTCGGCGATCGCGAACGGGACGTTGAGCATCCGGGCGAGGGTCTGGGCGAGATAGGTCTTGCCGCAGCCAGTCGGCCCGATCACCAAGATGTTGGACTTGGCGAGCTCGACCGACTCGTCCTTGGCGTGCCGCCCGGCGGCGAGGCCGGCCTGCACGCGCTTGTAGTGGTTGTAGACCGCGACTGACAGGGCCTTCTTCGCGTCGTCCTGGCCGATGACGTAGGCGTTGAGGAAGTCGCAGATCTCCCGCGGCTTGGGCAGCTCCTCGAGGCCCACCTCGGCGCCGTCGGACAGCTCTTCCTCAATAATCTCGTTGCAGAGATCGATGCACTCGTCGCAGATATAGACGCCGGGGCCGGCGATGAGCTTCTTCACCTGCTTCTGGCTCTTGCCGCAGAAGGAGCACTTGAGGAGATCGCCCCCATCACCGATGCGTGCCACCCGCCGTGTCCTTTCTTTCGGGTCCGGAGTGCTCACGTCCTGAGTGCGCAGTCAGGCTGCGCCCCTGTGCCAAGACTGAGTTGCCAAGACCGTGCATCCAAGACAACCTGCTGCCCTGACCGTACCGTGGCTTCGGCCCGTTGTGGACGAGGACGCACCCGCGATCGGCTACGCCGAGGGCGAACATGAGAATCAGGCCGACTTCGGAACCGGCGTTTTGAGCGTCTCGAGAATGGTGTCGATCAGGCCGTATTCGACGGCGGCGTCCGAGGTCAGGACCTTGTCCCGCTCGATGTCGTGGCTGACCTCTTCGATGGACTTGTTCGAATTGTCCGAGATCATCTTCTCCAGCAGCGCCCGCATCCGCAGGATCTCGTTGGCCTGGATCTCGATGTCCGACGACTGTCCGTAACTGGCGCCCTCGGTGGCCGGCTGGTGGATCAGGATGCGGCTGTTGGGCAGCGCCATCCGCTTGCCCTTCGTGCCGGCCGCCAGGATCACCGCCGCCGCCGACGCCGCCTGGCCGAGGCAGACCGTCTGGACGTCCGGCTTGAGGTAGCGCATCGTGTCGTAGATCGCCGACATCGCCGTGAACGAGCCGCCCGGCGAGTTGATGTAGATCTGGACGTCGCGGTCGGGATCCATCTGCTGCAGACACAGCAACTGCGCCATCACGGCGTTGGCGACGTCGTCGGAGATGGGCGTGCCGAGGAAGATGATCCGCTCTTCGAAGAGCTTCGCGTACGGGTCGATCCGGCGATAGCCGTATGACGTGCGCTCTTCCCACTGGGGAATGTAGTAGTTCATCGCGCGATCCTCACTTGCCCTTGGCCCGGCGGCCCTGCTCGGTGACCTCGCCGGCCGAGGACACGACGTGGTCGATGAAGCCATACTCCAACGCCTGGTCGGCGGTGAACCACCGGTCCCGGTCGGCGTCGGTCGTGATCTGGTCGACCGACTGGCCGGTGTGCTGGCTGATCAGGGCGAACATCGTGTTCTTGATGTGTAGCGACTGCTCGGCCTGGATCTTGATGTCACTGGCCGTGCCGCCGAGGCCGCCGCTGGGCTGATGCATCATGATCCGTGCGTGCGGGAGCGCGAAGCGCTTGCCCGCGGCACCGGCGCAGAGCAGGAACTGCCCCATCGACGCGGCCAGCCCCATCGCCACCGTTGCGACATCGTTGGAGATGTACTGCATGGTGTCGTAGATCGCCATTCCCGAGTCGACGACGCCACCCGGCGAGTTGATGTGCAGGTAGATGTCGGCGTCGGGGTCCTCGGCGTTCAGCAACAGCATCTGCGCACAGATGGCGTTGGCGTTCTTGTCGACCACCTCGGAGCCCAAGAAGATGATGCGCTCCCGAAGCAGCCGCTGATAGATGTGGTCGTCGAGGCCGTACGTCGAGACGTCGGCTTGCATCCGTGGGATGTTCACGTCGCTGACCCTAGCGGGGGCCGGAGCCGATCCCACGCGGTCGGGCCTCTTGTTCGCTGATGGCGCACGAACGACACGCGGTGGGCGAGATCCCGAGGCGACCAAGGCGCCGGACTTACTCTGAGCTGAGATCACCCCTGAGGCAGGTGTGACATGGCATTCCGTTTGTGGCTCAAGATCTCGAAACTCTACGTCGCGCTGTCGGTGGCCTCCGAGCGGATCACCGAAGCGCTCAAGGACCACCACCGCACTCACCCCAAGGAGCCGACGGCGCCGCGGCCCTGACCGCGAACCCCTGTCGACTCAGCCGCGCTCGACCTCGGTCTTGATCCGTTCGAGTGTGGTCCGCATGCCGTCCAGAAGCTCGCTGTCATGTCCGTCGACACCGCCGAGGAAGACCTTGGCGAGGGCCGCGGACACCGGTGCGATCCCGGGCGGAGGCAAGGTCCGGCGTTCGATCAGGCGCGTGCCGCCGTCGGCCGTTGGCTCGACTTCGTACGACCAGGTCGCGCGGTTCTCGTAGACCCGCCACGCGATCGTGCGGCCCGGCTCGTAACGCACGATCCGCGAGTTCGTCGGCCAAACCACCCAACGCCGGCGGTTGAGGCCGACCACGTGGGCGCCCTTACGTGTCGCGCCGAAGACCATGACCTTGCGGCACTCCGGACTCCACTCGCCCATCCGCGCGATGTCGGAGACCACCGACCACACCTGGTCGGGTGACGCGTCGATCTCGATGTCGGCTTCCAGCGCAGCCGCGCCGCTCATGACGTGGCGGCTTCGCCCGCCTCGGCCGCGGCTTGGTCGTCCGTACTCTCGGCGGTGTCACTGTCGGCGTCGGTGGTCTCGTCCTCGTCGGCGAACGTGCCGTCCGGCTGCAACCGCTTGAGATCAACCGGGTTGCCGGAGGCGTCCTTGACATCGGCGGCCTCGACGATCATCGCCAGGGCCTTGCCGCGTCGAACCTCCCCGACCAGCTCGGCGACGTGTCCGTGCTGCATGGCGTGCTGGGCGTACTCGTCCGGCTGGACACCGGCCTGCTGGGCCCGTCGCACGATCTGCTGGCTGAGCTCGTTCTCGTCGACGCCGAGCTGCTCGGTCTTGGCCACCTCATCGAGCAGGAACCGGGCCGCGAGTGCATCGCGCACCCGGCGCTCCATGTCGGCCTCGTAGTCCTCGGCGGTCTGGTCCTCGGACTCGAGGTACTGCTCCTCAGTGAGCCCCGCGTACGCCAGTTGCTGGCTGATCTGCTCGCGTCGGCTCTGCTTCTCCTCGGCCACGACCGCGTCGGGGAGCGGGATCTCGACCATGTCGAGCAGTCGCTCCAAGACCGCGTCCCGCGCGGCCCCGGCCTGCTCGATCCGCTTGGCGCGACCGAGTCGCTCGGTGAGGTCGTCCCGCAGCTCGGCCACGGTATCGAACTCACTGGCCAGCTGGGCGAAGTCGTCGTCGACCTCGGGGAGCTCCTGCTCCTTGACCGCGGTGACGGTGACAGTGACGTCGGCCTCCTCACCGGAACGCTGGCCGCCGACGAGCTTGCTGGTGAACGTCTTGGAATCACCCGCCGCCATACCCTCCAGCGCCTCGTCGAGGCCGTCGAGCATCGTGCCGCTGCCGACCTGGTAGGAGTAGCCGGTCGTCTGGGCCTCCTCGATCGGCTCGCCGTCCTTGGCGGCCGCGAGGTCGATCGTCACGAAGTCGTCCTTGGTGGCCGCCCGCTCCACGTCGCTCAGGCTGCCGAACCGCTGCCGAAGCGCATCGACCTGCTCGTCGATGTCGGCGTCGGTGACCTCGGCGTCGTCGACCGAGACCTCGAGGCCCTCGTAGTCCGGGACCGTGATGTCCGGCGCCACGTCGAGCTCGACGGTGAACTCCAGCGGCTGGCCGTCGCCGAATCCCGAGATGTCCACCTCGGGCTGCGACAGCGGATCCAGCTCGTTCTCCTGCAGCGCCTGCAGGTAGAGGGCCGGGATCGAGTCGTTGACCGCCTGCTCCAGGACTGGCTCGCGCCCGATCCGCTGGTCGATGATCGCCGCCGGGACCTTCCCCTTGCGGAAGCCCGGAATGGTGATCTGCTGGGCGATCTTCTTGTACGCCGCGTCGAGGCTCGGCTTGAGCTCCTCGAAGGGCACCTCGACGGTCAGCTTGACCCGGGTCGGGTTCAAGGTCTCGACGGCGCTCTTCACGGTCTTGTGCTCCTGGTGGTAGGGGACGATGGGGCTTGGCACGCCGACGAGCGGGGCCGTGGTCGGGGCGACAGGACTCGAACCTGCGATCTCCTGCTCCCAAAGCAGGCGCGCTAGCCACTACGCTACGCCCCGCGGCGACCGGGCGAGTCTAATGGACGACCAGCCCGGTCGATGCGCCGATGGCGATGCGACGGCGTCCAGCGGCCGTGGCATCATGACCCTGCGTCCGTTACGGCGGACGCGCCTTGCGGGTGTAGCTCAATGGTAGAGCCCCAGCCTTCCAAGCTGGTGGTGCGAGTTCGATTCTCGTCACCCGCTCCACACACGTAGACCCAGGTCACACCCGGAATCCGGTCGGCCAGGAGGGCACGCCAACGGTTTCGTTTGCCCATGTCGTGCCACAAACGTGCCACTGTCAGCTCCCGACCGGCACGCCGACGAGCAGCGGATCATCGTCGCCGCCGCTGCCGCGTCGAGCCTTTCGCATCGATCGCTTTGCCTCTCGGATCAGCTCGTTGAGCCCGTCCGCAATCGCCTGGTCGTGCTCTTCCCTGGCGTGCTGGTAGATCAGCGCGCCCCGGGACTGCTGTGCCCAAGCCGCTTCATCAGCTCGCGGGTAGTCGCGCCGGTGTCGGCCGCATAGGTCGCTCCGGTTGTGGCGCAGGACGTGGAGGTGCAGCTCGACCAGGCCGAGCCTTGCGGTCGCCCTCCTACAGACTTTGTTGAAGTTGGCCCGCAGCGGCGTCGCTCCTCTCGGGCCGACGAACACCCAGCCATTGGTTGACCTTCGCGAGCGCGAAGCGGACGAACGCGAGCAGCTGGCCGACAAACGCGACCGCGAGGCCGATCACCGTGACCAGGTCGCCGACCAGGGAGACATCGTCGCCGACCTCCGCGACCAGGCTGAGTTCGAGCGACAGATACGGGTCTTCCGACGGTATCGAAAGCTGATCCGACCAGTCAGGTCCGACAGCACCGGTGAGGCGCAGCACAACGGCCGGCCCGTTCCACGCATCGAAGCCGGACCGACTACAGCAATCGAGGGCGCCGAAGGCTCGGTTTCAGTCTCGATGGTCGGGGTAAGGATCTCTACAGGCGACTGCTGGCCTACCTGATCCATAGACAGCGGCCGAGGAGGCGACCCACACGCTGGATCATCTGGGCAGCAGGCGAGGAGGCGGTATGCATGACCGGGCCATGCGAGCAGATTCAGGTGATCAGTCGGGAACTCCTGTCGCTGCGGCTGCGGGCGGCAGAAATGCGGGCAGAAGCCGCCAGGCAATGGCGTCAGGCTGCGCTGCACCGCTTGGACAGTGTCACCCGCCGAACGACTGCGGCCGATCAGCGTTATCGAGCCGCCAATCAGCGTGTACGCGCCATCCAGACACGTTCGACCACCAGCTACAGCTGGCCCGCCGCCATCCAAAACTAGTCCGACCGGCTGATATAGCTTGGTAGTCCTTCACAAGACACCTCCGGAGGTGCCAGAAGGGATCGGTCCGGTTCCTTCGAGGATCTGGCGTTGGCGCGCCGGTTCCTCCTGGCAAGCCCTCCGGAGGTGGGTTGTGTTTGTCCATGATTGCTCAGCGTCGAGTGTTGTGGTGGCTGTCGACGTCGGGAAGAACACGGTGGCCTGCTCGGTCACCGACGAGATGCGGCACCGACTGTTCGGGCCGGTCGACTTTGTGATGACTAGGTCGGGTCTGGCTGCGACCCTGGCGCGGATCGGCGAGGTCGTTCCTGCCGATGTGGGGGTCAAGGTCGGGATCGAGGCGGCCGGTCACTATCACCAGCCGCTGATGGCACCGTCGTCGTGGCCGGCGGAGTGGGAGCTGCTGGAACTGAACCCGGCCCATGTCACCGAGCAGCGGCGGGTTCAGGGCCGGCGCCGGGTGAAGACCGATGCGATTGACCTAGAGGCGATCACCGAGCTGGTGTTGTCCGGCCAGGGCACCCCGGTCACCGAACGGGCTTTGGTGATCGGTGCGCTGACGGCGTGGGTGGCTCACCGATCACGTCGAGTGGAGGCCAGGACGGCGTTGAAGAACCAGCTGCTCGGTCAGCTCGATCGTGCCTTCCCGGGGCTGACGCTGGCGTTGCCCAACGTGCTGGCCACCAGGGTCGGCCGGGTAGTTGTCGAACACTTCACCGACCCCGCTCGGCTCGCTTGTCTGGGAGAAACCCGGTTCATCCGGTTCGCCGCCACCCGCGGACTGATCGTCAGGCGTGCGGTGGCGGCGCGCCTGGTTGTTGCCGCACGAGACGCACTGCCGACCAGGGACGCGGCTGTCGCGCGGGAGATGGTCGCGAACGACCCGCAGCTGCTGGCTGCGCTCGACCAGCAGATCAATCAAGCAGAGGATCAACTGGACACCCTGCTGCCGCGCACGCCGTTCGCGGTCCTGACCACAGTGCCAGGCTGGGGCGTCGTGCGGGCCAGCGCCTACGGCGCCGCTGTCGGCGACCCGGGTCGGTGGCCCGGCGCCCGGCAGATCTACCGGGCAGCCGGCTTGTCTCCGATGCAGTACGAGTCGGCCGGCAAACGACGTGATGGCGCGATCAGTCGCGAGGGCAGCGTCACCCTGCGTCGTGCCCTGATCGACCTCGGCATCGGCTTGTGGCTCAACGACCCGGCCGCGAGGTCCTACGCCGCCGGGCTGCGGGCCCGCGGCAAGAAGGGCGGCGTCATCACCTGCGCGTTGGCCCACCGCGCCAACCGGATCGCCTACGCCCTCGTCCGCGACCAAGACGCCTACAAACCCGCCCGCTGGACGCAGGAGACCTGACTCGACGAAGCCCTCTTCCGCCAGCGCGCGATCGGGTGCAGGCTGGACGGTGACGAAGGGCCGGAACAGACGCCGATTCGGCTATGGCGGACCCGCCACGGGTTACGCCGCATCTAGCTTGGCGCCCGGCCCTTCGCCCCGTTCGTAGCTCGAACGACGCCAGATGACCCACTCGAGGTCGCATACGTCAGCGTGAGCACACCGGCATACCGTCACCGCCAGCCAACCCGAATCGCCGCCACCACCCCGACGACAGCCGCCGCCGGAACAGACAAACCTGCACCCACACCTTGGTTGACACGACCTACCGCCAGCTAGAGCAGCAGGTCGCCACAGATCACCTGTCTGGCCAGCATCTCGACCGGCATTCCGTCGGCGAACGCCCGGGCACGCAGCAACGCGAGCGCGTCACCGGCCGCACAGTCCAGGTGCGCCGCCACGACGCCGGCGGCCTGGTGCACCGTTGCGAGGAAATCGATCTCGTCGAACAGCGAGACGGTCGGAACCTGCTCGTCTTCGACCACACCCGGCAGGTTGAGAACGGTGTGGATGAACGCGTCGGCGACCCGAATCGAGGTCGCGGCGGTATCGGCTGCGACGACTGGGGCTCGGTCGTAGACGGTCAGCGCTCCCAGACATCCGCCGGGCTCTTGGCGCAGCGGAACACCGATCAGCGAACCCACACCGAGATCGGCGACCACCGCTCCGAAGCGCGGCCACCGGATCGTCAGCTCCGAGTCGTCCACCCGCACCGTACCCATCGTCGCGGCGACGTCGTGAGCCGGTCCCTCACCGGTGACGAACTCGACATCGTGCGCCAGCCGGGCAATGTGGTCTGAGGTCGCGACCAGCGACTCCGCCCCATCCTCACCGACCAAGGAGACGCCGGCACTCTTCGTTCCGATCGCCGACGCCACCGCGTCGATGAACGTCGGCACCGCGGTCGTCGCGTCGGTTCTGCCGGCCCAACCTTCCAGCCGCGACGCATAGCACTCCTGCAGCCGCGCCGCCTCGAGATGGCGGACCTCAAGCAATTGATGCAGCTTGATCATCCGGGACAGCAGCGGCCGGAACGACGCCGACGCCACCTCCCGGCGCGCCTCGTACACCGACGCGAGTTCGGCCGCCCGAGCCGCCCGCCGCCGCTCGTTCGAAGCGCGCCGCGACAAGACAGCGAGCCGCTGCCTCGCACGATCCACCGATGCATAAGGCCCGGCCGAGCCGCTCGGCCCGGGATCTTCCGTCACGTCAAGCCTTCCGTGGACGGACTGACGCAACTCAGCCTAACGCCGACCACCGCCAACAGCGCCGCAACATTCCACTTCGCTACGCCGCGCAGAGCGAGGACTGCCCGGGATGGGACCTTCGCCTCTACGGACCCCACGTCACCCCGGCGCACCGTCGAGTTGTGACCACCAGCAACGACCGCAGGACCGGCCGGCACGACATTAACGTCCACGGCGGCCCGCCGCCCCGGGATCGACGGTCAGGTGAGGAGGCCGCCATGACCGAGCAATCCGAGCAAATGCGGGCATTCAAGCGTGAGCTGTTGAAGCTGCGTCGGCGGGCGGCGACGCTTCGCGCGATCGCGGCCAAACAGCGGCGACAGACCAAGCTGAACCGCTGGGCCGGCGGGGCCATCCGAAAGGCCGACGCCGCCCAACGCGCTCAAGCCGCCCGCCGACGTAGCCGCGCCGCCCAGGCCCGCCAGAACGCCCGAGCCGGCGGCCACCAGAATCCCGACGAGCGGGAACGGCTGGCCGACCTACGCGAACTGGAAGCCGACGAACGCGACCGCCTCGCCGACCGGCGCGAGCAACAGGCCAACGAACGGGAACGGCTCGCCGACGAACGCGACCGACTCGCCCACCGACGCGACCGCGAAGCCGACCACCGAGACTTCATGGCCGACCAACGGGACGTGGCGGCCGATCGACGCGACCAGGTCGCCTTCTATCACTCCCTGCGGCCGTTCCGGCTCGAACGAAAACTGATCCAACCCGCCCCGTTCAACACAACGGCCGCAGCACTGACCGACGCGACGCCGACACCGACCACCGGGAACGGGTCCCACGCCGTACCCACGCTCGACGACACCGACCCCACAACCGACACCGGCACCAGCGGCGGCGAGGTCATACAACTGCGGGCAGCGCCTCAGCGATAAGTCGGCAACACTGCCCACGTCGAACCGTCACCAGCCGCAACATTCCACACGCTGACTTGAGTCTCGTCCGACGTGGCGATGTTTTCGCATCCGCAACGAAGGGGTCAGGGCGCAGCCTGACGCAGCGACGGCCTATCTTCCAAGCTCGCGGGGCGAGTTCGATGCTCGTCACCCGCTCCACACATGGACCGGTGCGTGTCGAGTCGAACGGCAGCCTCCCCAGCTGAGAACACACTTGAGCCCAGGTTCGGAGCGTCGTTGATGCCCGGCATGGGACCTTCGCCTCTAGGGACCGCAAGCCACACGGCGCACCGTCGGGTTGTGGCCACCAGCGACAACCGCACCACCGGCCCGCACGTTCTCGAGGGTTCGGGGCAGTCCGCCGCCCTCGGATCGGCGACAGCTGAGGAGGCGGCCATGCGCGAGCAATCCGAGCAGATTCGGGCGTTGCGTCGTGACCTGCTGAGGCTGCGTCGGCGCGCGGCAAGGCTTCGCGCCATAGCGGCCAACAAACGACGTCAGGGCAGGCTGAACAGCTGGGCCGGCCGAGCGGTCCGAAAATCCGACGCGGCACGACGCGCTCTTGCGGCCGATCGACGCATCCGCTCGGAACAGGCACGCCTTGAGGCCCGAGCCGGCGGCCAGCCCGATCTGGACGAGCGTCAACGGCTGGCCGACCTGCGGGAACTGGAGGCCGATGAGCGCGAGCGCCTCGCCGATCTACGGGAACAGCGGGTGAAGGAGCGGGAACGGCTCGCCGACGAACGAGACCACCTCGCGAACCAGCGCGACCTCGAAGCCGATCGCCGAGATCTCATGGCCGACAAGCGAGACGCCGCGGCTGACCTACGCGACCAAGCGGCCTTCTACTACTACATCCGGTCGTTCTGGCTCGAACGGAAGCTGATCCAACCCCTGCCGCCCGCCGTCACGGCCGAAGAAGCGTCCAGCGCGATGCGGATGCCGGTGCCCGGCAATGGATCGCACGACGCGCCGGCATCTGATGGCTCCGACTCCAGGGCCGGATCCGGGACAAGTCTCGGCGAGGTGGTACCGCTGCGGGCGGAGCATCGGCCTAGAGTCGGCAGCCCGGGCGTCGGTTAGCACCAGTCTCGAGCATCGGCGCTTCATCTTCTCAGCGCCGCTGTCGGCGAGCGGGTCTAGCGTGTAGTCCATCTGAAGCCGGCCTGCACAAGGGGTAGATCATGGCCACACTCGAGAACCGGCCCAACACCGCCCTCCTCGTCGTCGATGTGCAGAACGGCGTCGTCAGCGGTGCCTACGAGCGCGACTCGGTCGTCGCCAATGTCGGCACCGTGGTGGAGAAGGCCCGCCAGGCCGGAGTCCCGATCGTTTGGATCCAGCATTCGTCCCAGCACTTGGCGAAGGACAGCGACGAGTGGCAGATCGTCCCCGAGCTCAAGCCGGACGACGAAGAGCCGCTCGTCGGCAAGACGTACGCCGACTCGTTCGAGGACACCGCCCTCGAGACCGTGCTGGCGGGCCTCGGTGTCGGGCGGTTGGTCCTCGCCGGTGCCCAAACCGACGAATGCATCCGCTCGACACTCCACGGCGCGATCGCCAGGGGCTACGACGCGACCCTGGTCAGCGACGCCCACACCACCGAGGACCTGACCGAATACGGCGCGCCGCCGCCGGCCCAGGTGATCGCTCACACCAACCTCTACTGGGCCAACCACACCGCGCCCGGCCGGACTGCCGGAACGGTCGAGACCAAGGACGTCGACTTCGCTGCGACACCCTGACCAACGCCTCGACGCTAAGCGGAAACTATGCATTGATCGATCACGGCGATCAGGGTCATGATCTCTACTGGCGACAATGATCGTGCGGGATCGATTGACGGGCCGAGCTGAGGAGGCGGCGCATGACCGCGCAGTCCGAGCAAGTTCACGAACTCAGGCGGGAACTCTCGAGGTTGCGTCGGAGGGCTGCGACGCTTCGGGCCGTCGCGGCCATCCAGCGGCGTCAGACCAGACTGAACCAGTGGGCCGCTGAGGCGATTCGAAGGGCTGAGGCCAGCCAGCGCGCCCGAGCCGCAGACCGACGGCATCGCCTTGCCGGGGCTCGAGAGGCTGCCCGAGCGCATGGCGAGCTGGATCTGGACCAGCGCGAGCGGCTGGTCGATCTACGCGAGCAGGAAGCTGACGAACGCGACCGGCGTGCCGAACTGCGCGAGGTGCGAGCAGACCAGCGCGAACGGCTCGCGGACGAACGTGATCTGGTCGCTGACAGGCGCGATCGCGAAGCGGATCGCCGAGATCGAGTCGCAGACCAGCGAGACATTGCAAGCGACCGTCGCGAGCAGATCGCGTTCGACGATCACCTCCAGATGTTCCGGCTCCGGCGAAAGCTGCTCCGGCCGGTCGCCGACGGCGATGCTAGCGAGTTGGGACATGACGGCCAGCAGCGTTCCCCCGTTGATGAGGGGCCGGCGCCTTCGATTGAGAGCCAAACCGCCTGACCACGCCGAAGACGCGGCTCCGAGCTATGCCTTCTTCATCTCCGCGCCGTGAACGGTGAGCGCCCAGATGATCAGGATGTCCAGCACGATCATGATGGCCGACCAGATCGGATAGGCCGACAAGAACGCGATGTTCGCGATCGCGCTCACGAAAGCCAGGATCACACCGACGATCCGGGCCCACATCCGACCGGCGAACAGCGAGATACCGGCCAGCGCGATGATGATGCCGCCGATCAGGTGTACCCAGCCCCATGCCGTGTAGTCCACCGACACGGTCAGACCGCTGTCGGCTATCAGGAACTTCTTGTCGTCGAACAGCGCGACCAGACCCTGGATCGCGTGGAAGCAACCGAGCAAGATCATCATGACGGCGGCGAACGCGATCCACCCGACCCAGCCCGATGGCGCTTCGATGCCCGACGCTCGCGTCGCGCCTGGTCCTCCGTATTGGGACATCGGTCCTCCCTAAGAGCAACACTCGCCCTGATCGTGCTCCCATGCTCAGGCGCGAGCATCACCCGTGGCGGATGACTTCGATCGATCGAGACAGCGTCGGTACTCAAGGGATCAAATAGGGCGAAGCCCTCGGCCATGGGCGAAAGACCGAGGGCTTCGCGGCTAAGGGATGGATCAGGTCAGTGAGCCAGCGCCTGCCTGACGTACCACCCGAGGTTCATCCGGTCGCGCTGTCCTCTCGTGAACTGGTTCATGCACGGGTCGTCGACGTAGTTCATGAAGTTCCGTACCGGGTCCTTCGAGTTGCTGCCGAACGGCGGGCAGGTGTTGAGACTCAGATCGCAGACGAAGATGTTGTTGCCGCCCTTCTGCTTCGGAGTGTCGGTCACGTAGTCGTTCAGCCGACTGCAGCTGCCCTGGAACGTGTGGTAGAGGTTCAGCCAGTGGCCGATCTCGTGGGTCGCGGTGTCGCCCTGGTTGTAGACCGCGCCGGGGCCGAAGTCAGCGTTTCCGCCCGGCAGGCTCTCCGCGTAGAGCACGGCGCCGTCCAGCTTCGGGAACCGCTTGTAGCTGGTCGGGAAGCTCGCGAAACCCAGCAGCTGGAACTTCGGGCCAACGGTATAGAGGTTCAAGTCGAGCGAGTTGCCGACGCGCAGCGCCCGCTGCATCTCACGTAGCTGCTTCCGACCCTTCTTTGTCAAGGCGTTCGCGTTGTACCACCGGTTGTTCTTGGTCCGGTCGATGGAGGCGAGCCGGAACCGGAACGGGGTGTCAACGGCCTTCGGGCCAGTGTGACCGCTGTACGACTTGTTGAGCACCTTGATCTGCCGCTTGAACCGACCCTTGGTCACGAAGCCGTGGCCGCCTCGGTCGGTGATGCCGTGGAAATGGACCCTGATCCTCACCGAGCCGTTGGGTCGTGTCACCGGCCGGATGCCGCTCTGGCGGATCATCCGCTGGCCGCGGGCCTCGATGGCGGCGGCTTGCTTGCGGGTCAGCGTATTGGGGTCGGCCCACTGGCTGGTCCCCTTCATCACCCTGGCGTTCGCCGCACCCGCGCCCTGGCAGTGGTCGCCAGCCGATCGGTTTCGGGCAACGCTGGCCGACGCCATGGGAGCAGCGGCGCTCCCGAGCAGCGCCAGCGCGGCAGCTATGGCGAGGCCGCCGAACAAGGATCGCTTCATGTGTTGCTCTCCCTTCAGCGCATTCAGAACCCGTCGGTGCATACGGCCTGACCGCAATCGGGTCGGGGTCCTGCCCGCAGTCAGGGTTTATCCTCAGTCGCCCTCGATTTCAGTGAATAGGGCCGAATGGCCCATTCAGTGCCCACTCGCCGAGCCGCCGAAATGCGGGCAGGGCAAACGAAACCGTCCGCCGATCGCTCACGAACGCGATGTCAGTGGTTGGGGCTGTTGTGCATCCGCTTGCGCTCAGCCGCGTCGGTGCCACCCTTGCGCGCCAGCGTGTCGCAGGCGGTGGCGATGTCGCGGACGAGGGTGTCGACGTGTTCGCGGCTCATCGTCTCCTTGACCAGCGCACGCATGATGGTCTCGTCCTGGGCGTTGGGTGGGAGGGTGTAGGCAGGAACCATCCAGCCCCGCTCGGCCGACAGCTGCCAGGCGATATCGAACTCGTCGTAGACCGAGTCGTCCTTCAGCTTCCAGGCGACCAGCGGCAGCTGTTCCTTGTCCTCGCCGATCAGGTCGAAGTGGCCCATGTCGTGGAGATTCTCGGCCAGCACTTCGGCGTTCTTCTGCATGTTGCGCATGATGTACTCGTAGCCGGCCCGTCCGTAGCGGACGAAGTTGTAGTACTGCGCCAGGACCATCGCCGACCCGGTCGAGAAGTTCAGCGTGAACGTCTTGTCAGCCTTGCCGAGGTAGTTCTCCGTGAAGACCAGGTCCTCGGCCAGATCGGACTCCTCTCGGAAGATCAGCCAGCCGATGCCCGGGAAGACCAGACCGAACTTGTGCCCCGACACGTTGATCGAGCGGACCCGGTCGAGCCGGAAGTCCCACTCGGAGTCGGGGTAGAGGAACGGCCAGACGAAGCCGCCGCTCGCCGCGTCGATGTGGAGCGGGATGACCAGACCGCGCTCCTGCTCGACCCGGCCCAGCAGATCGTTGATGCCGACGATGTCGTCCTTGTGCCCGGTGAATGTAGTGCCGAGGACGGCGGCCACTCCGATCGTGTTCTCGTCCAGATGCGGCTCGACGTCTTCCGGCCCGATCGTGTACTTGCCGGGCTGCAACGGCACGATCCGCGGTTCGACGTCGAAGTAGCGGCAGAACTTCTCCCAGACGACGTGGACGTCGCCGCCGAACACCAGGTTCGGGTTGTCGGTCGACTTGCCGGCCGCCTCGCGACGCTGACGCCACTTCCACTTCAGCGAAAGGCTGCCGAGCATGATCGCCTCCGACGAGCCCTGCGTACGAGCGCCAGTCGTCGGACCCGGCGCGTGGAAGAGGTCGGCCAGCATCCGGATGCAGCGCTGCTCGATCTCGGCGGTCCGCGGATACTCCGCGTGGTCGATGAAGTTCCGGTGCAAGTTGAACGCGATCAGCTTCTGGGCCTGCGGCTCCATCCAGGTCGTCACGAAGGTCGCCAGATTCCGAATCGGCAGACCCTCCAACGCGACGTCCTCGAACACCAGCCGCATCGCATCCTCAGCCGGCATCCCACCATCCGGGAAGTCCTTCGACGGCACCTCCTGAGTGATGAACCGATTGCCGAACAGTCGCTCGTCGAGATCTTCGGAGATGTGCTCCGTCATCGCCGCCCTCCCTAGGGTCAGGTCGCAGGTGAGCCGCTGATTCACCCTGACAACCGATCCCTCGGCGAGACATCACCCACCGTAGGTGAACGGCGCGGGGCGTGGCCCTGTGCGACGGATCCGAGCCTCAGACCAAGGCGGCCCGGCCACGCTTGGCGAGCTGGTCGGCGATGATCAGCTGCTGGATCTCGCTGGCGCCCTCCCAGATCCGCTCGACCCGGACCTCGCGCCAGATGCGTTCGGCGACGTTCTCCCGCATGTACCCGCGTCCGCCGAAGATCTGGACGGCGCGGTCGGCAACCCGGCCGGCCGTCTCGGAGGCGTAGAGCTTGACCATCGACGAGCGGGCATGGAGCACCTTGACGTCGACGCCCTCGTCGACCGAGCGAGCGGTCTCGTAGGTCATGGACCGGGCGCCGAACAGCTCGGTCAGGCTGTCGGCCAGCATCGCCTGGACGAGCTGCCGCTCGATCAGAGGCGAGCCGTCGACGATCCGCTCCTTGGCGAACGCGGTGGCCTCGTCGATGAGGCGCTCGGTGGCGCCGAGGCATCGGGCCGCGACCATCAGCCGCTCGAACCGGAACCACTCGTAGACAAAGGACATGCCGTCGGCCTCGGTCCCGACCAGGTGACTCGCGGGCACGCGTACGCCCTCGAACGCCACGATCGGATGGGCGTGGCCGATCGAGTGGGTGTACGCCGGCGTCCGGACCACCCGTACTCCGGGAGCGTCGACGTCGACGACGAACAGCGCCTGCTGACCGGCGTGCTCTCCCGTCGTCAGGACGGCCTGGAAGAAGACGTACGACGCCTCCTCGAACGACGTGACGTGCCACTTCTCCCCGTCGAGGACGTAGTCGTCGCCGTCGCGCCGGGCGGTCGCCTGGATCGCGGCGACATCAGAGCCGGCGCCCTCCTCGGTGATCGCGTAGCACTCCGAGATCTCGCCACGGGCCGACGGCAGCAGCCACCGCTCGCGTTGGTAGTCGTTGGCGACGTCGACCCACCAGGCGGGTGGGGTGTCCATGGACCAGGCGAGGGCGTTGGTCACCCGGCCGACCTGCTCCTGGACCAGCACCTGCTGGAGCGTCGTGCATCCCTGGCCACCCACCGAGCGCGGCAGGTTCGTGGCGTGGAGACCGAGCTCGATGGCACGCTCGTGATGCGCCTTCTCGAGCTCGTCGGACAGCCGGCCGTCGTTCGCCTCGGCCTCGGCCTCGTAGGGAATGAGCTCGTCGGCGAAGCCGCGAGCACGGGCTTGGATCTCCAGATCAGCGGCGGTCAGGCCGTACATCTGGCCTCCTGCTCTCGTTCATTGACTGACTGTTCAGTCTATGCGACGCTGCTGTACTGTGACCAGCAGCGCCCCGATCCCGCGCACGGCCGACGCCGTGGTCGTGGGGGGCGGGACGATCGGCGCCTGGTGCGCCTGGTTCCTCCGGCGATCCGGGCTGTCGCGAGTCGTCCTCGTCGAGGCTCGCACGCTCGGCTCGGGCGCCAGCTCCCGCGCGGCCGGCATGGTCCGCGCCCAGGGCGGAACCGAGGCGGCGGTGCGGCTCGGCCTCTACAGCCGGGACTTCTACGCGACCCAGCAGCAGTTGCTCGGTATCGACTCGGGCTTCGTCGGGCAGGGCTACTTCATGCCCTGCTTCGACGCCGCCGAGGTCGAGCGGGCCAAGGCCCGGATCGCGATGCAGCAGACGCTCGGGCTGGACGTGCGCTGGGTCAGTTCGGACGAGCTCGACGCGCTCAATCCGGCGATGGCTACCGGCCAAACGCTGGGCGGTTCGTACGCGCCGGGCGACGGCTACATCGACCCGCCGCGCAATGTGCTCGCCTTCACCGCCGCGCTCTTCACCGCCGGTGTCGTCGTGGCTGAGCACACGGAGTTTCTCGGCCTGCTACGCGACGGTGACGCCGTCAGTGGAGTACGGACGTCGGCCGGTGACATCGCGACCGAGCGAGTCGTACTCACCGGCGGCCCGACCCTGGCGGCAGTCGGCCGCGCCGCCGGCGTCCGGATCCCGTCGGGCGGCTCCCGGCATCAGGTCGTCGTGACCGAGCCGCATCCGGATCTCGCCCTCGACCGGCTACCGATGGTCTTCGATCTCGCGTCCGGCGTCTACTGGCGGCCCGAGGAGGGCGGCGTGCTCTGGGGCATGAGCAATCCCGACGAGTCGCCGGGCGAGGACGTCGACTTCGACTGGACCTACTACGAGAAGGTCCGGCCCCGGATCGCCCAGCTGCTGCCGGCGACCGACGGACTCGGACTCCGCAAGCTGTGGGCGGCGACCATCGACTTCACGCCGGACCACCTGCCGATCCTCGGTCCCGTTATCGATGCCGACGGTCCGGTGACGGGCACCACGGTCGCCGCGGCGGGCGGCCACGGGATGATGTGGGGCCCCGGAGTGGCCCGGGCGGCCGCCGACCTCGCGCTGACCGGAGCCACCGACGTCCTCGACGTCACCGATCTGGGGCTGGATCGTTTCGACGAGCGCGGCCGCAGTCGCCTGGCCGCCGACCCGATCGCGCTTCCCTTCCCTTCCGACGTGCCGGAGTCGCCGGCGCGCTAGGCGTCGCGAGGCTCTGGCGCGTCGGAGCGGGGCAGGATCAGGGCGTCCACCGCGACTGCGCCACTCGGCGTCGCGATCAGCGGGTTGACGTCGACCGCGGCGATCTGGTCGCCGAGCTCGCGAGCCAAGTCCGACATCGCCGTCACGGCCCGGTGGACGGCACCGAGATCGACCGCGGGCCGGTTGCGGAAGCCGTGCAGCAGCGGGCTGATCGCGAGCCGGTTGATCAGCTCCGCGGCGGCCCGCTCGTCGATCGGCGGCAGCGCCACGGACCGCTGACCGATCAGCTCGACCAGCGTGCCGCCGGCCGCGACGACGACCAGCGGTCCTAGCAGCGGGTCGCGCACGATGCCCAGGGCGAGCTCGACCCCTGACGTGGCCTGCCGCTGGACGGTGACCTGCTTGCCGAGGCGTCCGGCGAAGTCCTCGTACGCTGCGCGAACGGCGTCGGCATCGGTCAGGTCCAGGCGTACCCCATTGACGTCGACCTTGTGGCGTACGTCGTCGGCCGCTGTCTTGAGCACGACCGGGTAGCCGAGCTCGTCGGCCGCCGCCACTGCGTCGTCGGCCGAGCCGACCCAGCGCTCCGAGGCGACCTCGATGCCGTAGTCGGCGATCAGCGCCAGGGCGTCGATCTCTTGGCCGTTAGCAAGGGCCTGGGACCAGCGGCGCCGGCGGGCCTGGTCGGCCGGCCGCGCGGACCGCTCGTGCCAGGGCTCGGCATCGGCGAGCAACTGCCCGATCGCCCGCAGCCCGGACCGAGTGCCCTCGAGCACCGGCACTCCGAGGTCGCGCAGCTGGTCCGCCTGTGCCTGGTCGACCGCCGACGAGAGGTTCGTCAGGACGACGATCGGCTTGTCGGTGCGACCGAGAGCGGCTTCGATCGCCATCGGATAGGACATGTCGCCGTCGTACTCCTGCACGAGGTCGAGCGCGACCGCGACCACGCCGACCGAGTCGTCGACCGCGAGGGCCTCGAGGCAGTTGGTGACCAGCCCGACCGTGTCGGCTCCGGTGGCCCACACGTCGAGCGGGTTGGTGGCCGTCAGCCCCGGCTCGAGCCAGTCCTCCAGGGTTGCCCGGGTCTCGGGTGCCAGCGGCGCGAAGGGCACGTCGAGTCGCTCGGCGACGTCGGCGACCAAGGCCCGCTCGGCTCCGGAGTCATGGAGGGTGGCGACGCCGCGAGATCGCCCGTCGCGGCGGACCCGTCGGCCGATCGCGAAGGTCTCGAGGCTGTCGGCCAGCTCGCCGAGATCGTCGACCCGGTGGACTCCGTACGCGTCGAAGAGCGCCTCCCATGCCGCGTCGTCACCGGCGACCGCGCCGGAATGCGCGTCGACCAGCGCTCGTCCGGTCGGGGATCCGCCGACAGTCAGCGCCACCACCGGAACATCGCGATCGGCCGCCCTGGCTAGACAGTCCCGCAGATGGGGTGCGTCTCGCAGCGTCTCCAGCAACAGCGCGAGTACGCGGGTCTCCTCCATGTCGAGGGCGTAGTCGAGGTAGTCGGCCGTGGTCGTGACCAACTCCTGGCCCGACGACACGATCAGCGAGAAGTCGAGCCGGCGATGCGTACGAAGAATCGCCGAGAAGACCGACCCGGAGTGCGTCACCATCGCAATCGGCCCGGTCGGGAGCGGATGCCGTTCGAGATAGCCGATGGCCCGTACACCGCGGGCCACGTTGACGAAGCCCATGCAGCCACCGCCGCACACCGCCATGCCGTCGGCGGCCGCAGCCACTTCGGGTCCGAGACCCGACGCGGTGCCGAAGACGACCGCACCGGCGTCGCCGCGTTCCGAGGCCAGCGCCACCTGGTCGACGAGGGCCGAGTCGGGCACGCCGAGCAGCACCAGGTCGACCGGCTCCGGGAGGTCCGCCAACGACGGGACGCACGGCAGGCCGAGCACCTCGCGCCGCTGCGGATGCACCAGGTGCACCGACGGCGCGGATGGACTGCGGAGTGCCTCCGTCGTCAGCCGGAGGCCGAACGAGTCGGGCCGGTCGCTCGCGCCGACGATGGCGACGGAGCGGGCTTCGAGCATGCTGGCGAGCCGCGCGCGGGACGCCGCCGACTCTCCGGTCGAGACCGTGGACACTGACACGGATCACCTGCCTCAACACGGCGTCCTGACTGACTGTTCAGTCTAAGACTTGGTACTCTGCTGCGACAAGCAGGCCCACGACTGGAGGGGATCGATGGCCCAGAAGCCTTCCGCGGAGGTCGTTGCCGACGTGCGTCGTGATCAGATGCTGGCCGCCGCGGCCCAGCTGATCGCCGAGCGGGGCTTCAGCGACACCCGGATCGCCGACGTCGCCGCCCGGGTCGGAGCGAGTCCGGCCCTGGTCGTCTACTACTTCGGCACGAAGGACACGCTGCTCACTGAGGCGCTGCGCTACTCCGAGCAGTCGTTCTACGCCGCTGCGGAGGAGATGCTGACGTCGACGACCGCGGTCGTCACTCGGCTCGAGAAGCTGGTGGCCTGGACCTGCCTGCCCGAGCATGAGGACCAAACGCCGGGTACGTGGGGTTTGTGGTTCGACCTGTGGGCGCAGGCGTTCCGCCATCCCGAGATCAAGAAGGACCGGGTCGAGCTCGACCAGCGCTGGCGGGCGATGATCGCGCGCGTCGTACGCGAAGGAGTGGACGCCGGCGAGATCGAGACCGTCGATGCCGAGGAGTTCTCGATCGCCTTCGCGGCGCTGATGGATGGGCTCTCGATCCAGACTGCCCTGGACGACCCCGTGGTCGATCCGGAGCGCGCCTATCAGGTCGCGATGCGGTTCGCGTCCTCGTCGCTCGGCTTCTCCTGGCAGGGCCGGCGCAAGAACGGCTAGGCCCCACTGGCGGTAGGCGAATCCCGAAACACGCCGGCGTGTTTCGGGATTTGGCTACCGCCAGTGGAGCCGGTTAGGCCGCCGACTCCGCGATCAGCCGGTCGGTGAGCCGGGCGAAGTTGGCGAGGAAGGTGTCCACGTCCTCGTCATCGTGCTGCACCGAGACCAGCCACTGCTCGACCTTGCCCCATGGCGGGAGGAACACGCCGCCGTTGTGCTGTACGAGCCAGTGCGCGTGGCCGTAGCGGCCGTCGAGGAGCGCGAAGTCGCGGAAGTTGTGGATCGGCTGCGGCAGGAACGACACGCATCCCTTGGAGCCGGCCATGATCACCCGCCAGGGCATCCCCGACCGGGCGATGACGTCGTCCAGACCCGTCTGCAGCCGGTCGCGGAGCCGGTCGAGGTGCCGATAGGCGTCCGGCGTCAATACCTCGGTGAGGGTCGCACGGGCCGCCGCCATGACGAGCGGGTTGGCGTTGAACGTACCCACCTGCTCGTAGCGGCCGTCCGCGATCATCGACATCAAAGCCTCGGTGCCACCGATCGCGGAGGTCGGCAGGCCGCCACCGAGCGACTTGGCCAGGCAGACCAGATCCGGGGTGACTCCGGACAGCTGCGTCACGCCGCCCGGGCCGGTCGTGAAGCCGGTCTTCACCTCGTCGAAGGTGAGCAGCGCACCGTGGCGATGCAGGACGTCGCGCAGTCCGGCGAGGTAGCCCGGCTCGGGCAGGATGATGCCGGCGTTCATCATGATCGGCTCGACGATCATGCCGGCGATCTGGTCCGGGTACGCGGCGAGGACCCGTTCGACCGCCTCGACGTCGTTGAACTGCACGACCGAGACCAGGTCCATGATCGCGGCCGGAATGCCGCTGCTGCTGGGGACGCCGATCGGCGCCGACGCCGGGCCGATCTCGTCTTCAGGCTCCGGCAGGATCGAAACCTGCACCGAGTCGTGGTGGCCGTGGTAGCAGCCTTCAACCTTGATGATCCGGTCGCGGCCGGTCGCCGCTCGCATCAGGTGGATGGCGTCCATCGTCGCCTCTGTGCCGGTGTTGGCGAACCGCCACAGCGGCTGGTCGAACCGCTCGCGCAACTGCTCGGCGACGACGATCGCGTCCTCGGTGGGCTGGGCGAAATGCGTGCCCCGAGCCACTCGTTCGCGCACCGCGGCGACGATCGCCGGATGCGCGTGGCCGACCAGGTCCGCTCCGTATCCGCCGTGGAAGTCGCTGTACTCCGTCCCGTCGACGTCGTAGACCTTCGACCCCTCGCCGTGCGTGAGCCAGACCGCCTGCGGCTCGGCGATCTGCCAGTTGGAGGTCGCGCCGCCGGCAAGGATGGGCCGGGCTCGCTCGATGAACTCGCGGCTGCGCGGCTGCCGGGCGAGGAAGACGTCGGTCTCCTCGGCGATCAGGGTGTCGAGTGCAGCGCCGGTGACACGACCGGTGTCCGTCGCAGTCATCACGATCTCCTCACGACCCGATCGGGTCATTGAATGATCGTTCAGTCTAAGGGACGGCGTTCAGGGCTGACAATCCTCGGGACCGGGTGCCCTAGCTAACTGAATATTCAGTCACAGCCTTTCAAACAGCACCGACGCTGTTTAGACTTCCGCGCATGGCCCGAGACGAAGCCAGGCCCCGTCACAGCGGTGGAGCGATCTCGATCGTCGGGCTCCGCAAGGAGTTCGACGGGGTCACAGCCGTCGACGGCATCGACCTCGAGATCAAGCCGGCCGAGTTCTTCACCCTGCTCGGCCCGTCGGGTTGCGGCAAGACCACCACGCTGCGGATGCTCGCCGGATTCGAGCAGCCCACCGACGGCCAGATCCTCCTCGACGGCGTCGACGTCGCCCAGACTCCGGCCCACAAGCGGCCGGTCAACACCGTCTTCCAGAGCTACGCGCTGTTCCCCCACCTGGACGTGCGGAAGAACGTCGCGTACGGCCTGCGGTGGCAAAAGGACGTCGACAAGAAGATCCGCGATGCCCGGGTGGCGAAGGCGCTGGAGCTCGTACGGCTCACCGAGTACGCCGAGCGTCGCCCGCACCAGCTGTCCGGCGGCCAGCAGCAGCGGGTTGCCCTCGCCCGGGCGCTGGTGCTCGAGCCGTCGGTGCTGCTGCTCGACGAGCCGCTCGGCGCTCTTGACGCGAAGCTCCGCCATTCGCTGCGCGGCGAGTTGACCGGGCTCCAGAAGGAGGTCGGCATCACCTTCGTGTTCGTCACCCACGACCAGGAGGAAGCACTCGAGATGTCGAATCGGCTCGCTGTCATGGACGGCGGCCGCATCATGCAGCTCGGGACGCCGGAGGAGGTCTACCAGGAGCCGCTCAGCGAGTTCGTCGCGGACTTTCTGGGCGTCGCCAACCTGTTCGATATCGAATGCCTCTCGGGGAGCGGGCTCGTTCGCACACTGCGGTTCGGTGAGTTCACCCTCGAGGCGCAGGCGCCGGCGGGGCACAACTCGGGACCGGGCCGCGCGGTTATCCGGCCCGAATGCGTCGAGCTGACCGAGCCCGGTCTCACCGGAACCAACCGGCTGCCCGGGATGGTCGACCGTACGGTGTTCCTGGGTTCGACGACTCAGGTGATGGTTCGGCTTCCACAGGGTGCCGTCGTGCAGTCGTTGGTCACGACCAATGCGATGCGCGACGAGCTGACCAGCGGGCAGCCGGTGACCGTTCAGCTGCCATCGGAGTCGCTTCGGGTGCTCGCCGCCTCGGCCGGCCAGACGCCGGTCGCACTGGCGGACGACACCTGAGCACTACCGGCACGATCAGCCGTAGTCGGCCAGGTCCTCCAGCGCTGACCGCGTGCCTCGCCCTCGACGGCGCGTGCGCAGGCCGACGAAGGCGAGGATCAGGGCGAGGAACGACCCCACGAGCAGCAGGGTGGCCAGGGCGTTGAGGGCTGGGGTCGGCGAGGCTCGAACGGCGTTGTAGAGCTTGATCGGGACGGTGATGTTGGATGCGTCGCCGAACAGGAACTGGCTCACGACGAAGTCGTCGAGCGAGGTGGCGAACACGATCATGGCCGATGCGAAGATCGATGGCATCAGCAGCGGTATCAGGACCGTACGAATGGCTTGCATCGGGCTGGCCCCCAAGTCCCGAGCCGCCTCCTCGTAGTCTCCGCCGATGCTGAGCAGCCGCGATCGCACGATCACCAGGACGTAGGAGACCGAGAACGTGACATGGCCCAGCAGCATGGCGGGGCGGCCCAGCGGGACGAACTGATACAGGTTGACCATCACAAGGTAGAGCGCCGAGCCGAGCACGATCTCGGGTGTGACCAGCGGGACTAGAGCGATGCCGTTCGCGACCCGGCTGCTCCTCGAACGCCACCGGGTGAGCCCCATCGCCAGCGCAACGCCCAGTGGCGTCGCGACCAGCACCGTCGCCGCACCGAGGATCAGGCTGTTCTTCAGCGCTAGCAGCAGACTCGGATCCTCGCCGATCGAGCCTTCGGCGCAGCAGTACCACTGGGTGGAGAAGCCCTGCCAGGTGCTGCGGGACCGTCCGTCGTTGAAGGAGAACTGCACGGCGATCAGCACCGGTACGAGCGACCACAGGATGTAGAGCCAGGTGATGGTCCACAGCACGTACGGACGGCGCCAGGGATTGCGCCAGGGCGGTACCCGCCTCTTGGCCGGGGGCGACTCGGCCTCGACCCTCGTGGCGACGTCTGTGCGGGTCACTGGGCATCCCTGGCGGCGCGTTGGGTCAGAATCAGGTAGTAGGCCATGAAGAACATCAGGACGAGTGAGAGCAGCAACACCAGGGCGGCACCGTAGTTCTTCAGGGGCCCCTGCAACAAGAACAGCTCGATCTGGTTCCCGACCATGTTGGTCTTCGGTGAGCCGGACACGATCGTGTTCGTGTAATAGTCGCCCGCCATCGGAAGCGCGGTGATCACGAGCGCGGTGATGAGCCCCATCTTCGACAGTGGCAGCGTCACCCGGAGAAAGGTGCGGACCGGGCTCATCCCGAGGTCACGCGACGCCTCCAGCAGCCGTGGGTCGATCCGGTCCAGCGACGCGAACAGCGGAATGATGAAGTAGGGCAGATAGCCGTAGGCCAGTGCCATCACGACGGTGAACGAGCTGCCGGACAGCCACGAAACCGGCGCGAAACCGAAGATCCCGATCACCTTGTTCACGTACCCGTCGTCTTGCAACAGATTGACCCAGGCGAGCATGCGGGTGATGTAGTTGATCCACCACGGCGCGAGAATCAGTGCCAGAACCAGGCCACGCCGCTTTCCGGCCAGACGAGCCGTGTAGTAGGCCACCGGATATCCGACGGCGGTGCAGATCAGCAACGCACACACCGAGTAGATCCCGGTACGGATCCACACCTCCTGGTAGGGACCCGTGACGGAGTCGGTGAACACCTGCCGGAACGTGGCGAACTGCCAGTCGAGGGGATTCCATGCCGGGTTTGGTTCACCGAAGATGTTGATGCTGCCGCTGAACGCGACCGCCATCACGGCATAGAAAGGCACCAGAAACAGCGCGATGAGCCAGAAGGTCCCTGGCAGCGCGAGTGCCGGCCACAACCGTCGCGTCGCTCGGTCGTGGCGGATGTCCGGTTTAGCCACCGGCCTTGAACCTGGCCCAGTTCTGTCGCCAGAGTGCCTCGGTGCTGGGTTCGGTTTCGTAGAAGGTGAGTCCGGAGTCGAGGTCTTCGCGGCGGACGACGGCGTTCATCAGATTCTCCGGGATGTAGCCCTGGTCGATCAGGTATTGCGCCGACAGCTTGGTCAGCGGCGGCTGGTAGCCGTTCCACCCGAAGTTGCGCAGGCCGATCTGGTTGTCGAGCAGATCGTTGATCATCAGATGCGACAACACCGGCTTGGACGCACTCTTCGGGATGGCGATGTTGTCGCTGCCGATGACGTATTCGGAGATGTCGTCGGGCCGCCAGTAGGCCAGGACGTCGGTGGTCTCGCCCTTGGGCAGGTAGTACTGGCCGGCGATCGGGTCGCCGGACCAGCACTGGTGGATCGTGGCGGTGCCCTCGGGGACCTCGGAGTAGGCCGAGACGTCGGTTTTGACGTTCACCAGATCGATCAGGTCGATCAGCGAGTCGGTGGCCTCCTGAACGTCAGCGGCGTTGCTGGTGTTGATGTCGGTGCTGATGCCGTTGCGGAGCAGCGACATGCCGATCGCTTCTTGCAGATCGTCGAGCAGATACACCTTGCCCGCGTAGGCCTCGTCCCACATCAGGTCGTAGCCGTTGTCCGGGATGCTTGTCACCCGGTCCGCCCGATAGAACACCCCGGTGCCGTAGATCGTGTAGGGCACGGTGTAGCGGGCCTCCCGGTCATACCAGGGATCCTGGAACTCCGGCCACACATTCTTCAGGTTCGGCACATACGAGTGGTTCATCGGCTGGATCAGCTCGGTATAGACCATCTTCGACAGCACACTCGGCCCCGGAAACACCAGATCGAACGACTCGCCCGGCGTGCGGATCTTCGCCAGCATCTCGTCGTAGTTGCTGTACGGCGTCACCTGCACCTGGACCCCGTGCTGGTCACCGAAGTCCTTCATCACCCCCGGTGCCATGTACTGGTCATAGTTCAAAATCTGGAAAGTCCCACCCGTCTCCGGGTCCAACCCGTCGTCGATCGGCGGATTGGAGTCCTTCAACGGCAACGTCACCGGTTTGTCCGGCCGCGCCAACGGATACGGAGCCTTGCCGCCCTCCACCGACGTGCCACTGCCGCCACAGGCACTCAGGATCGGTGCCGCGCCGATCCCAACCCCCAGCCAGAGGCCACCACGCAGCACGTCTCTGCGCGACAGTCGCGGTCCCGGCCGCCTACGACGAAAGGCCGGATCTGCCGGGTCGAAACTCATAACAACCCCTCCACGGCGATCCAACGAACTCAGGCTGGCTCACCGACGACATACGCTAACTGACTGTTCAGCCAAGCGCACCTCATTGTTGCCCCCGTAGCCGCACGTGTCGAGCGTTGGCTGACACCAGAATCCGGATCGTCATCGGCGCCTGCGCCGAGCGCCGACCGGAGAATCGACATTACGGGCCGATGACCCCACAATTGTCGATTCTCCGATCGGCTAGGTGGCGCGGCCGAACTGCACCAGGGCCAGGAGCAGGCAGCCGAACGAGCCGACGACCGCGACCGTGCGCACGATGTTCCAGCGCACCCAGCGGGACTCGAACCGCTCCCGTACGGCAGCCGGGTCGGCGATCCGGTCAGGGTCGCCGGCGGCCTGGAGCTCGGCGTTCAGCGGCAGGTGGACGCTTCGCGTGATCGCGATGACCAGCACGTAGAGCACGAAAGCTGCCGCCGTCCACCAGAAGGCAGAGCGGTCGTCCTCGCCGAGCAGCAGGAGCGCCGCCACGCCGGTGAGCAGCGGCGCCCCCACGAATCCGGCCATAAACCAGGGGTTGATCACGGCGCGGTCGAGGGCCTGGAAGCCGGCGATGAACATTCGGTCGTCGCTGCTCCGCAGGGCCGGCATGACGTTTTGCGACCAAGTGTAGAAGAACCCCGCCATGTGGCCCATCGCGAACGCGGCCAGGATCAGCGTGAGGCCTTGCGCGAACTCCATGACGCACTCCCTTGCTCATTCGCTCTCGGCACCGGCCGCAGCGTACGGCCATGCTCGATCAGCGCCCAGATCAGGCAGCCGAACGCCGCCGTGCTCAGGACCGACCGGACATGGTTCCACCAGGTCCACTTGGTCTCGTTGAACTGGTCCCGGACCGCGGCGAGGTTCGCGATGTGGTCCGGGTCTCCGGCCGCCTTGAGGTCGTCGTTGAGCGGCACGTTCACCCCGAAGGTGATGCCGACGACGATGACGTAGAGCACCAGCGCCGCGATCAGCCACGGCAGCACCGGCCGGCCGTCGCCCCGGAGGTGCATCGCGACAGCCAGGGCCGTGAAGATCAGCGCGGCGAGGAAGCCGCCCAGCATGAACACCGGGTTGATGATCGCCTCGTCCATCGACTGGAAGGCCGCCACGAAGGTGTGGTCGTCGGTCTCGTGGAGCCCCGGCATGACCGTATGGGAGTAGAGCACGAAGGCTCCGCTCACCAGCCCCATCGTCAGGGTGGCCAGGATCAGGACGGCCGACCTCCAGCGTTCGCTTGTCATGATGCGCTCCAGACTCCGGTCGCGGCGGCCCTCCGGACGTAGTCGGAGAAGTCGCGAGGCGGACGGCCGAGGGCCTGCTGGACACCGTCGGCGACGTACACGTTGCGACCGTCGAAGATGGTGCCGAACAGGTGACCCAGGAAGGTCGCGAACTCGGCGGGCACCCCGGCCTCGGCGGCTCCTGCGGCGTACTCCTCTGGGGTGATCGGGACGTACTGGATCTCGCGACCCGAGGCCGCCGCGATCTCGCCGACCGCCTCGTCGAAGGTGAGCAGCCGTGGGCCGGACACCTCGTAAACCTGGCCGGAGTGGCCGTCCTCGGTCAGCGCGGCGGTCACGACGTCGGCGATGTCGTCCACATCGATGAACGCCTCCGGAGTGAAGCCGGCCGGGAAGGCGACGACGCCGCTCAGCACCGCGTCGAGCAGGAAGTACTCGTCGAAGTTCTGGCTGAACATGCTGGACCGGACGATGGTCCAGTCCACCGGGTAGCGCTGCACGATCTCCTCGCACAGCAGCGCCTCCGGCTCGCCGCGGCCGGACAGCAGCACGAGCTGGCGTACGCCGCTGGCCACCGCCTGGTCGGAGAAGGCCCGGATCGCGTCGGGCGCACCCGGCGCCGCAAGATCGGGGTAGTACGTCACGTACACCGCGTCGATCCCGTCGAGCGCGCCGGACCAGGTGGCCCGGTCCTCCCAGTCGAAGGCGGGGTCGGCGGACCGCGAGCCGAGTCGCACAGACCGGCCGCGGGCGGTGAGTCGGTCGGCGACGCGTCGCCCGGTCTTGCCGGTGCCGCCGAGGATCAGGATGGTCTTGTCGTCGGTCTGAAGCTTCGCGTTCTCAGTCATGACTCAAGTCAAGGACCGGTCGGCGAGACGCGACATGGCTCAGAGGCTCGTGCACATGTCCGGGCGTCTACACTGTCGCCGTGGACGCGTTGGCCGGTCTGCTCGAGGGTCCCCGCGCAAGCGGCGCCTTCATGCTCCGCATCACGATGAACCCGCCCTGGTCGATCCGGGTGCAGGACGAGTCACCCCTGGCCCTGGCCGCGATGGTGAGCGGCGACGGATGGGTGGTCTACGACGACGATGCCGACCCGGTCCATCTCGGTCCGGGCGACGTCGCCATCTTCCGGGGCACGGACCCCTATCTGGTGGCCGACAACCCGAACGCCGAGCCGCAGATCATCGTCCATCCCGGACAGCGGTGCGAGACCCGCGACGGGGTCGATCTGAGCGACGAGATGAGCCTCGGCGTACGTACCTGGGGCAATGACCTGGACGGCTCGGTGACGATGCTGCTCGGTGTCTACGAGGAGGTCGGCGCGGTCGGACAGCGACTCCTCGACGCCCTGCCGCGCGTCCTCGTCGTCAGCGAGGCCAACGGAGACCCGGCGCTGGTGTCCGTGCTCAGCCGCGAGATCACCAAGGAGGTCCCCGGTCAGGAGGTGGTGCTCGACCGGCTGCTCGATCTGCTGCTGATCTCGGTCCTTCGAGCCTGGTTCGACCGGCCCGAGGCCGAGGCGCCGGCCTGGTACCGGGCGCACGGCGATCCGGTCGTCGGGCAGGCGTTGCGGCTGCTGCACGAGAACCCGGAGTACCCGTGGACGGTCGCCAGCCTGGCCGAGAAGATCGGGCTGTCCCGAGCCGCACTGGCTCGCTCCTTCACGACGCTGGTCGGAGCTCCGCCGATGACCTACCTGACCGAGTGGCGGCTGACGATCGCGGCCGACCTGCTGCGGCAGCCGGAGGCCACCCTCGACGCGGTCTCGCACCAGGTCGGCTACAGCAACGGCTTCGCCCTGAGTACGGCGTTCAAGCGGGTCCGCGGCGTCAGTCCGCAGGCGTACCGGGCGGCTGCGGCGACCTGATTCCGGGCCTTCTCGCAGCGGACCGAGCCCGGGCCGACGAACCACTTGCCCAACAAGCGAAATAGTCTGACACAGCCTATGTACAGGCAGTGGCCGAGGTGTTACGTTCTGTCGCATCCGGTTAACCGCACACATTTCCGGATGCCGCCGCCGAGAGGCCACAAGCCCGGCGGCCCCTAGTCAGACGCCGCGCGGAGTGCGTCACCCCGTGAGGTACTCCGCGCTGGCGTCGCCAACCTACTCGCGCCCCGCTGGGGGTAGCCAAATCCCGAAACACGCCCGCGTGTCTCGGGATTTGCCTACCGCCACGGGTGCGGTCACTGGCGGCGGTCGGGTCGCGTATCGACCTGGTGACACTGGAGCGATCGACTGACCCACTCTCGGTCGCCGTCGGTGATGACGCAGTTCGGTCCCCAATGCTTGACCAGGCTGATCCGATGGTGATCGACGCGAGCGCCGGCAGCCGACGAAGCGTCATTCGGAACGGTCGCCGCTGCGGCCTGACCGTCGCCGGACGGGCCGGTCGGAGCGGCCGGGCTCAGCACCAGGCCGGCGGCGAGTGCGACCGCGGCGCCGATCCCAGTGCTCGCGACCACAGCGCGCCGGCTCCACAGGCCCATCGCGATCCAGCCCAGTCCGACCAAGGCGATTACGGCCGAGCCGACGATGACGCTCTTGACCGGGCCGCTGGCCGAGATGAACACGGCGGCGATGCCGATCCCAGTCAGGACGGCGGCCGCCCTCGAGACGACCTGACTGCGATACAGTCCGATCGCCAGCACGACGGCTCCGATCGCGCCGAGCACCATGGCCACGAAGAACACCAGGCCGATCTGCGCGGAGTCGTACAACTGGTTCATCAGCGAAACCATCGTGTCCCGCTCGTCGGCGCGGGCGATCTGGCCGAACGTCATCGATCCGACGCCGACGCTGGCCATGCCGAAGGCGCCGATCACGGTCAGGCTGCCGCCGATCATCCCGAGTCGGGGGCTGCGTTCCCGGACGATGCCGGTGAGAACGACGGCCACGCCGGTGAACAGGATCGCGCTCACGAAGGTGAGCCCGGCGCCGATGTCGTTACGGGTGGCGGCGTCGGCCACCGCGGTCAGGTAGCGGTCGGCATCGAGATGGTCGGACTCGTCCTGGTACCAAGGCGTCGCCAGCAGCCGGGCGACGAGCGCGATCAGCGGTGCGGCCAGCAGGCACAGGGCCGACCATGCGGTAACGCCGCGGGTCGGCGCGCCGACAGGTGTTGCATCAGTGGCGGTCATGACGATGTTCCTTCCAGTAGGGACGATCGGTCGATCTGCATCGACTGTCCGTCCCGGCACCGGTCGAGCGCGTCCGAGCTGACGCCGGAATCTGGCTCCGTGCTAGCCCGGATGCGAGGCAGGCCTCGTGGTGTGACCATCGAGGGGTGGAGGCGACGTGATGCGACGCCGGACGGCTGTGATCGCGGTCAGCGCGACCTGCGCGTTCGCCGTCGCTGCGAACGTCGCGGCGTTCGTCTTCGATGTGCTGATCACCGATGCCGGGCGATCCGATCTGTCGGGATTCGGCCTCGACGCCGTACCGTTCCTCGCCGCGCTCTGGAGCGCCCTGATCGTCGGGGCGATCCTCGCGATCCGGCGCCCGGAGCATCCGGTCGGCTGGCTGTTCCTCGCCCAGGGCACGAGCGTCACCCTGGCCGGACTGCTGGACGGCTACGGCGCGTACGGCGCCATCGTCCGCGACGACCCGCTGCCGGCGGCCGATCTCGCCGTCGTCCTCGGCGACTCGTTGTTCATCCCGTGGTTCGTGCTCGTCGCGCTCATTCTGCACCTGACGCCGACGGGTCAGCCGCTGTCGATGCAGTGGGGGCGGATCGCGGCGGCCACAGTCGCGGCCGGCTCCTTGTGGTTCGCCCTCCGCCTGGTGGCGCCGGACGCCGCCGAGCCGCCGCTGGACACGGTGCCCAACCCGCTCACGGTGCTCCCTGCCGGTCTCGACGACCCGCTGCGAGTCGTTCGCTACGTCGCGAGCTTCCTGACCAGCGTCGGTTTCATCGCGGCCGGGGTGTCGCTGCTCGTACGATTCCGCCGCTCGACCGGAATGGAGCGTCGGCGCCTGTTGTGGCTGGCGATCGTCGTGGTCCCGCTCCCGGTATACATCGCCGTGAGCTTCCTGGCGGCCAGCGGCGACCACCAGCTCGTGCTCAGCATCGCGACCGGGGGCATCATCGCCCTGATTCCGGTCGCGGCCGGCCTGTCGATCGCGAAGTACCACCTCTACGACGTGGACCAGATCCTCAGTCGCGCGGTGACCTACCTGCTGGTCTCCTCCATCCTCGCCATCACCTACGTCGCGGTCGTCGTCACCGTGGGCCGGCTGATCGGCGACCGAGGCGGCTCCGCGCTGCCGGCCGTTCTCGGCACCCTGGCCGCCGTCGCCGCCGCCCTTCCGGCGTACCGCGCCTTCCAGGACGCGGTCGACCGGCGCTTCAACCGGCGGCGGTACGACGCGGTGCGGATGGTCCGCGAGTACGTCCGCGCACCGACCAGGCGGTCGGTCGAGGACGTCCTGCGTACCGCACTGGCCGTCCCGGACCTGCGTGTCGCGTACTGGGTGTCCGACCGCGAACAGTGGGTCACCGAGGACGGCCGCCAGGTCGAGACCGGGCCCGACGAGATCGAGATCCACCGGCACGGCGCGCCGGTCGCCCAGATCGCCTATGACCGCGACGCGATCGAGCCGGACATCGCCGAGCCGGACATCGCCGAAGCGGCCGCCGTCGAGGCGACTCCGGAGCTGGTGAGCGCCGGGCTCCGAGCCGCGATATCGCTGCAGCTTGCCGAGGTACGCGAATCCCGGCGCCGGATCGCGGCGGCCCAACTCGCCGAGCGGCGGCGCATCGAACGCGACCTGCACGACGGCGCCCAGCAGCGACTGCTGGCGCTGGCGCTCGAGCTGCAGGCAGCCCAGGTCAACGGCAGCGCCGAGCGGCTCCGGGAGGCGGCCGCCACCGGCGTCACCGAACTCCAGGCCGCGGTCGCCGAGCTGCGCGAGCTCGCCAACGGCCTGCACCCGGCCGTGCTCAGCGACTCCGGTCTGGGTGCGGCGCTGGACGACCTGGCGAGCCGGCTGCCGCTGCCGGTCGCGGTACGGGCCACCGCAAGCCGCTACCCGCCGCAAATCGAGTCTACGGCCTGGTTCATCGCGTGCGAGGCGATCAGCAACGCGGTCAAACACGCCGGCCCGGCCGAGATCGAGGTTAGTGTCGGTGCGATGAACGGCACCCTCATCCTCACGGTGAGCGACGACGGCGTCGGCGACGCCGATCCACACGGCGCCGGGCTGCGCGGCATTGCCGACCGGGCCGAGGCGGTGGGCGGCGTGGTGACCGTGGGGGCCCGGCCGGACGGCGGCACGATCGTGATCGGGAGGCTGCCATGCGGGTCGTGATCGCCGACGACTCGGTGCTGTTCCGCGAAGGACTGGCCCGGCTGCTCGCCGAGGCCGACATCGAGACCTGTGCGATGGCGGGCGACGCCGACGAGCTCGAGAGCGTCGTCGAGGAGCATGGGCCCGACGTGGCGCTGGTAGACATCCGGATGCCACCGTCCTTCACGCACGAGGGCGCTCGTGCCGCCGCGCGGCTGCGCGACCAGGGCAACGGGCTCGGGATCCTGCTGCTGTCGCAGTCGCTGGAGGGTCGCTACGCGGCTCGTCTCGCGCAGGACCATCCGAAGGGGTTCGGCTACCTGCTGAAGGATCACGTCGTCGACGTCGCGACCCTGGTCGATGCGGTCGACCGGGTGGCCGACGGCGGCACCGTCCTCGACCCTGACGTCGTGACCTACCTGCTCGGTCGGCGCACCGCTCGCGACCAGGTCGAGGCCCTGACCGCTCGAGAGCGAGAGGTGCTCGCCCTGATGGCCGAGGGCCGGTCGAACGCCGCGATCGGGCGAGAGCTCGTGCTCAACGAGCGCACCGTCGACAGTCACATCAGCAGCATCCTCACCAAGCTCGACCTGCTCCCCCAGCCGGACGACCATCGTCGCGTACTCGCAGTGCTGGCCTGGCTCCAAAGGGACTGACGGCGGTCACGACATTTCACCTGCCTGACACATCGCGGTGACAGGTCGGTCAAAACCGCTGCCTAGCGTCGGTGGCGTCGGGCAGATCGCCCGGCCGGGCGAGAGGCGGGGAGTCGCCATGGTGGGACGAGGCATAGAAGTCAGCGGGCCGGCGTTCTTGAGTCCTCTGTCATGGCATCGAGGGGTGAGCCGCACCGTACGCGGGATCGTCCGCCTGCCGTCCGCGGATCGGGCCCGGCGCAATGCGTCGGCGGCCGCCGACGACCTGACGCGTCGACGTCACGAACGTGAGGAGGTCGACCGGTTCCTCCGCGCTCACGCAGCGCTCGTTCGGGACGAGTCGGCGACGGCGGTCTGACGTCTCGGTGGCGACCTCCGGAGCCTGACCGAGGGTCGCCACCGGATGCCGCAGCCGACCGGATCGGGCATGCTGGTCGGCATGGACAGCGACGGCACACCGCGCCGCCGACGTAGGCGACGGACTCGACGCCGCCGACGCGAGGGAGCCGCGACGCCGCCCGCCGGATCGGACGAGGAGCCGACGACCGCACCAGCGCCGAAGCCGCGTCCGCAGCGTCGACAGCCCGAAGCCCGCAAGCCTCGCAGCGGCGTGCCGCATCCGGACCGGGCCGGCATCAGCGCCTCGATGGCGATGCGGGCCCGCGACGTGTCGCGTACCGACGGCTGAGCCGTCGACACGGGGCCACACTGCATGGCGTTTGCGTACTCTGCATCGGTTGGGTGCCGTGCGGAGTGCGTGATTACCACGAGAACGTGGTATCGCGATCGATCAGTCAGGGCAGCGGCGGCAGCTCGCCGGAGTTCTCGTACGCCCGGAGCATGTCGATCCGCCGGACATGCCGCTCGTCGCCGCTGAACGGCGTCGCCAGGAAGATGTCGATCAGCCGGATGGCGGTCTCGGTCGAGTGCATCCGGGCGCCGACCGCCGCGACGTTGGCGTCGTTGTGCTCGCGAGCCAGCCGCGCGGTCTCCTCGCTCCAGATCAACGCGGACCGGATGCCGGTGACCTTGTTGGCCGACATCTGCTCGCCGTTGCCGGAGCCGCCGATGACGATGCCGAGACTCGACGGGTCGCGCGAGACCGCGCTGGCCGCGTGGAGGCAGTACGGCGGGTAGTCGTCGCCGTCGCGATACTCCGTCGCGCCGTGGTCGACGATCTCGTGACCGGCCTCGGACAGATGCGCGACGAGATGGACCTTCAGCTCGTACCCCGCATGGTCGGACCCGATGTGCAGCCGCATGCGGCCAAGTCTGTCAGAGGCGGCGCCCGATCAGCCGGACATTCAGTCGAACGACGGCTCGCGAGTCCGGGTGCGCTTGAGCTCGAAGAAGCCGTCGGTGTTCGCGACCAGCAAGGTGCCGTCCCAGAGCCGACCGGCAGCTTCGCCGCGCGGGATCGGCGTGACGACCGGGCCGAAGAACGCCGTGCCGTCGACGTGGACCACCGGCGTCCCGACCTCCTCGCCGACCGGCTCCATGCCGCGCTGATGCGAGGCACGCAAGGCGTCGTCGAACTCGGCGGAGTCGGCGGCATCGACCAGCTCGACCGGCAGGTCGGCCTCCTTCAGGGCCTCGACGATCAGGTCACGGTCGGCCAAGCGGCCCTCCCGATGGATCCGGTTGCCGAGCGCGGTGTAGAGGTCGCGGAGGACGTCCTCGCCGCCGTACTGCTCGGCCGCGATGCAGACCCGCACGGGCCCCCAGGCACGGTCCAGGAAGCGGCGGTAGTTCTCGGGCTTGTCGCGTCCCTCGTTGAGGACCGACAGGCTCATGACGTGGAAGTGAGTACGCACCGGACGAACCTGTTCCACCTCGAGCAGCCAGCGCGACGTGATCCAGGCCCAGGGACAAGCTGGGTCGAACCACATGTCAATGGCCTGCGTAGCGGTGGCGTCAGAGTCGAGAGCGGCGGAAGTACTCGTCGACGCGGTCACGTGATTACCTCCAGGCGGGAGCAGGAGTACGTACGTTTTCAACAACCCCGGCTGCGCTGCCGGGTATTCCGGTACCCGGCCAGGACGGTCGATAACGGTATCGCCGCCGGTTCGGAAAACGACCGCCTGACATGCGAGGATGACGCGCATGCCAGGGAACAACCTCACTCGCGACGAGGCCGCCGGCCGCGCGAGGCTCCTGTCGGTCGGTTCGCCGCCCGTCGAGTACACGGTGGAGCTCGATCTCGCGGCGTCCGACACGACCTTCCCGTCGACGACGGTGGTCCGCTTCGGTTGTGCTGAACCTGGCTCCTCCACGTTCATCGACCTGGTCGACGCGACGGTCCACCAGATTACCCTCAACGGCCGCAACCTCGATCCGGACGAGGTCTACGCCGACAGTCGGATCCGGCTCGACAACCTGGCCGCCGCCAACGAGCTCCGCGTCGTCGCCGACTGCACCTACTCCCGTACCGGCGAGGGTTTGCACCGGTTCGTGGATCCGGCCGACGGTCGGGTCTACCTCTACAGCCAGTTCGAGGTCCCCGACGCGCGCCGGGTGTTCGCCTCCTTCGAGCAGCCCGATCTCAAGGGCACGTTCACCTTCAGCGTCGTCGCACCGAGCCACTGGGTGGTGGCCTCCAACGCCGTCACGCCGACACCGCAGCCGATCCGCGAGGGCACGAGCGTGTGGCGCTTCGAGACGACGCCGCCGATGTCGACGTACATCACGTGCGTCGTCGCCGGCGAGTATCACGTCGTCACCGGTTCCTACACCGGCGACCACGGCGAGGTGCCGCTCGGGTTGTTCTGCCGCCAGTCGCTGGCCGAGTACTTCGACACCGACGAGCTCCTCACCATCACCCAGCAGGGCTTCGGCTTCTTCGAGTCCGCCTTCGGGATGGCCTATCCGTTCGGCAAGTACGACCAGATCTTCGTGCCCGAGTTCAACATGGGCGCGATGGAGAACGCGGGCTGCGTCACGTTTCGCGACGAGTACATCTTCCGGAGCCGGCAGACCAAGGCCGAGTACGAGACCCGGACCAACACGATCCTGCACGAGATGGCCCACATGTGGTTCGGCGATCTCGTCACGATGCGGTGGTGGGACGACCTGTGGCTCAACGAGTCGTTCGCCGAGTGGGCCTCGCACCACGCCGCGACTAAGGCCACGAAGTACACCGATGCCTGGACCGCCTTCTCCAACGGCCGCAAGACCTGGGCGTACCGGCAGGACCAGCTCCCGTCGACGCATCCCATTGCCGCGGACAACTACGACCTCGAAGCGGTCGAGGTCAACTTCGACGGCATCACCTACGCCAAGGGCGCCGCGGCGCTTCGGCAGTTGGTCGCCTGGGTGGGCGAGAACCACTTCCTCTCCGGGCTCGCCGCGTACTTCCGCGAGCACGCCTACGGCAACACCGAGCTGAACGATCTGCTGGCTGCGCTGGAGGACGCGTCCGGCCGCGACCTAGGGTCGTGGGCCAAGGAGTGGCTGCAGACGTCCGGCGTCAACACGCTGCGACCGCGGTTCGCCGTCGACGACGACGGCCGGTTCATCTCGTTCGTCATCGAGCAGACCGCCGCTCCGGACTTCCCGACCCTGCGCCGGCACCGGATCGCCGTCGGCCTCTACGACCGCGGTGACAACGGCCTGGTCCGGCGGGAGCGGTTCGAGACCGACATTTCCGGGGCCGAGACCGAGCTGCCGGACCTGGTCGGCCGCTCGCAGCCCGACCTGATCCTGCTCAACGACGACGACATGAGCTACACCAAGATCCGGATGGATCCGCGCTCGTTGCAGACGCTGGTCGAGCACATCGACGAGATCGACTCCTCGCTGGCCCGGGCGCTGTGCTGGGGTGCTGCGTGGGACATGACCCGCGACGCCGAGATGCGCGCCCGAGACTTCGTGAGCGTCGTCCTGCGAGGCGTCGGCCGCGAGACCGACCTCACCGCCGTCCGGTCGCTGCTGGCGCAGGGGCAGGCCTCCGTCAACCTCTACTCCGACCCGGCCCACCGTCCCGAGCTCACGGCGCGCTGGGAGTCCGGGCTGCGCGACCTGCTCGACGCCGCCGAGCCGGGCAGCGACCACCAGTTGGCGCTGCTTCGCGGCTACGCGTCCGCCGCCCGCAGCGACACCGGCCTCTCCTGGCTCGCCGGTCTGCTCGACGGCAACGACGGCCCGCAAGGACTCGCCATCGACACCGACCTCCGCTGGTCCATCGTGAGTGCGCTGGCTCGCCGCGGCCGCATCGACGAGGCCGGCATCGACGCCGAGCTCGCCCGCGACAACACGATCTCCGGCCAGGAGCTGGCCGCGGCCGCCCGGGCCGCCCAGCCGATTCCGGCCGCGAAGGAGCAGGCCTGGGTGGACGCGGTGACCCGCGACGACGTACCCAACGAGACTCAGCGCAGCATTGCCTTCGCCTTCCAGGTCGCCGGCCAGGAGGAGGTGCTCGAGCCGTTCGTGGATCGCTATCTCGCCGAGGCGGCCACGCTCTGGGAGACCAAGGGCGTGCAGCGAGCCTCGGTCGCCTTGACCTGGCTGTTCCCGCGGGCCAATCCGAGTCCGGAGCTCTTGGCGCGAGTCGAGTCGTGGCTGTCCACGACGCAGGCGAACCCGGCCGCCCGGCGCTTGGTGAGTGAGGGCAAGGCCGACATCGAGCGGGCGCTCCGCGCTCGTACCCGGGACGCCGAGCCCGCCTGACGCCGCACGCGCCCCACTGAAGGTAGGCAAATCCCGAAACACGCCGGCGTGTTTTGGGATATGGCTACCGCCAGTGGTGGTTGGCCTGTGGACGGCGGACAACGGGCCTCGCCTCGCGACTACATACGCGGGTATGAGCGAACTTCCCGGACACTCATCGCCGACGAGCGAGCTCCTTCGACGAGGAGTCACGCCGTACGAGCTGCAACAGCCCCTCTGGCGGCATCCGTACCACGGCGTCGCCCGGCCGTCCGGCGCCGACGAGTCGGGCCCGCTGACCCGCATCCGCGACGCCGAGGCGCTGCTCCCCTCCTGCGGCTGCCTCGGCGGATGGGCATCGCTGTATCTGCATGGCGTGGCCGGAATCGACGGTCGTGGCATCGCCGGCAACCCACGCGACGTCCTCCTTCACACGTGCGAACGCCATCGCCGGATCACCCGACCGGCGTCGAGCCGACCCGCACCCGCCTCCTTCGCGACGAGCGCGCTGATGTCGACGGCCGCTCATTGACGACGATCGCCCGCGCCGCGTACGACGAGATGTGCCGAGCCCGAAGCGTTCTCGCAGCCGTCATCGTCGCTGACCTCACGGTGAGTCGGGTCTCGGGTGGCGCACACACCACCGTCGACTCGCTTCGCCGGCTGATCGGCCGGCACCAGAAGACCCGCGGGATCCGAATCGCCCGCGCCGCGATCGAGTTGGCGTGCGAGCGCTCGGCGAGTCCGCTCGAGACACAGACCCGTGTCCTGGTCGTACCCGAGATTCCGCGAGCCGAGTTCGTCGCGAACCGGCCGCTGTTCGACCTGCGCGGGCGGCTGCTGGGCGTTCCTGATCTGCTCGACCTGCGAAGCGGTCTCGTTGTCGAGTCGGACGGAGCGCCACACGCCGAATCGAGCCGTCGATCACGTGATCACCAACGCAGCGACCTGTTCGAGGGCCACCACCTGACCGTCGCACGGGTTACGTCGCACGACCATCGCGACCGTGACGCGCTCATGGCCCGGCTGCTCCGTGATCACCGACGCGCCCAGCAACGCCATCAAGGCCAGCCGGCACCCTGGACGCTCGACGAACCCGATTGGTGGCCCGGCTCGGAGCTGACCCGCCGCTGGGGGTAGCCGAATCCCGAAACACGCCGGCGTGTTTCGGGATTTGCCTACCGCCAGTGGGACGGAGCCGGTTACGGGCTGTCGGTGTGGAGGGACCTGGGGCGTTGGGCGTGGTTGCCGAGGAGCTGGAGGCCCTCGACGATGCCGCCGGTCAGGTCACCGGCGGCGAGCGGACTCTGGACGGCCAGCACGGCCAAGCCCGCCGAGGTCTCGTCGACGCGCACCTGCGCCTGGGTGCCCACGACGATCTCGACGTCGCGAGTGCCCGGATCCACCAGGAGCAGGACGCTCACGTCAGGGTTGGGCAGGGCCCGATGCAGCTGCTCGGCCTGGGCCCGCGCGCGGCCGTGGCAGTCGCCGACGTAGACCGAGAACGGATGGCCGCTGGCCTGCTCGGCGAAGTCGACGGCGCGCTGGATCGACCGGCGCTGGTCAAGAGTGAATGCCCGAGCGCCCTGTGCCTCCTGCGTGCTGGCCACCTCGATCTCCGAGCTCGATGCCGCGGGCAGCACACCGAACTGCTCGCTGCGGACCAGCTCGGTCCCACCCGGCCGGTAGCGATTGCCACGGGCCACCGACGGTGCCATCACGAGCAGCGCGATCAATGCGAAGAGCCCGGCCGGGATGCCGACGAAGACGAGCAGCGCCTCGAGCGTCGACATCGTCTGATACTGGGGCCAGGAGGTCGGCGTGTCGGCCGACGCAGGGACCGCCAGGCCCACCAGCGCCGACGCGGTGACCGTGGCGACGGCGCTAAGCCGAAGCACGACGCGGCGCCTCGGTGACGTACGCAGCTGCATGCCGTCACGGTACCGACTGCGCGGCCATCCGTACGCGGCGGGCCGGAGCCTCTAGCCTGTCGATCATGACCGACCTGCATGAGCTGACCGCGCTGGAGCTCGCGGCGGCGTACCGATCCGGCGAGACCACGCCGACCGAGGCCGTCGACCACTTCCTGGATCGGGTCGACCGGTTCAGCGATCAGGTCGGGGCGTTCATCACCGTCACGGCCGATGCGGCGCGCGAGGCGGCCGGTGCCGCGACCGAGCGATTCCGGGCCGGCGATGACCTGCCGCCGCTATACGGCGTGCCCACTGGCATCAAGGACCTCAACCTGACGGCGGGCGTACGCACGACGCTCGGCTCGAAGACATACGCAGAGTTCGTCCCGGAGTTCTCCGACGAGGTCGTCCGCCGCATCGAGGCGGCCGGCCTGATCAGCCTCGGCAAGACGAACACACCCGAGTTCGGATCGCCGGCATACACCGAACCCGACGTGGCGCCACCGGCGCGGACGCCGTACGACCTGTCCCGCTCGGCCGGCGGCTCCTCCGGGGGTGCGGGCGCGGCGCTGGCGGCGGCGCTGGTGCCGATCGCGCCGGGGTCCGACGGCGGCGGCTCGATCCGGATCCCGGCCAGCGTGTGCGGCCTGGTCGGCTTCAAGCCGAGCCGGGGCCGGATCAGCCAGTCTCCCCTGTACGGCGACGTCAGCGGACTGTCGACGGCCGGGCCGCTGGCCAACACGGTGCGCGACGCGGCAGTCCTGCTCGACGCGCTGGCCGGCCGCCATCCGGGCGACCCGACGTGGGCGCCGCCGCTGCCCGACGGCGAGACCTACCGGGACTGGTGCGAGCGCGACCCGGGTCCACTGCGGATCGCCCGGTTCGCCACACCCTCGGCCGGATCCGACGGCGTCGACCCCGCCGTGAGCGCAGCGTACGAGGCGGCGACCGAGCTCCTGAGCGAACTCGGCCACGAGGTCGTCGACATCGAGTCACCGGTGCGGCCGGAGGCGGTCCCGGTCTTCGAGGCGGTGTGGTGTGTGCTGTCCTGCGGCTGGCCGGTGGCACCGCAGCTCGAGTCGCAACTGCGGCCGCTCACCCGATGGCTCCGGGAGCGCGGCGCGGCCACGCCGGCTCCCGCGTTCGTGGCCTCGCTGGTCCAGATGCGCCAGATCGCCGCCCAGGCGTTGGTGAGCCTGCATCCCTACGATGCGGTCCTCACGCCGACCCTGGCGAAGCTGCCGATGCCGGTGGGCGGCCTCCGCAACGACGACGACCCCGAGGCCGATTTCAAGGCGGAAGAGAGCTTCACCCCGTTCGCCGCCGAGTGGAACGTCACGGGCATGCCGGCGGTGTCGCTGCCGACGGCGTGGACCGACGGCTCGGGTGACCAGCCGGTGCTGCCGATCGGCACCATGCTCGCCGGTCGTCCGGGTGAGGACCATCGACTGTTCTCGCTCGCGGCGCAGGTCGAGACGGCCTGCACCGATCCGGGCGGCCCGGCCTGGCGACGGCCGACTCTGCCCGAGCTGCGATGACCCGACCGTTCCCGCTGCGGGACGGACCCGTCACGGTCGATCAATGGACCGCCGAACGGGTGGATCGGATCCGGCCGTGGCTGCGGCCCGACGCCGAGTGGAAGGAGTGGGACGCGCCGTACCTGCCCGGCCCGTCCGAGCCCGACGGGAAGCTGTTCGCCGACGGACTGCTGGCGAACCCGTGGCAGCCGGATCCGTTCACCGGCGAGCCCCAGCGGCTGTGCATCGAGGCCGGCGACGTCGCGGTCGGACTGGTGAGCTGGCACTGGATGGACGAGACCTCGGGCTGGCGTCGGATCGGCATCGTGCTCTACGACCCGACGGTCTGGGGCGGCGGGATCGGGACCCGCGCGCTGCGGCTGTGGAGCGACTGGCTGGCCGGGCTGCCCGACTCGCACCGGCTCGACCTCGCCACCTGGTCGGGCAACGCCCGCATGCTCCGGGTCGCGAATCGCTGCGGCTTCACAGACGAGGCCCGGCTCCGCAGTGCCCGAATCGTCCGAGGCGAGCGCTACGACGCGGTCGTCCTGGCTCGTCTGACCTGACCATCGGGCTGACGCGACTGGCGATCGAGCCGTTTGCCCGGCTCGGCTACCGTGGCGCCTCGTGACCCCCGGACAGCCGCACACCAGCTCGTACCCTCCTGCCCGTCGCGACGACATCGTCGAGGATCTGCACGGCGAGCGGGTCGCCGACCCGTACCGCTGGCTCGAGGACCCCGACTCGACCGAGACCAAGGACTGGCAGGCAGCCGAGGACGAGCTGTTCGCCGCCGCCCGGGACAGCTGGCCGGCGCGGGAGCACTTCGCGAAGCGGGTCGCCGAGCTGATGCGCACCGGCGCCGTCGGCACGCCGGTCTGGCGCGGCGAGCGGGCCTTCTACATGCGGCGCGAGCCGGACCAGGAGCACGGCGTCCTCCTCACCCGCGACCCCGACGGCACCGAGCGCACCCTGGTCGACCCGATGGCGATCGACCCGAGCGGCGTCACCACGCTCGACACCTGGCAGCCGAGCAAGGACGGCCGGCTGCTGGCGTACCAGATCTCGTCCGGCGGCACCGAGGCGGCAGACCTTCATCTGCTCGACGTCGAGAGCGGTGAGTCCGTCGACCAGCCGATCGACCGGTGCCGGCACTCCCCCGTCGCCTGGCTGCCCGACAGCAGCGCCTTCTACTACGTACGGCAGCTACCGCTCGACGGCCTGCCCGAGGACGAGGTGCAGTATCACCGCCGGGTCTGGCTGCATCGGCTCGGCACCGATCCGGCCGACGACCCGATCGTCTATGGCGACGAGCTCGACAAGACCGCGTTCTACGGCGTCTCGGTCAGCCTGGACGGCCGCTGGCTCACGGTCAGCGCGACCCTCGGCACCGCGCCGCGCAACGACGTCTGGCTCGCCGACCTGAGCGCCAGTCCGCTGGAGACGCCCGAGCTCCGGCCCGTGATCACCGGCGCCGATGCCCGGACCGGAATCTGGATCGGGCGGGACGGCCGGATGTACGTCCACACCGACCGCGATGCGCCACGGGGCCGGCTGCTGATCGGCGATCCGACCGACCCAGGCCCCGACACCTGGCAGGAGCTGATCCCCGAGGACCCCGAGGCGGTGCTCGACGACGTCGCCGTCCTTGATGACGCCGCGACTCCGGACGACCGGGGCGAGCCGCTGCTGGTCTGCTCCTGGACCCGGCACGCGGTCGGCGAGATCAGCGTCCACGACCTCGCCACCGGCGACCGCCGCGGGGCGATCGCGCTGCCCGGGCTCGGCTCGGTCGGCGGTCTGAGCGAGCGGCCCGAGGGCGGCCACGAGATCTGGTTCGGTTACTCCGACCACCTCACACCGGGCCTCGTGCTGCACTACGACGCACGCACCGGCGAGACGTCGACCTGGGCCACCCCGCCCGGAGTCGTCCCGGACACCAGCGACATCGAGGTCCGCCAGATCGCGTATGACTCCTACGACGGCACCACGGTCCGGATGTTCGTGCTCCAGCGTCGCGGCGTCGAGGGCCCGCGACCGACGATCCTGTACGGCTATGGCGGCTTCGGCATCTCCCTGACGCCGGGGTACGCCGCGACCGTCCAGGCCTGGCTCGAGGCCGGTGGCAGCTATGCGATCGCGAACCTGCGTGGCGGCGGCGAGGAGGGCGAGGCGTGGCATCGCGCCGGCCGCCGCGAGCACAAGCAGCGGGTCTTCGACGACTTCCACGCGGCCGCGGAGCGGCTCATCTCGGACGGCGTGACCGATGCCTCGCGGCTGGCCATCATGGGCGGGTCGAACGGCGGGCTCCTGGTCGGCGCCGCCCTCACTCAGCGTCCGGACCTGTTCAGGGCCGTCGTCTGCTCCGCACCGCTGCTCGACATGGTGCGCTACGAACTGCACGGGCTCGGGAGGCTGTGGAGCGACGACTACGGCACCGCCGCCGACCCTGAGCAGTTGCGCTGGCTGCTCGCGTACTCGCCCTATCACCGGGTGCAGTCGGGCACGGCGTACCCGGCCGTGCTCTTCACCGTCTTCGCCTCGGACAGCCGGGTCGATCCGCTGCATGCCCGCAAGCTCTGCGCGGCGTTGCAGGCCGCCTCGGCGTCCGCCCCGGAGACGCATCCGATCCTGATCCGTCTGGAGACTGAGGTCGGTCACGCCGGCCGGTCGGTGAGCCGGGCGGTCGGCAACAGTGCCGATTCGCTCGCATTCGTCGCCTGGGCCACCGGCGTGACTCCGGCCACGGAGGGGAACCAGGCGCCCTTGGGCGAGGTCGCGGAGCGGTAACTTGGCTCTTTCAACCCTCGTCCACCCATCCCGACTCGCGCACCGGAAGGGAGTCGCTCGACCGTGCTGATCCCCACCCTGGCCGACACCTCCTGCACCGACGATCCGAACAACGACTTCTGCCGCTTCGTCGAGAAGGTCACCGGCAGCGACTCCGCCGCCGACTGGGTGCACCTCGTGATCGCCAAACCCGGGGCGATCGTCGGCCTGATCCTGATCGGCTTCATCCTGCGAGCACTGCTGGCCCGGGTCATCGACCGGCTGGCGGCCCGGGCGGCCGAAGGCACGGTGCCGGGGGTCTTGCAGAACAGCAAGGCCCGCCAGATGTTCCTGGAGACCAACTCGGTCGCCATCGAGCGCCGCAAGCAGCGGGCGGCCACCATGGCATCGCTGCTCAAGAGCGTGTCCACCGGCGTCATCTTCACGATCGTCTCGTTCATGGTGATCGCCCAGCTGGGCTACAACATCGCCCCGCTGATCGCGAGCGCCGGCATCCTCGGCGTCGCGCTCGGCTTCGGCGCCCAGAGCCTGGTCAAGGACTTCCTGTCGGGCATCTTCATGATCCTGGAGGACCAGTACGGCGTCGGCGATGTGGTCAACGTCGGCGAGGCCACCGGCACCGTCGAGGCAGTCGGCCTGCGGGTAACTCGGCTCCGCGACGTCGACGGCACGGTCTGGTATGTCCGCAACGGCGAGATCCTCGCCGTCGGCAACATGAGTCAGAACTGGGCCCGGTCGGTGCTCGACATCTCGATCTCGTACCACGAGGACGTCGACCGCGTGACCAGAATCCTCCGTGGAGTCGCCCACGAGATGTGGGAGGACCCGGACTACCGGCCCAACATCCTCGAGGAGCCGGAGATCTGGGGCGTCGAGCGGCTGGATCCCGATGCGTTCGTCGTCCGCGTGGTGATCAAGACCGCGCCGCTGGAGCAGTGGGCGGTCAGTCGTGAGCTGCGTCAGCGGATCAAGACCCGATTCGACGAGCTCGGCATCGAGATCCCACTGCCGCAGCGGGTCATCTGGCAGCGGGACGACTCGACTCCGGCGCCGGACCAGGCCTGAGGCCCGCAGTCGGCGCTTGATCGGATCGGACAGAATGGCGGGGTGACCGACTCGCCCACGTTCTACGACGCCATCGGCGGCCACGAAACGATCAAGCGCATCGTCGACCGCTTCTACGCCGGTGTCGCCGACGATCCCGTGCTGCGGCCGATCTATCCCGAAGCGGATCTGGCGCCGGCTGCTCGACGACTGACGATGTTCCTCGAGCAGTACTGGGGTGGGCCGACGACGTACAACGAGGAGCGCGGCCATCCCCGACTGCGGATGCGCCACGCGCCGTTCGCCGTCACGCATGAGGCCCGCGAGCGCTGGCTGGTCCACTTCCGGGCCGGGCTCGACGAGGCGCAGCTGCCGCCGGAGCTCGACGCGCAGTTCTGGGAGTACGTCCAGCGCGCCGCCCTCCACATGGTCAACACGGTCGAGCCGGT
>Ga0081455_10000299_pt1 | contig 65486 bp, 64 predicted proteins | sample TabmetS3T2R1_FD_70207 | JGI IMG/M metagenome (GOLD analysis project Ga0081455, IMG submission 70207) | Tabebuia heterophylla rhizosphere microbial communities from the University of Puerto Rico - S3T2R1 | ecosystem: Host-associated > Plants > Roots > Rhizosphere ...
CCTTCAGCTCGGTCCAGAAGGCATCGACGTTGCTCTTGTCGATGATTCTGGTCGGCACGATGATCAGCTTGTTGGCGGGGATGAAGGACTTGTCGCCCTCGAGGTACTTCGCCAGATCCTTCATGCCTTGATAGCCCCATTCGTAGGGCTGCTGCACGACGGTGCCGACGATCGTGCCGTCCTTGACCCCGCCGAGGGTGATCGGATCCTCGTCGAAGCCGATGATCGTCACCTTGCCGATCTTGCCGGCGTCCTTCAGCGCTTCGTAAATGCGCGGCGTGTTGTAGGAATAGAAGCCGACCATGCAGTTGATCTCCGGTCGGGCGGTGATCGTGTCCTCGACGTTGCGCTTGGCTCGCGTCTGGTCGATGTCGTCGGCGCGCACGTCAACCAGCTCGATCTTCGAGCCCTTGATGGTTTCCTTCACGCCTTCGATGCGCTCGCGCGCATTGTCGGCACCTGGCAGGCCGACGAAGCCCATGCACTTGCCGCCATTGGGCAGCGCCTTCAGCATCAACTGGCCGGCCTGCTTGCCGGCATCGGTGTTGGACGAGCCGATATAGGCGATACGCTTGCTGTTGGGGGCGTCGCTGTCGGTGGTGAACAGGGCCACCTGGCCGCCGACGCGGTTGAGCGCGTCGCCCATGGTCTTGGGATCCACCGCGCTCACCATGATGCCGGCGACGCCCGCCGCGACGAGATCATCGAGGATGCGCGTCTGGATGGCCGCCGAGGACTGCTCGGGGTACTTGAAGACGAGCGTGTAGTTGGGCAGCTCGCCTTGCGCCTTCTTCACGCCGGCTTCGGCCGCCTTCCAGAAATCGGAGGCACCATTGACCACGAAGGCCAGGGTCTTCTTGTCTGCCGATTGCGGGGTCCCGGCAAAGCCGAGCAGGGCGGCAGTGGCGACGGTGGCCATGAGCAGCTTTTTCACGAGCGTTCCTCCCTTCTGGTTAGATCGATTCGATCTCGACGGAACGATCGAATCGTTGCCGGACAGCTACTCGGAGGGCATCGTCGTCGTCAATCCGCCGCGACAGGAGCGGAGATATGCGCCGGAGAGTTGCAGACGACATGAAGCCGTCTGCGCCTCGCTCTGCTCATGCCGACCATGTCGGGATCGGGACGGCGGCCAATGCCAGTGGTGGTGCTTGCGGATCGGGCTGCCAGGAAAGATCGATCTCGAAGGTGAAGAACGCGTCGTCGTAACGCTCGCGCAAGTCCGATTTCAACGGCGTGGGGAGCCTGTGCTCGTGGGCCCCTGGCCTCTCGAGCTCGAGGAGGATCGAGCCGATGCTCCTCAGCTCGACCCCGGCCCGATTCCCGTCGGCAAAGCCGCGGAAGATGGCTTGGTAGTGCAGCGTCCCGCGCGTCTTCTGGGCCGGGATGTCCAGCATGAAGCCGTCGATGCTGCTGAGCTCGGTACGCACTTGCCCCCAAGACTGCGGTCCGGTGCCGATCGACAGATGCGGCGGCGCCTGCAGGATGACGAAGGTCGTTCCCGGCACCGATGCGCGGCGTGCATCGAACGGCAGCGTCGGGTCGTAGCTCGTGAGCGTGGTCCCGAGCTCGCGCCACGCCGGGTTGTCGCGCACGAAGCTGCGTGCCGCCTTGAACGGCCCCGTCTGCTCGGCATTGTCCATGACGATGATACCGCCCGGACGCAGCAGCCGGGCAGCCATTTGCAGATCGAACAGCGCAAATTCGTAGTCGTGATTGCCGTCGACCAGGACGAGGTCGAGTGACACCTTCTGTTGCTCGAGCTTGAGGAAGAAGTCCATGGAGTTGAGCGGGTGGAATTGCGTGATCGCCTGTAGCTCGCCGGGCCAGGCCGCGATGATCCGAGGGCAGCGCTCCGCGCCGTAGGGGTCGGTGGTATGGAGAACGCCGCCACCATTTTCCCACAGTGCCCGCGCCATGACCTGTGTGGTTCCGGCGAACAGGGTGCCGATCTCGGCGACGGCAGCCGGCTTCAGTGCGGCAATGAGAGCGTACAGGGTCGCTCGCGATTCGTCGCTCATGAAGGAATGCGGCGGCCATTTCCTGAAGTAGGCGACCAGCTCGTGAAAGGCCGGCATGGCTGTGAGTCCGGCCGCCCATTGCGGGGAAACAATCTGGCCATCGAATCGCTTTCCCACGAGGGGAGTTGGCTGCCGTACCGCATCGCTCGAGGTCATGGATATGTCGCTCTGCTTGTGGTCGGGCTTGCGTGCTACCATGCCACGAACAGGGGCGCCATGAGGTCGGGCGCTCACTTGACGGCATTGCCGATTGGCGTACCGTTCGGCCGAGGCATCTTCGGATAGGATCGCCACACGATGGTCCAAGGCCCGTCGATCGATGCGCTCGAGCACCTGCAGCACGATGCTCTCACGCTGAAGGCGCAGGCCGAACAGGCCGCGCGGACGTACAATCGCGCGACCTGGGTCCGCTTCGTGCTGGTCTTCTTTCCCATCCCCTTCGTCGTCGTGCTGTTTCGCCTCCATATCGATGCCTGGGTCTACTATCTGGCTGGCGCATTGATCATCGTTTCCGGAGCGGTGCTCTACATGCTCGATGGCGCCGCCTCGGCAAAGGTCGATGCCGCGGTCGAGGCCGCGGAGAAGGCGCAGCAGGCCTACGACGAGGCGCGGACAGGCGTCAGCCAGACACGCCAAGCTGGATGACATTCCAGGAGGCCGGCGCCAGCGTCGCTTCCAGGCGGTCTCCTGTGGCCTGCACCGACGTCAGCAGATGTGGCCGCACACGATCGGGATTGTCCTTCGTGTTGATGGCCTCAAGGTCAGCGTCGCAAAGCTGCATCGCCTGCTTGAGGTCGAGGCGGCCATATCCGCCGGCTCGCAGGCTGAGCGGCAAGGGCTCGGTCAGGCTGCGGTTGAGGGCGAGGACGGTGAGTGTGGCGGCGTTCTCGTCGTGGACGGCCGCCAGCTTGAGATAAGGCACAGACGGCAGCCGGAAGAGCTCGTCGACGGGGCCATTGGGATCGTTGTAGCGCGCGGCATAGGTCGGCGAGTCGATCTGGGCGCGCAGCACGCGGCCGCGGGCCAGCCGGCTGAAATGCGCGAAAGGCCAGAAGATGGTCTGGCGCCACGCGGGGCCACCGGTCTCGGTCATGATCGGCGCGATGGCGTTCACGAGTTGCGCCAGGCAAGCGGTCGTCACGCGATCGGCATGGTTCAGGAGCGAGATGCACATGCCGCCGAAGGCGAGTGCGTCCGCGACAGTGTAGACTTCCTCCAGGATCGGCGGCGCCACCGGCCATCCTGGCAGCGTCCGGGCCTTGCGATTGCGTCGCGTGCGGTACCAGACGTTCCATTCATCGAAGCTCAGCATGATGCGCTTGGCCGAGCGGCGGCGGGCGGCAACGGCATCGGCGATGGCCACCACCTCCTCGATGAAGCTGTCCATCAGGTCGCAGCTTGCGAGGAAGGCCGGCGTGTCGCCATCGTAGTTGTTGAGATAGGTATGCAGCGAAATGTAGTCGACGTGATCGAACGTGTGCTCGAGCACCGTTTGCTCCCACTGCCCGAACGTCGGCATGCGCCGTCCCGACGAGCCGCAGGCGGCGAGCTCGACGCCGGGATCGACCCATTTCATCACCTTGGCGGCCTCGCACGCCAGCCGGCCGTATTCCTCGGCGGTCTTGGCCTCGATCTGCCAGGGACCGTCGAGCTCGTTGCCGAGGCACCAGAACTTCACGCCATGCGGCTCGGGAAAGCCGTGCTGGCGGCGCAGGTCCGACAGCGCGGTACCCGACGGATGATTGCAGTATTCGACAAGGTTTCGGGCCGCGTCGGCGCCGCGCGTGCCGAGATTGACCGCCAGCATCGGCTCTATTCCGGCGAGCCGGCACCAATCGATGAACTCGTTGGTGCCGAACTGGTTGGTCTCGGTCGACATCCAGGCAAGATCGAGCCGGCGCGGCCGCGCGCCCACGGGGCCGACGCCGTCCTCCCAGTTGTAGCCGGAGACGAAGTTGCCGCCCGGATAGCGCATGACGGTGGGGGCAAGCTCGCGTACCAACGCCAGAACGTCCTGGCGAAAGCCCTTGGTGTCGGCGGTCGGATGACCCGGCTCGAAGATGCCGCCATAGATGCAGCGCCCGAGATGCTCGATGAAAGCGCCGAACAGGCGTGGATGAGTGGTGCCGATGGCGAAATCGCGATGCAGCCGGACCTCGACGCTACGCATGCGGTAAGACTCCTTGCTGGGTTTGCTGCCCGGTCCTGAGCCGGGCGCCAGGGGTTGACGGCACATCGGGCGACAGCACTGACGCCTTCAGAAGCCGGGAGTAGGGATGCTGCGGATTGTCGAGCACGGCGCGAGCGTCGCCGGTCTCCACGGCGCGGCCCCGTTGCATGATCAGGATACGGTCGCTGATGTAGTAGGCGGTGGCGAGATCATGCGTGATGTAGATGATCGACACACCCATCCGGTCGCGCAGGTCACGCAGCAGGTTGACGATCGAGGCGCGCAGCGAGGCGTCGATCATCGACACCGGCTCGTCGGCGACCAGCAGTGCCGGCTTAGAGATCAGGGCCCGCGCAATCGCCACGCGCTGCAGCTGGCCGCCCGAGAGCTCGTGGGGAAATCGGCCGCGCACTTCGGCCAGCGACAGGCCGACGCTCTTCAGTGCATCGTCAGCTGCATCCGCGATCGTCGCCGCGTGGCGCAAGCCTGCCATCCGCCGCGCGGTAGCGAATAGGTAGCGGTCGACGCGCTTCATCGGGTTGAAGGCCTCGAAGGGATTCTGGAAGACCGGCTGGACCTGTTTCATGAAGCGCAGCCGTGCCCGGCGGCTGCGGAGAGCAAAGAGGTCCACGCCCTGAAAGCGGATGGCGCCGGCACTTGGCGACACCATGCCAAGGATCATGCGGGCAAGCGTGGTTTTGCCGCTGCCCGACTCGCCCACGATGGTGAAGATTTCCGGCTGTCCAGTCTCCAGACTCAGGCTGACGCCATCGACAGCGGCAACGCGTCGACGCGACAGGAAGCTTCCCTTGTAGGTGCGGACCACGTCATCGACCTCGAGCAAGGGCGCTTTCATGCCGCGGGCTCCCCGACCGGATGGAAACACGCTGCCCGATGGCTCGGGGTGTGCCATTGCATGATTGGCGTCTGCTGCCGGCAGATGTCGGATGCCCGCGGGCAGCGCGGATGGAAGCGGCAGCCAGGCGGTGGATCGGCGAGATTGGGCGGTGCGCCGGCGAGGCCTTGCTTGGCGGCGGCGTCGCCCATGCGGGGCAGGCTCGCTATGAGATGCGCGGTGTAGGGATGGCGAGGCTGGCGAAAGACGTCGGCGGTGCGGCCCTCCTCGACCAGTCGGCCGGCATACATGATGCCCAGGCGATCGCTCAGGTTGGCATGCACCGACATGTCGTGCGTGACGAACAAGATCGACGAGCGGAGCTCGCGCTGGATTTCGTGGATCATCGCCAGCACGCTCTTCTGGACGACGACGTCGAGTGCGGTCGTGGGCTCGTCGGCAATGATGAGCTCGGGCCGGCAGACGGTCGCCAGCGCAATGGTGACCCGCTGGCGCATGCCGCCGGAGAGCTGGTGCGGATAGGCCTCGAGAACGTCGGGCGTGAGATGCAGGCGCTGCAGATGATCGCGGACGAGCTGCAGGAATTGTGGCATCGGCGTGCCGATATGGCGGAAGGCGAAGTCGACGAAGGAATGCCTGACCCGGCGAACCGGATTCAGCACGTTCATCGAGCCCTGCATGATGTAGGAGAGATGCTTCCAGCGGATTGCCGCGAGCTCGCGCGCGTCGATGGCGTGGATGTCGAGGCGGCGGCCGGAGAGATCGAGCATCACCGAGCCCCCCAGGACCTGCAGCGGCGGCTGGATGGCGTTGGCGATGGTCTTGATCAGCGTGGTCTTGCCGCTGCTGGATTCGCCGGCAAGGCCATAGATCTCGTTGGCCTCGATCGCGAAGCTGACATTGTCGACGGCGCGAACCTCGCGCTTCACGCCGAACGCCGCGGTCCGGTAGTAGGCCTGCAGGCCCGAGACGGCGAGGACAGGCCCAGGAAGCTGACCGCTCATGGGCCGGTCCGGCCGAGTCGGCTGCGCGGGTCGATGTATTCGTTCATCGACACGGCGAGGAGGAAGAGGCCGATGAACGTCATCACCACCAGCAGCACCGGAAAGAAGATCCACCACCAGATGCCAGAAACCAGTGCGGTATGCTGGTTGGCCCAGTAGATCAGCACTCCGATGGTGGGCGTGTTGATGTCGGTGAAGCCCAGCACCGACAGGGTCACCTCGAGCCCGATCGACCAATTGATGTTGTTCATGGTGGTCGAGAAGACGATCGGGAGCACATAGGGCAGGTGTTCCTCGACCAGGATCTGGCGCATGCTCATGCCCGAGAAGATGCCTGTCTCGGTGAATTCGCGCGTGCGCAGGCTCATTGCGACGGAACGGATGAGTCGCGCATCGTAGGCCCAGCCCAGACAGGCCATCATCAGCGCCAGGAGCCCCCACGACATGCGATCGCGCATCACGAAGTAGAACAGGACCAGGATCGGGAACAGCGGGATGACGATGAAGCTGTCGTTGAGCGACATCAGCGCTCGATCGATCAGGCCGCCGCAATAGCCGGCGACCAGGCCGATCAGCAGCGCCAGCAGTCGGCTGAGCGTGGCCACGGCGATGCCGAACAACAGCGTGTTGCGGATGGCGAAGCTCAGGAGCCAGAGCAGGTCCTGGCCACGTGACGTCGTGCCCATGGGATAGGACCAGTCGGGCGGCAGATCGGGAGGCACCACGTAGCTGTCGTTGGGTGCATAGGGCGAGAAGAAGGAGAGGGAGGCGAAGGCTGTGACGACCACCAGCAAGGCCAGGCCGGTCGCGAACTGGCGGTTGAAGCGCAGCAGGTCGATCAGCGTGCGGCCCATCGTTTCAGTGCACTCTCACTCGGGCATCGAGCAGCGGATAGGCGAGATCGATCACGAGCACGGCCAGCGACACGGCGACGATCGATACCGTGGTGATGCCGAGCACGAGGCTGTAGTCGCCGGCATAGACGGCCGAGACGAGCAAGGTGCCGATGCCGGGATAGCCGAACACCTGCTCGGTGATGATGGCGCCGTTGAAGATGGCGCCGAGCGACATGGCCAGCCCCGTCACTTGCGGAACCAGGGCGTTGCGCATGACGTACGAGCCCAGGATGCGGCGGCGTCTGACGCCCGCCAGCTCGGCGTAGACGACGTAGTCCTCGGTGACGATGTTGGAGACCAGCGAGCGCATGCCCATGAACCAACCGCCCAGCCCGACAAGCGCGAGCGACAGGACCGGCAGGATGGAGTGAAGGAGAACGCTACCGATGAAAGCCCAGCTCAATGTGCGTGGCATGTTCATCTGATAGCCGCCGCCCAGCGGCAGCACCGGCCAGAGGTAGCCGAACACGATCAGCAGGACGAAGGCAACGACGTAGTAGGGGATAGGATGGAAGGCCATTGCCAGGACGCCGGCGAAGCGCAGCGCGCGGTTGCGCCGGTAGTAGCCGGCAAGGCCGCCCAGCAGATTGCCCAACAGCCAGGTGAGCACAGTCGAAACGACCAGCAGACCCGCCGTCCACGGCAGGGCGCGGCCGATCAGGGTGGCGACCGGCGTGGGAAAGGCCGACAGCGACGGACCGAAATCGCCGACGGCGATGCGTCGCCAGAAGGCGAGGTACTGATCGCCCAGGCCGCCTTCGAGGCCGTAGAGCTCCTTCAACGACTGGCGCATCAGGCCGATCGCTTCGGGGCTCGTGCTGCCGAACTGCGTGGCCGCCGCGATCGACTGCTCCACCGGATCGATCGGTGTTGCGTGCGTCACGATGAAGGCGATGTTGATGCCGATGAAGACGACGAGGGCGAACTGGCCGAGCCGGGTCAGAAGGTAGGCGGGATAACCGCTCATTGCCGGGGCTTCAGCTTCACCATCATGTACTTGGTGTTGGCCCAGTTCGGCACCGGATCGGTGTACGGTGCGCCGTCGGCGTTGGGATAACCGGTCCAGTAGGTATCGTCCATGACGGTGAAGACGTTGTAGGACATCAAGGGAATCGTCGGCATCTCGCGGACGGCGAGCTTCACGTAGTCGCGGCCGAGCTCGAGCCCCTTGGGATCGTCGAAGGCGGTTTGGCGGATCTGCTCGATGATCTTGTCGAGCTCGGCGCTGCTCCAGCGCTGCCAGTTGCGCGGTGGCTGAGGCTTGCCGGGGGCGGCAACGAACTGGGAATGCCAGCTGTCGAGGAAGAACGACAGGTCGGGATGGCCGCCCCACGTCTCGACGCTCCAGGTGATCATCGCCTCGTAGTCGCCAGCCTGGCGGCGATCGACCATGTTGCCCTGGGCGACCACCGTCGCGGCATCGATGCCGAACTGGCGCCATTGCTGGGCGATCATGCTGCCGGCGCGCGTCATCACGGGTCGGCCTTCGCCTTCGACCATGAGCTTGATCGCGAACGGCTTGCCGTCGGGCGCGAACCATTTGTCGCCACGCTTGCTGAAGCCGGCGCGCTCGAGAAGTTCGGCGGCTGCCTGTGGATTGGGCTTCCACCAGCCGCGGCCGAACGACTTGGCGATCTCGTCGGCAGCGCTGGGGATCTGGTCCTTCATCGAGGGTCGCAGCATGTCGGCGATCTGGGAGCCGATCGTCGGATCGTAGGGCTTGATCTTCTGCTTGCCCGTGTCGATCGTGAAGGCGGCCAGCCAGCCCTCCAGCGGCGCATGATAGACTTCGGGCGCTGATCCGGTCGGCGGCACGCCGATGGCCGAGATCGTGGCGGCGCCACGGTAAGATGCCATCGACACTGCCTTGATGTCGATCAGCAGGGCCAGCGCCCACCGCACATCGCGGTTCTTGAAGAGCTCGAGCTGGTGGTTGAAGACCACTGCGGGCAGTGTCGGGTCGGGGTGGGCGTAGGGGAAACCCTTGAACCAGCCGTGCGAGCTCTTGGCCTGCTTGGCGATCGTGAACATGCCCTCCGGCGAGATATCGTGAATCACGTCGAGCTCGTGGTTGAGCTGGGCGATCACGCGCTTGTCGGGCGGGCCGGGATCGATATAGGCGACGTACTTGGGCCCGGGCTCGCCGAAGCGTGCGACCGAGGTGCGCTGCCAATCCGGCCGTTTCTGCCAGATGAACCACTTGCCGTTGGGATCGTAGGCGTTGAGCGTGTAGGCACCAAGCGTCACCGGTGGGTCGAAGGCGAACTTCAAGGGATCTCCCGCCTTCTCGAAGATGTGCTTGGGCATCATCCACATGGCATTCCAGCGCACGGTGAAGAGCGCATGGAAGCGCGAGTTGGGCTTCTTCAGCTTGAAGACCACGGTGTTGGCGTCGGGCGCAGTGACTTCGGCAACATTGATCTGCACCGGCGCGCTCCAGCGCAGGCCGTTGGTCTTCATGTGTGTCTGGATGGTGTAGACGACGTCGTCGGCCGTGAACTCCACGCCGTCGCTCCAGAAGATGCCCTTGCGCAGCTTCACCGTCATCTCGGTGAAGTCGGCATTGTAGATCGGCTTGTCGGACGCGAGGGAATTGTCCCACACGCCGTCGATGCCCTTCTGCGGATCGATGTACCAGAAAGTGTCCATCCCCAGCTGGTGCAGTCCCGTCGACTGGCCGCCGGCATTGATCGCCCAGATGTTGAACCAGCCCGCATTCTTGATGGTGCCCTCGGGATTCTCGACGATCAGGGTTTCCTTGCGAGGAAGATTCGAGATCGTGCCCTGCGCCCGTGCATCCACGATAAGGCACATCGCCAAGAGCGACAAAGCCATGCCACGCCATGCGCGCATCGCATCCTCCCATCCGCGCTGCTCGGATAGCGCGGTATTTTGTGTTGCGGCGACGCTAGACCGGCTACAGAGAGCCCGTCAATCGATGGAGCGTCTCATGGGTCCGGAAGAGGAGAGGCCAGCAGTGACGCCCATCGTTCGGGCTTGAGCTCTGGATATTCGATCCACGGGCCGGTCTCGGCGAAGCCGCCATCGAGTGCGCCGACGTCGCTCACCCAGTAGCCGAGCGAGCGGCGATTGGGGTCGAAGCGCCACACGCCGATCACGACCTCGTTCTCGACGTTGCCGGCGAGGCCCGGGCAGTACAGCAGCACACGCTGGTCTTTGGGCGCGGTGCTCATCGGCTGCCAGGCAAGGTGCGCGGCCTGCCGCAGCCGCTCGATCTCATCGGCGGCCCGCCAGCGTGGATCGGCTGCGAGCACGCGTAGCTCATCTTCGTTTGGGCCCTCCGGCCCTGGTGAAATTCCATACAGCGCGAAACAGGCGACGCGCAGCTCGTCGATGACGTCCGTCATCTCCCGCTCCGCCCGGGGCCGGCTCTCCTGGCCGATGCGCGCAGCCATTCCTGCGACGACGGCGCCAGAAGCGTGTCTCGCGCCTGTTGGACCTTCTTGGCGAGATAGGCCGAACCACTATGGTCGGGATGGATGAGCGCCAGCAGGCGCTTGTGCGCAGACCGGATGGCCGTCTCGTCGGCATCGGGCCCCAGGCCCAGCACCTCGAAGGCTTCCCGCCGCGACATGCCGGGTGTGTCGGCGTCGCGCTCCTCACGGCGCGCATCGCTTAGCGCGACGAGCGAAGACTTGTTGACGTAGGCTTCGAGGATCGCCGCTGCCCGCCGCACCACCTCGGGGTCATCGGCGGCGTTCTCCCAGACCTCCATATCGAAAGGCCGGGGCTTGGGCCGGAAGTAGTCGAAGGCCGTACGCAGCGGCGCGAACATCACCCGCCACTTGAGAAGGGTGGGGACGATCAACATGACGGCGCCGAGCAGCATCGCCCACGGCCATTGCTCGTTGGCGATGGCAAGGACCAGGAGCGGGATGCAGACCAATACCACCAGCAGAAGCATCCAGCGCGTGGTGCGGACCATCACCTTGGGGTCGCTATGGATGAACCAGTCGAGGAACTTCGCGATCGTCGCCAGCACGGAAAGTCCGAGGACGACGCCGCTGATCACGACCGCATAATCCATCGACGGCGCTCCCCAAGTTCGTCCGCGTCACCGCACAATCGGAACAAGAGTACCGCAGCCGCAGCCGGACGCCAGCCCCCGCCGCGAACAATCAGATCTGCAGTCCCGCAGAGACTTGATGGTTTTTTCCCTGATTGAGGCATGCTTACTATCAAGCAGTTGATGGGGGAGAACGGCCCGAATGGCAAAGCCCGGCAAGCCAACGATCGCCAAGGAACGTCAGCAAGAAGGCCCAAGCGTCGAAATTGTTTCGGAGGGCGGCAGCCTTCCCATCGCCAGGAGCTCAGCCGAAGACTTCGTCAAGCGACGCGCTGAGGTCGACAAGCAGGATCACGCCGAATTCCAGGCCTATCTGGCTGACAGGAAAGAGGCGGATGCCCGCAAGACCGCCGAAGTCGTTCCGCTCAAGAGCCGCGGATTCAGCCGGCGTAAAATGCTGAACGTGGCGGTGGGCACGGCGGGGGTCGCAGAGGCGGCGGTGCTCGGCTACAACACCCTGGGCGGGTCGGTCTCCGACCACGGGCTTCGTCACGCCGGCGCCGACTATACCGGAAGCCAAGGCTACAACATCGTTCGCGAGGTCGTGGACACCCGCGCCGACGTCAGAGGCCAGAGCCTGGGCAACTGGATTGCCCTGCTGCCGACCAAGATGGGTGGCGGCACCTATGCCATCGATCTCAATTCGAACCGCGTGCTGGGCTCGATCTGGTACTGGAATTATGGCGACTACAATCCGATCAGCCACCACCTCTGCGCGTTCCCGAGCGCCGACCCCTATCATGGCTTCGAGTTCGTCAATAGCACGCAGGGCGGCCAGAACTCGCTGATCTACGGCATGCCGACCAACGTCACGGCGGAAACTGCGCCACCCGGCACCAACATTTATCGCGTCCGCTACGACGGCACGCAGATGCAGCTGATCGAGAACGTCTCGGAGACCACGGGCTTGGGGCTCGGGGTCCATGTCACCATCAATCCCAAGGACGCCCAATCCTACTTCGTGACCGACGGCCAGAAGGACATCGCCGCCTGCTTCGACCGCACCACCTCCCGGGTCAAGGCGGCGCTCAAGTTCGACTGGACGCCCAACGTTGCCGAGCTGCGGCGGGCATGGATCGACGGTGGCACGCTCACGATCAAGAAGATCTATCCGGACTCTCAGACCGGCCGATACGACTACAAAGGCACCAAAGGCAACAAGATCGATTGGGAAATGGTGCCGATGGGCGAGCTGTTCGTCGAGGAGGGGTCGCTGCCGGGAGATGATCCGCTGTCGCTCACCGGCGCCGACGGCACGATCTGGCACCCCGAAGGCCGGTGGGCGGCGACGGTCGTGCGCCTGTGCGGCGGCATCGCCATTCTCGATCCGGAGAGGAACTTCGAGCCGGTCGCGTTCCTGCAATTCAACAAGGATTCGCAGGCGCAGTACCCGGTCGAGCCCGTCGACAAGGACACCTGGAAGGTGGTGTTCGACAAGATCCACTCGCCCGGCCACGAGATCGGCTTCTCGCCCGATGGCAAGTTCCTCGTCATGATGAACAATCTGCGTGAGAACAACTGCTCGGTCTTCAGCTGCACCGATCCTGATCCGCGCAACTGGCGAAAGATCGCCCATGTCGAGGATCCATTGTGGCGCGGCAAGTATCCCAACCCGTTCCATATGGTCTTCTCGATGGACAGCTCGAAGCTCTATCTGTCCATCCTGCATCCGTCGCCGGCCTTCAGCGGCATCATGGTCGTCGACACCAAGACCTGGACGATCGTGAAGGAGATCCAGGGCATCGGTCCGGACCTGCAGACCCCAGCCATCACCTACGACGGCAAATACGTGCTGACACCGTTCAGCGGCTTCCAGCGTCAGCAGAGCGGCATCGCGGTCATCGACACCTCGAGCGACACATTGATCGGCATGCTGCCCAGCAACGGCGGTCACCACGACTGCGTGATCATTCCGACCAGGATGGAGCACATGAAGCATACGCGCTCCTGCACGCTCTAATCGCACGGAATGGCGGGCCAGAATAGAAGGTTGCGCTGGCTGCTGCTGAGCCTTGCTCTCCAGAATCTCGGGCGCCGCAAGGCGCGCACGCTGCTGTTGATTGCCGCCGTGGCGCTGGGCAGCGGCGTGGTCTTCACCGGCGCGACGCTGATGCAGAGCATCGATCGCAGCATGGTCGTGGGGTTCACCCGCATGGGCGCCGACATGATGGTGGTGCCGGAAGGAGCGCTGACCAACATCACCGCGGCTCTGCTGACGGTCGAGCCGACCGACTTGGTGCTCGACGCCGACGCGCTCATCAAGGCGCGGCTTGCCAGTGTCGGCCGTAGTGCACCGCAGAAGATCGTACGGGTCGAGCACTCGGGCATCGGCAGCCACCACGATCAGGTCGACCTGATCGGCTTCGATCCGGCGCGCGACTTCACGATCCAGCCATGGCTGGCGGAGAAGCTGAACCGCGATCTGCGTCCGGGCGACGTGATCCTGGGGTCCGCGCGCGACGCGGCCCTGGGCTCGGAGCTGCTGATCTTCGGCAAGCCGCACACGGTCTACGGCAGGCTGGGGCGCACCGGCGTCGGCACGCACGAGCGTGGGGTATTCATGACCTTTACCACGCTCGAGGCCCTGGCCGGCGCCATAACGGGCAACGGCGGCGCGCGGCCGGCTGTGCTCGCGCCGGACAAGGTGACCGGGTTTCTGGTCGAGCTGGCGCCGGGCGCCACGGCGCTGCAGGCGCGGTTCGCCATCCTGTCGTCGCTCTCGGGCGTTAAGGTGGTGAGCGGTGACACGACGCTGAGCGGCATCCGCCAGGGCTTGGCTGCCCTGCTCGATGGCATTCTTGCCCTCATGATTTTGATGTTTGTCAGCACTGGGCTCATGGTGAGCGTGCTGTTCTCGGCCATCGTCACCGAACGGCGGAGCGAGCTCGGCCTCTTGAAGGCGATCGGCGCCCGCCGCGGGCAAGTGCTTGGCATGATGGTGACCGAGGCCATGCTGGCCACCGGCATCGGTGGCGTGCTGGGCGTCGTGCTGGGTGCGCTGGCGATGCGCTTCTACGAGCGTTCGCTGGTCTACTATCTCGACCGGATCGGCGTGCCGTTCCTCTGGATCGACAGGCCACGAACGGTCGTCTTTGCCGTGCTTGCGATCGTGGCGGCGTGTGTCATCGGCGCTTTGGCCGCGCTCTATCCGGCATGGCGGGCCAGTCGCCGCGACGCCTACGACCTCGTGCGCAGCGAGGGATGAGCCCATGCTGTCGTGCCGCCAGTTGAGGAAGAGCTACGTCACCGAACGCGGCAGTGTGGCCGCGGTCGAGGGCATCGACCTCGATGTGCCGGCCGGTCGCTTCGCCGCCGTGATCGGCCGCTCGGGCTCGGGCAAATCCTCGCTGATGGCGATGGTCGGCGGTCTCAGCCGGCCGTCTGCCGGCCAGGTGCTGGTCGATGGCACCGATATCTGGACGTTGTCGGACGATGCGCTGGCGGCGTTCCGCAACACCAGGATCGGCTTCATCTTCCAGTTTGCCAGCCTGCTGCCGACTCTGCGGTTGATCGACAATGTCGCGCTGCCGGCTATGCTCGGCCGGACTCCAGCCGCCGATGATGCCTATGCCAAGTCGGCAACGCTGCTCGGTCGCATGGGATTGGGCGATCATCTCGACGCCTACCCGACCGAGGTCTCGGCCGGCGAGCAACGGCGGGCGGTGATCGCGCGTGCCCTGATCAACGATCCCGCCCTTCTGCTCGCCGACGAGCCGACGTCCGATCTCGACGAGCAGACCGAGATCGAGATCATGGACGAGCTGCTCGGAGTCAACCGCGAGCTCGGCACTACCCTGCTGCTGGTGACCCATAATCTCGCCCTGGCGGAGCAGGCCGAGCAGATCGTGCATATCGCCAACGGAACCGTCATGACATGAGCGGCCAGCAGCCCGATCCGGCCAGGCTCACGTCCGAGCAGAAGGACGCGTTGATCCGCGACCTGCGGCGGCAAGTGGCGACTGCGCAGTCCGAGGTGCGGCTGCTGAGGCGCCGGTTGGGCGTGGCCGAGCAGCAGCGTGCGGCTTCGCAGGGCTCATCGGATGAAGCAGCCGGCCATACGCTGCGCGACGCGTTGCGCTCAGCCGCACCGCGGCGGTCGCCGCAACCGCCGTCGACGATTGCGGTCAAGCTCGGCCGGAGTGTCGGCCTGTGGCGCTCGCCAGTTGTGCTGAGCGTGGTCGGCATCATCCTGCTCGGCTTTGCCATCGATGGCGGTGTCGGGATCTACCAGGCACGCGCGCTGCAGCAGCAACGCCAGGCGCGCCTCCAGCTGGAGCATGACGCGCTCACCTCGCTCTATGTCGAGCTGAAGCAGATCGTCCAGCAGCCGGACGGCAAATCCTACCGCATGACCATCACGATGCAGAACATCGATCCGGCGATGCTACTCTACGTCATGTTGAACACCGTCGGCGTCTTCGTGCAGTCGGGGATGACGTGGCAGCAGGTACCGTCCCGCCCGGCCGAGGGCACGAGCTGGGGCGTGGTCAAGCTCCTGGATACCTACACCTACGGAGTGTCCTTCACGCCCGACGTGACCAGCTGGGCCGAGCTCATCCCGGGTTACATGCACGTGCGCATCCAGTCGGACATGTTGATCAGCCGCCGGGCGCAGCCGGGCGACGACGTCGCCGAGCGACGCACGCCGTTCTATGTATATTTGAAGCCGCATGGCGCCAACGACGCCGACATCAAGGCGCGCTCAAAGATGTCGGGCACGCCGCCAGTGTTCATTCCGATGCCGCCGCACTGACTGTGCCGCACTGACTGGCAGATCAGTTGGGCAAAGCCGCCTCGCTCGCGGGATCGCCGGCGATGCGGCTGTGCCACATGACTCGCCGCTGTGTCATGTCCCACGGTGTGGCCCGATGCATCAGGCAGCGATTGTCCCATACCACCGCATCGCCCGGCGCCCAGTCGTGGTGGTAGACACGCGGCGGCTGGCAGGCGAAGTCGACCAGCTCCTGCAAGAGTTGGTCCGATGCCTCCCGGCTGAGGCCAGGAATGTTGTGGGCGTGGCGGCCGACCAACAGCGACTTGCGGCCAGTCTCGGGATGGGTCTTTACCAAGGGTCGGAGCGGCACCGGCCCGTCGTGGAAGCCGTAGCCGCTATATTCGCCATCAGATTTCTTGGTGTCGTGGCCGAGCCGGCTCTGGCTGTAGTGGAGTGAATGATAGGCGGCGAGGCCTGTGATCCGGGCCTTGAGGTCCGCATCGAGCGCATCGTATGCCGCGCGCATGTCGGCAAAGCCGGTCTGGCCGCCGATGCTCGGCACCTCGTCGGCGCGGAATACCGCACCCTTGGCCTGCACCGGCATGTAGGTGCTGTCGCAGTGCCAGCCCATGTTGCCTTTCAGGATCTTGATCCGGTCGTCGTTGTCGGCCTCGAGCCGCAGCGAGCCGTCTGCCTTGACGTTGCTGAGCTCCGTCATGTCGAATTCCAGCGGGCCGAATCGCTTGGCGAAGGCGATCTGCTGCTCATTCGTCAGATGCTGCCCGGGAAAGATCAGCAGCGCGTAATCAAGCCAGGCTGCGTAGAGCTCGCGGAAAGTGGGCTCGTCGAGCGTGGCCACCTTGATGCCGCGGACGACCGCGCCGAAGGTGGCGTCAAGCGGTTCGATATCGAGAGCGCGTGCCATGTCGGATCCTCCCGGTGCCCGCAAAAAGTCTAATCCTTTCAAGGCAGGTTGACGATCTCCACCCAGTTGGGATTTTTGCCCATCGGATATTGCTTGAGCTTGGCGAGCTGGCCGGTGGCGGGGTCGATGGCGTAGCTGGTCATCGAGTCGGAGAGCTGGCCGACCGCCAGAAGATAGCGGCCGGCCGGGTCGATGGCGAACCCGCGCGGCTGCTTCTCGGTCGGCGTGTGCCCGACGAGCACAAGGCTACCGTCGCCCGGATTGACCTTGAACGTAGCGATCGTGCTGCTGCCGCGTTCGGTAGCGTACAGAAATTTGCCATCCGGCGTCAGGTGAATATCGGCGGCCCAGATCTTCTCGGGCTTGGTGACCGGCAGCGCACTGATCGTCTGCAGCTCCTTCAACGTCCCGGTCTTGCCATCGTAGGCGAAGACATAGACCGAGGCGTCGAGCTCGTTCAGGAGATAAACGCGGCCATTGGTCGGGTGGAATGCGAAATGTCGCGGCCCGGCACCCGCTTTCACCGACGCCGTCGGCGGGTCGTTGGGCGAGAGCGTGCCGGTTGTCGCATCGAAGCGGAACTGCCTGACGAGATTGCCGCCGAGGCTGGTCGCCAGCACGAAGCGGTTGGAGACATCAGGCTGGACGGCGTGAGCATTGGGCTCGGTCGGCACGATCTGCGTCGGCGGCTGCACCGTGCCGTCGGGCGCGATCGGGTTCACCGTGACCTTGTTGTGCGGATAGGAGGCGGCGAGCAGGAAGCGGCCCGTGCGGTCGGTCGCAATGTAGGCCATGCTGCCGTCGAGCGGTCCGTTGGCCACGTGGCTGAGCTTGCCTGTGGCAGGATCGATGCGGAAGGTCGCCGCCACCATCGGCTCGCCACGCGTGGCAGCGAACAGGAATTTCTTGTCCGGGCTGATCGCCATCGGCGTCGAGCCCGCTGTCTTGGTGATGCCGGGAATGGTCACCTTTTCGACGGCGCTGAGATCACCGCTTTTCGGATCGAGCCGAAGGACGTGGATCTCGTTGCTGTCGGTACAACCAACATAAACCAGCGTATCAGCTTTTGCCGGTACGGCCGCGAACGCAAGTGCCGCAGCGAGCGCCACGACGGGACCAAGTGTCGTTGCCATGTTCCCTCCCGGGACGGCCGTTCATTGGCTGAACGATCGATGGCCAACGCTGATCGTGGCGATACCGGCTGTCAAGAAATCGAAACGGCCGGGTTTTGCCCGGCCGTTTCTGCGTAGGAATGGTTCGGTCGTCGTCTAGCCGATGACGATCTCGACCCGGCGGTTCTGCGGCTCGCGCACGCCATCGCCGGTCTGCACCAGCGGTTGCGATTCGCCCTTGCCGATGACGGTGATGCTTTGGGCGGGCACGCCTTCGCGCACCAGCGCATCCTTGACGGCGTTGGCGCGCCTGAGCGACAGCGCCATGTTGTAGCTCTCCGGCCCCGACGTGTCGGTATGGCCGGTGGCGGTGATGCGCGCGCTCCCCTTCGTCCTGTACGCCTGGACGGCCTGGCGGATGGTGTTCATCGCCTGGTCGGTCAGGTTGGAACGATCCCAATCGAAGAACACCATGAAGGACGGCGGGGCGACTGCCGGTGGCGGCGGGGGCGGCGGCGCCACTTCAGGTTGCCCGAACTTGTAGCTCACGCTGAGCAAGGTCATGAAGTTGTTGTTGTTGTAGGCGCCGGGGCTGGTGGTGCCGTAATAGCGGCCCTCCAGGCCGACGCGCAGGGCAGGGGTCGCATTCCAGCCGACACCGAGAATGCCCTGATAGGCGAACTGGGTGCTGCACAGATTGCAGCCTTGGATGTTCTTGTCGATGAAGGCGACGCCTGCGCCGGCCCCTACATACGGCGTGATGACAGCGCCCGGCAGGAAGTCATAGAGCACATTGGCCATCACCGAGACCTGCTGGATCTGGCCGTTCACCCGGGCAGGACCGCCCGGGAAGAAGACGCGGCCGGTACCGTAGTTGGAATGGTAGAGGCCTTCCAATTCGACGCGCGGACCGACGAAGTCGTAACCGACCTTGCCACCGGCCGCCCATCCTGTGTTCATGTCGAGGCTTCTGTTGTTCAACAGCCAATTGAGACCGCCCTCGGCACCGATATAGAAGCCGGGGTAAGTCGGCAGGGTGTTGTCGAACAGCGATTGGGCCTCAGCTGCCGCGGGCAGCACCAGGATGGCCGCGGCAGCTAGCAATGACTTCTTACTCATGTATGCAGGTTCCCTTGTTGGAAGCGCGGGCACGTTCTCAACGAGGGCTTACGGAACTCCGTTGCTTTAGCTCCCCGGTTCCCTGTTCAAATCATCGAACGCGTTGCAACCTTGCAACAGAAGGCCCGCATGCATGTCGCCTGCATGAAGCACGTTCACTGCATGAACCAGCCGTGGCTGACAACCATGGACTGTCCTGTCAGCGCCGTGCTGCCGGCGCCGGCGAAATAGAGGACGGCGTCCGCCACTTCGTCGGTGGTCGTGAACAGACCATCGACCGTGTCCTTCAGCATCACGTGCTTGATCACATCCTCTTCGCTGATCTTGAGCTCGGCCGCCTGCTCGGGAATCTGCTTGTCGACCAACGGCGTACGCACGAAGCCGGGGCAGACCACGTTGGCCGATACGTTGTACTCTGCGCCTTCCTTGGCCAGCACCTTGGCAAGTCCGATCAAGCCGTGCTTGGCCGTGACGTAGGGCGCCTTGAGCTTGGAGGCTTCCTTGGAATGGACCGAGCCCATGTAGATCACGCGGCCGTACTTGGCAGCGTACATGTGCTTGAGGCAGGCCTTGGTGGTGAGGAAGGCGCCGTCGAGATGAATCGACAGCAGCTTCTTCCAGTCGGCGAAGGGAAAGTCGACGATCGGCCTGACGATCTGGATGCCGGCATTGCTGACCAGGATGTCGATCTTGCCGTACTTCGCCATGGTGTCGGCGACGCCTTTCTCGACCTGAGCTTCGTCGACGACGTTCATGGCGACGGCGAAAGCCTCGCTGCCTTTGGCCTTGATCTCCTTGGCGGTGGCCTCGGCGGCCTCGAGGTTGAGATCGGCGATCACCGGGATGCCGCCCTCGGCGGCCAGGCGCACGGCAATCTGCTTGCCAATGCCGCTCGCCGCACCGGTGACGATGGCGACACGGCCTTTGAAACGGGACATCGAATGATCCTTTCTCAGTTACTTCGCCAGATAGTCGAACACGACTTCACCAAGCCCTAATGTCAGGTCGGTGACATAGTGGGACGCCGAGACGACTTCCCGCACCGGCAACCGATTGACGTCGCACATGGCGTGGTCGAAGAACTGCAGGGCCGCCGGTCCCGACCAGGCGCCTTTCAATGTCACGTCCTCGAGATAGTAGCGCACCAGCTCGCAGATGCGCGGCGTGCAATCGACGTGCGGGATGATCTTGATCATGAAGGCGGGCTTGGCGAGCGCCTTCAACAGCGGCTCGCGGTCGAGCTCGCGATGCTTGTAGCCCATGGTGGCGCTGACGCAGAGCACCGAGCCGTAGTGCAGGGTGCAGACCAGCGTCTCGCTCTCGTGGGAAATCTTGGGCGTGGCGAGCTTCTTGGGGAACCCCCAGATCTCTCGGCCGCCGGCGATCGGCGAGTTGTCGTCGAGATACATGGCGTGGACGTAGCCGCCTTCCTGCACCGTGCCGTCCTTGTCCCGGAAGCGCACCGGGATCACCTGGCCGGTCTCGGTATAGTCGCCGAAGCCCGTCGAATCGGGCATGCGGATGAACTCGTAGTTCACCGTGTCGCCCACCACTTCGAGTGGCTCGGGCACGACGGCGCGCAGGCGCTCGGGATCGGTGCGATAGGTGATGACGACGAATTCGCGGTTGTAGAACTTGTAGGGCCCCTTCGGATAGGCAGGGTCGTTGAGCGGCATGGCGAAGGCCTTGGCGCGGACATCGGCTACTTTCATCTCTCTGCCTCTCCTACTCGCGGCCTTGCACGGCCAGATCGAACGTGAACACGCCGTCGGCGCTTTGCGGCCGCTGCAGCACTTCCGGATGGCGCAGCGTGCGCGTCATGTCGCTGTAGCCGGCCTTCCAGTGCTCCTCCATCGTGCGTCGAGAGAATTCGTAGTCCTTCGACGCGAGCTCGTAGGTCTTGGCGCGATAGATGGTGTGAATGATGTTGTAGACCTTGCGGTCGGCCTCCTGCGCCAGCAGCGCGGCTTCAGGCGTCTGACGCAGCGACTCGGGCATGTCGTCCAGGAGCTTGGCGGCGGCGCGGCGCACGCCCTGCATGCGGCGAAAGAAATCGGTGCCGGCGCGTGTGCGGCTGGAGAAGCGGATGTCCTTCTGGCGCACGTCGACTTCCAGCAGATCGCGCGGCAGCTCGCCATGCGCGCTCCAGAGATCGACCTGGAAGGCGAGCGTGTCCATGCGCGGCCGGGCATCGAGCACCCATTGCAGCGGTGTGTTCGAAACGATGCCGCCATCCCAGTAGAACTCGCCGTCGATTTCCACTGCCGGGAAGCCCGGCGGCAGGGCGCCGCTCGCCATGATGTGTGCCGCGGTGATCTTGTGAGTCGTGTTGTCGAAATAGATGAAGTTACCGGTCCGGATGTTGACTGCGCCGACACTGAAGCGCGTCTCCTCGCGGTTGATGCGGTCGAAGTCGACCAGACGTTCGAGCAGGCCCCTGAGCGGCGTGACTTCATAGAAGCTGAGCGAACCGGGTCCATCGGATGGCAGAAAGGGTGGCGGCAGCCGCGGCTTGAAGAAGGACGGCGCGCCCCACAACAGCGCACCCATCGCGCGGAACTGGTTGATCATCATGCGATTAAGGTCGTTCTTGATCTCCAAGCCCGCGAGATAGGGGATGCCGAGCGGCGGGGCGCACACCGTCTCCCAGAACTCGCGCAGACGCTCGACCCGCCGGTCCGGCGGATTGCCTGCGATCAGGGCCGAATTGATGGCGCCGATGGAAATGCCTGCCACCCAGTCAGGATGCAGGTCGGCTTCGGCCAATGCCTGATACACGCCGGCCTGATAGGAACCCAACGCTCCGCCGCCTTGAAGCAAAAGAGCGATTCGCTCGAAGTCAGGCCGCGCGCGCGACTCTGCCGGGCGAGCACCTATCGCCGACGGAGAACTCATGTATCTCTCCCTGCCACCACCGCTGCGATGATCTGTGCCGTTTCGGCAAAGCGACGGCAACGGCGAATCTGACGCGGGCGGTCAGCTGCTCGAAAAGTCGGCAGGTTGTTCGAGTCTGGGACGCTTCTTGGGCGGAAGGGCGGAGCGCGGCTAGCGGTGATGAGCACCGCCTCGAACGTAACCAGGTCTGCCGTGTGGGGGGCAATAGCCGGGGCGTACGACGCGGGTCGGGGTGATGAAGTAACCGAAGCCAGGGCCGTATAGGGGAGCCATGGCCAGATACGTCGGCGCGGTCGTGTAAGCCGGCGGCGACGCGAAGTATTCGGGGTCGGTGGTAAAGGAGGGCTCGCCGCTGCTGGCTGGCGCGGCGGAGCCGATCGGCTCGGCGCAGGCCGATAAGGCGGCTAGCGGCACACTCGACGCCATCAGGGTCAACGCTGCGTAACGCATCGAACCCCCTTTCCGCCGAGAGACGGTCCAGCGTGGTCGATCGAAGCGTACCCCACCCTCAGGGACGGCCGCTATTCACATTCTATTCAGCGGCGACGGCGAAGCGCAGATCGGGTAGCGGATCGGCGCGGTCGATGGCAGCGCCCGCATCGAAGCTCTTGAGCTCGGGCATCACGCTCTTGGCGAACAGGCGGATGTTGCGCGCCGCTTCCTCGTGCGGCATGCCGGCGAAGGAAAAGACGCCGACATAGGCCGAGTTCCTGGTCTGCTTATGGATCGCCATGATCTTGTCATGGACCTGCTCGGGCGTGCCGTAGACCTGTAGATCGGCGAAGAACTCTATGGCCTTCTGGTCGCCGTAGACGGCGAGCTTCTCGTTCATCTTGGCGTAATACTCATAGCCGCGCTGGTTCTTCATGTGCTCGCCGGCGAACTGGTAGTGGTCGAGGACGGTGCGGTAGTAGCCGCCGATGTACTTCACCGCCAACTCGCGCGCCCGCTCGGCACTTTCGTCGACGAAGGTCCAGCCGGCGGAGATCGGTTGCGGCGCGTCGGTGCCGTTGATCTCGCGATAGAGCCTGTTGTACTCGCCAAGCTCCTTCTCGACCTCGCGCCACGGCTTTTGCGGGATGATCAGCAGGCCCACGCCCAGCTTCGCCATGATGCGCGCGCTCTCCGGGCTCACGGCGGCGGCGTAGGTGCGGCCGCGGAAGGACTTGAAGGGCGTCGGGCGGATCGCCGTGGGCGGCTGGCGGTAGTGCTTGCCCTGATAGTCCATCACCCCGCTCTCGAGGCCTTTCAGCAGCGCTTCGCCGTACTCGACGAACATCTCGCGGCTGTCGCCCATGTCGAGACGAAAGCCGTCGAACTCGACTTTGCCGGCGCCGCGGCCGAGACCCAGAATCAGGCGGCCGCCCGAGAGATGATCGAGCATCGACACCTGCTCGGCCACGCGCATGGGGTCATGCCAGGGCAGCACGACCACCATCGAGCCCAGCCGCACATGCCGGGTGCGCCCCGCCATGTAGGTGAGGAACTGCAGGACGTCCGGGCACATCGTGTAGTCGGTGAAATGGTGCTCGACCGACCAGACCGATTCGAAGCCCAGGGGCTCGGCCATGTCGGCCAGCGCCAGCTCGTTGAGGTAGACCTGATGGTCGCTGAGCGCGCGGCCGGTGTTCTGGAAGACGGCGGCCATTCCGACATGCATGGGCGTTTCCTCTCGCTGCTCCCGACATGGTAAACGGTCGTTTACCTGGTTGGGAAGAGGTCCCCGAACTTGAATCTGCCCTATTCGCCCGTCATATCCGGCACCATGCGCACCTTGTTCGCGGCGTTCCTGTCCGCCTTCGCCCTGCTGCTCGCGTCCCTCCCTGCTCAGGCGCAGACCGGGGTTCCCGAGATCGAGCGCTATCTGAATTCGATCCGCACGCTCAAGGCGCGGTTCGTGCAGACCAACCCCAACGGGTCGATCGTCCAAGGCACCCTCTATGTCTGGCGACCCGGCCGCATGCGCTTCGAGTATGATCCGCCGTCGCAGCTCAAGATCGTGGCCGACGGCTACCAGGTCACGATGTGGGACCCGCAGACCAAGGACTTCGGCCAGTGGCCGATCGGCTGGACGGCCGCCTCGTTCCTGGCCAAGGATCCGTTGACGCTGTCTGGCGATCTGCGGGTCGAAAAGCTCGACCGGGTCAACGGCCTCCTGGAAATGACGGTGGTCCAGGCGCGCAAGCCGCAGGAAGGCAAGGTGATCGTCCGCTTTTCGGAAAATCCCATGACGCTGCGGGGCTGGACGACCATCGATCAGCGCGGCAGCCAGGTCACGATCTCTCTCTCCGGACTGCAGACCCAGCTTCAGCTTTCCGAATCGCTGTTCAAGAACGAGAGCGGGCGCTGAGCGTCATACGTCACCTTCTTGCGGCGACTTGACGATCTATATTGAACTATTCTGATAACCAGTCAGGTAGTGGGTAATGAGGCGTGGCCGGTCCTGGACGCTAAGGCTATTCAGCGCGATGTCGGAAGTCTGCGGCGGTGCTCGTCCCGAGGCGAGCTGTAGGGCGCTTCGAGTGACATCGACGTGTACCGGCTGGATACGAACGTGATCTTCGAAGGCAAGGCGCCGAAGAAGACCTTGCGCGAGCCCTGCTGGGCGAGCCGCGTCCGCAAGACCTAGGATCATTCGTCATGCGCGACTGGCTGCGAAAGCTGACGCCCAACGTGCAAGGCGCGCTGTGGCTGGTGAGCGGCGGGTTCATCTTCACTTCCACGAGCGTGATGATCCGGCTGCTGTCGACCGAGATCGAGAGCGTGCAGACGGCGTTCTTCCGCGCTGTCATCTCGGTGATCCTGCTCCTGCCCATGATCGTGACGGGCCAGGTGAAGCCGTGGCAGAGCAAGCGTCTCGCCGGGCACTTCTGGCGCACCGCGATGGGCACCACCTCGATGGTGCTGGGCTTCTATGCCGTCTCCATGCTGCCGCTGGCCGATGCCACCGCGATCGCCTTCTCGCAGCCGCTGTTCTCCGTGCTCGTGGCGGCGCTGGTTGCCGGCGAGAAAGTGCGCTGGCGGCGCTGGAGCGCCACCATCATCGGCTTTGTCGGCGTGCTCGTGATGGTGCGCCCGGGCGCAGGCAGCCTGCAAGTGGGCGCGCTGGTGGCGCTGGCCAATGCCGCTTCCGTCGCGGTCTCGATCTATCTGGTCAAGCGCCTCTCCGACTCGGAGACGCCGCTCATGATCCTGACTCAGTTCGCGATCTTCTCGACGGTGCTGCTCGCCGTGCCGGCGATCCTGGTCTGGCGCTGGCCCGACTTCTGGGGTTGGGTGCTGGCCGTCGGTGTGGCGCTGTCGGCGACAGTCGGCCAGTACTTCTGGGTGCAGGCCTTCAAGGCGGGAGAGATGTCGGCAGTGGCGCCGTTCGAGTACCTGCGCTTGCCCTTCGCGGTGTTCGTCGGTTGGCTGATCTGGAGCGAGATGCCGGAAATCTGGACCTATGTCGGTGCCGCCATCGTCATCGGCTCAGCACTCTACATTGCCCATCGCGAGGCGCAGCTGGGGCGCCAACGCCGCCGCGCCGCCGTGGCCGCTAGACCGTCGCAGACCCCTGCGCCTTGAGCAGCCAGGTCCGTGCCCTTTCACGGTGCACCTCGGTGATATGCGCCTTGGCTGCCGCAAAAGCGGCGACCAGGACGGCGGCATCGTCGGTGAAGCCGAGACCGAGGAAGACATCCGGAATGGCGTCGAACGGCATGACGAAATAAGCCAGCGCACCGAACAAGGTGGCCCGGATCGGCAAGGGTGTTGCCGAGTCCGTGGCGCAGTAGAAGGCCGCTACCGCTTCCTCGGTGAACGGCACCTTGCCCAGCGTCCGGCGCGCCTTCTGCCAGAAGTTGTCGCGTACCAATGTTTCATCGTCCAGGAATTGGGACTGGCTCATGCCCTGTAACTTGGCGATCCGGCGCCGCTTGGCAAGAGGAGCGGACCTGCTAAAAACGCCCGGGACCATGGAGGGTGAGAATGAACGTCAAGGGGCAGGCCGCGATCGTCACCGGCGGCGCGTCGGGATTGGGCGGAGCTACGGCATCGGCGCTGGCCGCCGCCGGCGCCAAGGTCGCTATCTTCGACCTGCAGGATGAGCTCGGCGAGAAGAAGGCCAAGGAAATTGGCGGCCTCTTTGTCAAGACCAACGTCGCCGACGCAGCCAGCACCGAAGCTTCGGTCAAGGCCGTGGTGGAAAAGCTGGGAGCGCCGCGCGCCGTCGTGAATTGTGCCGGCATCGGTCGCGCTGCCCGCACCATCTCCAAATCGGGCCCGCACGATCTCGGCATGTTTGCCCAAGTCATCCAGGTCAATCTGATCGGGACCTTCAATGTCATCCGTCTGGCGAGCTGGGCGATGAGCCAAGCCGAGCCGCTGGAGGACGGCGAACGCGGCGTCATCATCAATACCGCCTCGGTGGCGGCGTTCGACGGACAGATCGGGCAGGCCGCCTACTCGGCTTCCAAGGGTGGTGTGGTCGGCATGACGCTGCCCATCGCCCGTGATCTCTCCAGCCTCGGCATCCGCGTCTGCACCATCGCGCCTGGCCTGTTCCTGACGCCGATGATGATGGGCCTGTCGGCCGAGGCGCAGAAAAGCCTCGGCGCTCAGGTGCCGTTTCCGCCGCGCTTGGGCGATCCGAAGGAGTATGCCCAGCTGGCCATGCAGATCGTCGAGAACCGGATGCTGAACGGCGAGACGATCCGCCTCGACGGCGCCATCCGCATGGCGCCGAAATAGGGCAGACGCCCATGCGGGTCGTGGCGATCGCGGCGGCGGCGATCATCGTCCTGTCGGCTTGGCCGGCGACGGCCGAGCCGCGTTGGCTCGGCTGCAAGTTCAGCGTCCGCGCCGGCCCGGAGCAGACGTTCCAGATGGTGTTCGACGATCTGCGCAACACCGCCTACCTGTTCGATGCCGGCCTCCTGGTCGAGGGCGCCGGCACGAGCATCACCTACCAGGCGCTGCGCACGCGGTTTCCGAGCTTCAGCCTCACCTACAACCGCAATGACGGCGGCTTGGCGGTGACGCCGCCGACCGGCGGCATCATGAGCGGCGAGTGTCGGCGCATCGCCCAGCCACAGGGCGCGCCCAATCCTCCCTGAGGTTCAGCTCTCGACCTGGTACATCGCCGCCCGATGGCTTTGCGGCAGGAAGGCAAAGACGCGGTCACCCGACGAGGCGAAGGCGATGGTATGCGCGCCTCGTTCGGTCTCGACACGGCCCAGGCTCGTCATGCGCCTGGTGTCGAACACGTCGATGACACCGGGATTGCCGACTGCCACGTAAAGCTGCTCGTGCACGGCATTGAAGAAGACGACATCGGGCGTGCCGCGCAACGCCTGATCGCTCATGATCTTGCCCGACACCGCATCGAGAGTGATGAGCCGGCCGGCATCGCAGGCGCAGAACAGGCGGTGTGTCCTGAGATCGAGATCGAGCCCGTGCGGACCCGCGGCGGGCACGTTGAGGACGTCGGCAATCGCACCCGGCTTGCGCGCCTCGACGATGACGATCTGCGCCGGATCGGCGATGTTGACATAGAAGCGGTCGGCGCCCGGATCGTAGATCGCCCATCGGGTGCGGCCGGCGACCTGCACCTCGGCCACGACCGCGCGCTCGTCGAGCGCCACCATCGACAGCGTGTGAGCGCCGGGCACCGCCGGATCGCCGACGTTGGCGACCAGGATCAGCCGCCGCTTGGGGTCGTAGGCGAGACCATTGGGCCGCAGGCCGACCGGGATCTTGAGCACCTGGGGATCAGGACCGGTGGCAAACACGCCGATCGTGTTCTCGCCCCGGTTCGAGGTGATGACGAGGTCCGCCTCGTCGCTCACCAGCACGCCAGCCACGCCGGTCAGGTCGGGAATCGAGAAGAGGTACAGGGCTGAGGCGGGATCGAAGACATCGACCGCGTCGTTGGCGGTGTGCGCCACGTAGACATGTCCACTGGCGGCATGAACAGCCGCGTGGTCGAACCCGCCGTTGCTCCGGTGCGATGGCAGGGCAACATAGCCCGTGCACTGCAGGGTGCCGGCCATGGCTCACGCCTTGGGCGACCACGGACCCGTGGCGCCCGCCTGCTGGCGGCACCAGGCATAGAGCGCGTCGTACATCACCATGCCATGGCGCAGCATCTCGTGATCGTCGGTGTAGACCTGGCCGAGTCCGGCCGAGATCGCGAGCAGGCCGGGCGACTGCGGCGTGAGCTCAGGTCTCGACGTGTCGGCGCCCCGCACGATGTCGGCAAGCCTGTCGAGGCCCGGTGCGTCGAGCCTGTACTCGGCGATGAAGGCATCGAAGCTGCATTTCTCGCCGACATGACCGAGCTTCACATTGGGGATGTCGTAGGGAATGGCGCCAGTCTTGTCAGCGATGGCGCGCACCTCGTTCGCCGGCACGTAGAGGAACTCCGGCTGCTCGTCGATGAAGCGTGCGACCAGCCAGGGACAGGCGATGCGGTCGATCTTCGGCCGTTCACGAGTGACCCATTTCATGTCCGTTCTCCTTCCTTGAGCGGTTCGGTGGGGAGTGCGTCGGCCCGCCAGGCACCGAGCCCGCCGGCGATCGCCACGGCGTCGATGCCGCGGTCACGCAGCTTGGCAGCACAGTCGCCGCCGATCTCGAAACCCCAGGCGCAGTAGACGAGGGCCTTGGCGCCCCGCGGGAGCGAGGCGGCGAGCGCGTCGACCTGGTCCGGCGATGCCCTTCTGGCGCCTTGCAAACGCACGGGGACCGCTGCGGCGTCGTCGGCGAGGCGCGCGTCGATCACCACCAGATCGGGCTCCGATTCGAGCCGTTGGCGCGCCGTCAACGGATCGATGACATGGCTGCGCGGCGTTTCGCTCTCGCCGGCAAGCCGGGCCGCGATCCGCGGCCAGTGCAGGTTCGCCATGAAGGCCTCGACATAGGCGGCCACGTCGGCGCCGAAGTCGAGGTGATAGGCATGCTCGTACATGTCGAGCGCCAGGACGGGCGTACCGCCCGCGAGGCCGTGCGTGTGGTCAGCCGCCCACACGTTGGTGAGCGAGCCGTCTCGCGGCGAGCGCGTCAGCACCACCCAGCCCGAGCCGCCGCCCAGCGCGCGGCCCATGGCGGTGAACTCCGTCTGCCAGCGCTCGAACGACCCGAAGTCGCGGGTGATCGCTTCTGCGAGCGCGCCGTCAGGCGCGTCGCCGCTGCCGCCCAGCCCGTCGAAATAGACCTCGTGCAGCAGCATGGAATTAGTGGCGATCAACTCTTCGCGCTTGAGGCCGTTGAGCACAAAGCCAGGCGTGTCGGCGACCGCCAACCGCGCCAGGTTGCTGCGAATGGCATTCAGCCGCCGCACGGCGCCCCCGTAGTTGTTCTCGTAGTGGCTGGCCAGCAGTCGGGCGCTCAGCCGGTTGAGCCGCGGCGGCTTGAAGGCGATGGGCTTGACCTGGAATGTCATTCGGTCATCCAATGATACATGCGTTACAATCTCTGTAATCCATAACAATATCGGACGCAACATCGAAATGATACATATGTTGCAAGATTCCAAGAGTGCATGGTACAGGTGAACCATGAATGATGTCGGGCTCATCACGAAGACGGCTTGGCTGCTGTTGATTCACCAACTGCCGGCCAAGCCGGCCTATGCCCGCGTCAAGGTGTGGCGGCGTCTGCAGGCGCTCGGCGCAGTGACGGTCAAGAATGCGGTCTATGCACTGCCCAGCAACGAGGAAACGCTGGAGGACTTCACGTGGCTCGCGCGCGAGATCGTCGAGCTGGGCGGCGAAGCGCTGGTCTGCGAGGCCGAGCTGGTCGAGGGCCTGGACGACCGCCAGCTGACCGAGATGTTCGTCGTCGCGCGCAATCAGGACTATGCGCGGCTGGCCGACGAGGTGCGGGCGCTCGAAGCCCGCCTTGGCTCGGACCTCCCGAACGCCGAGCTCGCCGACATCGCCAACCAAGCGGCACGGCTGCGCAAGCAGCTGAGCGAGGTGGCGGCCATCGATTTCTTCGTCGCCAACGGTCGGCAGACGACCGAACAACTTCTCGGCGGCCTCGAAGGCCGATTGCACGAAGGGAGCGCAGCCATGAGCACCCAGCATGCCATGTCAACGGCCACATCCGCGCTGTCCGGCAAGGTATGGGTCACGCGCGAGCATGTGCAGATCGATCGCATCGCTTCGGCATGGTTGGTCCGCCGCTTCGTCGATGCGAAAGCGCGTTTCAAGTTCGTGTCCGGCCGCAGCTACACGCCGCGCCAGGGCGAGGTGCGCTTCGACATGTTCGAAGGCGAATACACGCATGAAGGCGACCGCTGCACCTTCGAGGTCCTGCTGGCGCGCGTCGGCATTGAGGATCACGCCCTCGCCGCCATCGGCGAGATCATCCACGACATCGACCTCAAGGACGGCAAGTACGGCCGCGAGGAGACCGTGGGCATCCGCACCGTCATGGCCGGCATCGCCGCGGCCCATCGCGACGACGAGGAGCGTCTGGCCCGCGGCGGCGCCGTGCTCGACGACCTCTACGAGTATTTCAAGACCAACCCCGGCATGGAGAAGTCGCGATGAGCGACATCGCAGCCAGCAAGATTGGCGAAATGCCCACCCATGGCGTGCCGTTCGGCGAAGCCGTGAAGGTCTGGACGCGCGTCGCGGCGCTGAGCTTCGGCGGCCCGGCCGGCCAGATCGCGGTGATGCATCGCATCATCGTCGAGGAGAAGAAGTGGATCGGCGAGAACCGCTTCCTGCAGGCCCTCAACTACTGCACGTTGTTGCCCGGCCCTGAGGCGCAGCAGCTCGCTGTCTACATCGGCTGGCTGATGCACAAGACCAAGGGTGGCCTGTTCGCCGGCACGCTGTTCGTGCTGCCCGGACTTGTGGCCATCATGGTCCTGTCGTGGATCTACGTGCTGCTGGGCAAGCTCGCCATCGTCGAAGGCCTGTTCTTCGGCCTGAAGGCGGCCGTGCTGGTGATCGTGATCGAAGCGGTGCTGCGTGTCGGCAAGCGCGCGCTCAAGAACCGGGTCATGGTCGGGCTCGCCGCCGCCTCCTTCGTCGCCATCTTCTTCTACGACGTCGGCTTCCCCGTCATCATCCTGTTGGCGGGCAGCATCGGCTACCTGGGTGGTCGGCTGGGCTGGCAGCCGTTCCTGAGCGCCGGTGGACACGGCAAGGTGGGCGACAAGCAGATTGCCGATCGCGAGTCGTTGCTAGGCGAGGAGACTCCCCAACACGCCAAGCCCAACTTGCGCTGGTCGGTCACCATAAGCGCCGTTTTCCTGACCCTGTGGCTGGCGCCGGTGATCGCCCTCTACCTCGGCCTGGGCGGCACCAACATCTTCGCCCAGATCGCGGTCTTCTTCAGCAAGATGGCTGTCGTCACCTTCGGCGGCGCCTACGCCGTGCTGGCCTATGTCGCGCAGCAGGCGGTGGAGCACTATCACTGGGTCAAGCCCGGCGAGATGCTGGATGGGCTGGGCATGGCCGAAACGACGCCCGGTCCGCTGATCATGGTGACCCAGTTCGTAGGGTTTCTCGCCGCTTGGCGCGAGCCAGCCGGGCTGCCGCCGCTGCTGGCGGCCACCCTGGGCGGCCTTCTCACCACCTGGGTCACCTTCACGCCGTGTTTCCTCTGGATCTTCTTCGGCGCACCCTTCGTCGAGGCGTTGCGCGCCAACAAGGCGTTGGGTGCGGCGCTGGGCGGCATCACCGCCGCCGTCGTCGGCGTGATCCTGAATCTGGCCGTGTGGTTCGCCCTGCACGTGCTGTTTGCCAAGCTCGTGCCGTTCACCCTTCTCGGCGTCAGCTTCGGCATGCCGGTGCTATCGTCGGTCGACATCCCGTCGCTTGTGCTCGCGATCGCGGCGGCGATCGCCATCTTCCGTTTCAAGTTCGGCATGATTGCTGTTCTGTTGGCGAGCTCCCTGGCGGGAGTGGCTTACTACCTGGCGATGGGCGCCGCCTGAGGTGAGGCTCTTTCCGCCAACCGCCGACAGCAATGCGCGGCGCCTCATTTCCGCACGGGCGTTGCGGGCCGTGGCGGACGGCTACGTCAGCGTCCTGCTGCCCGCCTACCTGTTGGTACTGGGTCTCGATGCCTTCCAGGTGGGTGTGCTTGCGGCCGCGACCTTGCTTGGCTCTGCAAGTCTCACGCTCCTGGTTGGGTTCGTCACCAACCGCCTCGGTCATCGCCGGTCGCTGATGGCGGCTGCAGCCTTGATGGCGGCAACAGGTCTGGGCTTCGCCGGCCTGCAGCACTTTTGGCCTCTGCTGGTGGTGGCGTTCGTCGGCACCCTCAATCCGTCGTCCGGCGACGTCAGCGTGTTCCTGCCGCTCGAGCAGTCGTTGCTCGCCCAGTCGGTGGGCGACCGCGACCGCACGGCGCTGTTCGTGCGCTACAGCGTCGCCGGCTCGCTGATGGGTGCCGTCGGCACGCTCCTGGCGGCGCTGCCGGAGTTGGCCGGTCAATGGTGGGCTGTCGCGCCGGCGCCGGCAATGCGTGGCATGTTCCTGCTCTACGCCCTGATCGCCGCGGCGAGTGGCCTGATCTACCGGCGCATCGACGAGCCGAAGACGGCGAACGAGGCACGGCACGAGGCACGGCGCAGCGGGCCGCTCGGTCCCTCGCGCCTGATCGTCTATCGCCTGGCTGCGTTGTTCAGCATCGACGCCTTCGGCGGCGGCCTGATCGTGCAGTCGATCCTGGCGCTCTGGCTGTTCCAGACCTTCGGCCTCAGCCTGGCGGCCGCCGCCAGCCTGTTCTTCTGGACCAACGCGCTGTCGTCGGTCTCCTTCCTGGCCGCGGGGCCCCTCGCTGACCGCATCGGGCTGGTGCGCACCATGGTGTACACCCACTTGCCGTCGAATCTTTGTCTGATCGCGATTCCCTTCACCAATAGCCTTCCGTTGGTGATCGCGCTGCTCATGGTGCGCAGCCTGCTGTCGCAGATGGATGTGCCGACGCGCAACTCCTACGTCATGTCCGTCGTTACCCCACGCGAGCGCGCCGCGGCCGCAAGCGTGACCTCGGTACCGCGCAGCCTGGCGTCGGGCATCGGGCCGCTGATCTCGGGCGGCCTCGTCATGGTGTCGGGTTTCGGTTGGCCGCTGTTGCTGGCCGGCCTGCTCAAGGCCGGCTACGACTTGGCGTTGCTTGCCATGTTCAGCCACGTCCGGCCACCGGAAGAAGGCGGCCAATCAGTGGAAGTCTCTGCGTCGTCACAGCGATAAGCGGCGTTGCGACATGAAGGATGTCGAGTTCGGCATCGCTTAAAGCTGTCTTAAAGTTCATGCGCCTTGATGTTCGTTGCATGTCTCCGAACACCCATGACGGTTCCACCATGTCGATAGACCCTTCACGCCGGCAACTGCTCGGCATCACCGCCGCTGCGATCGCCACCCACGCCGTGCCACGTCCGGCGTCGGCCCAGTCCATGGGAGCCCCAAAGATGGAATACGCCATCAAGAAGTTGCCGTTCGATCCGGCAAAAATCAAAGGGCTGTCGGAAAAGCTCCTGACCAGTCACTACGAGAACAACTACAGCGGCGCGGTGAAGCGGCTGAACGCCATCACCGCGCAGCTCGCGACCCTCGATGTCGCAAATGCTCCGGTCTTCGTCGTCAACGGGCTGAAGCGCGAGGAGCTGATTGCCACCAACTCCATGATCATCCACGAGCTGTACTTCGACGGGCTGGGCGGCGAGGGGGAGCCGAAGGGTTCCCTCGCCGAAGCAATGAAGAAGGATTTCGGCGGCGTCGAGCGCTGGAAGGCCGAGTTCGTCGCCATGGGCAAGGCGCTCGGCGGCGGCTCCGGCTGGGTGCTGCTCACATGGTCGCCGCGCGACAAGCGGCTGGTGAACACCTGGCTGGCCGACCACACCCATTCGCTGGCCAATGGCCGGCCCATCCTCGCGCTCGACATGTACGAGCATGCCTATCACATGGACTACGGCGCGCGCGCCGCCGCTTATGTCGACGCCTTCATGCAGGTGATCCGCTGGGACAACGCCGGGGCCCTCTACGAGCGCTATGCCAAGGAAGCCTGATGACACCCTTCGTCGCGACGATCGTGTTGGCTGCCACGGCCATTCTCTTCGGCTCTGCAGCTCTCGCGGAATCCGTCACCTTCGATGCGGACAAGCCGGGCGCCGTGCCGGCCGGCTGGGAATGCGGCAGCACTGGCGGCGGCTCGCCGCGCTGGACAATCGAAGCCGACCCCGGCGCGCCCAGCAAGTCGAACGTGCTGAAGCAATCAGGCGCCGGTCCTTTTCCGTGGTGCGTCAAAGCCGGCAGCAGCCTCGCCGACGGCGCGGTCGAGGTGAAGTTCAAGCCGCTGTCGGGCCGCGAGGACCAGGCAGGCGGCGTGGTATGGCGCTGGAAGGACGGCAACACCTACTATGTCGCGCGCGCCAACGCGCTGGAGAACAACGTCTCGCTCTACTACACCGAGCGCGGACATCGCATCACGCTCAAGTATGTCGATGCTCCCGTTCCGGCAAACAGCTGGCACACGCTGCGCGCGGAATTCAAGGGTACCCGCATTCGAATCCTGCTGGATGGGAAAGCCCGAATCGAACTGGACGACAACCACATCGCAGGATCTGGCGCAGTTGGCGTGTGGACCAAGGCCGACAGCGTTACCCTGTTCGACGACTTCGCTTACCAGGCTATGCCTTAGTTGGGCGCCGGCAGGTCCGCTGCAGGATGCGCATGGACGCCGAGCCTCATGGTTTCATAGGCAACTTGCCGTGATGCCGACAGTTGACTCTGCATCATTCGTCTGACGTCTGGAGGCTCGGATGAAGACCGCAACATTCATTGCCATCGTGCTGGTGCTTGGCAGTTCGATGTCGTTGGCGCAACAGTCGACCGATGGTCGGTCGCGGTCGGAACGTGGACGAGACAGCAACAGCCCCGCGACGGCTCCGAACGCAAGCCCCGACAACAGGAGCAGTACGGGTTCCAATGACTCCGGTGGAGCACGCTCTCCGATGAGCGGGCCGAGCACTCCTGACCATGCGTGGCATGGCAACAATCCACCCTCATCAAGCAGCGGCTCGCCGTCCAACAGCAACGACACGAAGCGGCAGTAGGAGCAGCGCACGCCGCTCACCCCGTCCGCAATAATTCGGGTCATGGTGTGGGCCGGAACACCCAGATTGCCGCGGGGTCGCCGCCGGCGGCCCGCACGGCGAGGTAGAGCCGGTCGTTCGCCGGCACGAACAGCGAGGTGCGTGCACCGGTGACCGTCGGAATGCGGGCGAGTCGCTCGTAGTCGCTGCCGGTGCGCCCAAACACGTCGATGACGCCCTCGCCGCAGCTCACATAGATGCGTCGGCGTCGTCCGTCGACGAATACGTCGTCGGCGTCACGGCAGGCATCCAGGCTCGCCACGCGTTTGCCGGTAGCGCTTTCGAACACCACGAGCCGGGCTGGATTGCGGAAGGCGACCATCACGCGGCGGTCGTCGGGATCGACCGCCATGGCAAAGTTCGAGGTTGCGCCGGCGGTCTTGAACACTGTGACGGACTTTCCGGAGACGGCATCGAGCCCTGCGACCTGGTCGGCATCCGGAACATTGACGAAAATTCGACCGCCGGCCGCGTCGAACTGGAAGCTTTCAGGATGAGCCGCGAGCGGGATGTCGCCGACCTTGCGATGGCTTGCCGGGTCGACCACGGCGAGCGCGCCCTTGCCGTAGCCGACGATGACGCGGTCGCGCCACCCATCGATGCGGATGTTGTCGGCATCGCTACCGAGCTCGATGCGATCCAGTGGTTCAAAGTCGAACCCCCGGAACAGGCGCAGCGACCCATCGCCCGCGTTGGCGACATAGAGCGTGGCAGTGGCGGCATGGTAGGCGATTCCCTGCGGTTCGCTGAGACCGCGGATGCGGTGCGCCACGTCGCGCGCCGCCAGGTCGACGACTGCAACGCTGTCGTTGCCAAGCTCGGCTACGTACAGAAGCTGGCGGTCGGGATCCAAGGCCATATGGTCGATACGCCCCGTCACCGGGCCGAGCGGGATCTTCGCTTCCAGTGTCAAAGGCGGCGGATCTGCCGCTCTGGTCGGCCCTGACAGCAGCAAGCATATCAGGGCCGCGGCGGCTGTCATGCGATGCATTGCAGGTCTCCTATTGCGCGTCGGCCTTTCTCGAGAGGAAGGATCGGCCGGCCCGTTTAACGCAGCATTATCGCTGATCCCACGCAGGAGCCTGACGGCTATGAGTGATCGCTTCAGTCTTCGCCGACTGCCGGCGAAGCCGCGGTCGGCGCCGCCGGAAAGGCGAGCGTGAAGATCGCGCCGCCGTCGGGGCCACTTGTCACGCTCGCGTTGCCGCCATGGGCTTTCATGATCTCGGCGACGATGGCGAGGCCGAGCCCCGCGCCGTGTGCGGGGGCGGCCTTGCCGCGCCAGAAGCGCTCGAATATCCGTTCGCGATCCTGGGTCGGAACGCCCGGGCCACGGTCGCTGACCTCGATCCTGCCGTCCAATCGCGTGCTCACGACGACCTCGCTCTTGGGCGGCGCATGCGCCACCGCATTCTCGACCAGATTGCGCAGGGCATCGTCGATCGCATACGCGTTGCCCCTGACCACAACGGGTTGCTTGGTGCCGGCAAAAGCCAGGGTCCGTGCCTGGGCCACGGCCCAAGGAGCGAGGTTGGCGACCGCCTGGCGCGCCACCTCGTTCAGGTCGACGGTGCCGGAGACGTCGAGCGCAATCGCATCGAGCCGTGCGACGCTCAGCAGCTGCTCGACCAGGCGGTTCATGCGCGCCACGTCGACCTTGAGCTTATCGAGCTCAACCGACGGCTCCATGCCTTCGAGCGCGCCGGTGATGATGGCAAGCGGCGTGCGCAATTCGTGCGCGGCGTTGGCGGTGAACTGCCGCTGCACGGCAAAGCCTTGCTCGAGCCGGTCGAGCGCGCGGTTGACAGCCGCGACCAGCGGCTCGATCTCGCGCGGCAGGCTCGCCTCCGGCAGCCGCACGCCGGTCGTGCTCGGCCCGATCGAGCCGGCGACACCCGACAGTGCGCGCACCGGCTTCAGCGCATTGCGGATTGCCAGAATGGCGACACCCAGCACCAGCAGCATGAACAGGGGAATGATCCAGGCCATGTCGAAGACGAATTCCTCGAGCATCGAATGGATGAGCGCGCTGCTGCCGCTCGCGCGCGCCACCCAGACGGAGACCGGACCGGCCGCGCTGTCGAGCCTCACGCCCAGGCCGTAGTAGTCCTGCGTGCGGCCCGCAAGCTCGCCGAGATGGAAATAGCCGGCGTGCTCCGAGGCGGCGGGCCAGCGTCCGACGATCGACCCAAAGCTTTCAGGGGATGCCGCAACCAAACGACCGTCCGCGGCGCGAACGGCGAAGATGTCGGCGTCCGGCGCGGCGCGATAGGCCTCGCGCAGGGTGTCTGGAAGATCGAGCCGCGCCGCACCGTCCGGCTGGCGCGCAATTGAGCCCGCAAGGTCGGCAGCCCGCAGGCTGAGCTCGCGGTCGGCCAGGCTGTCGGCGGTGTCGTAGGCGCGCCACAAGACGAAGCCTACGATGCCTGCCGAGCCGAGCACGAACAGGATCACCAGGGGCAGCACCAGGCGAATCTGAAGCGAGTGCAGGCGAGATGCACTCATGGGTGATCGACCAGGAGATAGCCCACGCCGCGCACGGTGTGGATCTCGACCGTGGCGCCGCTGTCGATCAGCTTGCGCCGCAGATGATGGATATGAACCGGGATGGCGTTCGAGCCCAGCTCGTCGTCGATGCCGTAGAGCTTCTCCTCCAAAAGCGCTTTGGGGACAACACGGCCGGCGCGGCGCATCAGATGCTCCAGGAGGGCGCTCTCGCGTCGCGGCAGCACGAGCACGCTGTCGCCGACCCGCAGATCACGGCCGATTGTGTCGAAGGCGATGTTGCCGCTGCGCAGCAGCGCGCCCAGCGCGCCTTCTGGCCGGCGCAGCAACGCCTTGATGCGCGCGATCACTTCGCTAATGGCGAAGGGCTTGATCAGATAGTCATCGGCACCGCCGTCGAGACCGGCGACACGCTGCTCCACGGCGTCGCGTGCGGTCAGCACCAGCACGGGAACCATGTTCTTGTGCTTGCGCATGTCCTTCAGGAGCGTGAGGCCATCGCCATCCGGCAGGCCCAGATCGAGAACGACGGCATCATATCGATTGGCCGCGAGGGCCGCGTCGGCATCACGGCAGAGCCCGACCGCATCGACGGCAAAGCCCGCACGCGACAGCGCCGAGCGTAGGATCTCGGCAATGCGAGCTTCGTCCTCGATGATCAAGAGCCGCACGTCGCCACCTCACAGCGCAGCCAGGCCGTCGACTCGACCCACGACAAGCACGACGAGTTTACGACAGATTTAAGCTTCCGCGTGGCAACGGGGCCGGCCTCCATCCATTCACGGGATTCGTTCACGATTCATTTTTTTCAGGCTCGACTTTCAGCCTCGACGGTCTAGATCCTGGAAACATCTGGAGCGAGCCACCCATGTCGAGCTTTCAACCTGTCTTTGGCGGTCGGCCGAACTTCCCGGCCGATCCCGTTCGTCCTGGCGCAGGATCTATGTCGACCGGCGCCATGGAGCCCTGGCCCGACATCGACCCTTCCCTCGTCGAAGGTGCCGCGGGAGGCGGCCCTGAATTCCCGCTCGACCTGCTGCCGTTGCCCTGGCGAGCCTGGGTGTCCGACACCGGTCGCGCCGTCGGTGCGCCCGCGGATTACGTCGTGCAGTCATTGCTTGCAGCGGTTGCGGGCGTCTGCGGTGCAGGCGCTTCGGTGCAGGTCACGCCATCCTGGCGCGAACCGCTCGTGTTCGGCCTGGCATTGGTTGGCCGCCGCTCGAGCGGCAAATCGCCGGCACTTGCAGCAGTGCGCGCGTCCCTCGAAGGGCTTGAAGCAGAACTCAAGGAGAGCGACCCCGAGCGGGCGCCGCGTCTCGTCGTCACCGGCAAGGATGCGCTCCCGCAAGCGCTCTGCGTGCGCCCACAAGGCGTGCTGCTGTGGCGCGACGAGGCTTCCTCCTGGTTCACCGATCTACCCGAGGCCGGCACGCCCGTGAGCGTCGTGGGCTCGATGCATCCAGACCACCTGGTGGAGGCCCTGGCCGCGGGCAAGGATGGCTTCGCGGCTCGCTTGCTTTATGTCTGGCCCGATTCTCCGCCTTACTGCCGGCTGGTCGACCGGCGCCAACCCGAAAACGAGCGGATCCATGCCCTGCTGCGTCGCCTCATGCGCGTTGCGGGCGTGGCCGAAAAGCCACTGGTGCTGGCGTTCGACGAGGCGGCGCTGAAAGCCTTCGACGGTTTCCTCGAAGGCCTGCATGCAGCGTTGCGCACAGTCGACGGCCTGGAAGCGGACTGGATGGGCAAGGGCTCCGGCACCGTCGCGCGCCTGGCCGGCGCTCTCGCGCTGCTGGCCTGGGTGGGCAGTGACGCCGGCGGCCCGCCGAGCCGGGTCGACGCGACTTCGGTCGAGGCGGCGGCGCGCCTGTGGAACGACTACTTCCATGCGCACGCGAACCTGGTGTTCGATCGCGCCGGTCCCTCGGATCTGCTCCGGCAGGCGCGCCGCGTTGTGCGCTGGCTCCAGGCCAATCGCTCGTCACAGTTCACGCGCGAGGATGTCCGGTGCCACGCCCTCAGCCGTAGCGTGAACGCCGGCCGCACCGATCTGGTGCTGGGCCGCCTGTGGGCCGGCGGCGTGGTGCAGCCGGTCCGTCACGCAAGTTCGCCGCGGGGTGGACGGCCGGCGCAACTCTGGCAGGTCAATCCGGCGCTGGCGCTCGCAAAGTGACTACCGGAAACTCCGATAACGCCGGAAACCTCCCCTCCGGCGTCTGGAGGGAGTGCCATGAAGATCACGGACGTCACGCTGACGCTCTTTGCCTGGGACGACATTCCGGCGACGCAGTACGGGCAGCACAGCCGGTTTGCCGGCTCGAGCGCCTTGGGGCTGTTGCGCATCGTCACCGATGACGGCGTGGAGGGCCACGCCTTCCTCGGCTCGGCGTCCAATGGCGCGACCACCGATGGCCAGGGCCTGATCACTCACCTGAAGCCGATGCTCATGGGCCGCAATGCGTTGCTGCGCGAAGCCATCGTGGCCGACCTCTGGAAGAGGCAGCGCGTGGCCGGCGTACGGGCCATCGGCGCTGTCGACGTGGCGCTCTGGGACCTGCTGGGCAAGGCGGTCGGCCAGCCGATCCATCGCCTGCTCGGCACCTACCGGGAGGCGGTTCCCGCCTATGCCAGCTCCGCCGTCCTGGCCTCGCCGGAAGCCTATGCCGACGAAGCGGTGCGCTTCAAGGAGACCGGTTGGGCTGCCTACAAGATCCATCCGCCGACGCGCTGGCGGGAGGACATCAAGGTCTGCGAGGCCGTGCGCCGCGCGGTCGGCGACTACACGATCATGCTCGATTCGACCTGGTCGTACGACTATCCGACGGCCGTAAGGGTGGGCCAGGCGGCCGAGGAGCTGGGCTTCTACTGGTACGAAGATCCGCTCGCCGACCAGGACGTGTACAACTACGTGAAGCTGAAGCGGCTTCTTTCGATACCGATTCTCGCCACGGAATATCCCATCACCGGCCTCGACTCCTACCAGCCCTGGATCATGTTGCAGGCCACCGACTTCCTGCGCGGCGATGTTGCGGTGAAGGGCGGGATCACGACGCTGGTGAAAGGCGCCCATCTCGCCGAGTCGTTTCGCATGAACTACGAAGTTCACCATGGTGGCAACTCGTTGAACAACGTCGCCAATCTTCACGTCATTGCTTCGCTGCGGAACAGCGAATTCTTCGAGGTGCTGCTGCCCGATGCCGCGCAAAAATACGGCCTGGAACAAGACATTGTGGTCGGCCGTGACGGGCTGGTGCATGTGCCGGACAGGCCGGGGCTGGGGGCCGCTATCGATTTCAAGCTGATCGAGCGCAAGAAGATTGCCGTGCTGACCTAGGCCGTGACCTTGGAACCGGCCAGATACTCCGGCGTTTGGGGAGCACCAGCCTTTTGCAAAGGAGGGGTAACTATGCAACGCACGCTACTGACGCTGGCGTTGATCGCGACCGCCGGCGTTTCCTATGCCCAGACAATGTCCAACGAACCGCGTGATGCGTATGGCCGGCCACTGGTTGGTCGCAACGATTACGTACGTCAGCCCGGTGACCAGCCTGGTCCTGGCATGGCTACGAGGAGCCCGACGATGGGCTACAGCAGCGATGCCAATGTCGCCAACGCTCCCAGGACCTTCAATCCGGCCAACCCGCCGCAGACCTACGAGAAGACCACGAACAACAACAAGCTGGAACGTGGCCATGCCGTGGGTCAGGAGCCGGGGCCGGCGCCAAGCGGTCCGCGCCAGACTGCGTTCAAGGACGAGTATGGCTTCCGCTATGACAGCGAAGGCAATCGCCTCGACGCGCGCGGCAACATCATTTCGCCGCATACGCCTCAGCGATAAGCCATAGGCTGTGAAATGTATCCGGCGGTCGGCGAGCGACCGCCGGTCTTTTCGCGTTCAGACCACGCTGCAGTGGCGCTCGACGCAGGTGGCGAGCACCGTGTCGATCGGCTCGGCCCACCAGCGTTCGGAGAAGAGTTCGACCTCGACGAAACCGGCGAAGCCCGCTTCTTCGACGGCGCGCCGTATGCGTCTTAGATCGATCACGCCGTCGCCCATCATGCCGCGATCGTTCAACAGGTCATTGGTCGGCACGAGCCAGTCGCTGACGTGATAGGCGAACAGGCGCGAGCGTCCGGCGCGCTTGATTCCGGCATTGAGCTCAGGGTCCCACCAGACATGGTAGACGTCGACCGCGACGCCCAGCGCGTTGCCGCCAGGGTCGAGCCGCTCGGCGATGTCGAGCGCCTGGGCGAGCGTGTTCACCGCGGCGCGATCGGCGGCGTACATGGGATGCAAGGGCTCGATGGCAAGCGGCAGCCGCGCCTGGCGGGCATAGGTCAGCAGATCCGCAATGCCATCCTCGATGGCTCGTCGCGCGCCCATAAGGTCTTTTGACGGTGTCGAGCCCGGCCGTGAGTACTGCGGCAGGCCGCCGACGACGAGGATGAGACAGGGCGCGCCGAGGGCTGCCGCCTCGTCGACGGCGCGGCGATTGTCATCTCGCGCCGCTGCAATCTGCTGGCCGGTGGCGGGGAACATGCCGCCGCGGCAATAACCCGACAGCTTGAGGCCGGCCTGCTTGATGGCACGGCTGGCGCGCTCGAGGCCGACGGCGGCGACCTGATCGCGCCACGGGCTGATCGCGGCAATGCCATGTCGGGCGCAGGCTTCGATGATGCCGAGAAGGTCGGCCTGCTTGCGTACGGTGGCCGTGTTGAGCGACAGAAGCTCAGGGCCTGCGCTCAGGTCGCGCATCGAGCTCTCACATCACCACGCCGCGCACGGCCATCACCGTTTTCATGCGACGGGCTGCAAGCTCGGGGTCGCGGAACAGGCCGGCCTTGTCGGCCAGCCGGAACAGCTCGGCCAAATGCAGGGTTGACCGTGCGCTCTCCTGCCCGCCCACCATGGTGAAATGGTCCTGGTGGCCGTTGAGATAGGCCATGAAGACGACCCCGGTTTTGTAGAACTGGGTCGGTGCGCGGAAGATATGTCGCGACAGCGGCACGGTCGGCGCCAGGATGGCGTGAAACTTGGCGAGATCGCGGTCGGCCAGCGCGGAGAGGGAGGCGGCGGCGGCCGGCGCGATGGCGTCGAAGATGCCGAGCAGGGCGTGCGAGTAGCCCTGCTCGTCGCCGGCGATCAGCTCCGCGTAGTTGAAGTCGTCGCCGGTGTACATTTTTACCGTCTTGTCGAGGCGGCGGCGCATGGCGATCTCGCGCTGCTTGTCGAGCAGCGAGATCTTGACACCATCGACCTTGGCCGCCGAGGCGTTGATGATCTCGACAGCGGTGTCCATGGCGCGGTCGAGATCGCGCGTGCCCCAGTAGCCCGCCAACGCCGGATCGAACATGTCGCCCAGCCAATGGATGATCACCGGCTGGCTCACCTGGCCGAGCACGCGCTGATAGACGCGCGCATAGTCGTCGGGCGAGCGGGCGACGCGGACCAACGCGCGCGACGCCATCAGGATCAGGCGGCCGCCGACGGCCTCGATAGCGGCGATCTGCTCCTCATAGGCGCGGATGACATCGTCGATCGTGCGCGCTGCCGTGGGATCGAGATGATCGGTGCCAGCCCCGCAGAAGAGCTGCGCCCCATCGCGCCCGCGCGCGGTGGCCACCGAGCGTTTGATCAGCTCAAGCGCCATCTTCCAGTCGAGCCCCATGCCGCGCTGGGCGGTGTCCATGGCTTCGGCCACGCCCAGCCCGAGGTCCCACAGATACTCGCGGTAGGCGATGGTGCGCTCCCAGTCGGGCGCCGCCTGCAGCCAGGGATCGATGTCGGCGCGCGGATCGGCCACGACATGGGCAGCGGCAAGCGCCACGCGGTTGAGCGGCCGCGTCACACGATCGGGAAAGTGCGCGGCATCGGACAAGGTGTAAGGCGCAACACGGCCATCCAAGGCGGGCAAGGGCAGGATGATCGACATCTTTGCCTCCTCTTCAGAGCTTCAGGGGAGGAACGTCGACCCAGCGCCGCTCCTTCCAGCTTTGGTGGGCGCACTCGACGAGCTGCACGCCCTTGGCGCCCTCGATCAGCGTGTGCTTGAACGGCGCATCCTCGACGACGTGGCGGATGAACATCTCCCATTCCGCCTTGAAGCCGTTCTCGTAGACGACGTTGTCGGGCATCTTCTGCCAGCTTTCGTAGAAGTCGATGGTCTGCTTCTCGTCGGGGTTCCACACTGGCCGTGGGGTGACGGCGCGCGGCTGGATCATGCAGTCGGTCAGGCCCGCGACTGCCGACCCCAGCGTGCCATCGACCTGGAAAGTCACGAGATCGTCGCGATAGACCCGCACCGCCCAGCTCATGTTGATGTGGGCGATGATTCCGCCCTCGAGCTGGAATGACGCATAAGCGGCATCGTCGGCGGTGGCTTTGTATCGCTTGCCGTTCTCGTCCACGCGTTCGGGAATGTGGGTGGCGGCGATGCACGACACCGACTGCACATTGCCGAACAGATTGTCGAGCACGTAGCGCCAATGGCAGACCATGTCGAGCACGATGCCACCGCCGTCCTCGTCGCGATAGTTCCAGGACGGCCGCTGTGCCGCCTGCCAGTCGCCCTCGAACACCCAGTAGCCGAACTCGCCGCGCACGGCGAAGATGCGGCCGAAGAAACCCGACTCGCGCAGCAGCCGGATCTTCTGCAGGCCGGGCAGGAAGAGCTTGTCCTGCACCGTGCCGTTCTTGAGCCCTTTCTGCTCGGCCAGCCGGCAGATCTTCAGCGCCTCGGCGAGGTTGGTGGCGATCGGCTTCTCGCAATAGATGTGCTTTCCGGCAGCGATGGCCTTCTCGAGCAGGGTGGGGCGCATTTGCGTCGTCGCCGTGTCGAAGAAGATGTGGTTGGCCGGGTTGGCGATTTCCTTCTCCAGATCGGTGGTCCAGCGCAGGCCGCCATGGCGCTCGGCCAGCGCCTTCACCTTCTCCGGCGTGCGCCCGACCAGCACCGGATCGAGCATGACGCGCGACCCGTCCGACATCGGCACGCCGCCCTGGGCGCGAATGGCGGCGACCGAGCGGATCAGGTGCTGGTTCACGCCCATGCGTCCGCTGACGCCGTTCATGATCAGGCCAAGGGTGCGTTGCGGCATTCAGAAGCTCCTCGTCAAGGACTAACGATCCAGCCAAACATCTTCGAAGCGGAAGCCGTTATAGACGCTGTTGACCTGCGGCACGTAGCCCTTGACGTAGGGCTGCATGCAGATCGCCGCCCGGTTCCACATCACGATGGGCCGGGCGCCGTCCTCCAGCAGCTTGCGGTCGGCCTCCCACACCAGCTTGCGCCGCGTGTCGAGGTCGGTCTCGGCCGATTGCCTCTCGAACAGCTTCTCGATCTCGGGATTGCAGTAGCCGGTATAGTTGCGCTCCGACTTGCAGGAGAAATTCTCGAAGAAGTTCTGATCCGGATCGTCGACGCCGTTGCCGGTGGTGTTGAGCCCGACCGTGTAGTCCTTGCGATTCACCCGGGTGAACCACTGCGAGGTCTCGATGATGTCGAGCTCGGCGTCGATATAGATCTCCTTGAGCTGGCCCAGCAGGATGACCGCCGGATCCTTGTAGAGCGAGATCCCACGGGCGCCGACCTTGAGCCTGAGCCGCTTGTCGGGCCCGTAGCCCAGCTTCTGCATGATGGCCCGCGCCTCGGCCCGATTCTTCTCGACGTCGGGGCCGTAGCCCGGCACGGCGGCCAGCTGGTCGGCCGGCAGGCCCCACACACCGTCCTTGGGCGGCTGCATCGTGCCGCCGACCTCGGCATCGCCCTGGTTCAGGATGTCGATGAAGGCCTTGCGGTCGAGCGCCAGCACCAGCGCCTTGCGGATCTCGGCATTGTCGAACGGCGGCGCCTCGCGATTCAGGATCAGGTTGGTGCTGTTGTTCATCGAGGTGACGACGCATTGCGCATTGGGCACCTGGCTCTTGACGTCCTTCAGGAGCGGGATCGTCACCTCCCATGGGAAGGTCATGTCGAAGCGGCCCGAAACGAAGCTCAGGATCGCCGTTGAGCGGTTGGGCACGATGGTGAACTCGATGCCATCGACAAAGGGCCGGCCCTTTTTCCAGTAGTCGGGGTTGCGGGCAAGCTTGATGCCTTCGTTCTGCTTGAACTCGACGAACTTGAAGGGACCGGTGCCGACCGGCCGGGTGCGCATCTGCGCCGGCGGAACGTGGCAGGAATAGATCGGCGCATAGCCGGAGGCGAGCAGGGCCAGCAGCGATGGTTGCGGGCGCTTGAGGTGGAGCGTGACCTCGTAGTCGCCGTTGGCCGTGACATTCTCGATGTTGCCGTACCAGGATTGGCGCGGATTGCGGCGCAGCTTCTGCTCGCCCTTGCCGGTCAGCAGATCGAAGGTGCAGACGACATCCTTGGCGGTGAACGGCTGGCCGTCGTGCCATTTCACGCCTTCCTGCAGCGTGAAGCTGAGGTCCTTGCCGTCACCGCTCCAGCGCCATGACTTGGCGAGATCGGGGACGATGTCCTGAGGGCTGTTCTGCGGTTTGCTCTGGTCGTAGAGCACCAGGTTGTTGAACACCGACATGAACGGTACGACCGTCGAATTGGTCGCTTCCTCGAGGATCGACGCACTGGGCGGATTGTCGCGATGGTAGATCTTCAGGATGCCGCCGCTCTTCTGCGCCATCGCGGCGCTGGACCACAAGAGGGCGGCGATGGCGCCGCCCAGCAGGACTATTGGCTTCATGGTTTCCTTCCCGTTGCGCCGCCTGTCGAGCCGCGGCGTCGCAGAAAGTGTAGCATGCCTGGTGAAGATCACGCCGCCTGTCGCTGGCGCATGGCCCGCGAGTAGCGCGGGCACACCTCCTCGGCGAAGCGGGTCATCATGCGCTGGCGCAGCGCGAGTGGCGTGCCGGGTGTCGCCGACGACACCATGAAGTAGTTGAAGCCCAGCGCGGCCAGCTGGTCGATGCGCCGGCAGATCGTGGCCGGGCTGCCGACCAGGTTGGAGTCCATGAACGGCCCCAGCTCATCGGGATCGGTGAGCTTGCGCAGGTTGGCGAACATGCGGCTGAAATCCTGGTACTCGGGGATATCGGCCCAGGGATTGGCGTCGGACTCGTAGTGGGTGCATTGCAGCTCGAAGTAGGGCGGGTAGTAGCGCCGGCCGAGCGCGCGCGCCTCCTCGTCGGTGTCGGCGATGAACATCTTGACCGAGATCGGCAGGATGGCGTCTTGCGACGCGGCATCGGCGCGGGCGCGCCAGCGCTCGAGGATGCGGGTGAGCAGCTTGTCGGGGAAGGTTGAAAGGCAGATCGGCGCCACGCCGAGATCGCCCATCACCTCGGCGCTGCCCGGGCTGCCGATCGCGCCATAGAAGTGGACCTTCTTGGTCACCGGCTCGGGCCGCAGACGGACCGGGCGCTCGATCTTCCAGAACTGGCCGTCGTAGGTGAAGGGCTCGCCTACGAGGCCCTTCTGCACGATGCGATAGCATTCGGCGAAGCGGGCCCGCGCCTCGTTCATGTCGACATTGTAGGCGTCGTACTCCATCTTGGCGGTGCCGCGGCCGATGCCCAGATGCAGCGTGCCGCGCGTCATGCTGTTCAGCATGGCGATCTCCTCGGCGAGCCGCAGCGGATGGTACCAGGGCAGCACAAGCACCGAGGTGCCGAGGGAGAGGTCGGGCAGCGCCGCTGCGATATGCGCCATGAACAGCAGCGGGCTGGGTGTCGGATAGTAGTCGCTGAAATGATGCTCCAGCAGCCAGGCGGCGTCATAGCCCAGGCGATGGCCCAGCGCGCAGTCCTCCATCACCTCGCGATAGAGCAGCTGGTCGGGCTTGTGCACGTCGCTCGCCGGCGCGGCCTGGAAACCGAAGGCTAGGTCGGTCATTGTTTCCTCGTGTTCATTGTGTTGCATCGAGGCTAGCAGACCGGCATGTCCTGGCGCAGAAGAATCAGTTGGACGGCGGCTGCTATCCTCGGCCCGTTGATCATCGCGGTGCTGGTGGCGCCCTATCTGGTCAACGTCGAGGCCTACAAGCCGGCGCTCGTCCGGGCCGTGAAGGACGCGACCGGCCGCGAGCTGGTCATCGACGGTCCCATGAAGCTGTCGCTGTGGCCCGAACCGCGCGTCAGCGCCCAGCGTGTCCGCTTCGCCAATGCACCCGGCACCCAAGGGGCCCAAATGGTCGACGTGCGCTGGGTCGGCGTGACGCCGTCCTGGCTCGCCCTTTTGACTGGCCGCGTGGAGGTAGGGCGGCTCACGCTCTATCGACCGACCGTCATTCTCGAGACTGACGCCGACGGCGTGCCCAACTGGCAGTTCCAGCCCGGCGCCGGCGCGGCGCAGCCCGAGGGTGATGCCGCCGCCGGGTTTCATCTGGCCATCGGCACTGTTCGCGTCGTTCAGGGCACGCTGAGCTACACCAACCCAAAAACGAAGCGCACCTTCAAGGCTGAGCAGGTTGACGCCACCGCTTCGGTTCGGTCCTTCGACGGGCCGTTCTCGATCGCAGGCCAAGCGACCGTGAATGGCGTGCCGTTGTCGCTCGATGTGAGTGTCGGCGAAGGCGGAACCGGCGGGCACGATGCTGCCTTCCATCTGAAGGGCGCCACCGGCACGCTCGATTTCAAGGGCACCGCCAGCGCGATCAGGCCCGACGCCGAGATCAAGGGCCACCTCTCGGTGACGAGCGGGCTTCTCACCGACTTCATCGCCAACGTGGTGCAGGCGACGGGACAGCCGCAGCCTCGGTTCGAAGGGGCGATTGTCGATGTCTTCGCCTTCGATGGCGGCATCGACTATGCGCCGACGCGGATCGCCCTCCCCGACTTCAGGATGTCTCTGGGGGCTGAAACAGCCACCGGCACGCTGGCGCTGGAGATGGCGAAGGCACCGTCGATCACGGGCCGCGTCGCCGTCCCCAAGGTCGATGTCGAGAAGTGGCTGGCCCTGCTGGCGACGCCGGGTGCGTTCATCGGGCCCGCAACGAAACCCGCCTCGCTGTCGCCATTTCCGGCTGACGTCGACATGTCCCTGTCGCTCGACGTTGCCGAGGTGCTCTATCGCAAGGGCACGTTGCGCGACGTCGCAGTGGCGCTCGAGCTCCACAAGGGCGTGATCACCGTGCCGCACCTCAAGGCCGTGCTGCCGGGCGACGTCGTGCTGCAAGCCAATACCGCGCCGGCTCCGCCATCGGCCAAGCCCAGCCCCAGCAGCGTGCTGGCCGCCGGCGAGCTCAGCATTGCGGGCCCACGCCTGCGCGAGACGCTGGCCTGGCTCGATCTCGATGCCTCGCGCGTGCCCGAAAGCAGGCTGCAGACCATCAAGCTCACGAGCAAGCTCGCCGCGACGGCGAGCGGCGTGCAGCTGAGCGATCTTGCCCTCGATCTCGACGACCAGCACGCTACGGGAAGCGGCAGTGCAACGTTCGGCAACCCATTGACCGTCACGGCGAGCCTGCAGCTCGACCGCCTCGACCTCGACGCCTATCTGCCGCCGTCAGTGATGAGCGCCGCGCCGCCGGTCGCGGCGCCGTCATCGACCGAGGCGCCGCCGCCTGCATCGGGCACCATCGCACCGGTGTTCGGCCTCAAGCTGAAGGCAGCAAAGGTCGTCTTTCGGAAGGAGTCTCTCAGCGGTGTCGAAGGCGATGTGTCCGTCCAGGGCAATCTTCTGAAGCTGAACGGATTGCGCATCACCAGCCTGCTCGGTGCACGTCTCGACGCCAAAGGGTCGGTGTCGGGTTTCGCGACGGCGCCGCGCTTCGACGTCACCTTCAACGCCACCGTGCCCGACGCCGAGAAGGTGCTCGCCTATGTGGGCCTGCCGAAATTCGTCAACGGCAAGATCGGCGCCGTCACAGCGAGCGGTGGTCTGGCGGGCACAGTCGATACGCTGGCTGTCCGCAATGCCAACCTCAGCCTGCTGGGCAGCACGGCAAGCGCAACCGGGACACTGGCCCTGGGACAGAGCTTCCGCTTCGATCTGTCGAGCTTCAGCCTGCAGACGCCAGATGCCAGCCAGCTGCTGGCGGCTGCCACCGGCCGGGCTCAGACGGGCATCGGTGCCATCACCGCGGCAGGCACCTTCAAGGGCGATGCGAAGCGCGCTGCGTTCGAGGGCGACATCACGGCGATCGGCACGCCGATGAAGGGTCACATCGACGCTACGTTGGGCCAGAGGCCGGCAATCACCGCCAACCTGCGCATTCCCGGCACGCTCGATTTCGACCAGTGGCTGGGTGTGTCAGCGAGGCCACCGCCCGCAGGTCCGGCCTCGGCGGCGGTTCCGCCGGGCGTTGCACTGCCCGCTACGCCGTCGATCGACGTCGCTCCGCGCGTCGCCAGCGGCAAGCCGATCGATCTTGCAGCCTTGCGTGCCTTTGACGCGACCCTGAACCTCGAAACCAGCGCCGTCGAGGTCGCTTCACTGAAAGTTCTTTATGCCGATCTGCAGGCGAGCCTGAAGAACGGCCTGCTCACGATCGCCAAGCTCACAGGACAGTTCTATGGTGGTGCGGTCGACTTCGGCGGGACGATCGATGCCACCCGGCAGGCGCTGGCGCTCGATCTGCGGGGAAGCCTGCAAGGGATCCACCTCGGCGAGATGCTGCGCGGCGCCGCCGGCACCAACAATTTCGGCAACGAGAACCTCAAGGTGGCGCTGGAAGGCAAGATCAATGTCATGGACATCGATCTGCAAGGCAGTGGTATCACGCCTCAGCAGATTCGCGACAGCCTGAGCGGGCGTGGCCGCGTGACCGGCTACCTCTATCCGGCCGTTTCGGCGGGCTCGTTGGGCTTCGCTTCCTTTGCCACCAGCGTTGGCAGCCTGTTCAGCACCGAGATGGGCTTCGGCTCGGCGGTTCTCTCCGGCTTCATCGAACAGAAGTGCGATATCGATGGCGAGGTCGCGATTTCAGGCAACACGCTGACCCTGCACGACCAGAAGTTGCAGGGCCAGAACGCCCTCGCGCGGGTCAACAGTCGCAACAGCCTGACGTCGGCGACCACCGACACCGAGATCACGCTCGACACCGGCCGGCAGGGGTCGGTCGACTATGTGATGACGGTGACGGGGCCGCTCGCCTCGCCGACCATGACGACACGTGGCAGGTAGACGTGGCCAGTAGACGCGGGCCAGTAGACGCGGGCCAGTAGACGCGGCCAGCAGATCAGGCGGCCTTGTTCTTCAGGATGTCCCAGGCGTGGCGGAAGGCCTGCGCCATCTCGTCGGCCGGCACCGCGCCCGAGAAGAGGACATGGCCCTGCAAGGCGAAGCTCGGCACGCCCTGGATGCCGGCATTGCGTGCCATGCGGTCGGCAGCCAGCACCTCCTTGAGGCCGGTATCGCCGGCGAGCATCGCCTCGACCTCTTGCCGCTCCAAGCCGCCTTCAACGCCCAGCTCGACCAGCACCTTGCTGTCGCCGATATCGGCACCGTTGCAGAAATAGCCTTCGAATAGCGCCTCGACGACGGCATCCTGTACGCCGCGTTGTCCCGCGAGCCTGATGAGGCGATGGGCATCCAAGGTGTTGGGTGTGCGCGACAGACGATCGAGATGGAACTCGAGCCCGACTGTGGCCGCCGCTTCGGTGATGCGCTGATCGAGCTGTCGCGAGCGCTCGGCGCTGCCGAACTTGGCTATGCGATATTGCGCGCGGTCGACGCCTTCGCGCGGCATCTCGGGATTGAGCTGGAAGGGATGCCAGGAAACAGTGAAGCGCAGATGGTGCTTCTCGAGAAGATCGAGCGCATGCTCGAGATGGCGTTTGCCGATGTAGCACCAAGGGCAGATCGCGTCTGATATGACGCAGATGACACCGACCGGCTTTGCCTGGTCCATGGTTGTTTCCTTCCCTATTGCATATGAGCCTATACCTCGGTGGAATCGCCGGCAACGAGGAGTCCCCATGGAAAAACCGAAATACCGCTCTGCACTGATTGTCGGCACTGGCCCAGGTCTCAGTGCCTCGCTCGCTCGCCTGTTCGCCCGGGAGGGTCTCGCCGTCACGGTGGCGGCCCGCCAGACCGACAAGCTGGCCGAGCTCGCCAAGGAAACCGGCGCCAGCGTCCACGCCTGCAACGCGGCGGAGGAGAAGGATGTTGCCGGCCTGTTCGCCGACCTCGATGCCAAGGGCCGCACGCCCGATGTCGTCGTCTACAACGCCAGCAACCGTACGCGCGGTCCGCTGATCGATCTCGCGCCCGGCGACGTGAAACGGGCAATGGACATCAGCGCCTTCGGCGCCTTCCTGGTGTCCCAGCAGGCGGCGCGGCGCATGCTGCCACAGGCGCATGGCGCGATCTTCCTGACCGGCGCCACAGCGGGCGTGAAAGGCTTCGCTCTGTCATCGACCTTCGCCATGGGCAAGTTCGCCTTGCGCGGGCTGGCGCAATCGATGGCGCGCGAGCTGTCGCCCCAGGGCATCCATGTCGCGCACTTCGTCATCGACGGCGGCATCCGCAGCGCCAATCGGCCTGTGCCCGGCAATGCGCCGGACAGCCTGCTCGACCCCGACGCCATCGCCGAGACTTACTGGGCGACGCTGCAGCAGCATCGCAGCGCCTGGAGCTGGGAGATCGAGGTCAGGCCCTGGGTCGAGAAGTTCTAGCCGGCGGTCACTTGCCGGACGGCGACGTTCGCCCCAGCCAACGTCCGCGACGATAGTGGACGATGAAAAGAATCGGCAGCAGCACACCCACAAGCCAATGGATGAGACTGACCCAGCTTCGCAGCTCTTCGTCGCCGACGTAGTACAGCAGGTATCCGGTCACGACGAGGATGCCGACAGTTGCGAGCAGGAAGGTTCCGACCAGCCGCTGATGTCGATAGCTCCAGCCCTTCCAGACGTGCACGACCAGCAGACCACCGAGGCCGAGAAGAGAGGCGACCATGGCGAGGCCATGAAACCTCAGCATCCATGGCTCGAGCGGGTTGGTCTCCGGGCCGAAGGCGCCTCTGGTCCGACCGAAATAGTGCAGCAGCAGCCATGCTATGCCGGTCAGCCACAAGGCGCCGCCGCTCCAGCTCAGGAGCTGGATCTGCCAACGGGCGAGCTTTGCCGTGCGCAGGTGCTGCATCAGGCGGCGCGGGTCCCTGCTGCCCTTTCGACGATCGTGCCGCCAAGACGTGCCAACAGCACCCGGCCCATCGGCGGGTCGGCCAGGACGATTTTCGTCATGGCATCAGCCGTCATGCAGTCGGGTGCAATCACCGTGATTGCGTCGGAAGCGAGAATGCTGCGACCGCGGCCATCCAGATGAGGAGAGCGTTCGCGGCCGCGCCCTGTGCGGCGCAGGTGACGGTTGCTCGAGCTCGCCATCGCGGAGTCAGTCAGCGCCACCACGCCGTCGATTCGACCGTCGGCACCGCGCAGATGGACGATCTGCGTATCGCGGCCGAACGCCCGCAGATCGCCTCCGGCGTTGACGATGCCGTGCGGCACTCCGAGTGACCGGAGCACCGCCGTCGCACGGTCCACGGCATATCCTTTGGCGATGCCGCCGAGGTCTATCAGCATTGGCTTGTTGCAGACCACCTGGCGATCCTCGACGATCTCCAGATCGGCGGTTGTGCCGGTGATCCGGCGCAAATCGACGGCAGGCGGGCGCGGCAGGAATCCAGCGGCGACTAGATGTCGACCGACAGAGACGTCGAAAATGCCATCGCTCAGCCGGTGGAATTCGATCGCGGCGGCGAGGACGGCAATGGTCTCGTTTGCGACGGTCACCGGGTGGCCCGCAGCAGCGCGCCGCATCGTCGCCAAATCGCTGCTCTCTTCGTGAAAGGACATCCGCTCATGAACATGGCGCACGGCGTCGAAAGCCGTGTTGATCGCTTGCTCGAAGGCGCGCGGGACGGCTATTTCCACGAACGTGCCGAGCAGCGGCCGGCACCGCCGGCTAATCGACTCAGCCGCGGGCGAGGACGGTCGCATAGGTCGCGAGCAGTCGTCTGATCCCATCCGTGACGTGCTTGCAGGAGAGCGTGGCGCCCGAGATGTTGCGGATGTCGCTGCCGAGCTTCAGCGTGGCGCCTTGGTGCTTGCCGGTGAACTGCGCTCGCCAAGCCGGCTCGCGGATCTCGTAGCCGTAGGTCTCGCGGTAGTCGAGGACCTCGATGCCCTTCACGCCGCCGGTCGCGTCGAGCGACAGGGCGTAGGTGATGTACTCGTGCTTGCCCACGACTTCATCGATGATGAACCACCCGCCGCCCGACGCGCGCCAAGCCTTGAGCTCGTCGGACAGCGGCGAATCACCGGAGCTGCGCCGGATGGCCGACACCTGCTCCGACGTGAGCTTGCGGAACGACGGCTGCAACGTCTCGCCGGGAAACATCTGTGCCTGCGCCTGCTCGGTCGTCATGTAGACCGTGGCCCGGGCCGCGGTGGCCGCGACGAACATCGCGGGGCTGAGGAGAAGAACTCTACGCTTCATGTTAGTTGAAGAAAAAACCGACCTTCAGTCGAATGCGGAAATTCTCGAAGTCGTCGGCATTGGTGATGCCGCGGACGACGAGGCTGTCCGGCCATTTATTCGCCCAGTCCTGGGCCATAGGCAACTGGAACAGCGCCGTCAACGTGGCGAAGAAGCGTTGGCCGCCATAGTGCAGGGTGGGACCCAGATACCAGGCTACGTTGGTCGCTTTGCTGCTGTTGAACGGATTGAGGCCAGCCCATTCGCGTTCGTTCTGGAATTCCACGCCGAGCGACCAGTTTGGTATGAAGCGATAGGAGACGCCGAGCCCGAAGTTGACATCGGTCTCCTGGTCCCAGTGATTCTTGAAATCGGGCTCGGTCGGATCGAGCGTCTTGTCGCCGGGAAGCAGACGCCATTCGAAGCCAAGCGTGGCGTTGAACGCCACGACGAGCTGGTCGTTGAAGAAGTTCTTCTGCAGGATCACGCGATTCTCCAGCTCGAAGGTGCGCGGACCGACTGACGGCTCGACGTAGAACGCGAGGCCGAAGGGATCCGTATAGGGGCTGAGAACCCGGACGATGGCTTCGAGCGAGACACTTTCGAAGCGGAATTGACTGAACAGCGCGTTGGGGTCCTTCATTGGGTAGTCGGCGAAGATTTCCGGCGGAACCGTCTCCCCAGACGGAGAGTTATGGTACGCACTCGCGTAGGCGAAATTGACGTAGCCAGATAGTTGGAAGTAGCTGGTGACGCCGTAGGAAAGCTCGGTTCGGGTTTGCAGAGCGGTGAAATCCCCCTGGCTCCGGCCTTCGCGCAATGTCACCCACTGCTCGGCTTCCCACTTGTTCTGCGGAAGAAGATCCGTTGCGTAGATGAATCCGAACAACGGCTCGTCGGCGCAGGCTGGCAGTGCCAATGCAACAGCGAGCACAATGAAAATCGGCACAGCAGCCAGCTGTAGAAGGCGACCCGCCGTGAGGACGCTGGAGCCGATCTTTTGTTCGTCGGATGTGGCGGCGCAAATCGCAGACATTTGATTTGATCTCCCCGATCTCCGATTCGTGCACCTTTGCTAATGCGAGTGATTATCCGCAGTCAATGAAAATGCGTCTCACTTGCTATGCAATCGCAATTGCAAGGCAGTCTTCGCAGCGCCGCTGAAGCTAAAGTCTTGCTACAGCTGTGCTTGAAGCAGTGTCAACGCCGCGTGCAGATCGGGGAGGACCTGCAGGCACTTCGCCCGGATCTCGGGTGTCGGTGGCAGGATGTCGGGGACCATGAAGGCCATGGTGCCCGCCGCATGCGCCGCAGTGAGGCCCACATTCGAATCCTCGAAGGCAATGCAGCGCTCGGGCGCCACCCCGAGCCGCCGGGCCGCTTCGAGATACACATCGGGAAATGGCTTGGGCCGCGCGACGTCGTGGCGCGTGGCGATGGCCTTGAAATGGCCGAGCAGGCCGGCGCGTCCCAGATGCGTTTCAACCGTCTCGGGTCGAGCGGAGGTCGCGACGGCCATTGGCAGGCTGCGCCCTGCCAGATACGCGAGCAGCTCGCGCACTCCGGCCTTCACCGGCACCTCGACGGCCATCAGCCGCTCGGCATGTTCGCGAAAGCAGATCTGGAACCGGTCAACCCTGAAGGCCGGGCCGAAATGGGCCTGGATCATGGCCTCGCACTCCATCCTCGGCACGCCGATCATCGAATGGCAAAGCGCCATCGATATCTCGACACCGAACGTCTGGGCCGCGGCATGATAGGCCTCGATGTAGACGGCCTCGGTGTCGATCAGCAGACCGTCCATGTCGAAAAGAACGGCGTCGATGGGTTTCTTCAGCATGCTTTCGTTCTAAGCTCAGGCCGGAAAACGGCCAACGACATATTTCCGGCGGGAGAAGCTCATGCGCATCCACAATCTTTATGTCGACGACAAGGGCGAGACGCATTTCCGCGACATCGAGGTCGCGTGGAAGCATGAGGGGCGCGGCGGCAAGACGTCGGCTACGTTTCCGGCCACCGGTATCATCTTCCGTGAGACTCCAGGCACCTACGATTACGAATGGCATCCCGCCCCGCGGCGGCAATACATCATCAACCTCGACGGCGCGGTCAGCATCCAGGCCAGCGACGGTGAGACTCGCATCATCGGCGCCGGCGAGGTGCTGCTGGTCGAGGACACGTCGGGCAAGGGCCATTTCTCCAAGGCCGTCGAAGGCAAGATGCGCCATTCGATCTTCGTGCCGATCGAGTGAGGCATAACGTTTGCTGATGAACAGAGCTTGCAAAGGATGAAGCCATGAACGTCCAGACCCAGATCGATCCCATCAACGACCTCGTCGACCAGGCCAAGCGCGTCCTGCCCGGCGGCAGCTTCGGCAACATGCCAGCCGAGGTGATCCTCAAGGAGGGCAAAGGCGGGCGCATCTGGGATGAGGCGGGACGCGAGTATGTCGACTTCCTGCTGGGCTCGGGTCCGATGTTCGCGGGCCATGCGCATCCCGAGGTGACGGCGGCGGTGCAGGCGCAGGTGCCGCTCGGCACCACGTACTTCGCCAACAACCGCCACGGCATCGCGCTCGCCGAGGCGATCTGCGAGGCGGTGCCCTGCGCCGACCAGGTGCGCTTCGTGTGCTCGGGCACCGAGGCCGATCTCTACGCCATGCGCGCCGCGCGTGCCTTCCGCAAGCGCGACAAGATCCTGAAGTTCGAAGGCGGCTATCACGGCATGAGCGACTATGCGCTGATGTCGCTGGCGCCCAAGCGCCCGGGCAATTTCCCGCGACCGATCCCCGACTCCGCCGGCATCCCCAAGAGCGTGCAGGACGAGATGCTGGTCGCGGCCTTCAACGACATCGACATGGTCGAAAGCCTGATCGAGGAGCAGAAGGAAGACTTGGCCGGCGTCATTGTCGAGCCGTTCCAGCGGCTGATCCCGCCCAAGCCGGGCTTCCTGCAGGCGTTGCGCTCGGTGACGGCCAGGCACGGCATCCCGTTGATCTTCGACGAGGTCGTGACGGGCTTCCGCTTCGCCTATGGCGGCGCGCAGGAATACTACGGCGTCACGCCCGATCTGTGCAGCCTGGGCAAGATCGTGGGTGGCGGCTTTGCGCTGGCTGCCGTCGCCGGCAACGCCGACATCATGAAGCACTTCGACCGACTGGCGATGGAGGACGAGGATTTCATCTTCCAGGTCGGCACGCTGTCGGGCAATCCAGTCGCCGCGGTCGCCGGCCTTGCCACCCTTCAGGTGCTGAAGCGCCCCGGCACCTACGAGAAGGTCTTCGCTACCGGCCGTGCTCTCATGGCGGCCTTGTCGGATCTGCTGCAGAGGGCCGGCATTGCCGCCCAGGTGATCGGCGAGCCGCCGCTGTTCGACGTCGTCTTCACCGACCAGCCGATCAAGGACTATCGCGACACGCTGAAGGGCGATGCGGCGATGGCCAAGCGCTTCAACCAGCTCCTGCGCGCCCGTGGCATCATGAAGGGCGAGAGCAAGTACTACGTCAGCCTCGCCCACACCCAGGCCGACATCGACCATACGATCGGAGCGTGGACGGAGGCGGTGAAGGAACTTAAGTCCTGATCACTGGAGCGCGGACCTCCAGGTCCGCGCTCCAAAATGAGATGCCCCAGCTAAGGCCCATCCAATCCTCTCTTCGTCAGGATCGGCAGGTTCTTCGGATCGGTGAGCGCCATCATCAGCGCCTCCGCGGCGGCGCGGTTCTGCGTCGCCGTCGATATGGCGCCCGCGTAGATCGTGAAGTTCTGGACGTCGAGCGGGATCGGGCCGACCAGCACGACGCCCGGCACGGCCATGATCTCGCTCTTCTGCTGCATGCCGATCTCGGCTTCGCCGCTGGCGATCTTCTCGGCAACCAAGCCACCCTTGACCAGCACCGTCTTGGGCTTGAGCTGCTCGGCAATCCCCATCTTCTCGAACAGCTTCGCCAGGTAGATGCCGCTGGAGCCGCCGGACGCCGGATCGACATAGCCGATGCTGCGCGCCGCCAGCAGGCTCTTCTTCCAGGCATCGACGCTGGAGATGTCGGGCAGTGGGGCACCTTGCTTGACGCCGACACCGATGCCGGCCTGGGCCAGCGGCTTGGCGCTGCTTTCCACCAGCCGGCTGCCGAGGAACGGCGCCATGCCGGCGGGCGGCATCACGACGATGTCGAAATACTCGCCGGCTGCGACGCGCTTGGCGAGGCCGCCCGCCGTGTCGTTCTCGATGATGACCTTGTTGCCGGTGCTCTTCTCGAACTGCGCGGCGATCTCCTGCGCCACGGCCTTGTAGGCGCCGGCGGAGAGGAGCTTGATCTCGGCGGCGGCGACAGGCGACAGGCCCGTCAAGATCAAGAGGATCGTCAGCAAAGCGCGCATTGAGCCTCCTAGGCGGGTTTTCCCATGATGTAAGGCTTCAGCATGGCATACATCAGCGCGTGTGTCGGCGTCGGCACGCCGTGCTTGCGGCCAAGCTCGACCACCTTGCCGGACAGCCATGGCAGCTCGAGTCGATTGCCGCGTAGCAGATCGACCGCCATCGACGGGATGAGGCCAGCTGGCGCGTTGCGATTGAAGCTGAGCGTTCGCTCCACCGCGTCCTCGGGCAGCGGCACGCCGCTGGCCCGGCCGACCGCGGTTACCTCCTCGTAGGCGGTGGTGAACCACGGCGCGATGTCTGTATCGTCGCGCAGCTTGCCGACGGGCAGGCGGGCCAGCGCCATGATGCTTGCGTTGGAGGCGAGCAGGATGAACTTCATCCAGAGCTCGGTCAGGATGGCGGGGCTGAGCACGCCGTCGATGCCTGCTTTCTGGCACAAGGCGGCAAACGCCTCGGCCCGGCCGCTCCTGGCGCCGTCGAGCTCGCCGAACACCATGCGCATCGCCGTGCCGGTCTGGCGGATCACGCCGGGCTCGGCGATCGTGGCGCTGATATTGGCGACGCCGCCGATGACGGCGCGGGCACCCAGGATCGATGCCAAGCGCTCATGCGCATCGACGCCGTTCTGCAAGGGAATGACAGCCGTATCGGGTCCGACCATCGGCTTGATCGCGGTGCCTGCGCTTTCGACATCCCACAATTTCACGCAGAACAGCACGACATCGACCGGGTCGATGGTGGCCGGATCGTCAGTGGCGATCGTGGGCAGAAGATGCGTGTCCCCGCGCGGGCTCTCGACCTTGAGGCCTTTGCTCTTCATCGCCGCGAGATGCGCCCCGCGGGCGATGAAGGTCACTTCGGCGCCCGCCTGCGCCAGTGCCGCTCCATAGACGCCACCCACGCCACCGGCGCCGACCACCGCTATACGCATGGAACGTTTCCCCCTCACGCTGCAGCGGCAATGATACCTTGCGCCATCAGCCCCTGGATCTCGCTTGCACTGTAACCATGCTCGGCGAGTATTTTCACGCTGTGCTCGCCCGTCACGGGCGCGGTGCCACGCCGGGTGCCGTCGGCCTGCGGCAGCATGCCGGGCAGCGCAGGCACCGGAACCGGTCGATTGAAGCCGGCCTGGCTCAGCCATTGGATCAGCCCGCTCTCGCGCACATGCGGCTGGTCGAGGAACTCGGCATAGCTGTTCAGGCGCTCGTGCATCAGCCGCGCCTCGCTGAGGCGCTTCGTCCAGACCGCCCAGGGCTTGCTGGCCAGAGCCGGCCGCATGACGGCGTACAGTGCCTCGCTGCTCGCCAGCCGTAGCGCCGGTGTGGCGAAACGCGGATCGAGAGCCAGCTCGGGCATTTCCATCACCGCGCACAGGCTCTTCCAGTCGCGGTCGTTGATGGCGACCAGGGACATCCAGCCATCGGCAACCTTGAACACGCCCCCTGGCGCGCCGCCCGGCCGCATCGTTCCGCCTTCGAGATGGCACGCCATCAAGCGGATCGACTGCAGCGCCGTTGCCGCCTGCATGAGGCTGACATCGATGTAGCGGCCGCGCGCTTCGTCGCGGCGCGCATAGAGCGCGGCCGACAGCGCCTGGAAAGCATAGAGCGCTGTCGACATGTCGACCACGATCACCGGCACGCGGTGGGGGATGCCGTCCTCGCCCTGGTTCTCGATCATCAGCCCGGTATAGGCTTGGAGGACCGGGTCCATGGCCGGCCGCTCGGCCAGCGGGCCGGTCTGGCCGAAACCGGAGATCGAGAGATAAAGCAGCCTTGGCTCGCGGGCCGCGATCGTCTCGTAGTCGAAGCCCAGCCGCTTGATGACGCCGGGCCTGAATCCCTCGAGGAAGACATCGGCGCCCTTCAACAACCGCCAGACGACCTGCTTGCCGGCCTCCGACTTCAGATTGACGGCAATGCTGCGCTTGCCGAGATTGCCGATGACCGAGAACGACGAATGGTTGCCGTAGCGCGTCCCCAAGGTGCGTGCCCAGTCACCGTCGCCGATGCCTTCGACCTTGATGACGTCGGCGCCGTACTGGGCGAGCAGCATGGCGCAATAGGGACCGGCAATGCCCTGGCTGAGATCGATGACCTTCAGGCCGGTGAAGGGTGCGTCGTAGCTCATGACGGCACGATAGCTTGCTACTGGAGCCGGCGTCAGGGCTGCGGCATCATCCTGCGATGCCAACCATCAAACATTTATCCTTCATCGGCCTGGAATACGCCTTCGCTCCGGAAAAGGCCTACGGCATGTCGCGCGGCGGCGGCTTTCGCCGCCAGGGCGGCCTGGTCGAGGTCGAGACCGACGCGGGCGTGCGCGGTATCGGCGAGGCCTTCGGCAACCCCTTGGTCACCCGCGAGTATTTCCGCATGGTCGAGCCGCTGTTCATCGACAGGAGCGTGTTCGACTTCGACCATGTCGAGGCGCGCGTGCGCAACGCCCTGTACCATCTGGGCGTCGGCAACCAACTCACGGCCTGCCTGGCCGCCATCAACGTGGCACTGTACGACGCCATCGCGCGCGGCTTCGGCGTGCGGGTGTGCGACCTGATCGGCGGCTGCGGCACGACGCGCATCCCGGCCTATGCCTCGACCGGCTTCTTCTCCGACGATCCCGATCGCCAGCTCGGCCACATGCTCGCCGAGGCGGCAGCCCACCCCTATGCCGGCGCCAAGATCAAGATCGGCCGCGGCATCAAGGGCGATGTGGCGCGGGTGCGCCAGGCACGCGAGGCGCTCGGCCCGGACAAGCTCCTGATGGTCGACATCAACGGCGCCTATACCGCCGACATCGCCCTGGAATGCATCAAGGCCATCGCGCCCTACGGCATACACTGGGTCGAGGAGCCGCTGCCGCCCGGCGACTTTCGTGGTTATGCCGAATTGCGCGCCCGCTCGCCCGTTCCCCTCGCCGCTGGCGAGGCGCATCACACGGTGCGCGACTTCCGATCCCTGATCGACGGCCGGTGCGTCGACATCGTGCAGCCCTCCATTCCCGGAACCGGAGGTCTGACGGAGGCGAAACGCATCGCCACCTTGGCGCATGCTCAGAACCTGAGGGTGGCGCCGCATGTCTGGGGCGGCGTGGTCGGCCTCGCGACGGCCTGCCATTTCATTGCTTCGCTGCCCGCCACGCCGCACACCGACCATCCGCCTTACCCGCTGATGCTCGAGTACGACATGAGCGACAATGCGCTGCGCACCCAGCTGCTGAAGGCGCCGCTGAAGCTCGATGCAGGTCACGTTCTGCTGCCGGACGGCCCTGGTCTGGGCATCGAGCTCGATGAGCAGGCGCTCAAGCGCTATCGCGTTTGCTGATCGTCGCGTGCCGTGCCAATCTTCTGACGGGAAGAAAAATACGCGATATTCAGGGGGTTCACGCATGTTCAGGACGTCTCGACGCGTCATCGTCGCCGGCGCTGCCTTGGCCGTTGTCGGATGGAATGCCAATGCCGTGGCACAGGACACGGTGAAGATCGGCGCCGTCTATCCGTTGAGCGGCAACTCGGCCAGCGCCGGCAACTATTCCAAGATGGCGATGGAGCTGGGCGCCGAGGTGATCAACAACGGCAATGCCGAGCTCGCCAAGATCATGCCGCTGGCCAAAGGCGGCGGCCTGCCCGGATTGAAGGGCGCCAAGATCCAGCTCATCTTTGCCGATAACCAGGGCACGCCGGCAGCCGGCCAGAACCAGACCCTGCGGCTGATCAGCGAGGAGAAGGTCGCCGCCGTGATCGGCGCTTATCAGTCCGGCATCACGGTGACCGCCAGTGCCATTGCCGAGCGCTACGGTATCCCTTTCCTGACGGCGGAGTCGGTGGCGGCCAACCTGACGGAGCGCGGCTTCAAGTGGTTCTTCCGCACCACGCCGGTTGCGGTTGACTTCGCGCGCGCCTATTCGGCCTTCCTGAAGGAGCAGAAGGCGGCCGGCCGCAAGGTCGATTCGGTCGCGCTCGTGCATGAGAACACCGAGTACGGTAATTCGGTCGCCAGCGTGATCGCCGATGTCTTCGGCAAGGATGGCCTGTCGGTCAGCCAGAAGATCTCCTACTCAGCCAACTCGACGGATGTGCAGCCGCAGGTGCTGCAGCTCAAAGAGAAGAACCCCGACGTCGTGATCTTCATCTCCTATACGTCGGATGCGATCCTCTACGCCAAGACGATGAAGGAGCTGAACTGGAAGCCCTCGATCATGATCGCCGACAATGCGGGCTTCAACGATCCCTCTTTCGTCAAGGCAATGGCGTCGAGTGTCGAGGGTCTGGTCAACCGCTCGACCTTCGCCGGCGGCAAGCCCGGCTCGGTGCCGGCGATCTTCAACGAGCTCTACAAGAAGAAGACCGGCGGCGACCAGCTCGACGACGTGTCGGCGCGCGGCCTGCAGGGCTTCCTGGTGATGGCCGATGCCATCAATCGCGCAGGCTCGACGGACCCCGCCAAGATCCGCGACGCGCTGAAGGCCACCGATCTGAAGGCCGACCAGATGGTGACCGGCTATGATGGCGTGAAATTCGACGACAAGGGCCAGAACGTCCTGGCTTCGAGCCTGGTCACCCAGATGCGTGGCGGCCAGTATGTCGCGATCTGGCCCAAGGCGCGTGCCACCGCCGAGATCGTCCTTCCTTACAAGGGCTGGTAGGCGAATCCGGCGCAGGACGCGTCCGCTCCATGTCGATGACGCTGCTGCAGGTCGTGGTCAGCGGCCTGCTGCTGGGCGCGGTCTACGCGCTGTTCTCTTCCGGCCTCACGCTCATCTGGGGCATGATGAACGTCGTCAATTTCGCGCACGGCGATTTCGTCATGCTGGGCATGTACACTGCCGTCGTGATCTGGACGGCGCTGGGCGGCGGGCCATGGGCCTCGGTGCCGGCCGCCGCCATCCTGATCGCGACGCTCGGGATCATCAGCTACTTCCTGTTGGTGCGCCACATCATGAAGGGCCCGATGCTGGCGCAGATTTTGGGCACGTTCGGCCTGGCGCTGTTCCTGCGCTATTCGGCTTTCAACGTCTTCGGCGCCAACTTCAAGACCTTGCCCGACACGCTGGTCGGCGGCTCCTTCGTGCTGGCCGGCATCCGTTTCGACGGCGCGCGCGTGCTCGCCGGGATGGTCGGCATGGGCGTCACCCTGCTGCTGCACGTCATGCTGACGCGCACTGCGTTGGGCAGCCGCATGCTGGCGGTGTCGGAGGACGCCACGGCAGCACAGCTCATGGGCATCCGGCCACAGCGGATGCAGGCGCTGGCCTGGGCGCTGGCCGGCGGGGCGACCGGTATCGCCGGTGCCCTGATCGCGACCTTCTTCTATACCTCCCCGACGGTCGGCGAGACGTTGGCCATCGTCGCCTTCGTCACCGTCTCGTTCGGCGGCTTCGGCAGCGTGCTGGGCGCCCTGCTCGCGGGCCTGATCATCGGCGTGGTGGAGTCGCTGTCGGCCTATCTCATCGGCCCGGTCTACAAGGACGTGATCGTCTATGTGCTGTTCGTCCTGGTGCTGTGGTTCCGGCCGCAGGGCCTGATGGGCAAGGCCTGAGGGGCGGGCCATGACCGCACGTCGCCTCCTGCAGCTTGCGCTTCTCGTGCTGGTGCTGGCCTATCCCCTGCTGGTCAGCGGCTCGCCCGTCTACGGGCGGCTGGGCGCACTGGTGCTGCTGGCCGCCATCGGCGCCTCGGCCTGGAACATCGTCGGCGGCTATGCCGGCCAGGTCTCGGTCGGCCATGCCGTGTTCTTTGGTGTCGGCGCCTATTCGGCCGTCGTCGTCTACACCCATCTCGAATGGCCGCCGATCGCCGGCGCACCGATCGGCATGGCGTTGAGCGTCGGCATCGCAGCGATCATCGGCGTGCCAACGCTTCGCCTCTCGGGTCACTACTTCAGCATGGCGACGATTGCGGTTGGCGAGCTGGTCCGCGTGCTGAGCTCGACCAGCGAGTTCCTGGGCGGCGCTCAGGGGCTCAGCGGCCCCCCGGTGCCGCGCAGTGTGCTCGACCTCTCCTTCATCTCGGCGACACCCTACTACTACATCTTCCTCGCCGTGCTGGCGGGCCTGCTCGGCCTCACCTGGTGGATCGAGCGTGGCCGCATGGGCTTCTATCTTCGGGCGATCAAGGACAGTGAGCGCGCGGCGCGCGCGCTGGGCGTCTCGGCCGGCCGTTACAAGCTGCAGGCCTACATGCTGAGCGCCGCCTTCACGGCACTTGCAGGCTCGCTCTATCTCACCATGTTCGGCTTCGTCGATCCCGAGTCGGGTTTCGGTATCCTGATCTCGGTCAAGATGGTGGTGATGGCGGCATTGGGCGGCGCGGGCCAGCTCTTCGGCCCGCTGGTCGGCGCGCTGATCCTGGTGCCGCTGGAAGAGCTCTCCAACAGCCTGCTGGGCGGCCAGGGCGCGGGCCTTACCTTCGTCGTGTATGGCGCGATCATCGTCATCATCGCCCGCTTCCTGCCGAGTGGCCTCCTGTCGCTGCTCGAACACCGCCCTCGCAGATCCAAAGCCAAGCCGGTGGCCGGCCATGCTGATTGAGGCGCGCTCCGTGACCAAGGCGTTCGGCGCCTTCAAGGCCGTCGACGATGCCTCGGTCGCGGTGGAGGAGGGCGACATCCTGGGCCTGATCGGACCCAACGGCGCCGGCAAGTCGACCTTCTTCAATTGCCTGACCGGCGATCTGCCGGTCACGGCGGGCACAGTGCATTTTGCCGCCACGAACGTCACGTCGTCGCCGCCGGAAGCGCGGGCACGGCTGGGGCTCGCGCGCACCTTCCAGGTGCCGCTCACTTTCGAATCGATGTCGGTGCTCGACAACGCCACCATCGGCGCCTTGCTGCGTCATCACAATGCGCGCGAGGCGCGGGCCAAGGCGCGCGACGTCCTGCAGCGTCTGGGCCTGGGGTCGGTGACCGATGCACCGGCGCGAAGCCTCGGCACGCCGGGTCGCAAGCGTCTGGAGATCGCCCGTGCCCTCGCCTCTGAGCCCAAGGCGCTCCTGCTCGACGAGGCCATGGCCGGGTTGACGCCGACCGAGGTGCGCGAGGCGATCGAGCTGGTGCGCCGCATCCATGGCGGCGGCATCACCATCGTGATCGTCGAGCATGTCATGGAAGTGATCGTCTCGCTGGCCCGCCGCGTCGTGGTGTTCCACCAGGGTCGCGAGATCTCACGCGGTACGCCACGCGAGGTCACCAGCGATCCCAAGGTGATCGAAGCCTATCTCGGCCGCCGCAAGGTGCGGCACGCGGAGGACAGGTGAGCGCGCTGCTCAAGATCGAGCATCTCGAGGTGCGCTACGGCGACCTGATAGGAGTCGCCGAC